>Ga0164242_10005375_pt1 | contig 14271 bp, 16 predicted proteins | sample OricomgcompostMG_FD_108783 | JGI IMG/M metagenome (GOLD analysis project Ga0164242, IMG submission 108783) | Miracle-Growth compost microbial communities from Emeryville, California, USA - Original compost - Miracle growth compost (MG) ... | reverse complement strand
GCCTCCAGGTGGCTCTCCAGCTTGGGCAGGTAGAAGTAGGGGCCGGTGCCGCGCTGGAGGAGCGCCTTGGCGTTGTGGAAGAAATAGAGGCCGAAGTCGAACAGGCTGCCGGACATGGGCTGGTCGTCGACCAGGAGGTGCTTCTCCGGGAGGTGCCACCCGCGCGGGCGGACCAGGAGCGTGGCCGTCTGATCGTTGAGCCGGTAGGCCTTCCCCGCTTCATTGGTGAAGGTGATGGTGCGGCGGACCGCGTCGATCAGGTTCCGCTGCCCGACGATGAGGTTCTCCCAGGTGGGCGAGGTGGAGTCCTCGAAGTCGGCCATGAACGTGTTCGCGCCGGAGTTGAGCGCGTTGATGATCATCTTCCGATCCACCGGACCCGTGATCTCCACCCTTCGATCGAGCAGGTCCTGGGGGATCTCCGCGCAACGCCAGTCCCCTTCCCGCAGGTCCCGGGTCGCCGGCAGGAAGTGCAAGGTCTCCCCCGCATCCAGCTTGGCCTGGACCTCCACCCGCCGGCTCAAGAGCGCTTCGCGGCGGGGCCCGAAGGTGCGCTGGAGCTCCGCCAAGAAGGCCAGCGCCTCGGTCGTGAGCACCTCTGCCTGCTCAGCGGGCGAGTGCGCCGAGCGAAGGCTAACGCCAGGGACCAGGGGGGGGTTCGACGCCATACAGCCTCCTTGACACGGTGCGCTGTAAAAAGTGCGTCAGGACCGACGGATAGTCAACCCCCCCTCTTGAGTCTATGGTGAATTATGCTGCTGCCACCTGTCTCTCAGCGGAAACTCGAAGTGTGTGGAGACGGTCGGTTAACCTGTAAATTAGCGCTCGCTGGCCAACAGGACAGCGCGCAGGTTCGATGTCACCTTCCAGAGACCGCGCGATGGCGCGGGGATGAGGACGGCGCACATGGGACGGCCAGTGGTGCACTTCGAGATCATCGGAAAGGAGCCGGAGAAGCTCCGGCGCTATTTCGGCGAGCTGTTCGGCTGGGAGTTCGACACCCAGAACCCGGTCTCTGCGGCAGTCTCCGAGCCTTCGAACTACGGGTTCGTGAGCGGCAACTCAACGGGCGAGGGCGCTGGGATTGCGGGCGGGATCGGCGGGGGCGCTGCGTACCAGAGCCACGTGGTCTTCTACGTCGGCGTGCCCAACGTGGAGGCGGCGCTTCAAGAGGCCGAGCGGCTCGGTGGGACGCGCCGGATCGGCCCGGAGCGGCGTCCAGGAGGGAGCCTGGTGATCGGTCACTTCACGGATCCCGAGGGCAACCTGATCGGCGTCGCCGGTCCGGCGTAGTCCGCCCCCGGCCAGCGAGCCGAGAGCGCCGGGGTCACCGCACCAGGTGCGGGTTCTGCCAGTTGAAGGTGTTGGGGAAGGCGAAGTGGGTCATGGAGACGGAGATGCTCTTCTCCAGGGACACCACCGCGTGCCACCAGCCGACCGGGATGAACACGGCCTCGCCGGGCTCGAGCGTGAACTCGAGGGGCCGCGCCTGACGGAAGAGCGGGTAGCGCGCAAGGTCCGGGTTCTCCACGTCCACTTCGCTGAACACGCCCACGTAGTTGTAGAGAAACGGCGTCTGGTCCGGAGAGAAGAGCTTCACCCGCTTGCGCCCGGAGACCTGGCAGAGCAGCACGTTCATCGGATCGTGGTGAACGGGGGTGATGGTCCCCTTCGGCCCGTACCAGAAGAACATCTTGTCCCGCCACGACCGTGCGTCGATCAGCTCCGGGAACTGGATGATGTCGTCGATCAACGCCTGCATCGGCCCGGAGCGGTCGAAGTTCTTGTTGTTCGCCACCATGTAGAAGTCGTTGGTCTCACCGGCCTCGGTGACCCGGTCCACATATTGGGCGAAGGGCATCCGCTCGCGGTGCTGCTCCAGGTTGCGCTCGAAGAGCGGATCGGACTCGCGGCCGGTCTGCACCTCCACCTCGGTGTCGCCGAGCTTCTCCTTGAGGTAGTCCGGCGTCCACGCGGTGAGCGCCTTCCACTTCTTCATCATCTGGGTGAGCAACAGCGGCCGGTTGCGGCTGTAGAACTCCTCCAGGAACTCAGGCCGGTTGATCCGCCGCCGCCGTTCGATCTGTCCGGCATTCGGCGAGAGCGCGTCCAGCTGCCGGTAGACGCCGAGGATCGACTCCAGCTTGCGGGTGAGCTGCTGCAGGTTGTGCGCGGCCTGAAAGTACGGGTGCTGGTAGAGCGCCTTCAGCTCGGCCACGGTGGCCGGCGGCGGCACGCCGTTGCGCGCGAGCACGTCCACCACCACCCGATCATCCAGGTTCTGGATCTTGTTCTCGGCGATCCACATCCGCCAGCGGTGATCGATCTCGGCCTCGGCGTCCGGCGTGCGCTGTTCCATGGGGGCGAGGAAATCACGCGGCGGGCGGGCGATCCATCCGCAGGCCCCCCACCTCTCCGTCATGAGGCGGCGGTGAGATTCAGCCGGCTTCCCTGGCGTCCAGCCGGGAGACCGAGTTGCCGCGCCAGGGAGCGCGCTCCCCGGGCGAGCCTGAGATCTCCATTTCCTTCCACGTCCGCGCGGGGCACATTCGCCCAGGCGCGGTCAAACCCAGACCCTTCGGTTGGTGCGCCGCCTCGAGGTCCTTTCAGATGAAGTCACGCTTCGCCTCGCTCCTCTGCGTCCTGGCCCTGCTCGCTTGCGACAAGGCCCCCGCGCCCGCCGCGTCGCCTTCGCCTGGCCCCAGCGCCCAGGAGGCGCCCGCGCCCGCCGAGGGCGGCGTCCTGTCCGGCACCGTGGCCGAGACGATCGCCGCGGCGGGCTACACCTACGTGCGCGTGCGGACCCCGCAGGGCGATGCCTGGGCGGCGATCCCGCAGGCCACGCTCCAGAACGGCGCGCAGGTCCAGATCGCGGTGCAGATGGTGAGCAACCAGTTCCACTCCAAGACGCTCGGACGGACCTTCGCGCACCTGACCTTCGGAACGCTCGCGGGCCCGGGTGCGGCGCAGGCACCCTCGGCGCCTCCGTCGATGCCCGCGCAGGCCCCGCAGCCGGGGACCGCCCCCGCGCTCCCTCCCGGACACCCGGCCACGGATGGGCTGGCGGCGCAGCGGATGAGCGGTGGTCCGTCTTCCCTCGGCACCGAGAAGGTGGCCAAGGCCGCTGGGAAGGACGCGAAGACCGTCGCCGAGCTGTGGGCGGGCCGGAGCGCGCTTGTGGGCAAGACCGTGGCGGTCCGCGGAACGGTGGTGAAGTTCCTCCCGGCGATCATGGGGAAGAACTGGGTCCACCTGCGCGACGGCTCGGGGACGGCGGGGACGAAGGACAACGACCTCACCGTGACCACCCAGACGACTGCGAAGGTGGGCGAGGTGCTCACCGCCACCGGCACCGTCCACACCGACAAGGACTACGGCGCGGGCTACGTCTATCCGGTCATCCTCGAGGACGCCCAGCTTTCGCGCTGAGCGGGAGGTATGATCGCGCGATCACGGTCATGTCGAGATTCCCCGCTCATTCACCCGCTGGTCTGCTCCCTCCCTTCGAGGGCGGGGATCCCACCGTTGCGCGCAGCGGCCGTTCGCCTTACTCGACCGATTGGGCCCAGCTGATCGCTAGGTTCGCCACCTCTGACCGCCGCCGTGAACTTTTGCGCGGACTGCTCGACTTCAGGACCTCACTTCGGGCGCTCGGAATCACCAACGGTTTCCAATGGCTCACCGGCAGCTTCGTCGAGGTCATGTCGCGCGAGCCGAACGACATCGACGTGGTCACGTTCTTCGTCCTCCCGCCGACGCTGACGCAGCAAGTCGCGGATGCGCACCGCGACCTCTTCGACACCCGGCAAACGAAGCCGAGGTTCCACTGTGACGCCTACTTCGTGACCCTGGCAACGACACCCGAGCGCCTGATCGACGGAACGATCTACTGGTATGGCCTGTTCTCCCATCAGAGGAGCACGATGGCCTGGAAGGGCTTCCTTCAACTTCCTCTGTTGGGCGAGCGAGAGGATGCCGCGGCCCGCGCCTTGATTGGAGGCGTGCCATGACGACCCGCAGGGAGCGCGACTTTCTCCAAGCCGACTACGCGGCGACCCGCGGCTTGCTCGACCGGCTCGGAGACGATCAGTTCATCGAGCGGATCGGCCTCGAGGCGCGTCTGGAGACGCTGGAGGCGGAGCTTCAACAGCTCAAAGCAGACCTGGAGGCTCCCGAGGCCACCGTCACGTTCGGCGGAGCGCCGGTTCGCGATCAGCGGGGCATTGAAGCGACCTTCGCGGCGGACGCATTGCAGGGGTTTCAGGATCTCGTTGCCCGGGTCGGAGCCGCTCGTCGCCACGGCGCGCTCGGGGCCGGCGGGCCCATCCCGGAGGCCCGCGCCTTCCAACTCCATGTCACCGGGATCGCTCGCGGCTCGTTCGGGTTCGAGTTCGAGCGCCTCGAAGGCGATCCGGGCGAGCTCTCGTCCGAGGTTCGTGATGCAGTCCAAGAGACTGCGGCGGTACTCGCCAGCATGAAGGGCTCCGACGAAGACTTCGCGGGCACTCTGGCGGAGCTCGACGCTCGGGTCAGTGGCACTCTGCGCGGCTTCATCGAGCGCATCTCCAAGGCCAATGCGACCGTGAAGATGATCGCCGGTGAACGGGTGGTCGAGTTCTCGGAGAACGACGTCCAGCTCGCCACGGAGCGGATCACCTCCGCTGAGACGACGACCGAAGTGGTCGAGCGCGAAGGCGAGCTGGTGGGGTTCCTGCCGGAGTCAGCCGCGTTCGAATTCAAGGTCGCTGGCGGAGACGTTCTCCGCGGGAAGTTGACAGCAGAGTCCAATCAACCCGAAGCGTTGAAGCACGTCTGGGGAACGCGTTCCGTGGCCAGCCTCCGGGTGACCACGGTGTCCCGTCCTGGCCGAGAGTCGAGACGCGCATACCAGTTGCTGAGTGTGCCACGGGCCCTCTCTGCGGGTTGAGCCGTGCCGAGGCCTGCATTCGCGCCTTGCCCGAGGAGCTCCGAGCCCTTCGGGATGGCAGCCCGCCCCCGCGGCCTCCACGCCTGGCCGTGGACTTCGCCTATTACCTCTGGGCCGCCGGCGGAGACGCCGGAGCCGCCGAGATGTACCACCGCTCCGCGACCAGCGAGCCGCTCTCCTGCGACGGCCGCGAGCATCCCGACGAAGAGGAGTAGGCGACTTGCCCAGTCAGCTCGTCTCGAGACCCAGCGCGAACCAATACGGCTCGAAGCTCTCCGTCACGGTCTCCGCGATCAAGGCGAAAAACGGCGCGTAATCCCCTGAGGTGTGGGCGGTGTCCAACGCCTCGTAGTAGGCCAGCCGCCGCTCCACCCGCAGCACCGCCGGAGGGAAGCCGGCCTTCATCAGCTCAAGGTTCATCAAGAGCCAAGAGGTGCGCCCGCGCCCATCACTGAACGGGTGACCTTCACAAAGTCGGCGTGGACACGGGCGGCGCTCTCTACCGGGTGAAGCGCCGACGCGTCCTGCTCATACCAGCGCACGAAGGCGGCCATCTCATCCGGGACGTGCTGCTGGGTGGGCGGGCGATGCTGCGCGCCGGCGATGAGAACGTTCACGTCCCGGTACCGCCCCGCATTCTTGTCGTCTCTCCCCTTGAGCACGAGCCGATGGATAGACCGGATCTGCCACTCGCTCAGCGGCTCGTTCCCGCTCGCCAGGCCTTCCACGTACAGGATCGCCTCGCGGTGGTTGATGGCCTCCAGGTGCTTCAGGCGAGGGCCTCAGCCGATGACGCGGTTCCGGCCGCCCTTCTTGGCCTTGTACAGGTTCGCGTCCGCGACCTTGATGAACTGCAGAGGCTCGGTCATCTCCCCGGTCATGTCCGCCACCCCGAGCGAGACCGTCACTTCGATCTTCTTGTCCTCGAAGACGAAGGTGTGGTCCTCGACCATCCGGCGGACCTTCTCCGCGAAGGTGCGCGCGTTGTCCGGGCCCGCCTCCGGCATCACCGCCGCAAACTCCTCGCCGCCGTAGCGCGCGAAGCACTCCTCGCGGCGGATCCGGCCCTTGATCGCGCCGCACAGCTCGCGCAGCACGTAGTCCCCGGCCAGGTGCCCGTTGGAGTCGTTGATCTTCTTGAAGTGATCGATGTCGAACATGATCAAGGACAGCGCCCGGTTGTAGCGGTGGCTGCGGCCCATCTCGCGCTCGAGGTACTCGAGGAAGTAGCGCTTGTTGTGGATCTGGGTCAGCCCATCCACGATCGTCAGCTGGTAGATCTCCTCGTAGTAGAGCGACTCGATGTTGCCGCCGCTGAGGAACTTGAAGATCGATCCGCCCACCTTGACGTAGTCGCCGGTGCGCAGCGGCATCTCCTCCAGCACCTCGCCGTCGTTGAGGTAGGTGCCGTTGGTGGAGCCCAGGTCCATCACGAAGGAGCGACCACCCTTGGTGGTGATCTTCGCGTGGCGCCGGCTGACGTTGTCCAGATCGACCACGATGTTGTTCTTCACATCGCGGCCAATGGTGAACTCCTCCTCTTCGAGGATGAACTTCTTGCCCAGCTGCGGGCCGTGGATCGCCACCAGGCAGCTCTCTCCGCCCACGGCGACCCGGTCGTGCAGCTTGGAGATCTTGGTGACGCGCGTTTCCTGATCGGACACGGCGTCTTTTTTACCACGCTCCAACTTCCTGCCTCAAACCAGCGTGATAGGTTCTTCGCGATGAAAACGACCAAGAAGGTGGTGAGCGTTTTCCTCCTGGGGGCTTGTGTCAGTGGGTGTGCGCATCACCCGCCCAAGCTCTCCTCGGCGCAGACCACGGCGTTCGACGGAGTGAAGGCGCAGTTCCATGACCTTACCCGGCTCCCCGAGCCGTGCGACGTCGATGGGGCCCAGGTCGCAGGAGAGCTCGAATCGGTGAACGCGCTGATGAGCCACTTCCTGGAGGTGACCGACCCCAAGCGCGAGACCCCCTGGACGGAGGCGCAGCTGGCCGAGGCGCAGAAGGCCAAGGACCTGATGACCCCCGCGGTGGACGCAGCGGACAACGACATCCAGGTGCTCTCCTCGCAGTGCCCGTATCTGGATCCGGCGCTGCGGATGCAGGACGCCCAGAAGCGCGGGCGGGATCTGATCCTCCCCACCCGGGACCGGCTCCGGTCGCTGCCGGAGCGGGTGGCGGCGATGCAGAAGCACAACGCCCTGGCGGAGTGGAAAGAGGCGCAAGCCAAGGCGGTGCAGCAGGCGCACGACACCTGGTGTCCGCCCAAGCCGCGGTCCGGGAAGATGCCGGACATCTACTACGCGGTGCAGGACGAGACCGGACGCACCAGCTGGCTCTTCTGTGACGGCGCCAAGGTCCTCTCCAGCGAAGGGGGCGCGCCGAGCCAGTTCGTGGCGCCGGACACCCGCCGCCACCACCCGGAGCGGTCCTATCTCTCCGCGGCGAACAACTTCCCCCCGGACGAGATCAAGCGCCCACCCCGCTCCTCCAACACCCCGGTGATGATGGACGGCACGCCCAAGCCGCCCGATCCGTCGCGTCCCGTCCCGAAGTAGGCGCCGCGCCCGTCTCTCCGCTGTCTCCTCGCCCGGCGCTGTCCTCGCCCGGCGCTGCCCTTCGAACGGTGGCGCCGGGCGATGCTTTTTCAGGCCCCCCGCGGTGCGAGCCTGGCTGCGCACAGGTGCACCGAAGGCCCGGAACATATTTGCGGGGGGCGGCCCGGGGGCCGAAGATTGCCCCATGGCGTCCAAGACCCTGGCGATGATCCTGGCGGGTGGAGCTGGCACCCGGCTCGAACCCCTCACCCGTGAGCGCGCGAAGCCGGCGGTGCCGTTCGGAGGGCGCTACCGGATCATCGACTTCTGCCTCTCCAACTTCGCCAACTCCGGCGTGCTGAAGATGAAGGTCCTGACCCAGTACAAGTCGGACTCGCTCAACAAGCACCTCTCGCGCGCGTGGCGGATGACCGCGTTCCTGGGCCACTACGTGGAGACGGTGCCGGCGCAGATGCGCACCGGGATGGATTGGTACAAGGGCAGCGCGGACGCCATCTACCAGAACCTGAACCTGATCACGGACGACGAGCCGGACTACATCTTCTGCTTCGGCGCGGACCACGTGTACCGGATGGACGTCCGGCAGATGCAGGACTTCCACATCGCCAACAAGGCGGACTGCACCGTGGCGGCGATCCCGGTGCCGATCGAACAGGGCCGCGAGTTCGGGATCATCGACGTGGGCCCGGACGGCCGGATGCTCAACTTCCTGGAGAAGCCGAAGGACCCGCCGCCCATGCCGGGCAACCCCAAGATGTGCCTGGCCAGCATGGGGAACTACCTCTTCTCCACCGACGCTTTGGTGAAGGAGATCGTCCGCGACGCGGCGGAAGAGGGCTCCGCGCACGACTTCGGCAAGTCGATCATCACCAACATGTTTCAGCGCTCGCGGGTGTTCGTCTACGACTTCGCCCAGAACCGGGTGGACGGCCAGGAGGAGAAGGAGCGCGGCTACTGGCGGGATGTGGGGAGCATTGACGTCTACTACCAGGCGAACATGGACCTGGTGGAGGTGGCGCCCACCTTCAACCTCTACAACGACCGCTGGCCCATCTACACCGTGGCGCAGACCAGCCCACCGGCGAAGTTCGTCTTCGCGGACTTCGCCAACAAGCGCGTGGGCCACGCCACGGACTCGCTGGTGTCGGAGGGCTGCATCATCTCCGGCGGGCACGTGCACCGGTCGGTGCTGAGCTCGCGGGTGCGGGTGAACTCCTTCTCCGAGGTGAGCGATTCGCTCCTCTTCGAGAACGTCCAGATCGGCCGGCGCTGCCGGATCCGGAAGGCGATCATCGACAAGAACGTGGAGATCCCCGCCGGGATGACCATTGGCTACGATCTGGAAGAGGACCGCCGCCGGTTCCACGTCACCGAGGGAGGCGTGGTGGTGATCCCCAAGGGGATGAAGGTCGCGTAAGGCGCTTCCGTCCCTTCAGCGGTGCGGCTCCTCCAGGCGGAAGCCCTTGGGCCCGCGGGTGCCCCCCTTGATCCGGAACACACAGCGGCGGTGGCCCTCCTGGAACCGCTCCTCGCGCACCACCTGGGCGTTCAGCACCCGCGCCAGCACGTTCACGCTCACGCTGCACAGGGCCGGCCGCTTGAGCGCGACCTCCAGATAGGGACAGTTCCGTTCAATCAGGAGCAGGTCCTCGCCGTCCTCCTGCAGCGCCATGAAGGCGTCGTCCTCCAGATAGAGCGCGGTCATCGCCTGCGCCTTCTGCGCCGCGGTCTTCCCGGCGAGCTTGGACTCCCAGTCCGCCACCCGGTCGTCGGCCACCCGCGCCAGGAGCGCCTTCGAGGCCACCGGCCCCAGCCCGGTCAGCGCGTCCAACAGGGAGAGCAGGAGCGTCTGGTACTGCTTGGGGAAGAGCGCCTCGCCCTCGGAGGTGAGCTGGAACAGGCTGGCCGGCCGCCCCACCTTTCCCCGCGTGGAGGTGTCCTGCTCGGACTCCACCCAGCCGGCCAGCTCCAGCTGAAGGAGCTGCTGGCGCGCCGCCTCCCGGGTCACCGTCAACGCCTGCGCCACCTCCGCGAGCGTCATTCCGCCTCGCTCTTTCAGGCAGCTCAGCACCGCGCGGCGGGTTTCGGGGAGCTGGGCCAGGGTCGTCATGGGTGGGTCCCTTCATAGCATAAGCGCCAATATGCAAATAGAAACTTGCTTATTTGGCAAACAGGGGGCAAGTTGCCCGGGTTCCACTTCGGAGGGGAAGCCAATGCGTACGACCGTGTCGCTGTGTCTGGTGGGCTTGACGTCGCTGTTCCTGGCTTGCAATTCGGATCCCGGAACCCCGGGGCCGGCCGACTCCGGGACGGTGGGAACCAGCGGGCCGACGATCACCATCCAGGGCTACGCCTTCTCGCCCCTGGAGCTGACGGTGGACGCGGGGACCACCATCCGGGTGGTCAACCTGGACTCCATGGCCCACACCGTGACCAGCGAGGCGAGCGACAACGCGTTCGTCCCGGGCGCGGTCGCCGGGGTGAGCTTCGACACCGGGCAGGTGAACCCGGGGACCGACACGGGCGGCGGCTACGGGTACGTCCGGGGAGCCACCGGGAGCGCGACCTTCACCATCCCGGCCTCGGCGCCGAGCGGGACCGTGGTCCCCTACTTCTGCGTCAACCACGGGGGAACCATGGTCACCCCCAACGGGCACATCACCATTCGATGAGGGTGCGTTCGATCTCCACGGTTCTCATCGTCTCCTTCGTCGCCTTGGGCGCGTACGCCGTGGAGGCAGGAGGTCCACTCTGGCCCAAAGCGGGCGTGGTCTCCGGGGCCAACGCCCTGCAGACGGTGGCGCCGTCACCCGAGGCGAAGAGCGTGCTGGCGGCGATCCGCGGCTACTCCGGCTGGCCGCACTTCGCAGAGAACGTGAAGCCCAAACGATCCCTGGCGCACAACGGGATGTGGGTGCTCGTCTTCCACAACGACGTGGTGACCCGCGCGGTCGCCAAGCGGCAGCTGCCGCTCCCGGAGGGGAGCCTCCTGGTGAAGGAGAACCGCTTCGAGCCGACCGGGAAGGTGGCGCTCCTGACCGTGATGTCCAAGCAGCACGGGCGCTGGTTCTGGCTGGAGGTCGTCCCCGCGCAAGGGGCCGGCGAGCCGCAGGTGGTGAAGGCGGGCGGCACCGCGATCGAAGGCTTCAGGGCCCAGGCCTGCGCCGGGTGCCACGAGCAGAACGTGGACAACGACGGGGTGTTCTCCCACCCGTTCGCCGAGGAGTAGCGATCCGTGCTCCCCTCGCTCCGCGTCCTCACCCTCCATCCGGCGCTGGCCCACGTGCCGGTGGGGGTGGCGCCGCTCCTCTTCGCGGCCTACGCCCTTGCCCGCTGGAGACGGTCCGCCGAGTGGACCTTCGCGGGCGATGCGCTGCTCTTCCTCGCCCTGCCCTTCACCCTGCTCGCCTTCGCCTTCGGGTTGGTCTCCAACGCCATCGCCCCTTGGCCCGGCGGGTTGCAGGGTTGGCGCACCGCGCACCTGGTCCTGGGCGCGACGACCAGTGCGGGGTACCTGGCGCTGGCGGTCTCCCGCTGGGCCCTTCGAACTCGCATCCCGCGCGCGGGGACCGGGCTCCTCCTGGCCACCGGCGTCCTGGTGGCGGTGGTGGGCGCCACCGGTTGGGTGGGCGGCGAGGTGCTCGTGTTCCACGCCGGCGTGGGCGTCCAGGCGGCGGCGAACGGCGCGCTCGCCCCTGCGCTGCCGTCTCCTGGGCCTGGGCGACCTCCGTCTGACCTGGGGGATGCGATGGGGCAGCTGCGCGGCGCGTGGGGAGAGGCCCAGGTCTCCCTGGCGGAGATGATCGTGCAGCGGCCCAGCGCGGAGGGCTTCGCCCGGATCGGCCAATCCGCCGCCCGGCTGGAGCAGCTCGCCACCTGGCTGGACGCGAACCCGCCCAGGGCGCTCTCAGCGGAGGACGCCTCCGCGCTGCACTTCATGGCCGGAACCCTGCGCCAACGGGCGCACGCGCTCGGCGAGGCGGCCGCTCGCTCCAGCCTCCCCCAGATCTCGAAGCAGGTGGCCGCGGTCTCCGCCACCTGCGCCGGCTGTCACACGCAGCTCCGCTGGAAATCCCACCCTGGAGTCGAACGATGAAGCGCATCTCCCTGATGGCACTGGTCGTAGGACTGTTCGCGCTTGGGCTCGCCGCGCTGGGCTGCAGCGGGACGGACGGCGCGCCGGATTCAGGCCAGCCCGCGGTGGACTCGGGCGTACCGGACGCAGGTCAGCCGGATGCGGGCCTGCCCGATGCCGGCGCTCCAGACGCGGGCCTCCCGGACGCAGGTCAACCGGACGCAGGCCTGCTCCCGGACGGTGGTCAGCCAGAGGCTCTGTCCCTCTCCATCAGCGGCTACGCCTTCACCCCTTCGGAGCTCACCGTCGATCCGGGGAGCGTGATCACCGTCACCAACTCGGACGGCTTCGCCCACACGGTGACCAGCGAAGCGGCGGACGACGCCTTCACGCCCGGCGCGGTGAACGGCGTCTCATTCGACACCGGCTTCCTCGGCGGCGGCGCGTCGATCCAGCTCACCATCCCGGCCGACGCGCCGAGCGGCACCGTGATCCCGTTCTACTGCCAGGTCCACACCTCGATGATGAGCCCGGCCAACGGGCACGTCACCGTCCGCTGATCGCTCGGGCGTTCCTCGGCTCACTCAGCGCGGGAGCGGAGCGCCGAGGCCAGGCTCAGCTCGACCCGCGACTGGATGGCCCGCAGCACGCTGTCCAGCTCCGCGGTGGCGATCCCGAGCCTCCCTTCGAGATCGCGCCGCAGCCGGGAGAGGAGCTGCTCCCGGGCGTCCCCCAACCAGCGGGAGACGGTGGACTTGTTCACCTGATAGACGGCGCCCACCTGCGCCAGGCTGAGCCCGTCCACGTAGTGCAGACGGAGCACCGCCCGCGCGCGCTTCTCCAGCTGGCCGAGCGCGTCCCGAAGCCCTTCGGAGAAGGCCTGTCCGTAGCCGTGCTGGAGGAGCTCGAACTGCGGGTCTTGGAGCGGGGCCGCGATCTCCACCAGCCCGTCGCCCGCGGGGATCTCCGGGCTGCGGCCCGAGTCGCGCCGGTGGTTGAGCGCCAGCCGCACGGCGACCGCGCGCACCCAATGCACGAGCGAGCTCTCTCCGGCGAACTCGGCGATCCGCGCGGGCCGCCCCGGGCGCGCCACCAAGAGCCGCTCGAGGAGGTGCTGGCGGACCTCGTCCACGAATGCCTGCGAAGGATCGATCCGCCGCACCGCGGGGAGGACTTGCGGGAGGACGCGGACCTGAAGCTCCTCTTGTGCGGACGGCAGCCCTTCGGCGCAGGCGGCCGCGAGCACGAGGTCCTCCAGCCGGGTCCGCGCGAGCGCCGCCTCCAGGCCGGCCGCGCGCGAGAGGTGGCGCGCCCAATGTGCGAGGAGCAGGTCCTGGGAGAGTCCGAACGACGCACAGCGGGCCGCCACCAGGGCCAGCTTCTCGGCCAGGAGGTCGTCCAGCGCGGCCCGCGCCGGGGGCGAGAGGGCCTCCGTCGAGCGCGGGTCTGACGAGCGCTCACCGCGCCGGGCGCCTGGCTGGAGCGCGCGCCAGAACGCGGCGTGGCGCTCCCGGCCGGCCCCGGCGGCAGGCGCAGCGGTGGGCTCGGAGGCAAGGCGGGAGGGCGGATCAACGGGGTCGGCCAAGGCGCCCTCCACGGTAGGCCAACCCCAGCGCGCCGAGGAGGAAGGCCAACAGCAACGCCCAGCGTCCCACCGCCAGCGTCCGCTCCGAGACACCGGGCAGGTCGATCAGGTCCACCACCAGTAAGGCGGTGGGCGGCGTCCGCTCGCCGAGGCCTGCGAGCGGGACGGTCCGGATGGCCAGCCGCCGGTTGGCGGCTCGCACCAGGTTCAGCCCGGGTGCGTGTGGGAGCAGCGGAGGAGGAGGCCCTGCCCCGGCGACCGCGCCATCTCCGGTGCGCAAGTAGAGGTGGACGCCCAGCGCGCGGTTCCACTCGGCGAAGGCCTCTGGCCCCAGCAAGCTCCCGGAGAGGCTCGCGCCGATCAGCGTCTGCCCACGGACCACCGGCCGGGCGGACACCCAGACCAGGCCGCGCGGAGTGGACGGGCTCACCAGCGGCGTCGGACCTCGACGGAGGGAATCCACGGACAGGAGCGCGTCCGCGCCCTCCCCACTCAAGGCGGAGTCGAGCAAGGCGAGCGGAGGGGCCGGATCTCCGAAGCGGGCCTCCTCCGCCTGGTTGAGGATCACAGCGCCCCAGCTGTTGACCAGGAGCAGCACCGCCTGCGCCTTCAGCCCTTCCAGATCCGCGGAGCGCATCAGCTCGTGCGCGTCCGCGAGCTGGTGCGCCTGGCTCGCGCTGGACGCCAGCCCCAGGGCGGCGTCCAGATCGCTCGCGCTCTCGAAGGCGTCCAGGATCGGCGCGGATCGAAGGGAGGCGTCGATCCGCAGGGTGGAGAGCTCGCGGTGCCGCTCGATCAGGCCCGGCACCCGCGCCACGGCCGCCTCGAGCAGCGACTTCGCGCGGTGGGCCACGTAGAGGTGGCGGCCCCAGAGCCCCAGCGCGAGCACCCCCAGCGTGAGGACGACCGTCAGCGACAGGGGCGTCCAGGGCCGCGCGGCGCGGGTGAGCGCCTGGAGCAGCGCGAACATCGAGGGCCAACGTTGCTCGCGCTCCTCGCGCAGCCCGCGCGCGATCACCTTGGACAGCTCCGCCGGGACCCGCCGCCCGTTCGTGGCCAAGGGGCTTTGCGCCGGGGAAGCGTCAACGGAGGCCCGCGCCGGGCGCGCGCCGAACAGGGCCTC
>Ga0164242_10005374_pt1 | contig 14275 bp, 17 predicted proteins | sample OricomgcompostMG_FD_108783 | JGI IMG/M metagenome (GOLD analysis project Ga0164242, IMG submission 108783) | Miracle-Growth compost microbial communities from Emeryville, California, USA - Original compost - Miracle growth compost (MG) ... | reverse complement strand
TCAACCCCCGCATCCATCCCCCCCCCCCTTATCTTAACCCCAACCGAGCTGGTGCTAACGAATTCCTAGCTACTATGAATACCTATCGCCCCTAACACCAATCTCACCACCTACCTTCCGCAATCCCGCCTCCCATTTAACCCTGTTAACGGAAGAGCCGATCCTCACGGTGACTCTCCTGACCATCGCGTCTAGGTACCGTCGCATGGCTGGCACTGGAGGCCATTGTCGTTCGCATGCCATCCACGAGCAGCTCTGGACTTACCTCCGCGGAATGATAGAGCGGGTGGTATGGGGCCAGGAAGCATTCGGCGGGGGGTTCTGTGGCTCCGGGGCCGAGGAAGCCCAGAGCTCAAGCACAGCTCCGTGGCGCGGTCTTCGACGCGGTAGCCTGAGAACCCTCGGCACGATCGAGTCCTTGATGATTCTCACAGAGTGGCACCCGCGTGCTCTCCACTTCCCGCCCAACGAAGCGATCGACGAGCTTCTACTGCCGTCTTATCCCAATCCCGAGAACAATGTTGACGAGGACGGGAACCAGCGGCCGTCATTCGGAGGGAAGAGGATCGAGAGTTGGCTTGAACCTGCCTGGCGGAGCGATCGCATGTGCTGGATGCTACTCAGCACGGGGATGGGCCTCGCCTATGAGCTTGGTGTGTTTGACGATATCGACGAGATGCTCGCCACAGGAGCAATCACGAGACCTGAATACGAGGAAGAAACCTACCGCCTTCGAGCATATCGTATCAAGAGGCTACTCCTTATTTACCTTAGCCAGCTCGCCGGGCGGCTTGGCTGGACCAACATGGTCCCCGAGAACCTTCGCCGGTCAGACCCGGTCGTATCACGGAGACGTCCAGCGACTGGCGAAGGTGCTACTCCAGGAACTAACGTTTCGTCCCTCTCTAATACTTTCAACTACATCCCGGACCTTGAACTCGATGACCAGATCATCCATTGTTGGGCCGGAATCAGCAACGCCATGCATGTTGGCAACGAGAAGCTTTTTAAGTCGAGGAAGCATACGACGGATATCATCCAGAGCGGGAAATATACCGTGCTCCTCAAGGAATTCCAGCCCATGCTGCAAGACTGGTACAAGGAGTTTGAACGTTTCCGGTTACCGCCGCACATCCGTCATATTCTGACAATCGAGTACGAGTACGTGAGAATTTATGTCAACTCCCTCTCGCTTCAAGCCGTTGTAGAGCGCTGCACTAGCAATGCAGGTGGTGGAACAGCACCAGGAGGGAGTGTATCAGGGCAGTCTGCACCTCAACTATCGCCCCAGACCCAGAACTACTACGGCAAACTCCCGCTTGGTCGGCTTGGTGGCTTCAGTGCCGAAGACCAGGAGTATGTCAAGGAGGTTGTTAACGGCAGCCGAAATCTCCTGCGAACCGTGGTTGAGGGGTTACTTCCGGGTGACTACCTAAAGCACGCCCCCGTCCGGACGTACTTCCGGATCATCAGTGGCGCCATGTTCTTGCTCAAGACGTTTGCGCTCGGTGCTCCCAGGTCCGATGTGGAGATCAGTATCCAGCTGATGGATCAGACTGTCGATGCGCTACGCAACTGTGTTGTAGACGACGTTCATCTGGGCATCCGGTTCGCCGACCTGCTCGAGTCTCTCACCAGTCGTCTCAGGAACCGCTTCATTCACGCACCGCCGCCTCCTGTCTCTGCTGCTGACGAAGCCGAAGCGCCTATCGCGGCTGGTCTTATCGCACACAGCGGCCTGCCACACCCACAGCCCGGCGGACCGGATTCGTGGACGAAGCTTCGGGAGGGGATCAGCGGACTTGGTAAGTTTGCGATGGCCCCGCCACGCCTCGGACCACCACCTCTAACCAATCCTCCCACAGACCGCTCCGGTACACCGGCCAATATTTCGGCTACTCCCTTCGACCTGGCGTCGGGTAACTTCCCGTACCCGCCGGGCTCGGCGTCCGTGTTTGGGCCGTCCACCCCGGCCGGAACGGTCGGTATTGCCGATAACGCTGGTGCTATGGCGGCGAATAACAACTCTTCCGCCCAGGATCCCGGCATTCTGGATGGTTCCGACTGGAATGACCCGAGTAACGAGATGTGGTACCTCCCTCCCGGACCGGCCTTCTTCCAGAATATGGATAATACTAGTGTTGCCATGACTGCCGAGGGTATTCATGTTGGCGGCCTCGATCTCCTTGAGTACATGGCCATGGATCCGATGGATGGCCAGTTTGGTGGGATGATGGAGGGGAACGGCTATTAAGCAAGAGAAAAATCATTGGGCTGAGTGAGTACGTCTTATTGCAAAGGGGGGGAGTGTTGGTGTTTTGGGGAGAGGGTAAAATGAAAAGGTTCCTCGAAAAAGGAAAATAAAAGAGACGGATATGAAACGTGATATGACAAAGGAGTTTTCTTCAACGGAGAGACGACAAGCTTGCGCTTTCCTCACTACTTGTTGTTCTTTTCCTTATTCTATTATTGTTGACGATCAAAAACCAAAGACGGGTAAAGACAAAATGGGTACAGGGTCACACTCTGGGACTGGTGGGATGGAGGTTGTTTTATGTGTCTACGCCGGGCTGACGCTGCTGACACGGTTTTCGACTGGGAAGAGATACCCCATGTGTAAGCTTTTGCTCTCTGTATTTCTATTCTCCCGTGTCTTGGTAGGCTTGGTTAGGAGGTAATTTAAGATAAGGATGGGATATTCCTGTGTGCCCTTGGCCGTTTATTCCTCGTGACCTACTTCGAGACTCGAGTTTGCCTTGTCTGGTTTGTTCTAAACTGAGCCCCTTTTCTCGCGCCCTTCTACGGTCAGTCTAATTCGCTCATCGGGCTTCCTGTGATTCAATATTTGATGCCCCGGTGGCCTAGATGTACGTGAGACTAGAAGGACATCTCAACTTCAAGAAAGTGATTTCCTTTGCAACCGGTAGGGTTGAGAGGCGTCTCTGTTTTGTGTGTCTTTCTATATGGGAGCTATCAACTTTCAGAACCACTGAATCCATAGAAGAACGTGCCAAACCGTAACCAGGCGCTAGACGACCGGACTGCGTCCAGCCTAAGTTAGGGACTGAATGGAGTAAGAAGTAACTGACAGAGTCGCCCAGTCTTCTTTTTCTCCCTACACCCGGACTCCTAAATGCACACTTTTTCAGTTTGTTTACCACCTAGAAGAACCTTGAATTACTACATATATAAAACGTTCCGTCGATGAGAAGGGGGGTTTTTCTATCCGTCGCAAGCAGTCCCCAACAACCAATTAACGCCTCCTCGTCGCGCCGTGAAGAGAAGCAAATGCACATTTAAACCATCATTTCGTTTTTACTTTGCCGGGAAAAGAAATCAGTCTAGTCCCGCACCGGGCGGGTGGGCCTCAAGATCAACACCCTCGACCAGGCTCCTCTGGTGGCCGCTCTGGTGGACGAGGTTGCTGAAGTACTTGAGCGCGTCGCTGCTCTCGGCGCGGACCTTGAGCGTCTCGTCGCGGCGGGCGCCGAGCTGTTCGACGGAGCGCTGCAGGCCGACTTGGAGGTTCTCGGCCGGGAAGCGGAGGACCTTGCGCACGGAGCCGGCGATCCGTGTCGAGTTGGCGTGGACGTAGTCGATGGCTGCTAGCTGGGTGGAGATCTTGGCGCTTAGGCGTTGCGGGAGTGACCGTGGGATTTGGTTGAGGACGTAGTAGGTTGCTGCCATTGCTACGGAGAGAGAGTGTGTTAGCCAAGACAGTTCAGGTGAGGGGGGAGTGAGTATCTGTTAAAAAAAAATAAACTTACCAGCTACGACGATACCGGGAATGACCATGCGGCGTAGGTTGTCGTTCCCGATGAGACGCGCGGCGCTCACCGCGTGGTCCATCCAACCGTACCCGCCAATGATCCGGGTACCAACAGCGGTTGCGACCGTCAGTGCCATTCCCGTACCGGCGACCTTCTCTTGATGTTGAAGGAGAGTTGGCCAGTCAAAGAAGTCCCACACCTCGGTGGAGACCTCGACCTGCCTAGCTAGAGCGTCTCGCCTGCGGCGGAACATGACGTCGGGCCGGAAGCTGAGGTCGACGTATTCGTTTCCGAGGTGTAGGATGCCGAGTTGCTTGATCGCATTCACGCCTCCAACCGTCTCGGTGCGGGCGTGGTCTTCGCAGCTGGTAACTGACGAAGCGATTTGCGATAGCATTGCCTCCTTGAGGTCCTCCGAATACTGCATCGCGTTGAACAAGCCAGGGTAAGGGACGTCGTGGGCATTGTCGCCAGCATGTTCGATGGTGGAGTTGAGGGCTTTCCTGGTGTAGTCGTAGATGTCCTTGCAGGTACCCTCAATGATTCTATCGATTTCATCGCTGAGTTCTGCTCTCGCCTTCTTACTCGACTCCAGTTGGGGTTCGATCTCCTGCAGTTCCTTCGCAACTCTCTGCAGTTCCGACTCAGCGACCTCCGCGTTGACGCCGGCTAGTGTATTGACGTCGTTGAGGATATTTAGGAGGTACGTCTTTGCCGGGGCTAGCTTCGACCGAGACCGCTTCTCTAGGACAAATCTGCGGAGGGATTGCTCTAGATTTGAGAAGTCTCGGAGCTTCTCCTTGTCCTTACCCTTGCCATTGCCGCCATCATCGCCGGAGGGATCGTCCCCGCCGCCACCGCCACTTGAGCTCCCGCTTCCAGGTGGGCCTCCCGGGGGAGATGGGCCCGTAGGGACGGCGTTGCTCGATACGAAGTGGACGAGCTCGGACGACTCCTTGAAAGTTCTCGGACTCAATCTGTAAACCTGCTCTAAAATCATCTTCTGGCATCGATCCTTGTCCCTAATGGCATCGAAACCATTCACCACCATGAACAGGTAGGCCTTCTCCGCGGCAGCTTCCTGGATAAACTCCTTTGCCGAAATTGTAAAGTGGTTAGCCGCCGAGACCACAAACACGACCACGTCAATCTCTTCCTGCCGCGCGAAGACGGCTGTAGTTTTGGTGGTATCCGAATTCAGACCGGGCGCGTCGATAAGTGCGATATCGACGACGCCGTTGTTGAGAAGAGATTCGTCGATCGTTCGAGCGTCACGGATGTATACCTTGCATTGCATATAGGCGGTATTGTCCGTTACGATCTTCTCCAGCTCCGGCAATGAAAACACGTCGTAGGTTGACTCGTCATGGCGGTCGTAGATAGCATCCTTGTGTACCGCATGAACCTCCTCAATGCCGCTATTTTCTCTCGCATCCAGGACCTCGCAGAAGACACTGGTGCAAGGCTGCTCGTCCTCCGGCAGGATCTTCCTCCGAAGCAGCGCATTGCAGAAAGTCGACTTCCCCGCATTGAGGTCTCCCGTAACCAAGACCTTGCTTGAAGTGTCCTCGATGCGCTCTCGCAGCGATTGCAGGTGTCTCACACTTGAGCTGATCTTCCCATCCAACAGCGACGCAATGGAGCCCTTCTCCAACGAATGTACAAGCTCGGCTTGGTATAGGGCGCCAAGCTTCAGGTCGAGTTTAAGAATGGAAAACTCCTGGGCGATTTGCGGCGTTACGAGTCGCGGCTCGGGAGTCGAGCGGTTCTCAGCGGCCTTGCTTGACTCGGCTTCCACCTGGTCTTCGAGAGATGTCATAGATCGCCGCAGAAAAGGTGCTGAGGTGGACGGTGACATCGGACCAATGTCGCCAGGCGGCATTGACGCAGTATGCTGGAGCTGCGGACGTGCAGAGGATTGCGCGAGGTTGTTGACCTCTGCCCTCTGGATAGACGGATAATGCGCCGGCCACTTCGCGTTCATCTCCTGGAAGCCTTTTAAGAGCTCGACCACCTGGGTGATGGCTCGGCCGAGGGCCGCCCGGTGTTGATTGTACCATAGCTGGTGGATGGCTCCGGCTTGGGCTCGGTGTTGTGCGTCGGTAGATGGATGGGATCTTTGCCCATGCATGGGTCTATCCTCTTGAATGGCAGACTCCCAAGCGGCCGAGGCGCGTCGGTTGTGGGTTGACATGCTCGCTCTGTCGCCTGCAATACTGCCTCCGTAGCCCGAGTCGTGATCAAGTAATGATTGCAAGTGTGCCGCATGGTGCGATGTCGAACCCGTCCCAACCGTCATGTACGCCGGTCTGGTGTCGGTTGTTGAAGATCCGGCGGCGGATTCTTCGGCGTCGTCATCGGTACCCCGGGTTTCGATGTCGAGCTCCTGCCCCAAGGGAGACTTTCCCTTGGGTGAAAAGTATTCCTGGCTCATTGTCGAACGCGAGTACCCATTTGATAACCCTGTATGAATTAGCACTGGGAGTGCGCGTGTCGTAGTATAGTCATATGAGGTTGTCGCGAGGTGAATGTAGTGAAATTTATTGCCTCCCGCGTCTCTCGGAGCGACTTATTATGCATGATACGATCATTCCACGAGGGGAGCGGCAAATTTCCGGGTATCTGGAGCTCGCCGGAGGCTGCTGCTGGTGATTGGGCAGAATTACTCGGCAGGAAATTCCCGCCAATGCACGTTTCTTCGACCGTTTGCCACTGAGCCACAGAAAGCCACACCCGGATTATCTGGCGGCGGCAAGGCCAAGGCTGACGCGCACGTCGATGAGGTCAGCTCTCTTTCCAAGTTGAACCCCTTCATTCGCAGGTGCCTGGAACAGCGCAACTAGTGGGATTGGGTATCTTTTTACAGTCAAATAAATTCCTGTGTCCTTCACAACCACCTATCTAGCCTGCTAGAAACCTCCACGATGAATGTGAGCAGCTCGTTCCCATGAAATCGCATCCCAGAACTACGGCTAACATACCCCTCTAGGTCTTGGAGTGGGCTTTCGGGAAGCGGATAACGCCCGCAGAGCGTCTGCGCAAGAACCAGCGCCTCCTCGACAAAGCCATTCGAGAGCTAGATCAACAACGAGTGAAACTAGAGAAGCAGGAGAAGGCGCTCGTCGCTCAGATCAAGCAGAGCGCGCAGAAGAACCAACTGGGCGCTTGCAAGATTCAGGCCAAAGACTTGGTCCGCACTCGAAGGTTCGTTATACCCATCCGCTGGGACTGACCACCAACGGGGATATTCCAGCTAACAACTATCCTCCTAGATATGTCGAGAAGTTTTACGGCATGAGGTCAAACCTACAGAAGATTTCCCTCCGGTTACAGGTTAGCAAGATAGCCTCCCCCCCCTTTCTAGAAACATAAACTCACATGCCTTGCGCGCAGACATACCGGACGAATGAGCAAATGATGCAAGCAATGAAAGGCGCTACTGTTGCCCTGGGCAGCATGAACAAGACGATGAACCTCCCTTCCCTCCAACGGATCGCGATGGAGTTCGAGAGAGAAAACGACGTGATGGAACAAAGGCAAGAGATGATGGACGACGCCATCGACGACGCAATGGATGTCGGGGTAGAAGAGGAAGGCGACGAGGTTGTCGAACAAGTCCTAGAAGAGATTGGGGTCGATCTGAGTCAAGCAGTGCGTATACCACCGAGCTCACGATTGTCCAGAACACCATCGCTAACATACAGTTTAGTTTGGGGAAACTCCCTCTGGACTACAGTCGAATGCTGTCCCAGAAGCCAAGGTTGCTCAAGCAGTTGGCGGAGGAGGCGGAGGGGGCGACCCGGGCGTGGACGATTTGCAAGCACGACTGGATAGCCTGCGGAGATAATCCGCAACGGCAACCTTAACGACGCTTGAGATTATGTTTGATAGAGCGTTTTAGGAACACGTTTTGAAGCATATGATATACATCGCCGCTCCTCATATGTGAGAGCGCGGATGCGGGGCCTAGCTTTTTTAACTTGCTTCAGGGAGACCGAGAGTATAGGGGCTATATCTTGTAAGGAGTTCTCGGGGTTGAGCATAGGGGTAATGGGCATGGCACTTGTCGAAGGCAAACATATTCAGGAACCGGTCATCCAGTCTTCCTGTCAAGGCAGTTGTGAAAGATGACCTATATCTCTCTCGAAGTAATGACCTCGTTCTAGCACGATACGTGGGGTGAAGGAGGCACAGTACTTGACCTATACGAAGTATTTGTTGCCCACTTTTCAGCTTCATCGACACCCGTTAGGGGCTCAGCTCCTCCGGCTCGAATGTGTCGGTCATTGGGTTAGGGCGGGACAAACCACCACCCGCGCCCAGAGCCACGAAGTGGGCTGTGATCCACAGGGCGACCGGCCGGTGAGTGGTTCAACCTCGGCCCGGGCCGAGGAAGACAGAAGATGCATCACCGACCCGCTTCACCGTTTCCAGTGTGAAGTAGCCATCACACATAGTTCTGTCACCCTGGCCAGCGGATGAGATGATTACCAGAGGTGCGAAGGAACAATGCCTGGAACTTGACTAGTACGACGAAGCCAAGAGGTTGCGAGTGTCGACACAAGGTAGGAGCAGCAATAGAAGTATATGGTGTGAAGCATATATTCACCCCAGAACAGATGACACACAGGATAGAGGCATCAGATCGTCGTGTCGTTAAAACAACAATCGAAGAGCGTAGAGGCGAGCTCCTGTGGCCCTGGAGACCAGACAGAGCTGGAAGGACGGCTTGATTTTGCAGACTGATGATGACATCAGACTCGACCAGGTTTAATTCCTACACTACAGCTTACCGCACAGAAAGGTGCCACGTGATAGGCTACCTGGGGAATGTGGGCGGGTGATCAGACATGGGGTGAAGGAGCGCACGAGCCAACAGACCCCTCGTTCAACACAGCCCACCTTGTCATTGCGCAAGCTACGAGACCAGCCTGACCAGTGACGACCTCCAACCTTCACCTGCCCCTTCCCTTGGCTTCTCTTATACTCGAGCTCTTCTACAAATAACAATATCGACGGCTTCTTGGCAGAACCCTCGAAGCAGCCTGACTGTTACTACGCGGAATTTTTTAGCGTGGCGACGAAGCGACAAGAGACACCACCCTTTTGCCAGATCAGTGAAACCGATATCCCAATTCCGCGCCTGACGTCTGGGACGCAGCCTCTAGAGCTACCGCCGATCCGAACAAACAATCGATATACGGCCCCTCATAGCCCCTTGCACATCATCGACCGCTTACCTTCTCTCCTGCCTACCTCGATTCTATATCCTCCACCCTGGCAGGCAATAAGCGTCGGAGTCTCTCCTCCCAAGGGGGCCTATTGAATAGGATGTTTGGTGGCGGTTCGGGTTCTTCGGGTTCAAAACCTGGGACCTCCTCGTCAGCCGACGCTAACAGCAGTCAAAAAGAAAAGGCCGGGAGTAAGTCGCCGTCGCCCGATGATAACGCGGCGTCCAGCTCCGGCGGAGCTTCGCCGGCGCCGATAAAAACCACCGACCAGGCCGCGAGCGGCGAGAAGCGCAGTGGCAATGGCAGCCCCCCCAGCGCTGGGACCTCGGCTGAACAGAAGAAGCGACGGAGCAGTGGGGTGAGCGGCAGAGCCAGCAGCCTGATAGCCCAAGCTAAGAACTCGCTCTTTACGCAGGTTGGCAACCGCTCCAACAACGACGCGGGCTCCGAGCCCAAGACGGCGAACCAAGGCCCCCTCCAGAAGCTGGGCAAGCAGGACCCGGCGCTTGCGGTACCCCAGGGCCAGCACAACAATGCTGCCGGAGAGTCGCTCCCGGGGCCGAGATCTACGTTCCGGGTTGGCGTTTGGGAAGACAGGAACAGGAAGTGCAGACGGACCATGGAAGATACACACGCCTTTCTCTACAATTTCCTTCATACCCCTGCCCCGGCGCTAGGTGTAGAAGCTGGCGCCCAGAAGTCCCAAAAGGCAACCAACGAACTCGGCAAAACCCAGAGCCGCGGGGCCGCCGGCCAGGATATGATGGAGACAGACAATGGCTACTTTGCTATTTTCGACGGACACGCAGGTTCATTTGCTGCAGACTGGTGCGGGAAGAAACTGCACATAATCCTCGAGGAGGTCATCAGGAAAAACCCGAACCTGCCCATCCCTGAATTGCTCGATCAGACCTTTACAACCGTGGACACGCAGTTGGAAAAGCTGCCGCTTAAGAATAGCGGCTGCACGGCTGCCATTGCGGTCCTACGCTGGGAGGACCGCGTCCCAAGTAACCTTTCTGCCACCGGGTCGCAGGCCATCGCGCCAGCCATGGCAAAGGCTGCCGAGGAGGCGTCCAAGTCGAAGGACACCGAGGCAACCGAACCCCCAGCCGCTGCTTCCAATCCGGAGCCGGTCCACTCGAGGCTAAGGACCGCCGCAACGAGGCAGCGTGTGCTCTATACGGCAAACGTCGGAGACGCGCGCATCATCCTCTGTCGTTCGGGGAAGGCCCTCCGCCTATCGTACGACCACAAAGGTAGTGACGAGAATGAGGGCAAGCGCATAGCCAACGCAGGCGGACTGATATTGAACAATCGCGTCAATGGCGTGTTGGCTGTGACCAGAGCCCTTGGAGATTCGTATATGAAGGATCTCGTCACGGGACATCCTTACACCACCGAGACAGTTATCCAGCCCGAGGTTGATGAGTTTATCATCATCGCTTGTGACGGTGTAAGTAACCCTTCTGAGATATACATTAATTGGCTTTTGAGCTAACTCTTCCGGGCAGCTATGGGATGTCTGCTCCGACCAAGATGCCGTCGATCTTGTCCGGAACGTCCAGGACCCAGCTTCGGCGGCCAAACTGCTTGTTGACCACGCACTGTCTCGGTTTAGTACCGATAACCTCTCCTGCATGATCGTGAGATTTGATAAACAGGCCCTACTCGAGAATCAGAACAACAAAGACAACCCCATCGGCGTGGAGGGCGACTCGGCAACAGGGCTAGGGAAAGTGAGCGAGGTGGAGAAGATCGTCAGCTCGACGAGACAGAAGATTGCGGAAGGTGGAGCACAGGCCGTCGGCGTATCGGCCAGCAACAGCGGGCGAGGTCATGACCCCGGTGCCGTGGCCGTTCTCGGCGATGACGGGGAGTCGTCTTTCGTTCCGACAATGATAGATGGGTCTGTGGAGGAAGAACCAAGCTCGATCGACGATTCCCCGGAGGTGACTCCGCCGGAAACCGTAAGCCAGATGGTCATTGGCTCGTCTCAGGATTTCGCCAATTCTGGATAGTGCCGGGTGTGGCTGCGACGTCTTGAGCTTGCCGTACCAGCCTGGTTTAGGAACCGCTCAAGAGAAGAAATTCGTCCTGGTTTTTAGCTCGATATGATACACAACCGACCCCTCGGTTCTCCCGAGGAAATCAAAGCGGGCACTCGTTTCTCCGTCCATGAATTTCAGCAGCGGTGCCGTTGTAGGTGAAGATGGTATTGGGTCTGATCAGTGCCGGTTACCTAAGTATATGAAGGAAGGGGGGCCCTCGGTGTTGGTTAGCACAGCATGCTTTTTATTCAACTGGGTGACCGGGCTCTGGCGAACAACACTATAGCAAGAGCGAGAGCTGAAGGCACGTTTGTTATTGCGGTATCGGTTGCGGTTTGGAGGCACAAGAGCCTGGGACTGTATGGTTATCAACGTGTAACATGTAGGACTTTTTTTTTGGTGAGGTTGATGCGATGGTGCACGTAAGGCACCAAGTGGGCAGACGAGAACCTCGCTAGTGTCAAGCGACCCGGAGGGAACACAATACGAAGCGAATTATTTTCTTTCCCTTCTCCGGGCACCTCTAAGCACCTCTCCGGCGATAGTTGTCCTACATGAAGTGCCGTGTAACGCAGCTCCTGCCCTCCCGGCTATTCCGTGTCTACGAATCTAGATGCGGCACCAAAGGGAATACCGTAGTCCGAGCTGTGCACAATGCCCGACACAACACGTGGTGTAGCTTCTATCTACGGGTACTCGGTTGGGATGCAAAGGCGGGGAGCTTTGCTTGGAGACGGGACGATGTCTTGGGACGGAATAATACTACGTACACTCTTGGTCTCTGAAGTATACTGCGTACGTCGCATGCATGGCGTGGTGGGGGATAACGCCTCCCGGGGTAAACCTGGGTCATATCAGAAGCAATGGTGGGTGCGCCGTTGCACGGACGGGGTTTAGATGGCATCATCCGAGAGCAGACGAAAGGCATTGAATGACATACATAGCACATATCGAAGCGAAGGGGATCGGGAGGTCAAGCACCACGAGGACTTTGCCGTTGTACTGCAGGCTGCACGATGCAGAGCAATGACCTCCTCGACTCCAACTTTCAAGGGGGAACTAGTCCGTCCTGGTAGAAACCTTTTGGACTCGGGACGAATGGCGGACCGAGAAACGGTACTAGCCATAGTGGCCCCCTTCTAAACAGGGTCAAAGCGGCACATCATCAACGGCGCGACTCTGTTGCAGAACGCTTTGGCTTAAAAGTTGAGGAATGTGATCCATCCCATTGTTCGGCCTATCCAATTGTAGCAGGCACAGGAACGAGCGCGCGGGCTGTGGAGTGTGTGGACTAGGGGAAAGATGGGTTGAGGGAAGGGATGGGGAAGGGAGCGAGAAAGGGAGGGAGGGAGGGAAGGACGAAAGAAAGATGGGGGAAGAAAGAAGGGAGCAAACCAACAGCAGCGGGTCGGGTCGATACCGCAGAGATCGTTGTTTCCCCGAGCGCATCGCATCGCATATCTTCAGCATGGCTAATGATCTGTCGGGACCGTGCTTCCCCAACCTGTCCGCCGGCCGCCACCAAACGAAGATGGGGGGTTGTTTTTCCCCGCGAGAGATGTTTCACCAAAGCTTAGATAAGGTGGAGGGAGTTGAGGAGTACGAGAAGAGGAGGAAGTAGGTAAGAGTATTTCGTTCAACGCATGATTGTGTGTGTTGTCGTCGTCGTATGTAGATCTTTAAACAGGCGTCCAACCGGGAAATAGCACAATATACCTGGCTCAGCTTCTCATGTCCTTTTTGGTGGCCTCAGCATTCTGATTTTGTGACGCAGGTTTCGGGATTTTCGAGCCATGCAAATCTACGCATCGCGTGCAACAAAACGCAGCCAAGCGCAAGGGGCGCCCCGACCGAACATAGCAATTCCAGCTGTTTAACGCTCGTGGCTGTCGTGGGTGCCACCTCAACCCCTGCCATTACCCTCCTTTTGCCCTCATAGCTTCCCTCTCATGCCTCTGTGCCCCCTGTGCCTGCCCTCTGAAGTAGGTCCGCCCTGACCGGGGTCCCCTGCTCGCGCTGTGCCCATTGGTAGGGGTTCTGAATGGGGGGATTGAATGGGGAGGGACGATCGTCCAGGGAATAATAAAATCACTTCTCTTCCCTCCCTTCCCCGAACCAGAGGATGCTTCCTTTTGTTTGAGCCGTTTCCTCATGTACGGTCCCGTTGGATTCAACCCTTCAGCCTATCCTTTTCTCGCTATTTTCTTTTTGTTTTAGGGCCCCTCGTTCTTTTGCTTCTTTGACCTGCGGTGTTCTGGAATAGGAAACTTCCCACTACACTATTCTGCCCCTGAGTTGCCCACAAACTGATTGGGTGTTGCCGACAATCCCTTTTCTTTTTTTTTTTCGACCACTCCCTTCCGACCACAGCAGCTAGGTTACTCCATCGAGCGAGCCCCTCCGATCCCCTATCTTTCTCAAAACCACGACGCGGCCTATCTCCCTCCCTCCCCGCCCATGCCATTGCTACACATCTTTCGGCTCAACGCCTGTATCTGATTGCTCTGGTGCTGAATTCCACGCTGGGGCTGTATCGTTCATTTAGCTCCTCGGCCTCGTGCGGCTCATAATCCCATGTTCTCGCCTTGCGCCGACCAGCTCGTCTCTGCCGGCGGCCGACCCGACCGGTGCTATTGGATGTTCCCCAGCCTTACCCCTGAAATTGGTTCCATTTTCAGGACGGGCAACAACCCATCTTCCCGCCGCGACCCTCGACATTTACCCACCACATCCCCCATTTTATCCCGTCGTCGCAAGTAGAAACATCGAGATCGAACAGAAAAAGGGGCGGGGACCTGCAGAAGGATGTCGTTGAATGGCCTGGACCATGAAAAGGTCAAGGAGGCCCACGACGTCGCTGTCGCGGAGCCCGGAGGATGGTATGCTTTCTTGCCCTTTTGATCTCGGTACCGCGCCGTCCCGTGCATCGCTCCCGTCCACCCTATTCTTAACCAGGCTCAACCACCACCACCCCTCGTCTCCAACCCACCTGAAGTCCAATCCGCCTGAACCCCCCCCTGGATTCTCCTAATGTTTCCCCTTCAGAGTCAATCAGCTCTTTCGTCTCATCTTCCGTGTCGATCTCAAACAACTCGCTAACAGCTCCGTGCCATGAAACAGGTTCCTTCTAAAGTACGCCAGTCGCGATGAGGTGGAGCTCCTCGGTCGTGGGAATGGTGGTATAGTTGAAGTCCGGAATGCAATCGCCCAGTATGACGAGTCT
>Ga0164242_10005373_pt1 | contig 14276 bp, 13 predicted proteins | sample OricomgcompostMG_FD_108783 | JGI IMG/M metagenome (GOLD analysis project Ga0164242, IMG submission 108783) | Miracle-Growth compost microbial communities from Emeryville, California, USA - Original compost - Miracle growth compost (MG) ... | reverse complement strand
CTACTGATAAACTAAATGACGCTATAAAAAGTACTTTTATATACGCGCTTTCGCGCAGTGTCATTATATGCCTTCCAAAAAATCTAAAACCTCCGCCGCATCCGAAGCCATTTCATCCATCGTAGTGCGTGGTGCGCGGATGCACAATTTGAAAAATGTCGACATCGATTTGCCGCGGCAAAAATTGATTGTCATTACCGGCCTTTCCGGATCGGGAAAATCATCGCTCGCGTTCGATACGATTTACGCCGAAGGCCAGCGCCGTTACGTGGAAAGCCTTTCTGCCTACGCGCGCCAATTTCTGGGGCAGATGGATAAGCCGGATGTGGATTTTATCGAAGGATTAAGCCCGGCTGTTTCCATCGATCAAAAAACTGCCTCGCGCAATCCACGTTCGACGGTTGCAACTGTCACGGAAATTTATGACTATCTGCGTTTGCTTTACGCGCGCGCCGGCACGCCGCATTGTCCCAATTGCGGGCGCGAAGTGTCGCGGCAATCGGTCGATCAGATTGTGGATAGCATTTTGGCGTTGGGCGAGGGAACGCGCCTGCACATTCTGGCGCCGCTGGTGCGCGGGCGCAAAGGCGAATATCGCAAGCTGATCGACGACATGCAGAAAAAAGGGTTCATGCGGCTGCGCGTCAACGGCCAGATGCAAACCATCGAAGAAGCGCGCATGGAGCGGCTGGATCGTTATGAAAAGCACGACATCGAAGTTGTGGTGGACCGCATCGTCGTGAAGCCGGATGGCGCGTCGCGCCTGGCCGACAGCGTGCAAACTGCGCTGAATCTGGGCGAAGGCATCATGATGGTGGAAGTGGTGCCGCGCGATGAAAGTACTTTTGAGGGCGATAAAGTTCTCACATTTTCCGAAGCCTTCGCCTGCCCCGATTGCAATCTTTCGTTTGAAGAATTGGAGCCGCGCACTTTTTCGTTCAACAGTCCTTACGGCGCCTGTCCCGATTGCTTGGGATTGGGCACGCGCAGTGAATTTGATTTGCGATTGGTGATTCCCGATGAACGCCTTTCGCTGGAAGACGGCGCGGTCGCTCCCTGGCGGCGTATCCCGTCAGGATATAAAAAAGCCACCTTGCGCGGCCTGGCCGATGCGCTGCATTTCGATGTCAATACGCCGTTTGAGGATTTGACGGAAGAGCAACGGCACGCTGTTTTATACGGCACCGGCAATCAGAAAATCCACGTCAGTTACACCAATATGCACGGGCGGCGGCGCAAATATGAGATGGCTTTTGAAGGCGTGCTGGCTGCGCTGACACAGGAATATCAGGAAAATTCTGATGCCTGGCGCGAGGAATTGCAGAATTATATGAGCGATCAGCCGTGCCTCACCTGCGGCGGCGCGCGCTTGAAACCGTTCCCGCTGGCGGTGACGGTGGCGGGAAAAAATATCGCCGAAGTGACGGCGCTGAGCGTGGGAGAATCGTCGCAGTTTTTCAATGAATTGCGCAGCTCCGCTCTTGCAAAATCCGGCGATGCAAAAGTACTTTTGAATGATCGCCAGAGTTCTATCGCGAGGCCGATTCTTAAAGAAATCGACGAACGTTTGCAATTTCTGGTGGAAGTGGGACTGGATTATTTATCGCTCAACCGCACCGCGAATACATTGGCTGGCGGCGAGGCGCAACGTATTCGTTTGGCCACGCAAATCGGTTCCGGCCTGGTGGGGGTTTTGTATGTGTTGGATGAACCCAGCATTGGATTGCATCAGCGCGACAATGACAAATTGCTGCACACGCTGATGCGGTTGCGCGATTTGGGAAATACCGTGATCGTAGTGGAACACGACGAAGATACGATTCGCGCCGCGGATCATATTGTGGACATCGGCCCTGGCGCTGGCGAACACGGCGGGCGAATCGTGGCGGAGGGAACGTTGGACGATATTCTCAAAAATAAGAAGTCCATCACCGGCCAATTTTTGAGCGGCGTGCAGGAAATTCCCATGCGCCGCACGCGCCGCAAGCCGCAGGGAAAAATTAGTGTGCACGGCGCGCGCCAGCACAACCTCAAAAACATCGACGTGGATTTTCCGCTGGGCTGTTTGGTCTGCGTCACCGGCGTCAGCGGCAGCGGCAAAAGTACTTTGGTGGAAGATATTTTGCACGCGCGGCTGGCGTATGAAGTCAATCGCCAATCAACCACCTGGGGCGAGCACGAAAGCGTGGAAGGAATCAGCCAGATCGACAAAGTGATTAACATCGATCAATCGCCGATTGGCCGCACGCCGCGTTCCAATCCGGCGACGTATACTGGCGCGTTTACGCCGTTGCGCGAGCTATTCACGCAAACGCGCGAAGCCAAAGCGCGCGGTTATAAACCGGGCAGATTTTCGTTTAACGTCAAAGGCGGCCGCTGCGAAAATTGCGAAGGCGACGGCATCATCAAAATTGAAATGCACTTTCTGCCGGATGTGTATGTGCCTTGCGAAGTGTGCGGCGGCAAGCGTTATAATCGCGAAACGTTGGAAGTGAAATACAAAGGCCATTCCATCGCCGACGTGCTGGACATGACGGTGGAGGAAGGCCTGGAAACGTTCGCCAATATCCCCGCCATCGCGCGCAAGTTGCAAACAATTTGTGATGTCGGATTAGGATATATTCGCCTGGGCCAGCCCGCAACCACGCTTTCCGGTGGCGAGGCGCAACGCGTGAAGCTGGCCAGCGAACTTTCCAAACGTCCGACCGGGCATACGTTTTATTTGCTCGATGAACCCAGCGTGGGATTGCATATTGCCGATGTAAAAGTACTTATAGAAGTGTTGCAGCGGCTCACCGATCAGGGAAATACGGTTGTGGTGATTGAGCACAATCTCGATCTCATCGCCTGCGCCGATCAGATTATCGATCTCGGCCCCGAAGGCGGCACCGGCGGCGGCACGGTGGTTGCGACGGGAACGCCGGAAGAAATTGCGAAGAAGAAAAATAGTTATACGGGACAATATCTGAAGAAACATCTGGCGCGGCATAAACCAACGGCGAAAAAATCGAAAGCGTAAAAGTACTTTTCTCCCGTGTTGCAGTTAGGAATTAGTGAGGATTTTCTGCACAGGATTCTCGTCATCAAAATCGTCCAACCCCAATTCCCGTTTCATAATTTCGATAAAAGTTTTGGCGATGAGAGGATCAAATTGAGTCAGGATGGAACGTCTAATTTCCAACAGCGCTTCCTGAGGAGTATGTCCTTTACGGTAAGGGCGATTTGTTGTCAGGGCTGAATAAGTGTCGGGAACTGCCAACAACCGTCCCATGATGGGGATTTGAGTTCCGGAAAGACCATCAGGATAACCGCGGCCATCCCAGCGTTCGTGATGGGAGCGAATGCCGCTGATCACGTCTTCCAAATAGGGCAAATCTTTCACAATCAAGGCACCGAAAGTGGGATGCTGTTTCATGATTTCCCAATCGGTTTGACTGAGTTTTCCGGGATGACGCAAGATGTCATCGGGAACGGCGATCTTTCCTACATCGTGTAATAAACCGCTGATGCGCACTGCCCGCAACGACTCTGAAGAGTAACCTAATTCTTCCGCAATTAAAAGTGCATAGCGGGCAACTTCGTCTGAGTGTTTTCGCGTGTAATGGTCTTTGTTGTCGATGGCTGTGATCAGTGCATCCAACACGCCGAAGGCTGTGGACTTACCGGCGGGAGGAGTGCGCCGGTGCATGGCTGATGCGTCGTCTTCAAGTTCGCCGCGTTGCTTATAACGATACAGGTTGGCATCGGCGATGGTTATTAATTCCAATGCGCTCTGTCCGTCATCGGGAAAAACAGACCATCCATATGACATGCTGATGGGAATTCGCACTCCAGGGGCAACTTCAAAATGCTCCTGTTCCATAGTTTCAAGCAATTTCAGATATGTTTGACGTGCCTGTTCATGATCTTGCCCTGGCATCAGAATAATGAATTCATCGCCTCCGTAACGTCCCACATGATTAATGGCACCACTGATTGTTTTCAGATGCATTGCCACATTACGAAGCACGTCATCGCCGACGGGATGGCCATAAGTGTCATTGAAATATTTGAAATCATTTAAGTCCATCATCAATACAGAAAAAGGAGCGCCGCTTCTTTGAGAGCTTTTCAATAGCGCTGTTAGCCGTTCTTGAATGGCACGGTGATTATAAAGATTGGTGACGCCATCACGATCGGCACGTTGGCGCGCTTCTTGATAAAGCTGGGCATTTTGCAGAGATGTTCCCACTTCTAATGCGACGCTTTCCACCACGGAACGTGTATCGTAGTTGGGTTTTTCATTTTTAAATATTAAAGCTTGGACGCCAAGCAAAAAACCGCCACTGCGAATGGGGACGGCGAGGAGCTTGCCATTCGATGCCGGAAATCCATAAACCGTTTGGAAAAATGTTTGCGTCTTGCTGTTCAAAAAGAGATCATCATCAACCGTTTCAATGGCGAGATTGTGTAAAGCATCTTCGTGGTCTTTGGTGGGAAATCCTTTGGCGTACGCTAAATGCCATTCCGTCTTGTTCGGAACAATCATGTTATTGTGCCGGAGCCAAATGGCTCCTTGTTCCGCATTTGTGGCAGCCATGATTTGTTCGAGGGCGATTTTGATCACAGAATTCTTATCTAATGATGAGTTAAGTGTGGAGGTGATACTGTGGAGAATTGCCAGGTGTTGGGTGCGTTCCATGACATTATTTTCCAGATTAGTATTGGAACCTGTTAGCTTTTCCGATAGCTGCAAATTGTCCCACATAGTCAGCATCTGCCGCGAGAGAATGGCAATTAAGAGCAGCACAATAGGCAATAATCCACTGCCGCCACTTTTACTCGAAGTGATTTCATTTATCAAAAGAAGTAAAGAAACCGCGAGAGCAGCGCCGTAGGGAAACCATAATGTGACAAGACGATGTTGTAAATTGACATGGGAAATGTCTGTTGCCAATTCATAGGGAGTTGCGGGGAGTTTGTGCCATAAGGCGCTAATAAAAAATGCGATAATTGAAAATATGGTGAGGCTGCAACCCAATGTAAATGAAAATGCGGACAGGTGAATCCAACCCATGTCCCCGAGTGTGTATGTGCGGAAAACGTGGATCAGAAAGAACAATGACGCACCTATAGATACCCATAAAGTCGAACGGTCCGGACGGGGCGAGCTATAAGATGCTACGAAATAAAAGAGGATGCTTGCCATCAGCAAGATACCAGAGATTGTGTTTATCCAAAGAAGGGAGAGATAAAGATAGGGAAATTGATAATGCGTATCAAATAAGCCGAGGTTCAAAAGATGAACCCCTTTTGTCCAGGCCATTACTAGTAACGCCAGCACAATAATATGTGAATCGATAAACGTGCGTATTTGTGCATGTTTTTCTGTTGGCCATGCTAGCACTGTTAGCCCCAGAATCAAAGAGACTTGCGAAAGGAGTGTGAGAAGCAGCAACACAATAGATGTGAGAGGCAAGATTCTTTCTAATCCGAGAGTGATGAGCTCGCGTAGCAATAGGCATGCACATGCAAAAAATAATAATTGCCAGCCCAGACAGAGTTCATTCCAACTCATCACTCTGGCTTTGCTGCGATGCAGAATCAGCCCGCTGACACCGATCGTTATGAACAAGATGGCGGCGCTCAAAAAGTACTTATGCCAAAGGATACCGGCTACCATACAAAGGTTTCCTGCGGCAGCGATAGCCAATAGCAATGCAGTGCATTGATACTGAATTCGAAAGGACTTAAAGTGGTTTTGTAAATGAGAACTTACAGTTGGAGAATGAGGCATTGAATTCAATAATTGGCACTTGAAGTTGTTGGCGTATAGACTGATTAGTTGCGAATCAGGCTGCAAGAAAAAGACGTACAACTCATGAAGCCAAGATCACCTTTAGAAGTGTATATTATAACTGAACTAAGTGGACAGCACCTATTGCAATATTTGCAATTGAAACAGATCTATGTTGAAAAATTTATTTAAAAAAGTCACCGCGCTTATTGGCGCGGAAAAGTTGGATGAAGCAGTCCTGGAAGAACTGGAAGAACAACTAATTCTCAGCGATGTGTCGGCAAACATTGCCTTGGAAATGGTAGATGAATTGCGTCAAGCTGTCGCAAAACGTCAAATTAAAACGTCAGCAGAAGCGACGGGATTTCTTGAAGCTTCTGTTATCGAAATGATTGGCGAGCAAACTACACAACTCCATTTTGCAGAAGATAGCATGACTGTTTGGCTATTCGTTGGCGTCAATGGCGTCGGCAAAACCACAACGATCGGTAAAGTGGCGCACATTCTGAAAAGCCAGGGCAAAAATCCGCTGATCGCCGCCGGTGATACTTTCCGCGCCGCCGCGATTGAGCAATTGCAGGAATGGGGGAATCGCACTGGTTGTCCGGTTTTGGCGCAACAGGCCGGCGCGGATCCGGCGGCGGTGGTTTTTGACGCCATCAATTCCGCCCGCAAACGCGGCAACGATATGGTGCTAGTTGATACCGCCGGACGCTTGCATAATAAAGCAAATTTGATGAATGAATTGGCCAAAATCAACCGCGTGGTGGAAAAAGAAACTGGCTCGCCGCCGCAGGAAACATTGCTGGTGCTGGATGCGACAACTGGCCAAAATGGTTTAACGCAAGCCAAAGCCTTCACCGAAGCCGCGCCGCTTTCGGGAATTGTTCTCACAAAATGGGACGGCACCGCCAAAGGCGGCATCGTTTTGACCATTCGCAACGAAACAAATCTCCCCGTGAAATTGCTGGGCGTCGGCGAACAGATCGATGACATCTGTGAATTCGATGCGCGGGAATTTACCACGACGATGTTTAGATAACAGGATTAGGTGCTTAGGTATTTAGGTGGCACAAAAGTACTTTTACCTAAAAACCTAAAAACCTTGCCGTTTGTTATAATCTACTTTCCGTTTTATGCTAACTGGTCTTTCCGAAAAACTTAGTCAAACTTTCTCGCGCTTGCGTGGCAAAGGACGCATCACTGAAGCCGATCTTGATCTGGCGTTGCGGGAAGTGCGTTTGTCGCTGCTGGAAGCGGATGTCAACTTTCGCGTAGTCAAAGATTTTGTGGTTTCCATCCGCGAAAGCGCACTGGGCGGAAATGTGCTGGAAAGTTTGACCCCGGATCAGCAGGTCATTGGAATTGTCCGTGACCGATTAACAGATTTGCTGGGCGGTGAAGCGCAGAAAATTCAGTTTTCATCCAATCCGCCGACAGTGATTCTGCTGGCGGGTTTGCAGGGAACAGGAAAAACTACTTCCGCCGCGAAGCTGGCCGGATTGCTGAAACGCGAGGGCAAAAAGCCGCTGTTGGTGGCGTGCGATATTTATCGTCCCGGCGCTATTTTGCAATTGCAAACGGTGGGCGAACAAGTCGGCGTTCCGGTTTTTGAAAAGGGCACGGCGTCTCCGCCGCAAACCGCGAAGGAAAGTATCGCCCACGCCAAATCCATTGGCTGCGACGTCGTCGTCGTAGACACCGCCGGCCGCTTACATGTTGATGAAGACATGATGACGGAAGTGCGCGCCATCCACGACGCCATCAATCCCACAGAAGTACTTTTGGCGCTGGATGCCATGACCGGCCAGGACGCGGTAAATGCCGCGAAGGCGTTTCATGAAACCTTGCCGCTTTCCGGCGTCATTCTCACCAAGCTGGATGGCGACGCGCGCGGCGGCGCGATTTTGTCGGTGCGGCAAGTTACCGGAGTTCCCGTCAAATTTGTCGGTCTCGGCGAAAAGCTGGATGCGCTCGAAGTGTTTTATCCCGACCGCATGGCCGGACGCATTTTGGGAATGGGCGATGTGCTGTCGCTGATCGAAAAAGCCCAAACGCAATTCGACATCAAACAGTCGCAGGAGATGGAATCGAAACTGCGCGAAGGCCGTTTTGACCTGGAAGATTTTCTGCAACAAATGCAGCAAATCAAAAAGATGGGGCCGTTGGAAAATCTGCTGGGCATGGTTCCGGGCATGGAAAAAGCCATGCAGGGCAAAGGCGGATTGAACGTGGACGAAGGACAAATGAAGCAAGTGGAAGCAATTATTTTGTCCATGACGCCCAAAGAACGCCAGCGCCCGGAGACAATTAATGGCAGCCGCAAGCGTCGCATCGCTGGCGGTTCTGGCACTTCGGTGCAACAGGTGAATCGCCTTCTGGGCCAATTCCGCGATATGCAACGCATGATGAAACAGATGTCGCAAATGGCAGGCGGCAAGATGGGCAAGAAATTAGGTAAAATAAAAGGGCTGCCAGGCATTAACCCAATGAGGCTAATGCGGTAGACTAATCCGGCAGTTTGTTATTTGTTATATAATGGTAGGGCGCGTTCGCCGAACGCGCCGATTCGGTTGCCTCGGCGAGGCAACCCTACCTGATAGTCAGACAGTATTTAAGGAGTCACATGGTTCGTATGCGTTTGCGCCGCACCGGCGCTAAAAACAATCCCACCTATCGTTTGGTGGTGGCTGATCAGAAAAGTCCGCGCGATGGCGCGTTCATTGAAACCGTTGGGCATTATTTGCCCACTCGTCAACCTGCGGTCATCGAAGTGAACGAAGAAAAAGTGCGCGATTGGCTCGCCAAAGGCGTGCAGCCCAGCGACACCGTTCGCGGTTTGCTGAAGCAGAAAGGCATCGTGGATGAAAACGGCAAATTAACGCCGGTTGAAGCCGCCGCTGCATAAAGGTTCCCATGAGCGAAATATCTCAATCGGAAAACACCCTTTCGGAGCCGGACGATACGCGCCTGCTCGAATTGGTCGGATTTTTGGCGCAGGGTTTGGTTGCCCATCCCGAAGAAGTCGAAGTGGAAGAATATTTCGATGAAGTCGGCACGGTTTACGGCGTGCGCGTGCATCCCGAAGATGTGGGCCGCGTCATCGGCAAAGATGGCCGCGTGGCCAATGCGCTGCGCAATGTCGTCAAAGCCGCCGCCACCAAAACCGGCGTGCATGTGATGGTAGAAATCATCACCGAAGACGAGACTTTTGCGAACGGCGCCGAAGCGGCTGATTCCCAATCAGAACCGCAGGGCGATTCTGCATAATCTTTTGCCAAATCCCGATTTACTCCAACAATTAGAAACCTGGGATGTTTTAGTGGGGCGCGTGACCGGACACTGGGATCGCGCTTCGCTTTGTATCATCTCCTTTTCGGACACGCCCGGCCGCTTTGGCGCGGATGCCCTTTTGTGCGCCGCGAAGGATGGCAAACGCCGCGCCTTAAAAGTACTTTCCTCGCGCCGCCAGGGCAAACACCTCATTCTCGATTGCGGATTAGCCACCGAAGAAGCCATAGCGCTGAAAAACGCCGAGCTCTTCGTCCACGTTTCCATGCGCCCGCCATTGCCCGAAGGCGAATTCTACGCCGATCAAATTCTCGGCATGAAAGTGCAAACGGAAAATGGGCGCGATTTGGGAGAGGTGGAAGAAATTCTCGAAACGCCCGCACACGATATTTATTGCACATCACAAGTCATGATTCCCGCCGTGCCGGAATATATTCTGAAACGCGATTTTGAAAATAACGTGATTACTGTTCCCGATTCATTGCAATGGGATGAGTAGTGTTAATGAGAATGTAAGACTGACGACATTGATTTTTGCGCATCGCTTTAATTGTTTTGGGAATTATTTTGATTCGCACAAACGCCACTTTCCGCCAATGTTTTTAGTCTTGCTTCGCCCCAATATATTTCTGTTATTGTACCTTTGCCTTGCGTGTAGGCAATCTCGACAAAGTAGTTCTTGTTGAGATTGCGATATTGTGTGCTATACACACTACTAAAATTGTAAGTGTGATATTCAACAGGGTGACCTAAAATATCCTCGGCGGTGTCGATATTCATGCCTTTCTTGATTTTGCACACATCCGCAAGTGTGAAATTATTGAAAGACTCGCGATAACTATCGTACCAATCAAACGCATAGAGGCCGAAGACGGGTAAAAAGATAGCGGCGCATATAATTATGGTCACTATTCGACGTTTACTCATACTCAGTAATTATATCCTTAACGCGTATCTATGTCGCGCTCAAGATGTGCGACTTATGATGGTGTGTTGTTAAAAGTACTTTTTCTCTTCTCTTTCGCTACACTAACCACATGAGCGGAAATAGAAGGTCGGAATTTGATTCTATCGAAGAACTCACAGAATTTTTCGATACGCATGACATGGGCGAATATCTGGACGAAATGCCGGAAGCGCATTTTGACGTGGATATTCAGCAGCGCAGCTTTCTCATTTCCGTGGATGAACGGTTAATGAAAAAACTTTCGGAAGTGGCAAAATCTCAACACACTTCCATCCAACATCTGGTGAATGAATGGTTGAAAGAAAAAGTCGCTCAGGCGGCTTAAAAGTACTTTTCTTGTGATTCGATTAAACTAACGCTTCATGAGCGAAACCATCCGCACCATGCTGGAAGCGCGCGAGGAACAATTTCTCGATCCGCGCGCTGCAAAATCCGCCCAATCAAAAGGCCGCGAAAAACCGTTGCCAAAAGATCCGTTGCGCACCGAATGGCAACGCGATCGCGACCGTATTTTGCATACCAAAGCCTTCCGCCGCCTCAAACATAAAACGCAAGTTTTCGTCTCGCCCGGGCACGATCATTATCGCACGCGGCTGACGCACACATTGGAAGTAACGCAAATTTCTCGCACAGTGGCGCGGGCGTTGCGGCTCAATGAAGATCTCACCGAAGCGATTGGATACGGTCACGATCTGGGCCATGCGCCGTTCGGCCACGCCGGCGAATATGCGTTGGATGAAGCCTATCGCGAGTTTGAGCCGGACGCCTGGTTTCGGCATTACGAACAATCGCTGCGCATCGTGGATGTGTTGGAACGAAACGGTGAAGGATTGAATCTCACATGGGAAGTGCGCGACGGCATTTTGCATCATTCCAAAGGCAAGAAAAATCTGGGCGAAGGCGATTTGCCGGCCACGCTGGAAGGCCAGGTTATTCGCATTTGCGACCGCGTGGCGTATGTCAATCACGACATTGACGACGCCATTCGCGCCGGGCTGATCACCGAAAATGATTTGCCGCGCGATTGCGTCCAAACACTCGGCGCCACTCATTCCAAGCGTATTACCACGATGGTGAAATCTATTGTAGATTCCAGCAGCATCGAAAAAAATGGCCAGCGTGAAGTGACGGAAAATATTGTCATGTCGGATGAAGTGCGCGAAGCGACGGACACGTTAAAAAACTGGATGTTTGCTCATGTGTATCTCCATCCCAAAGTTGATGAATCCACCAAGGTGCGGCTGGTGGTGAAATCCTTATTTGAATATTTCATGGAAAATCCTGCAGCCATGCGCGGCGAATATGCCGTTTCGACAGAGGAACAAAAAGTACTTTCACACCAGCAATTGGCGCGCCGCGTTTGCGATTTTGTGTCAGGAATGACCGACCGTTTTGCCTCGCAAATGTATGCGGAACTCTTTTTGCCTTCGACGTGGCAAGGGGTTTGAAAATGCCGTGGATTCCTGCGTTCGCAGGAATAACATTTCCGAGATTTGTAAACTGCATTTTATGCGCACCGAAATATCTCCTGGAATTTCTCTCTCATACCAACTCAGCGGAACCGGCCAAACAATAGTTTTCCTCCATCCATTCCCGATGGATCACCGTTTGTGGCAATCGCAAATAGAACATTTTGCCCCGCATCATCAAGTGCTCACGCCGGACTTGCGCGGCTTTGGCGATAGCGATGGGTTCGGCGCTCAAACGCCTTCTATCGAACAAATGGCGGATGACCTGAACGCATTATTGGATGTATTGAAAATTACCGAGCCGATTATTTTATGTGGATTATCCATCGGCGGCTACGTGGCGTTGCGTTTTGCTCAAAAGTACTTTTCTCGCCTGCAAGGATTGGTAATTTGCGATTCTCGCGCGCAAGCTGATACCGATGAAACGAAAGCCGGGCGCGACCGCATGATTGCTTTTGCGAAAGAATACACACCAGCCGAAATTGTGCAAAAAGTACTTTCCGGCTTGCTGGGAAAAACGTCATTGCGAACGCGGCCGGAGTTGGTCGAACGCGTGCAAGAAATTGGTTCATCGCAATCGCGACAAGCTATTTTAGATGCGCTCGTTGCATTGCGTGATCGGCCTGATGCCACTGACTGGCTTCCACAAATCGCTATTCCCACTCTATTAATTTTTGGCGAAGAAGATGCGCTAGCGCCATCGCATGTTATCGAAACGTTACACACCGGTTTGCCGCAATCCGAATTGATAAAATTACCACAAGCAGGACATTTTTCTAATCTAGAACAACCGGAATTATTTAATGCAGCATTAGAAAATTTTCTACAAAAAGTACTTTTATGAATGCATCCTCCATCACTTTGGTTTGGGGTTACTTGCCAGAAATCGATCATTTAAATTCCCATGCTGCGCAGTTACAATTATTAAATCGTCTGGCTCTTGTGATGCCGTCTTCTTATCCGGAAAAAACGGAAATGTATTTCGATAGCGCTTTGTTTCTGACGATAATAAAAGTACTTTTAGATGTTATCCCTCACCAGGAAATAAAAATTTATCTCGACAGAAATCAGCAAAAAGTACTTACTTCGTTGGATGGGCTGAAACAGCATTATGCGGGTTTGAGCGAAGAAAATCAATCGCCATTTCATAGTGCCGAATTGACCAAAGGTGAAAATATTTGGGCGTATTTTGAGTGCACCGATTACACAGCGATTGGCGGGCCTGAGCCGTATCACGATTCTTTTACATTAGGGATTTATACAAACGCGGCAATTCCGCAACAACAATTTTTCGAATGTTGCAATCAAAATAACATCTCTATTGATGAAATTTATCAAGGAATGTCAGCGCCAAAAATATCATTGTTGACGCGCATGCAAAAGTACTTTTAAAGCGGGATTAATGTGCGTCCGCTGTTATCCTGACTTGAATGCTGATCAAATCAAAAACCAGATGCTTGCCAAGGTATTTAAAAAAGCGCGCCGATCCATAAATGATGTTCCATCTCGTGCGATCGATATCAAAATGCGCCTCAGCTGTCAGGCCGTTTTCAGCCGTTCTTGTGACCGTTGCCATAAATTCCAATTCCGCCTTAACGCCTCGCAATTCCAGGATGCCATTGACTGCAAAATTCGGCGCGGATAAACACGGTTCCGTGACGGGTTTGGCGCTTTGGATTTTTAATTGGGCTGTCGGAAATAGTTTGGTCAGAAAAAAGTCATCGGATTTGAGATGGGCAATCAGCACCGGCTGCATCGCATTGCCTTCTAAGTCTTTGTTGGTGATGGAATTCATGTTGATGTCAAAGACGCCGGTGATAACGCCATCTTTCACCGCGATTTCCCCGGCGGCAATTTTTACCTCGCCGAAATGCGTTGAATGCGCATTTCTTCCCGTCCATTCGATCACGCTTTTGTTTGTATCAACCTGAAATGATTGATCTTCCAATTTCAATGGTGGTGCATCATCCAGCGCATCAACGGCTTCGCCTTCCACAGGCAGATTGGCCGCGCGCCAGGCCTCCATGCCGCCTATTAAAACGTAGATATTTGTGTAACCAGCATGTTCGAGTTTCCCCGCCGCCGTGATTGCTTCCATCGATTCGCCGCAGGAACCGCAGAGCACAATGGCCGCATTTTTATCGCTAACGATGGTTTTGATTTGGTCGATGAACGTCACTTCAAAAACACAGGCGTTAACGGAATGCGGCAGATGGATTTTTCGGAAACGGTCATCCGGCAAAACATCGATAAGATGGAAATTTTTATTCGATTCCATCCATTGATGCAATTCCGTTGGGGAAATTGGGTTGTGCTCATTGGAAGTGTTCATTTTTAGCTCACCTTAATTCTATAGGGTTTTTCGATGATGTTGTGAAAAAGTTTTCGAGGATAGAATGCAAAACAGGATATGGAGCTATAGACAGTTGGGGGCAGCGTCTTATGTCGTTGTTGTTCAGTTTTGCACTCTATTGTCTTGTTCTGGTGGAATGACAAATCGCTTAACACCTTGCTCGTTACCTCGCCGCCATTTTATCTTAATAAAGATTGGCTTAGTGCGTTTTGCTTTGGCGTGCCCTATGCCGACATATACATAGGATTCTCCTCCTAAGCCAATGCCAGAAGCCGGATGTAATACTTCCCCTGGGCTGCCTTTGATGTAGATTTCAGCTTTGAGCTTGTCTTTCTTGTAATTACATACTGGTAAACCAATCATATAACCTGTTTTGTTTTCTTCTAATGAGAGTGTTGGCTTGCCAATCAACGGAGCGTT
>Ga0164242_10005372_pt1 | contig 14279 bp, 4 predicted proteins | sample OricomgcompostMG_FD_108783 | JGI IMG/M metagenome (GOLD analysis project Ga0164242, IMG submission 108783) | Miracle-Growth compost microbial communities from Emeryville, California, USA - Original compost - Miracle growth compost (MG) ... | reverse complement strand
GCTGGCCCGTGGACAGATCGACGGTCGAAAACGCGCCGTCCTTGATCTGGACCTTATGCGCGATTTCGAACTGCTTCAGGTACGCGTCGGCGCGGTCGAGCAACGCGGGCTCGCGCACCACGAGATCGTCGAACAGATGGTAATCGGAGAACACCGCCGAGAAGATCTGCCGGTAATCGTCCATCCGTTCGTGCGTGACGGGTTCGCCGTTCAGGTACAGCGCGCCCTCGCCGGCCGGATACAGGCCGAGCAGCAGCTTGATCAACGTCGTCTTGCCGCTGCCGTTCTCGCCGATCACGAAGAGCGTCTCGCCACGCTCGATCTTCAGGTCCAGCGGCCCGAGTTCGAACGGCGGCTGGTCGCCGACGGGCGCAAACACCCACGTTGCGCCGCGCAGCTCGATGCTGCGGATCTCCGGCGGCGATCCGGCGGCGTCCGCCGCGTCCAGCAGGCGCGCCTCGCGGTTCGTGAACTGCGACGACAGCTCCGCAATGCGCTGGAACGAGATACGCGCCTGGATCAGCGCGGGCAGGCCGCCCGCGAGCGACTCGACCGGCCCGCGCACGTACAGCAGCACGATCACGAAGCCGCTGACCACGTTCGCCGCCACGCCGAGCCGGCTCTGCAGCAGCAGGATCACGCCGATGACGACGAAGAACAGCGTCATCCCCACCGCGCTGGCACCGAAAAACAGCCGCATCGCGCGGATCTTCAGGTCAGCTATCTGATCCGCGGCGCCGGACAGCAACGTCCCGTACACGTTCAGCCGGCGGTCGCGGTTCACGCGAAGCTCCTTCGCGCCTTCGGTGATCGCGCGGTACTGCTTCTGCAACTCGTCCTGTGCAACCCGCACGCCCTTGTAATGCCGGCTCCACTGCATCAGCGCGTACTGGTTGATCAGCACGCCGACGACGATCGCCACCGCCGCGATCACGAAAAGCAGCGGCGACAGGACGATCAGGTACGCGACGCATCCGACGGTGACGGCCAGCGCCACGGCGAAGCTCGGGAAGTTGAACGTGAACGCGCTGACCGTTTCGACGTCGTTGTTCAGCGTCGACAGCAGACGGTGGATGCGATAACGCTCGATCGCGGCGATCGGCGCGCACACGATTCTCGCGGAGATGTCCTTGCGCAGCGCGGCGATGATCTTCTGCCCGATCACGCTGTTGCCGATGCCCGCGATCGCATTGCACGACAGCGTGACCGCACACAGCGCGACGAAGGTGACGATCATCCGGGTGGTCACGCCGCCCGTCGCGTGAAGGCCGTCGTTGATCGCCGCCAGCAGCCACGCGGTGCAAAGGCCGCCGACGATGCCGAGCAGCGTCGCGAGCAGCGTCATCGGCCAGAAGGGGCGCAGCAGCCGGAAAATCTCCTTGCTGGACGCCGTCCGGGGCAACGATGCCTGGTCCTGTTTCATCCGGTTTTCCTCGGGTTCGCTGATTCGCATTGGCGGTATGCCGGCGGCTAACGGACGAAGCTCAACGGCTCGCCGGTATCCGGGTGCGGCATCACGCCCATCGATACGCCATAGATCTCGTTCAGTTTCGCGGGCGTGACGATCTGCGCCGGCGTGCCCTGCGCGACCAGTTTTCCGGAACGCAGCGCCACCAGCTCGTCGCAGTAGCGCGCGGCCATGTTGACGTCGTGAAGCACGACTACGACGCCGAGCCCGCGCCCGGTCGCGAGCCGCCGGACGAGCGACAGCACCTCGACCTGATGCGACACGTCCAGCGCCGAAATCGGCTCGTCCAGCAGCAGGCATTCGGCGTCCTGCGCGACCAGCATCGCGAGCCACACGCGCTGCCGCTCGCCGCCGGAAAGCGTCTCGACCTGCTGGTCCGCGAACTGGATCACGTCGGTCGAGGCCATCGCGTCGTCGACTTTCTGCCAGTCGGCGGGGCCAAACCGGCCCAGCGCGCCGCGCCACGGATAGCGGCCGAACGCGACCAGTTCCCTCACCAGCAAACCGGCCGCCGACGGCGGCGTCTGCGGCAGATACGCGAGCTTGCGGGCAAATTCGCGGGTCGGCCAGTCGGCGAGCGGACGCTGGCCGAATGCGATCGTTCCGTGCGTCGGGCGCAACTGCCGCGCGAGCAGCTTGATCAGCGTGGATTTGCCGGAACCGTTGTGACCGATCAGGCCGGTCACCTGGCGCGCGCGCAGCGACAGCGATACGTCCGCCACCAGCATCCGCCCCGGCACGGAAAAACCGGCGCGCCGCAGTTCGAACAGCGGCCCGGCGTCCGGGCGGACGCCCTGCTCGTCCCGCACGAGCGGAATCACGTTCTCGCGGCGCTTCATGCGCCGCCTCCGGCCAGCGAATGACTTCTCATCGATTCTGTTTCCACATCAGGATCAGGAAATACGGTCCGCCGACGAACATCACGAGCAGCCCGGCCGGCACCTGGTTCGGGAAAAGCAGGTTCCGCCCGAGCCAGTCCGCGACCACCAGCAATACCGAGCCCACGAACGCGGCCATCAGCGCCTGCATGGCCGCGTGCCGGAAGCCGAGCAGCCGCGCTATGTGCGGCGCCATCAGCCCGACGAACGACACCGGACCGACGATCACGGTCGCGGCGCCGGTCGTCACCGCGGTGAGACCGAGCATCATGAGCCGGTAGCGCCGGACGGCGACGCCGACCGAACGCGCGGCCTGCTCGCCGAGCGTCAATATGCCGAGCGGCCGCGAAATGAACGGCAGCAGCGCGATGGCCGCGGCCAGCAGGCCGAGCGCCAGCATCGCGGCGGGCATCTGCACGCGGTACGTCGACCCGGCCATCCACGCGGCCAGAAAGGACATGCGCGGATCGCCGCTCGCCATCAGCAGCGCGACCAGACTGCCGAGCACCGTCGTGATCGCGATCCCGGTCAGAATGAGCCGCTCGGCCGAATACGTGCGCCGCAGCGCCAGCGCGAACACCGACATCGTCGCGAGCAGCGCGCCGAGCGCACTCGCTCCCATCTGCATGCCCGACGCGGCGGACGGCAGCGCGAACATCAGCACGATCATCGCGAGCGACGCGCCCGACGACACGCCGAGCACTTCGGGGCTCGCCATCGGATTGCCGGTCATCCGCTGCATCAGCACGCCGGCGATGCCGAGCATGCCGCCCGCCGCCGCCGCGCCGCCGATCCGCGGCGCGCGCAGCGGCAGCATCGACGCGACGTGATCCCACGCACCCCAGTGCCACCCGGCCAGCTCCCGGTTGAACGCCGCGGCGACCACCGTACAGAGCACAAGGATAGACGCTCCGGCGACGCCCCACGCGACGCGCTGCCGCTGCCGGTCGGCCAGCGGAACCGCCGCGTCCCGCGACGGCGCCGCCGGCGGCGGATCGCGCAGATAGCGCATCATCCACAGCAGCAGCGGCGCGCCGACGAGCGCGGTTACTACGCCGGTCGGCACTTCCGCGCCGGGTTGCCCGAACATCTGCACGCAGCCGTCCGCCAGCCAGAGCAGGCACGCCGAGATCGCGGGCGCCCAGACCAGCCGCTGCGCGAGCGTTCTCGCGCCGCTGAAGCGGGCGAGCCACGGCCCGATGAGCCCGACGAACCCGACGACGCCCACCGCGCTGACGACCGCTCCCGTCAGCGCGGCGGCCGCGACGAGCGCCGTCGCCCGGATCAGTCCCGGCGGGAATCCGATGCTGCGTGCGCCGTCGTCGCCGAGTTCGAGCACCGCCATCGGCCGCACGATCAACGCGACGACGACAACGCCGGCAACGCCTTCGACCGCCAACTGCGTCGCCACCGACCAGCCGCTCTGGTACAGGCTGCCCGTCTGCCACACGAAGACGGACACGAGGCTCTCGCCGAAAAACAGCATCAGCACCGAAGTGGCCGCGCCGGCGGTCAGCGTGACCAGCAGTCCGCCGAGGATCACGCCGACCGGCGAGAACGCACGCCGCCAGGAGACGGTCAGCACGAGGCCCAGCGCCGCCATGCCGCCCACCAGCGCCACGACCTCGCGCCCGTAGGCGAGCAGCGCCGGAAACCATAGCGACACGACGGCGAGCGAAAGACTGGCGCCGGCCGAGACCCCCACCGTCGTCGGATCCGCCAGCGGATTACGCAGCACGTGCTGGAGCATGGCGCCGGCCAGGCCGAGCATCGCTCCGGCCAGCAAGCTGACCACGCAGCGCGGCAGATAAACGTACCGCGCCATCAGCAGGCGCAGATCGTCGACATGCGTGCCCGACGTGCCCGACAGCAGGCCGCCCCAGTGTGCGAACGGCACGTAACGCGACAGGCAGACCGCGCCGATGCCGGCCGCGAGCAGCCCGAGCACGCCGACGGTATGGAGCGGGCGCAGGCCCGTCCCGCGGGCCCGGCCGGGCGACGTCGTCACGCCGTTCATCGGCGCCCCCTTGCGACCACCGCCGCATGGAAGCTCTCCGCGAACTGGATCGCCGTGGGCAGCCCGCCGAGCGGGTCGAACGGCGCGATCGGATAGACGCGCCGCCGGCGCACCAGCGGCAGGCTGTTCCAGACGACGCTGTCCTCGAGCTGCGCCAGCGCCGCCTGCGCCTGCGCACCGTAGTCGATGTAGAAGAGGTCGGCGTCCGGTGCGCTCGCGAGCTGGTCGATGCCGACCTGTACGCAGCCATAGGTGTTCGTGGCACCGGTCCACGCGTTGTCGAAGCCGAGTCGCCGCATCACGTCCCAGGCGACGCAGTTCCTTGCATACAGGAACACGCTTTGTCCCGACGGATCGAGCTGGGCGATGAAGGCCGGCCGCCGCCCGTATCCGCGCATCCCGTCACGCAGGGCCGCCAGCCGGGCGTCAAGCGAACGACGATAGCGCTGCGCGATGCTCTCCCGGCCGATGCTGCGGGCGAACCGGAACATTTCGGAACTGGATCGCTCGACAAAATCCGGATGCCCATTTCCCGAATAGATGTCCATCACGAAAATCGGTGCTATGCGCCGGAGCACGTCGGTCAGACTCGAGCTCATTGCCTCGATCAGGATGAGATCGACTCGCAGCTCGCGCATGACTTCCAGATTCGGTTCAAACCAGTAGCCGATGTCGGCCACGTCTGCCGGCAGCGGCGGTGTTCCCCCCATCGCCGCGTAGACCGAGCGCGCCCCCGCGGCGACCGGCGCAACGCCGAGCGCGAGCAACGTCTCGGTACTCACGCGGTCGGGTGTCGCGATGCGATGACTGCCGGGGTGCGCGGCGGGAAACGCCGATCCATCCGTTGAAAGCGCACGTGCGGCCGGTGCCACGACTGACAGCAGCGATGCAGCGAGCAATCTGCGTCTTTTGGGACTCGTCATCCGGCGACGCTCCTCGCTACCGGTCATTTGCCGCATCCAGTACGCGCACGGAGAGTGCCGGATCGGCCAATATGTCGCGCTCGCGAAACGGAACGCGTAGCCACGTCTTTGACGCATACAGCTGCGTCCCGGCCCCGGAATCGGTCCGGCTCGCGTCGTCCGACTCCGAAGGCGCGAGCATCGTATGCGCGTCCACGCCTTGCCCGTCGAACGTCACCGTCTGCAGATAGGTGCTGCCGACCAGATTCGCGCCGTCCAGCCGCGCAACGCCGTCGGGCTCCGGATAGGCGCACGCGACCGTGAAATAGCCGTCCGCGCCGCAGCCGCCGTACAGGCTTACCGCGGTGCCGTTCGCGCGCACGGTCAGCGCGTCGCCGATCGTCGCGTCGAGCGGAACATGCTGCCGGTTCATGGACAGTATGGCGGCGCCCAATGCCTCCCGCACCGCGGGATTGTCCACGTCGAGCTGGCGCGGCGTGTGGACGGGATCGGCCGGGTCGAACGGGATCCTGTAGAGCCGCGCGGGCTCGATACGGCTCGCGCGTGCCCAGAACCGGCTCCACAGGCGCGCGCCGCGCGCGTCGGCATTGCCGGTATCGTTCCATGCGCGCAGGACCTCGCACGCAGGCCCCACGTCGACGGTGCGCGGCGGCGAGAACACCCGGTGCGTCAGCGCATCTTCGGCGACCTCGACTGGGCCGCCCTGGCAGACGCTGCCGAGCAGTTCGTCCTTGAACAGCGCCGCGGACAGCGCCCGGCTGTCGAGCACGACGCGCTGCACAGTGCCGGCCGTGGCCGCGCCGTGGCCGCTGGGCGCCTTCGCGAGCACCTGCGCGGCCAGCAGATGGCCGAGCCGCGCCCGCAGGCCGAGGTCCTCCGGCCCCGCCCCGAAGATGCGGGCGTAGCCCGTCAGCGGCGCATGCGGATTCGCGAGCCAGTAGCTGTTGTTCATGTTCGCGACATAGTCGGTGCGCAGCAGATGCGGCATCGCGGAAGCCGGCATCGCGCCCGGCTGTGCCGAGCCGGGCTGGGTTCGCCAGTCGCACGCGGAGCGCGAGCCGTCGAGGAACGGCACGCCGGGTGCGCTCCGGTCGAACGCGGCGCCTTGCGCGGTCGTGCACTGCGCGGCCAGCGCGTCCGGCACGTTGGGCACCGCGCCGATGTCCGCGTACCACGCCCTCGCGTCGTTGCGCGCGACCGCGAGCGTGTTGACCCACGGCACGGCGGCGAGCGTGGTCTGCACGCGGATGAAGTCGTCCAGCGAACGCGCCTCGCCCCATTGGAGGAAATTCGCGAACACCCGGAAGTTGTCGGCGTTGACGTCGCGAAGCGCGAACGCGTGTGCGCTGTCCCAGCGCAACGCGCTCGACATCGACCCGAGATCGACGAGCGGCCCGAAACGCGTGCTGTACAGCGTGCGGGCGCGCGTCTCGATGTGCCCGTCCGCCGCGAGCACGGGGACTTCGATCCGCACCGCGGTCATCGGGACGGGCTTGCCGTCGTACAGATAGGTGGTCGGACGGCCGGGCGCGAGCGTCAACTGAAAGATCCCGAAGCGCCGCGCCGTGGAGACGGTGTGGGTCCACGCGACCGAATCGTTGAAGCCGATCATCACCACGGGCACGCCGAGAAACGACGCGCCGCTCACGTCGAGCTTGCCCGGTATCGTGAGCTGAGCCTGATAAAAGCGATCGGGTCCTCGCCAGAACCAGTGCGGATTGCCAAACAGCAGCGGCTGGCCGGAAGCCGTGGCCTCGCCGCCGAACGCGATCGCGTTGCTGCCGAGGCCCTCGTGGCCGCCGGCCTGGAACCATTGCTGCGCGATGCGCTGCGGGGTTTCCGCCGACGCGCCGGTGGACCGATGAACCGGCGGTCGAGGGCTGGCCGGCGGCTGCGCGTTCGCGATCGCTTCGACGAAGTGCGCGGCGCCGCCCGCAAGATTGGCGGCATAGAGGCGGCGGTAGAGGTCGTTTTCGGTGATGTCGGTCACCCACGGCTGGTTCCGGCAGGCGGCGGACTGTCCCGGCCACTCGCCGGCGCGCAGTTCATGGACGTAGCGGTTGTAGCCGGCGGCGAAACCCTTGATGAGCGCGCGCAGACGCGGCGGCTGCGCCGCGCGGTACCGCTCGACGACGGTATCGCTGTCGAGGAGCCGGAAGAAGAAGTCGGAATCGATGTTTTTCGGCTGGCCCAAGGTGGACAACGCGTCGAGGCGCGCGTCCGGGCCGAAGTAGCGCGATCGCTCGCCGCGCCAGGTCAGGAACGCGTCGGCCATCGTGCAGAGGTCGTCTGTCGCCTGCGCGTAGCCATATCCGTAACCGAGACTCGCCCAGTCGTCGGCCTTGATGTGAGGCATTCCCCCCGTGGTGCGCCGGATCTGCACGTGGATCGGCCTCACAGGGCCGATCTCCGCGTTGTCCGTGCGCTTGCCGCTGGTCGTGCAACCGGTTGCGACTGCTGCGACGAATACTGACGCGACCGCCGTGCATCGTGTTCTCATCCATTCCCGCCGGCGTGGCCGACCGTCAATAACATCGTTCATTCGGCAGTTCCCGGATACCAGCTAGCCGGCAAGTTCGTCGAATAGCGCGCGCATCGTATCGAACTCGTTGTCGGGCGATAGCGCGTCGGCGGCGCGATGCGACTCGCAGGCTTGTGCGAATTGCGCCAGCGTGACCGCGGCGAAGAAGGTCGGCAGCGGCATGTCCAGCCCGAGGCGCGAGCGCACGTGCTGCTGCACTTGCATGATGGTCAGCGAGTCACCGCCGAGCTCGAAAAAGTGATCGGTGCGGCCCGGCCGGTCGATGCCGAGCACTTCGGACCAGATCTGTGCGAGCGCCTCTTCGGTTTCGCCTTGCGGAGCGTCGTTGCTGCGCGCCTGGTATTCGGGCACGGGCAGCGCGTGGCGGTCCACCTTGCCGTTCGGCGTGAGCGGCAGCGCATCGAGCGCCACGATCACGCCCGGCACCATGTATTCCGGTAGCACGCCGGCAAGCGCCGCGCGCAGCGCGTGCGGGTCGAGCGTGTCACCGGCATGCGCGGTCACGTAGCCCACCAGCCGCGCGCCGGCCGCGCCCGCCTGCGCGCCGACCACCGCTTCCCTCACGCCGGGCTGCGCGAGCAGTTGCGCCTCGACCTCGCCCAGCTCGATGCGGAATCCGCGAATCTTGATCTGATGATCGATGCGCCCGAGGTATTCGAGCTCGCCCTTTGCGCGCCACCGCACGAGGTCGCCGGTGCGATACAGCCGTCCGCCGTCCGCATCGAACGGGTCCGGCACGAAACGCTCCGCGCTCAACGCCGCGCGGTTCAGGTAGCCGCGCGCCACGCCGGCTCCGCCGATGTACAGCTCGCCAGCCACGCCCGCCGGTACCCGGTTCATCGCGTCGTCCAGCACGCGCAGCCGCGTCGCCGAAATCGCTTCGCCCAGGCACGGCCTGCCCTCGACAGGCTGGCACGACGACCAGATCGTGGTCTCCGTCGGCCCGTACAGGTTCCACAGGTCGACGCCGAGCCCGCGCAGCACGTCGCCGAGTTCGCGCGACAGCGCCTCGCCCCCGCACAGCCCCCTGAACCGGCGTCCTTGCCAGCCCGCCGCCAGCAGCATCCGCCAGGTGGCGGGCGTCGCCTGCATCACGGTCGCGCCGCTCCCGTCGAGCAGGCGGGCCAGCGCAGCGCCGTCGCGCGTGGCCTCGCGCGGCGCGATCACGACGCGCGCCCCCGCCGTGAGCGGCAGATACAGCTCGAGCGCGGCGATGTCGAACGACAGCGACGTTACCGAAACGAGAACGTCGTCGCGACCCAGCCCCGGACGCATCCGCATCGCGCACAGGAAGTTGCGCAACGCGCCGTGACGGACCATCACGCCCTTCGGCCGCCCGGTCGAGCCCGAGGTGTAGATCACGTACGCGAGGTTCTCGCCCTGAACGCGCACCTGCGGCGCCAACGGCGGCTCCGCCGACACGTCGGTCGTATCCAGTTCGAGCACCGTCACGCGCGCGGGCAGCGGCACGCGTTCGCGCACCGACGACTGCGTGAGGAGCAGCGCCACGCCGCTGTCGTCGAGCATGTACGACAGGCGCTCGCGCGGATAATCCGGGTCCAGCGGCACATACGCGCCGCCGGCCTTGAGGATCGCGAGCAACCCGACCAGCATGTCCGTCGAGCGTTCGAGCGCGATCCCCACGCGCACCTCCGGTCCCACGCCGAGCTTCGCGAGCCGCTGCGCAAGACGGTTCGCGCGCGCCTCCAGCTCCGCGTAGGCGAGCACTTCGTCGCCGCAGGCGAGCGCGATTGCATCGGGCGTCGCCCGCGCCTGTTCCGCGATCCGCACGTGCACCCAGTCGGTCCCGGCGTGCGTGCGCGCGTTGTCGCCCCACGCAGACAGCGCCGCCGCATCGTGTGCGTCGAGCAGGTCGAGGTCGGCGAGCCGCTGCGCGTCGGTCATGCGCTCGAGCAGTCGACGGAACTGCTGCGAGATCGTCGCGATCCGCGCCGCCTCGAAGCGGTCGGCCGCGTAGTCGATGCGCACCGTCAGCCCTTCCGCCGCCTCGCCTACCGAGAGCGCCAGCGGGTAGTGCGTTTCTTCCCGCGTCACGATGCGGCTCGCGTCGAGCCCTGCCGGCGCGCCGCCGGCGAGCGCCTCGTCCACCGGATAGTTTTCGAACACGACGAGCGTGTCGAAGAGCCCATGCCGGCCCGCACCCGCGAGCCGCTGGATTTCGTTGAGCGGCGTCTGCTCGTGCTCGCGCATCGCCAGCGCGTCGTCCTGCACCGTGCGCAGCCACTCGCCCACGTTCGCGCCGGCGCGCGGTTCGAGCACCATCGGCAGCGTGTTGATGAAAAGGCCGAGCATCCGCGCCGCGTGCGGCAGCTCCGGCGGCCGGCCCGACACCGTCGTGCCGAACACGACGGCCGGCTGCCGCGTGTAGCGCTGCAGCAGCAGCGCCCATGCGCCCTGCACGAGCGTGTTCACGGTCACGCGCTCGCGGCGTGCGAAGGCGGCGAGCGCAGCCGACGCCGCCTTGCCGAACTCGACGCGCGCTTCGCCGCGCGCGCCGCCCTCCGCCGCAGCGGGCGGCGGCAGCGCGGCGGCGAGCCGCGTCGGCTCGGCGACGCGCCGCAACTGGCGACGCCAGTATTCGAGCCCCTCGGCCGGATCGCGCGCGACGAGCCACGCGATGTAGTCGCGGTAACGCCCCGCTCGCGCCGCGGCGTGGCTGGCGCCCGCATAGACGCGCAGCACGTCGCCGAGCAGCAGCGACGTGCTCCAGCCGTCGAGCAGCAGATGATGGTGCGTCCAGATCAGCCGGTATGTGCGTTCCGCGGTGCGCACCAGCACGAGCCGGAAGAGCGGCGGACACGCGAGATCGAACGGCGTCTGCCGTTCCCGCTGCGCGAGCGCGTGCAGCGCGGCGTCGCGGTCCGCGCGGCCGCGCCAGTCGAGCTCGACGAACGGCAGCACCGCATCCGCCGACACCCACTGCAACGGCCCCGACGCGCGCTGGATAAAGCCTGTGCGCAGGATCGCGTGATCGGCCACGGCGCGCTGCCACGCGGCGCGGAACCGGCCGACGTCGAGCCCTTCCAGATCGACGTCGAGCTGGTTGCGATAGGCGGTGTCGCGCGCGTCGTATGACGCGTGGAACAGCAGGCCCGCCTGCATCGGCGCGAGCGGATAGAGGTCCTCGACCTTGCCGAAATCGAGCGGCAGCGCGTCGAGTTCCGCCGGCGTCAGACGCGCCAGCGGGAAATCGGCCGGCGTCGCGCCCGCCGGCTGCGCGGCGCACCGCTCGACCAGTTCCACCAGCACCGCCTGGAATCTTTCGGCGAGCGAACCGATTGCCGCCGCGCTGTAACGCGCGACGCTGTACTCGAACGTCATCGCCAGTTCGCCGTCGTACACCTGGCCGCCGATGTTCAGCGGGTACAGCAGCGGCGCGCCGGCATCGCGCAGCGCGCCCGGCGCTTCGTCGGCCAGCGTCCAGCCGGCCGCCGGATCGACGCCGCGATCGAACTGGCCGAGATAGTTGAAGCTCGCCTCGGCGCGTGCAGGGTGGTCGAGCGCGCGAGCGCGGGCGTCCTCGCTCAGATGCCTCAGCAGGCCGTAGCCGATCCCCTTGTGCGGCACCGCGCGCAGCGTTTCCTTCGTGGCGCGCAGCGTCTGCAGCGGATCGCCGGCCGACTCGAGCGCCAACGGGTGTACACAGGTGAACCAGCCGACGGTGCCGCTCAGGTCCACGTCGTCGAACAGGTCCTCGCGGCCGTGCCGCTCGACGTCGATGCGCACCGCCGGCCGTCCGGCCCAGTCGCACAGCGCGTGCGCGAGCGCCGCGAGCAGCACGTCGTCGATCTGCGTGCGGTAGGCCCTCGGCACGCGATGCAGCAGCCGTGCGGTCTGCGCGCGGTCGAGTCGCACCTGCACGCGCGCGACGGCGCCGCGCCGCTCGATGCCATGCGCGGTGGCGGTGGACGACTGCGCGGGCCGCCCTGCCGGCAACTCGTCTGGCAACTCATCTGGCCACTGGCCTGGCAACTGCGGCGATACGGCGAGATGGGCCTGCCAGCAGGGAATTTCGTCGAGCACCCCGGCCGTCTGTGCATGAGCGTGCAGGCGCTGCGCCCATTCGTGGTAGGCGGTCGTCGGCGCGGGCAGCCCGGCCGCCTCTCCCCGCAGCAGACGGCCGTACGCGCGCTGCAGATCGGCGAGCAGTATCCGCCACGAAACGCCGTCCACCGCAAGATGATGCGCGGCCAGCAGCAACCGGCTGCTGCCGTCGGCGACTTCGATCAGCACGGCCCGCATGAGCGGGCCGTGCTCGATGTCGAGACTGCGCTGCGCGGCGTCGCAGTGCGCTGCGATCTCCGCGGGCGTGGCGGCTTCGCGCACCCACAAGGGCAGCTCACCGCGCGCGTGATCCGGCGCCGCGGCCAACGATTGCGGCCGCTGCGTCCAGTTGCCGTCTTCGTCGCGGGCAAAGCGCAGCCGCAGCGCACCGTGGCGCTGGAGGATCGCGCGCAGCGCCAGCGCGAGGCACGCGCGGTCGATGCGCTCGCGCGTCGCGAGCAGCACAGCCTGGTTCCAGTGGCTGCGCCGCGCGAAGTCCAGCGAGAAGAACATTTGCTGAACCGGCAGCAGCGCGCTCGCCTCACCGGCGGCGCGGCGCGGCGCCTCGCGCTCGTCGGCAACCGGCTGCGCAACGGCGCCCAGCCCCGCGATCGTCTGATGATCGAACAACTGGCGCGGCGTGATCTTCCAGCCGGCCTGCCGCGCGCGCGCGACGATCTGCAGGCTCAGGATCGAGTCGCCGCCCAACTCGAAGAAGTTGTCGGCGCGTCCCACGGCAGCCAGCCCGAGCACGTCCTTCCAGGCCTCGGCGAGCGCCTGCTCGGCCGCACCCCGCGGCGTTTCGTATTCGCGTGGTGCGTCGACGGGCGCCGGCAGCGCGTTGCGATCGACCTTGCCGTTCGGATTCAGCGGCAGCGCGTCGAGCGCCACGATCGCGCCCGGCACCATGTAGGCGGGCAGCCGGCGCGCCAGTTCGTTGCGAATCGCGTCGGCATCGAGCGGGCTGCGCGCATTCGCGTTCGCCGTGCCGGCCGCCGTCACATAGGCGACGAGCCTCGGCCCGAGCGGCCCAGGCTTTGGCGCGACCACCGCGTCGCGGATCGCCGGGTTCGCCAGCAGCGCCGACTCGACCTCGCCCAGCTCGATCCGGAAGCCGCGAATCTTCACCTGATGGTCGAGCCGACCGAGGTAGTCGAGCGAGCCGTCCGGCAGCCAGCGCACCAGGTCGCCCGTGCGGTAAAGCCTCCCGCCCGCCGTGTCGGCGGCGGCGAACGGATCCGGTACGAAGCGCGTCGCGGTGAGACCGGGCCGGCGCAGATAGCCGCGCGCCATGCCGAATCCGCCGATGTACAGCTCGCCCGGCTGGCCGTCGGCGACGAGGTTCATCGCGTCGTCCAGCACGTACACGCTGCGCGCGCCCACCGGCACGCCGATCGGCGCATAGGCGCCGTCGAACGAGCGGTCCGCGTCGGCAACCCACGCGGTCGGCGTGATCACCGTTTCGGCGGGCCCGTATGCGTTGACGATGCGCGCGGGCCTCAGGCGCTGGCGCACGGCGTCGTAGCCGGCCTTCTGCCAGCCTTCGCCGCCGACGATGCAGGTCTTCACCGCCATCCCGTCGACGCCGGGCTCGGCCGGCAGCAGGTCCACGTAGGCCGGCGGCAGGTGCAGGATCGACACGCGGCGCTCGCGCACTTCGTCGAGGAAGCGGTCGGGCGGCCAGTCGCCTTCGTCGCGGATCACGATCGCCGCGCCGTTGACGAGCGGCGTGATCCACTGCTCGGCCGCCGCGTCGAAGCTCATCGAGAAGAACTGCAATTCGCGATCGCCCGGCTGGACGTCGTAGCAGACGCTGATCGCGCGGCAGTGCATCGCCAGCGGCCCGTGCGCGACGGCCACGCCCTTCGGCCGCCCCGTCGAGCCGGACGTGTAGACGACGTAGGCCAGGTTGCCCGGCTGCACCGGCACGTCCGGATTGCGGTCGTCGCCGTCGGCGAGCCGCGCGAGCGGAACGAATGCGATGCCGTCGCGTTCGGGCAGCGCGGGACGCAGCGCGTCGGGCGCGAGCAGCAGGCCGATGCCGCTGTCCTCGATCATGCAGGCAAGCCGCTGCGCCGGATACGCCGGGTCGAGCGGCACGTACGCGCCGCCCGCCTTCAACACTGCGAGCAGGCCGACGATCATCTCCATCGAGCGCTCCGCCGCGAGGCCGACCGTGACCTCGGCCCCGACGCCTCGGGCAATGAGCTCATGCGCGAGCCGGTTCGCGAGGCGGTTCAGTTCGCCATAGCTCATCTGCGCGCCACCCAGCACGAGCGCGACGGCATCCGGCGCGGCGGCGGCGCGCTGCTCGATCAGCCGGTGCACCGGCAGCGGCTCGCCCGCCGCGCCCGGCCCTGGCGCGCGCGCGAGCAACGCCGCCACT
>Ga0164242_10005371_pt1 | contig 14279 bp, 13 predicted proteins | sample OricomgcompostMG_FD_108783 | JGI IMG/M metagenome (GOLD analysis project Ga0164242, IMG submission 108783) | Miracle-Growth compost microbial communities from Emeryville, California, USA - Original compost - Miracle growth compost (MG) ... | reverse complement strand
TATCATCAATATCAGTTCGGGTTCAAGCAAAATGCCTCTTCCAACAGCTTCGGTGTATTCGTCAACTAAAGCGGCATTGGACGCCATAACGATTTCTTTATCGAAAGAACTGGGCCCAAGGAATATTCGTGTCAATTCTATTTTGCCGGGTGCTACGGAAACGGAAGGCGCACATAAGGCCGGCGTTACCTCCGGAAGTGAATATCAGAAGATGTTTATCGCCAATACACCGCTTGGGCGTATGGGGCAGCCCGGAGATATTGCGAAGGCTGCTGTATTTCTCGCTTCTGATGATTCAGCATGGATTACGGGCGAGCAAATTTCCGTCTCAGGTGGTATGTATGGTTTTTAAACCCATAAACCTGAATCCGGGCCAGGACCATAAACGAAGTCGAAGCATTTGCTTCGACTTTGGCACTTAAAAAACTAATGAGCCAGGGCTGGTTATGCCGGTCCGCCATGCCAAGTTTGAAAAGACACATGCGCGGCGCTTTACTTGCATCATGCAGAAAAGAACCTGTTCTCTGATGTCGACAATGGGTGATCGGATTTATATTCTGTCTCATGAAATTTTGACGTGAAAGACGGAGTCTATGTTGCGATAGCGGAGCCTGGGCAGGGTTGAATTCGATAGGAAACGGAATACGACCCAGCAGCGCAAAGATACTTTTGAGCTGTAACCCCGAAAGCAAGGACGGATGAGCTAATCTTTCGATCGCCATATTTAATTCACGGAGTCTTTACGCATTTTTAATCCTGTCCGTTATTGACCGTATCCGAAAATTCGCCTCTTTCCGATACCACCTGATTACCCCATTGGGTAATGGCCTCCAGAACCGGAACAAAGGAGCAGCCGAAATCGGTTAAACTGTAAACGACCTTAATGGGCGGCTTTTTGCCATGCACCTTTCGGGAAACAAGGCCGTCTTTCTCCAGCTGTTTCAGTTGTAAACTCAAGGTCATCTCAGTAACGGAAGGCATTTCTTTACGAAGTTCACTATATCGCCTGGCACCGTCCTTAAGATGGTAAAGGATGACCGCTTTCCATTTTCCACCGACCAAATCCATGGTCAGGCTTACGGTGCAGGGATAGGTTTTGCCGTTCAGTTTTACGAAGTCGCTGGTACATTCAGTTTTCATCTCCAATCTTTTTGACACCTATCTGTTTCGATAGTTATTGCAAATGTAGCATACTCAAAATAGTTTTGCAACTATAATAATTATAGTATAACTAAATAGAGAAGCTATGACCGCCGATTTAAGAAAACACGGGACGATAACAGCAAACGACAAACCGCTCATCACTATTGCAGGCGTATTGGGTAAGCAGGGGTTAAGTGCAGCACGTACCTTGCTGGAAAGCGGCAGATACCGTGTGCGTGGTATCACCCGCAGGACTACATCCCCTGAAGCCATCGGACTGGCGGAGCAGGGGGCTGAACTGGTCAATCTGCCTCTTGATCTCGGGCATAAAGAAGATTTCGTCGAAGCCTTTCGTGGAGCGAGCGGTGTATTCCTGATGACGCCCAATATTGCTCCTCCTGCAACCCATGAAATGGAGTTGGGAAAACAACTGGCTGATGCGGTAGTTGAAGCCGGAGTAAGTCATCTAGTTTTCAGCAGCCTGGAGAACGTGGATAAAATTACAGACGGGGAACTATCGGCTCCACATTTTACCGACAAAGCAAGGATCGAAGAATATATCCGCACCCTGCCGATAAAGAGTTCATTCATCTATATGGCTTTTTTCTACACCAATCTTATGGAATTTTACACGCCTGTTTTGAAGGAAGATACACTGGTGTTCCCCGTTTATCTACCGAAAGATTTCCGTGCACCGTTCGTTGACCCGCTGACCGCCACCGGGCCGGCTGTCCTGGAAATCTTTTCTGATCCTGACCGGTACGCAGGAAAGTCGTTGCCAGTGGTGGGTGACATCATATCACCACGGGAAATGGTGAATGTCTTTGTAAAGGCAACGGGGAAAAAGGCCGTGTACAGTTCCGCATTTACCAGGGAAGAAATGCTTGGACACTTTCCTGAACTGGCCTCCAACGAAGGCCTGTTACAGGAGATTCTGGGAATGGTGCAGTATTCCGTCGAATACGGTTATTTCAGAAAAGACCGTGATCTGACATGGAGCAGAAAAATAAATCCGGATTCGCTCACCTGGGAGCAATTTCTTCGAAATACCGGATGGAACGGAGAGAAACGGTCGTTTTAAGCGAATTGTCCATGGCACCTATCCTGTCATTGTGCCGCTTCGCCCCCCGGCCGGTAAGGGATTTTTCACGGAGGGAACCTGATGTGACGGCCGGTCCATGACTTTTTAAAGGGTATCGGCACGTGACGCTACCGTTTGTCGACGGCCAGGATCGTCAGAATAGCCGAAAGGAACAGCGCCGCGGACATAAAGAGATAAGAAGGACCGAACTTCCCCGTAGCCCCGTTCAGGTAACCTACGATATAGGCGCCCGTGAAAGACCCCAGCGCACCCATGGAGTTGATCAGCGCCATCGATACTCCTGCGACGTTCCTGGGAAGTACCTCGGTAATGATCGCGAAAAAAGGTCCGTAAGGCGCATACATGGCCCCGCCTGCGATCGCCAGCAGCACGAACGATATCCAGAAGTGGTCCGGACCTACCAGGTAAGAGGCGTAAAATGCCAGCGCACCCGCCAAAAGAAAAGGCCAGACGAAAACCTGCCGCTTAAGGGTCTTGTCAGAGAAATAGGATGTGCTGATCATGCCGATAATCGCGAGGATATAGGGTACGGAAGCCAGCCAGCCGGTCTCCACGATTCCCATGTCCGGTGCCGCACGAATGATGGACGGCAGCCACATGACGAACCCGTATACACCGATGCTCCACAGGGCATATTGTAAACTGAGCAGGATGACGACTCTGGAGCGGAAGGCTTCCGCGTAGTTTTTGACCTGTCGGATGCCCTGCTGCTCAGCCGCCAGTTGCCGTTCCAGTCCGTCTTTCTCCTGCCGGGTGAGCCAGGATGCCTCCTCCGGGGTATCGTCGACTTTCTTCCACCAGAAGAAAGCCCATATCACCGCCGGTATCCCTTCGGCGATGAACATGCCCCGCCAGCCCACGGAGTCCACCAGGTAGCCTGACAATATAGACATCCACAGTACTGTCGCCGGGTTGCCCAGGATCAAAAAGGTGTTGGCCCGGGACCGTTCCTCCCTGGTGAACCACTGGCTGAGCAGGATCAGCATGGCGGGCATTACCGCGCTTTCCACGATACCCAGGATGAAGCGGATTCCGATGAGCAGTTTCACGTTGCTCACCATACCCGTCAGCGCGGCCAGGATTCCCCAAAGGATCAATGACCAGAAGATAAGTCGCTTGGCGCTTTTTTTTGCTGCGTAATGAGCCCCCGGGACCTGGAAGAAGAAATATCCCAGGAAGAACAGCGATCCGAGCAGGGAGAGCACCCCCGGAGAGATACTGAGATCACCGGCCATGCCGCCTGCCGCCGCGAAACCGAAGTTAGCCCGGTCAAGGTAGGCAAAGCTATAGGTGATAAAGGCGACGGGAATCAAACGAATCCATCTTCTCTGGGCTATCGTGCCTGAGCGGCTCATGGGCGGGTGTTGTACATTTTTATCATGAAAACAGCCTAAAACGGAAGTTTGTAAAATTAAAAGTACAAGCTTCGGCGGTTTAGCGGAAAAAAATCTGGCCTGGATGCCGGAAAGCGCTTAAAAATCCGTGGCGGCCTGTATCCGGCGGAATGCATGATCGCTGGGCTTACAGGCGGACGGGCACCCGTATCAGGAATCTGGTTTTATTTCAGTCGCCTCCCGGGAGAGTGCCATGGATAGTACTCCGGAGGCCTTGTTTAGCAGGGGGCGCTGGGTGCCGTGAGTAATGACTCCTCACCTGATATAAAGGGTGGGCGTGATATACGTCATTATATTTTCCAGGGAATCGTCTATCGTTTCGGTAGCCGTCGTGACATGAATTTCGGGGTTGCCGGGCACCTCGTAAGGCGAGGAAAGGCCCGTGAAGTTGTCCGTCTTTTCCTTCCTTGCCTTTCGGTACAGCCCCTTGGGATCCCGTTTTTCACATACCGGGAGCGGAGCGTCCACGAATATCTCGATGAAGTCGTCCTGAAAAAGGGTCCGCAGTCTCTCCCTGTCTTTCCGGAAAGGAGATATAAAAGCCGCGACGACTACCAGACCGGCGCCTTTCATCAGCCGGATCACTTCTGTGACCCGACGCAGGTTTTCGGATCTGTCTTCGTCCGTGAAACCGAGATCTTTGCTAAGGCCCCGACGGATCAGGTCTCCGTCCAGCAATACGGCCCGGATATTTTTCCGGAAAAGACAGGAAACGATTCCTTCGGCTAACGTGGACTTCCCGGAGCCGGAAAGCCCGGTCAGCCAGATGACAATGGAACGATGACCGTTCAACGGAGTCCAGTCTTGGTTAAGGATTTCAGGTGACAGAGCGTCTTCAGTGCAGATAATCGTTTCGTTTCCCATTTTGTTACTTTTTCAAAAGGTTTTCGTGATACGGAGGGTTAGACCCCATCGTGCCATCGGCACGGTAAAATCCCTGATCGCTTGGCACGATCGACCACCCGTCAGCCGCGGCGTAGCTTCTCCCTGAGAAACAGGAACCATCGGGAGTGGCTGATCAGTACGCGAACGGCCCTCAGCTTGTTCCAGCGTAGCTTGTTTTTCACGTATTTCTCCGTGGCGAAAAAGGCGTGGTGTCCGTCGCGTACGTCAGGCTTGACTCCCTCCAGTTCCTTTTCCCACAGATTATCATTTTCGTATCCGTACCTGACAAGTTCCCCGGAGATGGGTCCGTGCCTCAGAATCTGTCCCGCCAGTCTTTCTTTATGATTTCTCCAGTTGCCGATGCTTTTAGCCGAGACAGGCCTCAGTCCTTTCAATGCAGCCAGGTTATAGGCAGAGGGCTTCGCCTTTTGATAAAACGTGCTGAAGCGCGCCGTCTTCGCGAGAAAGGGTAGCCGCCGATTGATCATTTCCTGTACCTGATCCGGATTTGTGACCAGATCTTCATAGTGGACTCTGATAAACCGCGGATGATCCGTAAGCTCCTCGCCCATTTCGGTCCACATTTTCCAGATGTTCAGGTCGTTCCAGTATCTTGTTTCGTCCCAGGGGTGCATGCTGACCACCACATCCCGCGGATCCCGCATCATGTATATGACATGGAGGTTTTCCATGAAATAAAGCATATCCTTGATCACGATGATGTCTTTCGGCGTTTTGGTGAGCAGGGTTTTCCCCCTGCGGGGAGGAGTCTGGGTAATACGCCGTTCCCGTTCGGTCGTGACGTCTATATCGAAGCAGTTGGCCATCAGTTCCATCATAAGCGTGGTACCGCTTCTGGAACTGCATCCTACAATATGTATATGTGTCATTTTAAAAAGTAAAGGTATGGCGAGGGTACGTACGACCCGGTTATGGCCGGTTTGCCCCGGATTTGATTTGCCTGGAGAGCCTGTAATCAATCATGCCGTTGAACCGGTGCGACATGACAGCGCGTTCGGTTCTCATAGCGCGATATACGGAAGTCGGTCTGGTCCGGCCATTTGCGTTTGCCCGGGTATAACTCCCGGAGCTGATATAGGAGAATATCTTGTTCAGGTTGTCGTCATTTGGGTCGCCCCAGGGCACGTTTATATAATCGTAGGCCTCCTCGTCCGGTACGATCCCGTCATAGTATTCCCCTACTCCGTTCGCGTTTTTCGTTTCGAAGTCAATCGCATATAAATCCGCCAGGTAATTCTCGTTGTGGGCTGAGTCATAATCGGAAATCGTGAAATCGATAAATCCCACAGGCTTTCCATATGTGGTATCTCCGACGAGCTTCACATCCATGTATGGTTTGAGATTGTTCATGGTGAGCTCGCTTGCAGATGCCGTGCTCCGGCTTACGATAAAGAACACATGATCCAGGGACAGCCCTCCGGTAGACGAGAAAAGTACTTTTGAAGTCAGTCCGAGCGCACTTTCGTTTTCCGTCAGCTTACCGTTATAAAGGTATTGGTACATGGTTTTTCCCGCTGCCGAGGCAGGCGCTATCGCGCTGTCCAGGTATTCTGCCGTGGTGACCGCTCCCCCGCCGTTATACCGGAGATCGACCACGAGGTCGTTAATCCCGGCGGCCTTTAGTTTCGAGAATTCTTCGTCCAGTACCTGCTTGGTGTACGTGGAGACGCCCTGCTCGTTATACACGCTGGAGAAAGTGTAAAACGCGAAATATCCTATCTTATGGTTGTTCTTGACATACACGGAGTCGAAAAGGATCGGGTTGATGTTATACTGCGCGGCGTTTATCGTGTACGACTGAGACGTATTGTCGGGTTTTTCGAATGTGAGTGTCACCGCATCGGCGTTCGTACCGTATAGGGCATTGGTGATCCGGCTGACATTGCTGCCGTTTTCGCCGTCGTACGAGACCGCCGTATCGCCGTTTACGGCCGTGATCTCCCATCCCCTTTGGATACCCAGCTGCCCCGCGGGAGAATTTTTATCGGCGTATAGCACGATGAGATGACTGTTGTAGCTGTTATCCAGCGCGTAGGTTACCTCGAGGCCGAAATCTCCGTTACCGGTGGTTCCGCTAAGATTACCTTCCACCACGCCGTCCTGGATCTCGCTGGCAACCGACCCGGTTCTGTCCAGGAAGCTATACCTGTCGATTGCGTTTCCCGTGGAGGCGTTTTCCGGATATCCGGCCATCACGGAAAGCAGATCCTCTGCGTCAGAGTATTGGCTACTCAGCGGGTCCAGAACAGGAACCTGCGAGTACCAGTAATAGGTAGGCAGGTCGTTGGACAGGTCTCTGCCGCCGTCCTCGAAACTTACCTGCATAATGTTATACATGAGATATTTAAGAGAGTCTTCGTCGGAGGATGCGGTAGCCGAACTACCGGATGCTGTTCCCGGCTTTACGCTTTTATCCTTGTGACAGGAAGCAAGAAAAAGGCCGCCGGCAAGGCAGCACAGGGCTACCGGTAGCTTCATACGGACAGAAGGGAGTTTCATGAGTTTTATAGTTAGATAGTGAACAATGATTGCAGAGCAAAAAAGCGATCCATTTGGGCTTACGATGGCTTTGGCGTCGTGAGGCCGCTGGCTGCATCCAGGACATCCTGCAGTTCGAGCATGATGATCACGGAAGCGGGATGTAAGGCCTCGAGTTCGATCTGATCACGGTCCCACAGCAACAGACCGTCCTTCTCATAGAGCAGACGGCCGCACACCTCGAAACTTCCCGCGAGATTAAAAAGGAACGTTTTGCCCATTGCTTTCCTGTCGGGATCCCAGTTTAATTTGACACGGGACTCCACGCAACCTATCTTGATACCGATCTGACTTACCGGCAAATGAATCCACTGGTTTTTTACCCGGTTGAGGGGAAGGGATACGTGCAGAGAGGACGGTTGCTCGATAAAGGCGTCTTTCTGAACGAACGTGAACCAGAGAAAGGAGGCTTTTTCGTCAGGCTGCGGGTTGAGACAACAGACTTCCCAATGGTTGTTCAGGTAAAGGGATTCTCCCGGCTGCAGGCTGATTCGCTGGCTGGCCGCGATTACGTCCAACCGGTTGTATAGAGGAAGAATGAAGCAGCAGGTTCCCGAAACTTCTAATGCAGCCTTTCCCCCTTCATCCAGGACCGTTTCGTTGAAGTACCTTACGGGGTAGGGCGGTTCTTTGTCGGCATTTGAGAAACTCCCGTAATTGAAGGAACAAAAGGTTTCTCCGCCCTGCTCGGTGACCCGGCCGCGTTGTGACTCGATATAGATGATGGATGGAGACTGTTCTAACATTTTACCTTAGCTCTCTGAGTTTGTCGATCGAGACATGGCGGCGCAGTTCAAATGAATACGTGTCAAATGCATCCTGTTGATCGTGGTTATCGTCGGTTCGCGGATCGGAAACGATGAGCAGGCTGCCCGCGGTGCCGTGCCATAACAGGGGAGTCGAGTAAAAATTAAACGCTACCTCGTGGGTGGCGATGTCCCTGATGTCGGAACGGATGATCTCGAACCTGCAGTCAGCGATCCGCATGAAGCGGTGGCCGAGATTATCGGCCACGTCAGGTATCATCCCGCGCAATTGCTCCAGGTACCCGAGCACGGATCCGCCGACGAGAAAATGAAGTTGTTCAGCCTCGGGGTTCGCGCCAAGCAAAGCACCAAAAGTGAAATATCTTCCTTCGGGATTGAAGCGCTGAAACTGCATCTTTAATTCTGCAAAAGAGTCTCCCCGGACCAGTTTTTCCCAGCCTCCCTCCGAGTCGGAGTTCATGATTTTCCGGTATCTGATCCTGATCTGTCGCATGGTTGTTCAGGCGCTCACATGGATGGTGATGGAGAGCTTGAATCCCTCCGACAAACTTCCGGTTATTGAGGACAGCTCCCGGGCGTACCCGTCGCTGAACACGTTGTCGTTCTTGTTATACGTGTAGCCGTTTGTTCCTTTCGTGTAGCCGTACTTGGAGCCGGTTTTATTGACCGACAGACACAACGCGTCGTCGAAAGCGATTTGCGTGACCAGCAGGGATTTACCCGCTGAATTATAGATATGCGCGTGAATATGGGTGGCCCGGCCCTGGTACCAGCCCGGGAAAATGCTGGTAAACGTGACCTGCCCGTCGCTACCCGTGGTCTGGCGGCCCCGGAACCAGTTCAGCGACGTGTAGTTGGTGCTTTGCATGCCGGTTCCGCCGTATTGGGAGTAGTCCCCGTTGACGTCGCAGTGCCAGATATCGACTATGGCACCGGAGAGAGGATTGCAGCTGTTGTTGAGGTTGGCGATTGTAATGGCGATTTGCATCGCTGCCCCGAGCCCGTCTCCTTTTCGAATGTCGCTCCGCACGTAGGAAGACGGGGTTTTGGTGGGAAACGGGCCTTCCGTTTCTACCGGCGTCGCCGCGCAGCTTGTATCCGCCGTGGTGCCATCGGCCGAACCGCCGGAGGAGGAGCTGGAATCTTCCTCGATACCATTGGTCGACTTGCTGCAGGATGTCAGTAGCAGTGGAGAGGCGGCGAATAAGGAGAGTGACTTTAGGAATCTTTTTCTTTCCATGGCGGCAAAGTATTTTAGAATGAAAAGCAGTTTACTATGTTTATCGCAACAGTCCGCGGTCCGGAATCGTTCTTCGCAGCCCGGGATATCGGATCCGCCGCGAGCTATCCGCGGCTGATGCTGCCCCCTATTTGGGTTACCATGTTCGTCGTGGTGAACGAAGCTGAGCTTGTGCCGCCCGAGTAAGTGCCCCCCAGATAGAGTCCCCTGAAATCGGTGCCCGAAGAAACGCTTCCGCCCGTATATACCTTGTAGGACTTTCCCGTCTTCAGCTTGGAGCTCGCGTAAATGAGGGTGGAGAATGACTCGGGCGTCTCGAACGTCATTACCTCGTTGCCGTCCTCGTCCTGGATATGAATCAGCTGACCGCTCCTGGCGCTACCCATGACCAGGGAATGTACGGTGCAGACGCTCGCGGTAGGACCGCTTGTGGCTCCGGCTACTCCTACCATCATGCCTCCTGTGATTTTGAATGTCCGCGCGTCGCAGTCAAAGCTCGCCTCTGGCTCTCTGGAGCCGATGGCTACGATCAGGCCGCCGGTTACCGTCAATAATCCGTTGGCGTCTATGGCGTCGTTAGCCGTGGCGTAACTGTATACGCGGCCTCCGTTTATGTATATATTGACGCCCGCGTTGATGCCGTCGTCAGAGGATTTTACCTCGATGTCGCCGCCGTTGATCGAGAGATCACCCTTGCTCTCGATCCCCTCGTCCGCAGAGGTGATGTTAACGGATCCTCCGTTGATTACCAGGTAGGGGGTGGCGGTGGGATCCTCATCGTCATAGTCGGCCGTGATCGCCTTTCCCGTAGAGTTGACCGTGAGGGTTCCATTGTTAATGATCACGTACCCGGCGTCGACCTGGATCCCGTCGTCCGCCGAGGTAAGGTTCAGGGTTCCGTCGTCCAGGATAAAGTGGTCGTTTACATGGATGGCGTCTTTCACCGTGGAGGTGACGGTAATATTCCCGCTGCGTATACGTATGTAATCGTCGCTGCAGATGCCGTGTTTATAGTTCCCTTTTACGGTAAGGCTTCCCCCGCCGCTGAAGACAAGCTGTCCCTCGCTGAACAGTGCGGCTTTCGCGTCCTCGGTGTCCGGAATGGCACTGTAGGCCGCCGCGTCGCCGAGGGTGTTCTCAGCATTGTCGGAGCTGATCACGAACGCCGTTTTCTTCGACTGTATGTTAATGGCAGGCCGGTCTGTGCTCGTGATGGACACGCCGTCCAGGATGAGCTCGAATTTTTTATCGCTATATATCTTTAGCGAACCGTCGGTGGTTTTGCCGGAGATCTTATACGCTACGCCGCTAACGGAGGCGTTGACAACCACGTTATTGCCGTCTTTGGTAATGGTTACGCCCTTGCCGTCCAGGGGATTGCTCACCGTCACGGCGCTCCCGAAGGCGATGGTTACGGTGGCGGACAGAGAGAAACTGTTTTCGACCAGATCGTCTTCATCGGAGCCTGTTTCCGAGGATCCCTCGGCGGATCCGGTGGTGTAGGCGCTGTCGATGCTTACCGATCCGGAGGTCGTGGAAGCGGAACTGCCTCCCGAGCCGGACGAGGAATCTTCTGCCAGGTCGCTTTTGGAGCAGGCAGCCATCCCGAGAAGGACGGTCATAAGAAGTAACAGGCCGGGGCGGCCTACAAAAGAAGGGTATTTCATCACTGTTTTGTTTACCGGGAATTAGCAGAAACTAGTCGTCTAACCTGTTGCCCCATCGTTCATAATAATTTCTATGTCTCATCCCTGCAACGTCCCTGGCCTCGCAGGGATAAAGTTCAGCGTATGAAATAAAAGCCACAAGAATTTTGGGGTAAACAGCCTGTTATTTGTGGTAAAACAGGTGGTGAGCGGTCCGCGCGATACAATTCCGTTACACGACATCGACACGACGGGTTGCCGGAACCCGAGGCTAGTGCCGGGGACTGTTTGATAGCATCCATTTAGCATGGCCCCTCGTCCTTTGCGCAAATTATGTGGGGTTCATAAATGCTAAACGGGTTCGGACGGCAGGGGCCATGCGGTGAAAATGGATGTGGGTAGCAGAGGATGAAAGGAGTCAAAGCAGCCCGGGCCGGCCGGGCGGCCGCCCGGAAAAAGTTATGGGGGCGTTGTCACGCGGCCCGGTAACTTCGTCCTTGTCCGTGGACGGGTGCGCGCATGCGATCGCCTAAAATTTAGCCCCCACCATTTGCTCCAGCTTCGTCAGTATTTCTCTCAGCGCGTCGTTCTGACGACGAAGCAGTTCGATTTCCGTTCGCTTGTAATTCATGTTTCTTTGATTGTGAATAAGATGCTCCTGAAGCATGGACAAGGCTTCTATCAGAACGTCCGTCAGTTCGTCTTTCTCTAACACGGTAGAGAGAGGATCCGCCTTTTTGGCCCCGTAAAATTTTGAAAACAGCATACGTCAGTCATTAGGATTTTGGTTATGGCTGAAACAGGGTCCACAGATCTAGGGGTGATGCCGGAACTGCAAGGCAGGTGCCTCCGGGGCGCAGGTGCCTGGTATCGCCTATGAATCCGTCCACCGTCCGGGAATCCCGTCGGCGATCTCCCAAAGCAGGAGATGTAGTAATTCTGGGGGTTTTTGCGTTGGCCAAGGCGCGGAGCGCCGGGATCCGGACATTGACTGATGCGAAGTTATGTCACCGGCCCGGCGCCGAATTGTAAAAAAGAGACAAAAATAACTGTCAATCAATCGGGATGGAGCGCTTCTTATGTTCTTCCTCGATCATTTTCAGATAGTCACGGGGCGTATTTCCCGAGAATCGTCTGAACTCCTTGATGAAATGGGACTGGTCGAAATATCCCAGGTTGTGGGCCAGGCCGGTCAGATTGCTCCCCAGGCTCTTCTCCATTTCCTTTCTGGCGAAGTTGAACCGGACGATCCGCAGGTATTCTTTCGGATGGATTCCGTGGAAATTCATAAAATTACGTTCCAGGGATTTCTTGCTTGTATTGGTCAGCTTTTGCAGTGTCTCGCAGGATATGTTGCCCTTGGTTGCTTCCATTAGCGAAATGGCCGCAGCTACCCCCTCCAGGCGTTGATCCGGGTAAACCGCACGCCGCCTCTGTTTAAGGAAATTCTCCAGCACGCTGATCGTCGAAGAGATGTCAGGTGCTTCTTCCATGGCTTCGTACAGGCATTTCATTTTCCCGCACCAGAGGTCTTCCGCGTCGATGAGATCACCCGCGAGCAGGGCCATGTTTATGCCGGTGAGCTTAGCGAGCCCGAGGGGCCTGAATCGTATGCCGATAATATAGCCGCCGTCGCGGTGATAACCCGATATCCTGGTGCAGCTTTTGCTTTGCCCCATGATGTAAGCGGTTTTGTCCAGGTAAGTGGTCTTTCCCTCGTTTTCACGAGCCTCCACCAGGCTGGTGAAGTTGAACACCATGCCCTCGAACAGGGGCGTAGCATACAATTGTTCCTTGTATAATTTGGCCGGCACGGGTGAATACCAATATCCCAAGACGATATCGGCCAGTTCGAGACAGGGAGTATAAAGGCGATACAGCATCGAAGCTAAAGATAAGAAATTATCGCCCGCGGCGCCAGCCAAAAGCCAAAAGAAATAAGCTTGGAAAAACGGTCGCCGCCTGCCGCAGGCGTGACAGAGAGGTGCTCCCACGGGGGGCTCTGGCCAGAAGGGGTCTTCTCCCGGCCAGACATCGCAACTCGCTTGGCATTCGCTGGCGGGGCGGCGAAACGGATGACCATGGTCACCCGCCGCCCTGATCAGGGTCAAAAGCCTGACCAGGAGAATGTTCCATCTTTGTGTCGTATATTGTTAGCTGAAAACGAATCGGAAACGAGGCAGTGTGGCAGGATAACGGCCCGGTTTTTTTTGAAGGAGCGGCGACTTCTGGTATACCATGAATGCGCTCAACCGGTCAGCGACCTTCCGCGCCGGCGGTCTTTGACTTTACCCTGAAAATCACCTCACATGAAAGTAGCTATTTTCAGTGCCCAACCTTTTGATACAGACGCTTTTAAGGGAATCGGCCATAAACACGACCTGATTTTTCTTTCCGGGAGGCTGGACCGCGACAGCGCCCCTCTCGCAAAAGAAGCGGGAGCAGTGTGCGTCACCCCCACCGATATCGTGGACGCGCCTGTGATCAGGGTACTGGCCTCGGGGCGGACCTCGCTGATCGTGGTTCGCTCCTCGTTTTTCGATAACGTGGACTTCAGAGCGGCGGAGCGCTACGGGCTGACTGTGAAGTGGCTGCCAGGCTTCGCTCCTCACGCGATCGCCGAACATGCGGCAGCGCTGCTGCTTTCCGTCACCAGGAAAATACCCCTGGCATTGGAAAGGGTCCGTCAGGGGGATTTCACCCTGGAAGGCCTGGCAGGCTCTAACCTGTACGAGAAAACCGTCGGTATTATCGGGATGGGGCGGATCGGACGGGCCTTCGCGCGGATCATGCTCGGGTTCGGGTGTAAATTATTGGGCCACGATCAGCGCGGCGACGCGGACACAGGCATGCCGGAAGTCGAGATCGTCTCCGTGGATGAGCTGTTGAAGCGATCCGATATCATCAGCCTGCACTGCGATATGAACCAGTTTACCATCCCTGTAATCGACCAGGCGGCGCTAAAGGCCGTTAAGCCAGGGCTGGTGCTGCTGAATACGGCCGGGGGCCAGCTGGTTGATACCAAGGCATTAGTGAAGGCACTGAAAGAGGGCCGCATCGGGGCTTACGCGGCAGACGTCTATCAGAACGAGCGGGATATATTTCAGCGAAAATTCGATTCGCCGGACAAGATCCCCGACCCCTTGCTCATCTCGCTGCTTTCCCAGCCGGGAGTGCTCCTGACGCCCCACCTGGGGTTTTTGACCGCCGAGGCGATGCACCAGGTAGCACGCACCGTGATCAACGAGATTACCTATTACGAGAACCTGACCGGGGGGACCACCGACCGGCTGATGATCTGAGGCAGACTGTCCCGTCCCTTACTGCTCGAAATCAGGATAAGGAAACCCTTTACCCGTTTCGCAAAGAGACCTGAGGCTCCGGAAAAACAGGGCCCAGGCGAAAGAACAGGCTGAAAATTCCGGGGTATACTGCTTCCACCCGTCGTGCCGGAAATTCAGGACGGTGCCTTTGGCATGCGGTTCCAGCACGAAAGAGAGCGTGGTGCCGATCCATTCTTCCTGGGCTTTCAGGCAAAGCCAT
>Ga0164242_10005370_pt1 | contig 14281 bp, 17 predicted proteins | sample OricomgcompostMG_FD_108783 | JGI IMG/M metagenome (GOLD analysis project Ga0164242, IMG submission 108783) | Miracle-Growth compost microbial communities from Emeryville, California, USA - Original compost - Miracle growth compost (MG) ... | reverse complement strand
TCCTTTCGAGTCAGCAGGTCACTCGTATCGAGAACGTCTCGGTGGTGCGTGCGCTGGGGTTGTCGGCTTTGAATCCCGTTGCGCTGCCGGTCATCAGGTATGTCCCGCCGGTCATCTCGACCTCCGCCGCCGGGCCCAGATCCGCCCAGTAGCTGCCGGTGAACCCCCCGACATTGCGTATCTCGGTGAACTGCACCGCCAGGCCGTCCGCGCTGTCAATTGACGAAGTCGTGCCTGAATTCTCGTCGCCCGTGTTGATTGCGGTCAGGCTCGCCGTGGTCGAGCAGTTGACAGCATTCGTTTTGCCCTGGGTTGCGCCCCCGATGCTGATTTCTGCTGTGCCCGCGGGCAGGGCCCCGGCTGGCCGTGCCGCAGTCGCCGGGTCAGAGCAGCCGGCGACACCGCCGGCAACCCACAGCGCAGCCGCACCCGCGACGAGTCGACTGTGCACGCACTACCTCGATTCCCCGGCGCTGATCGATGCCCAACGCTAATCCGCTAAACAATTTCCCTATTCGACACCCTCGGTCAGGCTGCGGTCAAGCGCGGGAAATTGAGCATCCGCCGCGCGTTCTCCTCGACGATCAGCGAGCACTCGTCATCGGGCACGTCGGCGAGCACCTCTGCCGCACGCTTGCGTGAGTTCGGCCAGTTGGAATCGCTGTGCGGGAAATCGATCTCGAGCGTGATCCGGTCGATGCCGATCTCGTGGCGGTTCTTCAGCCCATGCATGTCGTCAATGAAGCAGCCCCAGAAATGCTTGCGGAACAAATCGGAAGGCCTGGTGTCGAAGTCGATGTCCTGGTAGTAGCGATGCCGTTCCCAGACATAGTCCGATCGTTCGAGGATGTAAGGCACCCAACCGATGCCGCCTTCGGCCAACGAGAATTGCAGATCCGGGAACTGCTGCAGCTTCCCAGAGAACAGCAGGTCGACGGTTGTCCACATCAGGTTCGACGAGAACAATGTCGTCGCGACAGCGAACGGCGCGTCAGGGACAACCATCTGTCCTGCGATGGGCTTCATCGATGAGAACGAAAAGCCTGGGACGAACGACCCGGAACCGAAGTGCAGCGACACCGGCATCTGCGTTTCGGAGCACACCCGCCATAGACCGTCCCAGTGATCGGAGTGAAAGGACGGCAACCCCATAGGCACCGGACTGTCCGGGAACGACACCGTCCGAGCACCCTTGGCGGCGACGCGTTCGGCCTCGGCCACTGTCGCATCGATGTCCCACACCGGCAGGATGGCCAGCGGTATGTAACGATCGGGCGCGGTCGCACACCATTCGTCGATGTAGAAGTCATTCCACGCCTTCACGCAGAGCAACGCGAGTTCCTTGTCCTCGGCGCGGACGAAGGTTCCGCCACCAAAACCCGGGAACGACGGAAAGCACAGCGCGGCCTGCACGCCGTCGAGGTCCATGTCGGCGACGCGGGCGACCGGGTCGTAGCAGCCGGGGATCATGTCCTCGTACCGGACCGGATCCAGCCCCCACTCCTCCGGTGGCTTTCCGGCAACAGCATTCAGGCCGATAGTCGGAAAGACCTGCCCGTCGTAGCTCCACAGATGCTTGCCGTCCAGTTCGACGATCCGCGGGCCCTGTTCACGCCACTTCTCCGGCAGGCGGTCCTGCCACACGCGTGGATGTTCGACGAGGTGATCGTCGACCGAAACGATCTGGTGATGGTCTTGGAGTGGCATCGCTGCTCCCGCACTTCTGACAAGTCGTCTTGATTTCTGACAGTTCGTCTCACGACGTTATATGATGGCGGTCACAAGTGTCCAGAGGTGAGAGGTGGATCATGTCGGCAACGGAGAACCCACCCGGCGATCACGCGCGCGACAAACTCGACGAGGACGACCACGACCTGCTCACGTTCGGCGAGGCCGGCGAGCGGCTGCGCCTCGAGATAGCGGCCGCCCGCGAGGATGTCGCACGGCTGGAGGGCACGGACCAGACTGCGGACCTGGCGAAGGCCCGCGCCCGGCTCACGGCGCTGCGTGCGGCCGCCAACCGCAATTCGGCACAACCCATCAACGACGCCAACTTCGAGAAGTTTTTCGGCTACCCAGGCAAGGCCAAGCGCAACCTGCCAACGTCACCCACCATCGAATGACCGCTGCCAACAAGATGCGGCGCGCGGGCTATGCGCCCCCGAGTAGCGCCGTCGTGGGTCGGCGGGGCCTGCACACCCGCGAACGAATAATCCAGTGTGCGGCGGAAGTCTTTCTGCAGAACGGTTTTCATGCCACCTCGATCGACATGATCGCGACGGCCACTGGCGCGTCACGTGCGACGATCTACCAGTACTTCGCCGACAAGGAAGAGATCTTCGGCGAGCTGGCCCGCGATTCCGCGCGCGCCGCAATCCAGCACGCCGAGAGCCTCGGGCCGCTCGGCCCCACCGCCGAAGGGCTGGCCAACCTCGAGAGGTGGATGCACGGCTGGGCGGACATCTACGACGCGCACGCGGCGGTGTTCGCCGAGTACCCCGGTATAGGGACGGTGATGGGGCTAGCGGTTGTCGACGCCCAATCGGTACCGGAGAAGTTCGAGCAGCGGATCACCGACCGGTTACGTTCGGCCCCGATACGCGGACTGGATCTCGCCGACGCCACGGCAGCGCTCATGCGGATCCCGCACATGGTCAACCTGTACCGCTACCGTGGCATGTACGGATTGCCTTCGCGCGCGACCGTTTCCACCTCCCTGGCCATCGCGATGCAGCTCATGCTGTTCCCCCACGCGGGGAACAGCCCTGCCTTCGGGACGATCGCGCCGTCCCCGACCGCGAAGACGCCGGCGACGACCGCCGGGCAGACGATCTCCCCGATTCGACAGGACGTGCTGGCCGCCGGGTCCCGATTGTTCGCCGAGCGTGGCTACTACGCGGTCCGGATGGAGGAGATCGCCGCGGCGGCTGACGTTAGTCGCGCCACGCTGTACCGGCACTTCAGCACCAAGGATCTGATCCTCACCGAGCTGACCCGCGCGGCCGTGCGCTCGATCGAACACCACGCCGCCGCGTTGAAGGATTTGGCGGTCGAAGCGTTCGATGTCGAGGCGTTTTCCCGCTGGATGCTCGACTACGTCCGGTTCCACCGCGTCTACCGCGGTGTCATCCGCGCCTGGTTCGATGGGACCGTCGCAGAGACGCTGCCTGATTCGGCTGCCACGGACGGCATCGCCGCGATGCACAACGCAGTGTCCGCGCTTTTGAGCACAGCGGATCTACCCGTCGGGATGGACCGCGCGACTGCCGGCGCCGTATTTATGGCGACACTCGGCCGGATGACCGAGCCCACAGCCGCCGGGGACAGCGACGAGCACGCCGCGGGAGTCATCGTCGCGTTGTTGTGCCGCTCGCTGCTCGGTCAGCCCGGCGCTTCCACATAACCGGCTGCAGAGCGTCGTAACTGCCAGATCTGCGCGGGGCACAGTTCCTGGGCAGCCTGGCTGATCAGATATGAGGCCTGGTAGCCGTCATTGGTCTTGAAGTCGCGTTTGACGTCACCAACGAGCTGCGCGTAGGGCCTGCCCTGGGCGATCTTGTCGCAGATTGCCCGGCCATAGGACAGGGCGTGGTCTGCGTTTGCAAAGTTGTACCCGGGCCGCACAGTGACGTTGATCAAGTACGCCACCGTGTCGGCGGATGCAGTGGGGGTGTTTGTGACGATCGCGGCGCCGCACAACAGCGCGGCAACTGCCGGGGCGGCGCGGCCTTTGATACTCATGAAACTGAAAGCGTAATTCATTTAGCTGATTCGCGTGTAATCTATCGGGCCATGACGTTCGGACGGCGCGTGGTGGTGATGTTGTTCCTGGTGGTCTCGCTCACGGCGGGAATCGCGGTGCCTTCCGCGAATGCCGACAACAAGCGTCTGAACGAAAGCGTGTTCGTCAACATCTACACCGCGCAGGCGCAGAACGGATGCCCCGGCGAACCGCATCTGGACGGCCGACTGGTTGAGGCAGCCCGTGTGCACACCCTCGACGTGCTCCACAACCGGACACTGGGCGGCGACATTGGTTCTGACGGCTCCACACCGCAGGATCGCGCCAACCGTGCCGGATTCGTCGGCAAGGCATCCGAGACGGTCGCGATCAACCCGGCGCTGGCGATTAGTGGTATCGAGATCCTGAACCAGTGGTGGCACAACCCGGCTTACCAGGCGATCATGCGGGATTGCTCCAACACCGCGATCGGCGTGTGGTCCGAGAACAGCCTCGACCGCTCCGTGGTGGTCGCCGTGTACGGCCAACCCGGCTAATCGGCTGCTGCCGCTGCGATCTCGGCGCGCAAGCGCTTCTTGTCCACCTTGCCGCTGGCAAGAACCGGCAGGTCCGAAACAACCACAAGCCGTCGCGGCACCTTGTAACCCGCAAGGCTTGAGCGGACGAACTCCTGGACCGCCTCCAGCGTGGGAGTCGCGCCCGGTGTCGGCACCACCACCGCGCAGACCGCCTCACCCCATTTCTCGTCGGGCGCGCCGACCACCGCACAGGCCGCGACGCCCTCACACCCGCCGAGCACCTCCTCGACCTCCGGCGAGTACACATTCTCGCCGCCGGTGATGATGACGTCCTTCTTGCGATCCACCAGGTAGAGCAACCCGCGGTGATCGAACCGTCCGACGTCGCCGGTGTGACACCAGCCGTCGCGCAGAGTGGCCAGCGTCGCCACGGGATCGTCCCAGTACCCGCGGAACCGGGAGTCGGATCTCACGACAATCTCGCCGGCCTCGCCAGGGAGCACGTCGCGGCCGTCGTCCCCGACGATACGCACGCGCACACCTGGGAACGGGAAACCGACCGACCGTAGTGCATCGGCCGCATCGGGACTGTCGGCGTCGTGCAGTTCTCGTGGCAACCCCGACACGATCGCCTCGGTCTGCCCGTACAGGTTGAGGAAGCCCGTCCGCGGCAGAACCGAAAGCGCGCGCCGCAGCGTGTGAACTGTCATCGGCGCAGCCGAATAGATGACGGTCCGAAGACAGTCGAGGCCCCGCGGATCGGTGATCTCGTCGAGCAGTGCCCGTAACATGACGGGAGCCAGGTGCAGCAGGGTGATTCGCTCATCCGTGATCAGCTGAACGGCCTCGCCGGCGTCGAACTGCTGCTGCAGCACGACGCTGCCGCCGCGGGCGTGAAGCCCAGCGACGATCGCCATTGCGCCGACGTGGAACATCGGCATGTTGATCAGTCCGCGGTCGGAGCTGCCCGTTCGCATCTCGACGTTCATTGTGAACGCCACCCGCCGCAGCTCTGCCTGGCCGAGGATGCAGCATTTCGAGGCGCCGGTGGTTCCGCTGGTGAACAGCAGACAGGCGATGTCATCGGGCCGTGCGGCGAACGGAAGCCGGCCGCCGTCACCGCCGCCGACGAACTCCTCGAAGTCGAGCATGCCCGTGCGACCCGATCCACCGATGGAAACCAGCAGCGGCGGGGAGGCCAGTTGTGGCGCGAGTCCCGCTGCGACCAAAGCGAATTCGTCGGAACAGAAGACCATGGACGGACTCACCCTCTTGAGCACGTCAAGCACCTCATCGGGCGACAGCCGAAAGTTGACGGTCGCCATGATGACGCCGCTGAGGTGCGTTGCCGCCATCACCTCGCCGAACTCGACGCTGTTACGGCTGAGCACTGCGACGCGGTCCTGCCGTCGCACACCGGCAGCCGCCATCGCCGATACCAACTGCACCGCACGATCGTGCAACTGCGCGTGGGTGACCATCCGTGACCCCAACTTGTACGCGGGCACATCGCCGAAGCGCACCGCGTTGTCGGTGACGATGTCACCGAGCGTCAAGTCGAGGTCGTCGGCGCACACGACGTCTACCGGCTACTCAACAACATCGATCCGGCGACCGGTCCTCCCCCGACCCCGACGGCGACGACCTCGGGCGTCTTGGGCGCCTGCCGGTGGCCGCCCTCCCCCCACATCTGCACGCAGGCCTCGTGAAGGAAGCCCATGCCATGCAGCCGACCGCCCGACAATTGACCGCCGCTGGTGTTGATCGGCAGCGGGCCGTCGATCGCGATCCGCTCGCCCCCTTCGATGAAGTCCCCGACCTTGCCGTGCTCGCAGAAGCCCAAGGCCTCCAGCCACATCACGGTGAGGAACGAGAAACCATCGTAGAGCTGCGCCATATCGACGTCGGCCGGCGTCAACGTGGTGTTTTGCCACAGCGTCGCCCCTGAATCGTGGGCGGCCATCGTGGTGATGTCGGAGCGCTGGTCCCATGTCGCGCGTTCGAACATGCCGGGCCCCACGGACTCCACAGTCAGCGGGTAGCGGGGCAGACCTTTGGTCGCGTCACGACGCGACACGATCACCGCCGTCGCGCCGTCACACGGGACGTCGCAGTCATACAGGCACAACGGCTCGGAGATCATGCGCGCGCCCAGATAGCCGTCCATCGTCATCGGCTCGCGATAAACGGCATCGGGGTTGAGCCCGGCGTTGCGGCGCGCGTTGAGCGCGATCCAGCCGAGCTGTTCACGCGTCAACCCGAAGTCGTGCATGTATCGCTGCGCGGGCATCGCCAACCAGTTCGCTGCCGACAGGGCACCGAACGGCGCCACCCATTCCAGGTGCGACGGCAACTTGCCGCCGGAGAACAACACCGACGCCCGGCCGCCGCCGGCCTGCTGCGCGGCTGTGGACTCCCACACCGACCGGTAGACCACGACATGGTTGGCCAGCCCGAGCGTGACGGCCATGCACGCCTCGATCACCGGTCCGATCTGCCCGGCGGTCTCCATCGCCGACACGTACCACCGGCAGCGCAGGCCCAGCGCGTTGCGGACTTCCTGAATCGTTGCGCCCGAGAAGCCTGGGTCAGGCACGCCGGGGCCTGGGTAGCTGGCGATGCCGTCGACGTCGTCCACGGCGAGACCCGCATCCTCGATCGCGCGCAACACGGCTTCGAGGGTCAAGTCCAGGCCGGTTCGTCCCAGCCGTCGACCCACCTGCGACTTGCCCGCGCCGGTAATGACAGCCTTGCCGTCGAACGGGCCTCCGGTCATCTTGGTGACGTTAGCCATCAGAACACGAACCTGGCGATGAGTTCGGCGACGGCGGCGGGTTTGTCGACGCCGTCGATCTCCACGGTGTGGCGCACGGTCAGATTGACGGTGTCGTCGGCGACCTTCGTGGCGTCGGCCAGTTCGGAGCGCACCCGAACACGGCTGCCCGCGGTGACCGGGGCCAAGAAGCGCACCTTGTTCAGGCCGTAGTTGATGCCCATCTTGGCGTTCTCGACGCGGTAGTTGTCCTTGCTCACGCCGGGGATCAGCGACAGCGTGAGGAAACCGTGCGCAATCGTTGCGCCGTAAGGACTCTCGGCCTTGGCCTTTTCGACGTCGACGTGGATCCACTGATGATCCATCGTCACGTCGGCGAAGGCGTCGATGCGGCTCTGCTCGATGTCCACCCAACGGCTGGTGCCGAGTTCGGCGCCGATCAACGCGATCGCGTCGTCGATGGATCGGATCGTCTGCACCATGTTTCTCCCGTCGCCAAGCACCCAAAATACCGATATCTATTTAACGGTATAGACTGATCGCGCCCGCTGGGCAACCAGCCCGGCGCTCTTACGATCTTGGGAGACATATGGCCACCACCAAGTCCCGCGCAGCGATTGTGGCCGCTGCCCGCACACCGATCGGAACGGCACGCAAAGGCACCCTGGCCAATGTCCCGGCGGTCGAGCTGGCCAAACCCGTGGTGACGGCTGTCGTCGAACGCTCCGGACTGGACGCCGCCGAGTTCGACGACTTCGTCCTGGCCGAGAGCATGCAGGGCGGCGGCGACAGTGCGCGCTACATCGCGGTGGCCTTGGGCCTGACCGACGTCGCAGGGCTCGCCGTCAACCGACAGTGCGCGTCGAGCCTCTCCGCCATCGCGGTCGGCGCGGGACAGATCGCAGCCGGTATGAGCCGCGCCATCCTGGCCGGCGGTATGGAGTCGCTGTCCACCGCACCGATCATGCAGAAGCGCAAGCCCTTCACCTCGGGCAAGTCGCCCGAGGACTACGTGCAGTGGTTTCCCGAGTCGCATCCGCCGACCGCGGAAGCGCCCGCAATGGACATGTCGATCACCGTCGCTCACAACTGCAATCTCCAGTACGGGATCAGCCGCGAGGACCAGGACGAGTGGGCTCTGCGCAGCCATCAGCGGGCGATCAAGGCGATCGACGCCGGATCGTTCGCCGACGAGATCATCCCCATCCAGGTGCCGCAGGCCGACGGGTCGACGATCACGTTCGCCGAAGATGAGCATCCGCGGCGCGGCAGCTCGATGGAGTCGCTTGCCGGACTGAAGGTGCTGCATCCGGAGATCGAGGGCTTCACCGTGACTGCCGGAAACTCGTCGGGCATCAACGACGCGGCGGCGGTCGTCGCGCTGGCCTCCCCCGACACCGCGGCCGAGACGCTGGCCCATGTGCTGTCGTGGACGCAAGTGGGACTCGACCCGACCCGCACGGGCAGCGGCCCGATCAAGGCGATTCCCAAGGCGCTGGAGCTGGCGGGCCGCAAGCTCGAGGACGTCGCACTGTTCGAGATCAACGAGGCGTTCGCCGCGCAGGCGGTCGCGTGCGCCCGCGAGCTGCGACTCGACGAGGAGATCGTGAACGTCTACGGCTCCGGCATCAGCCTGGGCCATCCGATCGCCGCCACGGGCGCCCGGATGGTCACCTCGGCGATTTACGAATTACGCAGACGCGGCGGCGGAATCGGCGTGCTGTCGATGTGCGCGGGCGGTGGAATGGGCGCGGCGATGGTCATCGAGGTGGCATGAGATGACGAACCTGATTGCGGACGGACTGTTCCGGATCGACGGAGACCGGGCGGTGCTGCTCGGATCTCGGCGCCGCAGCACCGGCGTCGTCAAGTTCCCTGCCGAGCGTCCGGAGCTGTTCGACGGGAGCCCGGACACCCAGGAAGATATCGAACCGATCGAACTATCCACGGAGGGAACGCTTTACACGTTCACGACGCAGGAGTTCGCCCCACCTCTGCCGTACAAGGGCAGCCGCGATCCCAAGATCTTCCGGCCGTACATCGTCGGCTTCATCGAGCTGGCCGAGGGGGTGCTGGTGGAGTCGCTCATCATCGACGCCGCCGCAGCCGAGTTGCAGATCGGCCAGCGGATGGTGTCTGCCACCACGACGCTGGAAACTGAGGCGGGCGAGTCTTTTTTGACGTTCGCATTTCGCCCGGCCTAGCGTCGGGAGTATGACCGACCTGGGCATGCCGGACTTCGCGCTGCATCCCCTGCACGGCATCCACGAGCCAACGACCGCGACACCGACGCGCCGTCCGCGGTCGATGCGCCGCACGACGTCCATCGACATGATGCGCGACGAGGGTTCGCTGGATCCGGTGTACCTCAACGGAAGTGGACGCGATCTGTGGACCGCGGACGACGGAACCGCAACAGAGATTGCCACTGCCGGGATGTCGGCGACCATCGAGATGGTGGCCCGTGTCGTCCGACATGCCGAGGTGAGCCCTCCGGTTGAAGGGGTGGCCCACCTGTGCGCGCACCGGCGATGAGCGGGTTTCGTGCGGCGGCTGACAAGGCGGCACCAGAGCTTCGGGCGGCGCGCGACCTGCGCTACACCCTGCTCGACGACGTGCCCGTCGCCACCTTGATCTCCGGTCATGCGCTGTCCGCTTCCGGGGTTCTCGGCGAATTCACGAGGTCGGGGTATCTCCCGGTGGCCGACCAGTGCGCCGGATTCGTGACGGGCGGCCTGTTGATGACCTCCTTCGAGAAGGGCGATCCGGCCGTCGTCACCGGCCCGATCGCCCCGAACCTCGATGACGACGACCCCCACGCCTGGCATGAAATGGCACCGCTACCACTGCACGCGATGCGCCGTCGTCGCCGGCTGGACGTCTACGACGTCGGGCCCGGACGGACGGGCATCGATGCGATGTTCCGCGACACCTATGTGCGCGCCGACGGGGCGGAGACGATCATCCACGAGTACACGTTGGAAGCCGCCGTTGACACCGAGAGCGGCGTCATCGTGGAGTCGGAGGCCACGCCACGCGTGTTGCCGTGGCAAGAGTGCCCCGGCGCCGTCGCAAGCGCATCCCGGATCACCGGAATGACTTTGGGCGAACTGCACTTCCGCGTCCGGCAGGAGTTGTTCGGGACGAGTACCTGTACTCACCTCAACGATCTGCTGCGCAGCGTCGCCGATGCCGAGGCGCTGCTACACGAAGTGCGCGGCACTTAGAGCGCGTCGGATCAAGGCACCAGGGCCGACGGCTCCCCGAAAGCCAACCGGACCACAATGGTCGGCGTGATCAGGAACAGCCAGTAGGTCGCGTTGAACGTGAGCACCCATGCCACCGCGCGCAAGAGGTCGCGCTTGAGGCCCTGTGCCAGGCCAGGTTTGGCGATCAGTGCCTCGAAGCGCGGCCGTCCTTCTTCGTTGGTCCAGCCGATGAGAAAGGCGGTGACCGCCCCGAAGAGTCCGAACGGGATGTTCGGATACAACAGCGGCATCGTGCCCGCATCGCTGTGCAGGACCGGCCCAACGGTGTCGACGTATGTCCACAGCCCGAACGTCTCCACTGAGACGTACTCCATGACGAGGTTGAATCCGACCAGCACCGGGCCTGCCGTGACGAGGCTGAGCACCAGGGGATGCACCCTGGGCCATCGAGCGCGCGCCCAATTCTGCAGCGCCAGCATCGAAAGGAAGGCTGCGGTCATGAACACCGGGTACGACACGATGTTCATCGCGGGCTTGTCAGGCGTGGTCCACGTTGTCGATCCCCACGGCAGCATGTGGTAGTCGGGAGACCAGAGCAGGTACGCACCCCAGTCCGCGTAGAACTCCTGCCAGAAGATGCTGAAACCGGCAATCGCCAGCAGCCCGACGAAACCCAGCTCGCCGCGCCTGCGGGTGTCGATGACCACCCAGACCATCAGCGCCACGAAGGCGATGCTCATGACCAGTTCGAACCAGTTGGCGGCGTTCACGAGGCCTCACTCCAGTTCGAGATGGCGCCCTCGGCGCTCACGGTCAACGGACGCCCGATGGCGTCGCGACGGGCTCGGCCGACTCCGGATAGAAGCTGCGGGCCCACGTACGCAGTTGCTTGAACCCGGCGGCTTCAGAGGTGGTCAGGCCCGGAGGATCCATGTAGACCTGGTCGTCCCAGATCGCGATGTCGTCCGGTAACGCCGCCTGCGCTGCCTTGAGGCGTTCGTCGTGGTTGCCGCTGGCTTCGTCAATCCAGTAGGTGGAGAAGATGTCTGAGGTCGAATCGTCGACCGGAGTGGCGCAGATTGCGATGACCCGGAACCCGTCCCGGGTGTGTTCGCCGTTGAACGAAATGCCGAGGCCCGACCAGTAGATCTCCAAGGTGTTCTTGGTCTCGCCCGGTTGGTCGACTCCGTCGCTCCACCGTCGACCGAATCCGACCTTCGCCGACCACGTCACGTCATCGACGTCTTCCCGCAACACGGTCGGGCTGACCGGGGTCTTGTGTACGAACCGGAAGTGATGGGGGTCAACGGCGTTCTCGGCGATGACCTGTGGGTGCACGTGGATACCGGCGAACTTGATCCGCGCCTCCGGCCCCACGGCGACGTACTCCCGATCGCGGATGTGGTCGCCGAGGACCTGCAGGCCGTCGGGCACCTCCCACATCGGGGCGCGCCGGGCCACGTCGTGCCAGATGTAGATGGATTCGTTGCGTTCGGTCACGGGCCACGACCGCACCTTGCGTCCTCGGTTGGGGCGGTTCTCATACGGGATCCGCACATTGCGGCCCTCGCCGTTCCACACCCAGCCGTGGAACGGGCACTGAATGCCGTCCTCGACGACGCATCCCTTGGACAGATTGGCCCCGAGGTGCTGACAGTGGGCGTTGAGAACATGCACCTCGCCTTCCAGGTCGCGGAAGGCGACGAGATCGACGCCGAAATAGTGCAACCCGACCACGTCGCCCTTGGCGATATCGGCGCTCCAGGCAACCTGGAACCAGCCGGTCGGCTGCATGCTGGGCAGGCCCTTCACATTTACTCCTTCGGCGTTCGCGATGGCGCGATCAGCGTAGTAGCCACACCCTAGCGGGAATGGCGTTCCCAGACAATAGCCGTGATATTTTGGGAATTGAATTCCCGGGAAATGGAGTGCATGAAATGAGTGACCATCGTCGCCCGACTGAGCGCGACGCGATCATGCGCGCCGCCTACCGGTTGATAAGCGAAGGCGCGGCCGGGCCGAGCGCGTCGTCGAGCACTTCGATCGAGAACATCCTGCGGGTCGCGCGGGTGAACCGGCGTGTCTTCTACCGGCATTTCGCCTCGAAGGACGACCTGATCATCGCGATGCAGGAGTGGGCGGGCGACCTGATCCTGGCCGACCTGCAGAGGGCGGTGGCTGCCGCAGACACGCCAGCCGCGGCGGTCGCCGCCTGGATCGAGGACTACCTGAGTATCGGCTGGCAGGAAGCACGGTTCCGGGACGCGCTGGCCTTCATGTCCGCGGAGGTCATCGGTGCGCCGGGCATCGCCGCAGCGCTAGAGGTCACCTACGACAGACACCGGGCGGTGCTGACCGAAGCGTTGGCGGCAGGCCTGGCCGATGGCAGCCTGCCGAACGCACACCCCGAGCTCGATTCGTTCGCCATCCACGCGGTCACCGTGCGTCATCTCGAGGCACGCATCCGTGGTCGCCTGGACTCCGATTTCCGCGAGGTACGCGATCAGATTGTCACGCTGATGCTGACCGGACTGTCCGCGCCCGCCGTGTACAGAACCGCTACCCGGTGAGGTCTTAGCCTCAGATCCGCCACTTCTCCTTGCCTCTTCGTCCTCTCCGATTTGCTGGAAATCCATCGGAATTCGCGTTATTCTAGCTGCTGCCGGGAACGGCGTTCCCAACCAGGCCGAGGAGATGCCGATGGCCGTTTTCGACGGCACTGCACGGACCTTCCAGGAGCGGGGATTCCCACATGCGGCATACCCCACCGGGTGGTTCCAGGTGGGATGGTCGGCCGACTACCCCTCGGGTCGGGTCGCGGCTGAGACGTTTTTCGGACAAGACCTCGTCCTCTACCGCGCTGGCAAGAACGACCGTGATCCCCACGGTCGCATCGTCGCTCTGGACGCGTACTGTCCGCACATGGGCGCCCACCTGGGGTACGGCGGCTCGGTCGAAGGCACGTGCCTGCGCTGCCCGTACCACGGATGGCTGTGGGACGCCGACGGTCGCAACGCCGAAATCCCCTACGGTGAAGCGCAATCGATCAATGCCCGCACCCGCAGCTGGCCGGTGCGCGAAGCCGGCGGCGTCGTCTACCTGTGGCACGCGGCCGACGGCTCGGCTCCCAGCTGGGATCCCCCGCACATGCCCGAGGCCGAGGACGACGACTTCTACGCGCCCTACCCGTGGGCCACCCATCGCGAACCGATGCGGATGCACCCTCAGTTCGCCGCGGAGAACTTCCCCGATCTGGCGCACATGCGGTACGTCCATCGCTGGGAAGAGATCCCAAACATCTCGCTGTGGCAGGAGGATGGCCCAGTCTTGCGGGTCGATTACGAAGGGGTGATCTCCACACCCAAGGGCTCCGTCCGGGTCACCACCGAGAACACGGCTAACGGCGTTGGGCTCAACATCAACCGCGTGGCCGACGGACTGCGGTCGACCACCTTGGGAGCGTTCACGCCGATCAATCAGACCCACAGCCTCGGCTTCATCACGGTATGGGTCGCCAAACGCGACCGTGAATCCTCAGAACCCGACGGCCTTGCCCGCAGCATCGCTTCGGCGAACACCGAGGAATTGTTCGGTCCGACCGCGGACAGGCGGGTGTGGGAGAACCAGCGCTACCGCGAGCACCCACTCACGGTCGGGTACGAGGCCACCTACACCCGCGCGTTCCGCAGATGGTCACGTCAGTTCTATCCCCCGACGACGTCGGTCCGGGCCCGCAGTGAAGGACCGGCGCATGACCTAGGTCCCTCGGTCGCAAAGAATTCGGCCGGCGGCGCTGCGGCCACCTGATTCGAGGAGTGACGCGTGGAAGACATCTGTCACGAATGCGGTTTCGACCAGTCCAGGACGCCGCCGCGGACGGTAGCCGAGGCACTGCCGCCGGTGGCTCGCGCGATAGGCGACGGCATCCGAGCCATCTCCGACGACGAACTTCGGCGCAGACCCACTCCTGCCGTGTGGTCTCTGCTGGAGTATGTGGGGCACCTCCGAGAATCCATGGCGTTCCATCGCTGGCTAGTTG
>Ga0164242_10005369_pt1 | contig 14282 bp, 12 predicted proteins | sample OricomgcompostMG_FD_108783 | JGI IMG/M metagenome (GOLD analysis project Ga0164242, IMG submission 108783) | Miracle-Growth compost microbial communities from Emeryville, California, USA - Original compost - Miracle growth compost (MG) ... | reverse complement strand
TTCCTGGCGATATCCAGTGCCGCAACCGCGGGAGTTCAGGGCTTCGCTAGCTCGGCGCTCACGAAAAGTCTTTGTGCAAGCTCAAACAGGCAGATCAAACCCGCGTCCCTCGCCCACCTCCTCGTGCGTCACGCCGTCCCTGATGTGATAGATGCGCTTAAAGGTCGGGATGATCTTCTCGTCATGCGTGACGACGATGATGGCCGTTCCGAATCTGGCTGCCATGTCGTTGAGGATACGGATCACGGCCAGCGCCCGCACGCTGTCGAGCGGGGCGGTTGGCTCGTCGGCAAGGATCACCGGCGGTCGGTTGACCAGGCCGCGCGCAATCGCGACCCGCTGTTGTTCGCCGCCGGAAAGCTGCGAGGGCATGGCGGCAGCGCGATGCTCGACATCGAGGGCCTGGAGGAGATCGCGCGCACGACGGCGAGATTCATTGTTGGGGACGCCGGCCAGCATCGGGAGCAACGCGACATTGTCGGTTACGTCCAGAAACGGGATGAGATATGGCGCCTGGAAGACGAAACCGATCTTGTCCCGCCGCAACGCGCGAAGATCGGAAATCTTCCAGCCGTCGTCATAGATCACCTCGTCGCCGAGGGTCATACGCCCCCCGCTCGGATCGATGACGGCGCCCAAGGCCTTCAGCAACGTACTCTTGCCCGATCCCGAGGGGCCGATCAGGCCAACCACCTCGCCGGGTGCGACCTGCATATTGACGTCTTTCAGCGCATCGACGGCGGTGTCGCCACTTCCATACACCTTCCTGATTTTTTCGATGAGGATTCCGCCGCTGCCCATCTCAACCTCCGATCGCCTCGGCGGGATCGACATTGAGCGCCATGCGGATGGCGACGACGCTGGCAAGTGCGCATATGACGATGACGGCGATGAGCCCGATCATCGTGTCGACGGAAAGAAGAAGGACGAATTTCGGGAAAAGTGGCGCTGCGAAGGTTGCAGTGATCTTGCCGACAACGAAACCGATCAGTCCAAGTACGACGGCCTGCTGCAGGATCATGGATGCAATGGTGCGATTGCGCGTGCCGATCAGTTTCAGCACGGCAATCTCGCGTATTTTGTCCATCGTGAGGGTGTAGATGATGAAGGCGACGATAGCGGCGCTGACGATGGCCAGGATGGCGAGGAACATGCCGATCTGCTTGGCGGACGTCGCGATGAGTTTCCCGATCAGAATCTCTTCCATCTGAGGTCGCGTATAAACCGTCAGTCGCTTCCACCTTGCTATGTCAGTCGCGATGCGCTCCGGGTCATAGCCAGGTTTGACGCGGACCAGGACTGCGTTCACGTAAGGGTTGCTGTTTTGCGAAGCGATCACCGCGTCCAGCAAGCCAGGCACCCAGGGCCGGTTGAACTCTGGATTTTCGCTGGTGCGCCGGCGCTGACGGACTATAGAGTCGTTATCCTTGAGAAATTGCGCTTCCTGCGCATCCTTCAGCGGGATGAAGACCATCGGATCGCCGCCCGACGATACCGTCCGCCGGGTAAGGCCCACAATTGTATAATGGTTCCGTCGAATAACGATCGTGTCCCCAAGGGAAAACCCCGTAGCGACATCGGCCACCGCCTCATAGTGGCTGCGCGTGATCTGCCGCCCCGCGACAAGAAACGGCGGCCAGCCGGGTGTCGCCATATCTCCAGGCGCGATGCCCACCACCATGGCACGTACGTCCGAGTTTCCTTTTCGAACCTGCATCGTCAGGTAGGTTACGTTGGCGACCTGCTCGACGCCGGGGATCGCCAGGATCACGCGATAGACGTCATCATTGATGCTTGAGGATTCCGCGTATGGCCCGAGCGTATTCTGCTGGACGACCCACATATCGGCACCACTGTTGTCAAGCAGCAGCTTGCCGTCGTCGACCATCCCTCGATAGACGCCGGCCATGGTGAAGGTCACACCGATGAGCAGGCCAAGCCCTACCCCCGTAAAGACGAACTTGCCCCATGAATGTAGGATGTCGCGTCCGGCGAGGCTGATCATTTGAGTAGCTCCGCAGGATTTTCGGCTACACGAATGCGGCTCGTACTGGCCAATCTGGATGCGCTGTAAACAACAATCTGATCGCCGACCTTCAGGCCTTTTGTGACCTGTACGACCCCCTCCAGGTCTGCGGCGCCGAGTTGGACGACCGCAAAGCGGATTTTCCCGTTCTCGATTTTCCAAACGCCCAATTTGCCGCTGACATTCTGGATCGCAGCGTTCGGGATTGCCGGCGACACGGCAAGCTCAGGCAGGGCGACCGATACTTCGGCCAACTCTCCAATCGGAGGCAGCGGCTCGGGAAGCGTGTCGAACTCCACCTTGGCCAGATTTTCTTCCGTCACTGCGTCAGCGAGGACTTCCACGCGCGCCACTCGTCCAGGTACGCCCTTGCCGGCACGTGAACGCAATGCAATCGAGGCAGGCAGGTTCTGCCGGAGATCCGTTGCCGCAATCTGATCGAACCGAGCATTGATCCAGAGATTCTTCGGGTCGATCATTTCTATGACCGCCTGGCCGGCAACTATGGTCGTTCCCGGTTCAGCCTTGCGTGCTGCGATCACCCCGTCGACCGGCGCACACAGAACCAGGTTTTCCCGCTGCTTGATCAGGCCGTCGCGCTCGGCGCGATTGCGTTGGAGATCCTGTTGCGACGCGAGGAGATTCGACCGAGCGGCCGAGAGAGCAGCGTCAGCCACCCGGCTGTCCTGCCGCTTGGTTTCAACCGCGACTTGGCTGACGGCGCGGGTCTTCCAGAGCTCTTCATAGCGTTTCGCCTGGGCAAGCGCGAAATCGTTGCGTGCCAGCGCATCGTCCACCTGCGCTTCAGCAGACTTTATAGATGCTTCTGCCCGGCCGATCGCCGCATCGAGCGCTGCGATGCGAGCATCAAGGTCCACCGGGTCCATTTCCGCCAGAACCTGGCCGGCTCGTACCTTATCGCCCACATCAACATGTATTGTGGCGACACGGCCTGCGAAGGTGGGGCCGATCTTGTAAGAGAAACGAGCTTCAACCGTGCCGATGCCAAATAGTGCGGGCGAGATTGAACGGGCCTCAACGATGGCGGTTGTAACAGCGACCGGCGCCAGCGGCCCGGAGCGCAGCACCACGTAGCCAAACAAGGCGGCAGTCACGGCTCCAATGCCTATGAGCATCAATGTGCGACGCTGCAATGAGGGCAGTTTCACCGGCTTGCCTCCATGCATGCACGATGTGATTTGAAGGCATCCGGAGCCGCCTCGCGGATGCTGTCGACATCCCCGACGATCAGCGCTCTAAACACCAGATGTTGGATAGCGGCAGTGAACAGACGGGCAGCGATCCTTGTGTCGACGGTGGTTTGTATTTCGCCGCACTGCTGCGCCTCTTCGATTATGCTGTAGAGACGCTGTTCACTCCGTTGGATAACTGCTTCGATCATCAATCTAAATGCGGAACTGTTCGTCCTGCCGAGCGCACCCAGCAACATGCGTGGAATGTTCGGATGATCCGCGAGATAGGCAATATCAGCCACAAACATAGCTTCGAGGGATTGAAGCGGAGATGTGACGGTCGAGAAATGCGGATGAGTCATCTCACCGCCTCGACAGCGCGTCGATACAACGCGAACGCTCCTGGCGCGCTGGCGCGGATGCGCTTGACGTCACCGGCTATGAGGGATTGCATGACAAGGCCCTGGATCGTACCGATGAAGAGTGTGACGGCGGCCTTGTCATCCAGCGTGGCAGCCAACTCGCCACGCTCCTTGCCCTCCGCAACGAGCCGTCCGAGGCGCTCGCCATAGCGCTGGATCAAGGTGTGCGCCATGCGCTTTGCTACAGTCTGCTCGGCGCGTTGCAGCTCTCCAAACAGCATCCGGGGCACGCCGGGATGCTCGGAGATGAACTCGATATGCGCAGTGAACGCAGCCTCCAGCGCGTCAAGCGGAGAGACCGTAGCGGAAATTGCTTTGTCGATCCGTGCGAGCAAGCGCTCTGATACCCATTCCATGACGGCCTGAAGAATGGCGTCCTTGGAAGGGAAGTGCCTGAACAAGGCGCCTTGGGTCACACCCATTCGCTTGGCGATCGCGCCAGTCGTGATGTCTGCGGGGTTCTGTTCCCCGGCAAGGTCGATGACGGTCTCAACCGTCACCTCACGTCGTTCTTCCGCAGGAAGGTAGGCCGGTCGAGAGATCACGCGTCGCTCCAAAAGATAGTAACCGATTACTATCTAACGCCGAGTTGCTTGTCGCGCAAGGGCGCGATTGTGCCCTGCGTCAAATTTCAATGGACGTTCACGAAGGGCTCACGGATTGCATTCGTCGGCATTGTGCAAGTTGTTTTCAGCTTATTAGCGGATGCACAGGGACAATATCGCTCGAGTTCAAGGGACGCACTCAAACCGCGGCCGTCTGCAAAGGATCAGTTGTCGGCCGTGACCTGTCCGGGGAAATCCGCAAGGCGCGCAGCGCGTTCAGGATGACCGCCACGTCGATTGCCTCCTGAATGAGCGAGCCCTGTACCGGGGTGAGATAGCCGAGGGCCGCCGCGACCATGCCTGCAACCGAAAGGCCAATGCCTGCCGCCACGCTCTGCAGCGCGATGCGCCGGGACCGTACGGCCACGTCCAGCCCCGCAAGCAGCCTGCCGAGGTCGTCGACCAGAAGGACGACGTCGGCGGCCTCCGCGGAAGCTGCCGCCCCTCTGGCACCCATCGCCACGCCGATATCGGCCGCCGCCAGCGCCGGCGCGTCGTTAACCCCGTCTCCCACCATCATCACCGGGCCGTTCTTGCGTTCGCTCAAGACCAGGAGCACCTTCTGGTCCGGCGTCAGTTCGGCGCGGACGCCGTCGAGGCCGAGACCTTCGGTCACGGCGTCGGCGACGTCCTGACGGTCGCCTGTGGCCAGCAGGATGCGACCGAAGCCGTGTCGCCGAACCCCTGCAAGGAAATTGGCGGTTTCCCGGCGTGGCCGGTCGGCAAGAACGATCCGGCCGGCAAGCTCGCCGTTCACGGCAACGGCGACAAAGGCCGAACCTGCCGTCGATGGACTGTGCGGGACGACGGGCGCTCCGATTCGGCGCATGACGAAATCCATGCCGCCGACGACCACAGCGCGACCATCCACCCGCGCGGAGACGCCCTCCCCCGGCACTTCGCTGGCGCCGGTCGGCACAGGCAGGGCCATGCCCCTTGCGTGCGCCGCGGCGACGATCGCCTGCGCCATGGGATGTTTCGAGGCCTGGTCGGCAGCGGCGGCGATACGGAGCACTTCCTCCGCCGACAAGGCGGTGCGAGTCTCGATGGACACGATTTGCGGCCGTCCGTCAGTCAAGGTACCGGTTTTGTCGAGGATCAGCGTCTGCGCCCGTGTGAGCGCTTCGAGGGGCTTCGCGCCCTTGATCAGCACGCCGAAATGCGCGGCGCGCGACAGGCCCGCGACGAGCGCCACCGGCACCGCCAGGATGAGCGGACATGGCGTGGCCACTACCAGAACGGCCACTGCACGAATGGGATCGCCCGTCATCCACCATGCCGCCGTAGCCAATGCGACCGTGACGAGGAGGAACAGCATCGAATAGCGGTCCGCCAGCCGTGACATCGGCGCCTTCGAGCGCTGCGCATCCTCGACCAGGCGCACGATCCCGGCGTAGGTGCTCTCCGCGGCGCGGCGGCTGGCGCGCAGGTCGAAGGCCTCGCCCGCATTGGCCGAGCCGCTCATCACCTCCTGGCCGTGCGTGAGCCTGACGGGCATCGATTCGCCGGTCATGGCGGACTGGTCGAGCACCGCGCGCTCGCTTTCGACGATCCCATCGACAGGAGCGACATCTCCCTGGCGGATGAGGAGCAGGTCGCCGGGCACGATATCATCCAGAGGGATTTCGTCCAGCGCGCCGTCGCGATAACGGGTCGCGGTGCGCGGAACACGTGAGAGGAGGTCGTGCATCTCCCTCCTGGCACGTCCTTCGGCGAAGCTCTCGAGGAACGTGCCTCCGGAATACATCAAGGCGACGACGGCGGCGGCGAGCGTTTCGCCGAAGGCGAGCGCCGCCGACATCGACAGGGCGGCCACGACGTCGAGGCCGACCTCGCCTTTCCGGAGGCTACGGACGATCTCCACGACAAGCGCGGCGAGAACGGGAGCCACGCCCACCGTCCAGGCCGTCCGGGCAAGTTCCGCCCTTCCGGCCATGCTGAGGCCAATCCCCGCCGCGAGACCGGCAAGGGCAACGATCAGCAAGACGACATTGAATCCGGTGCGCGCTTTCTCGCTCGTCATCGAGGCACGACAGGATCAATGCGAAATCAGGATCGGCAGACGCAGGTCGCGCAGGATACCGTCGGTCGCGCCGCCGAGAATGAAGTCGCGTATCCGCGTATGGCCGTAGCCGCCCATCACGAGAAGGCCGGCGCTGCGTTGAACGGCGTTCTCCTGCAAGGTCACCGCGACATCGCCCCCGCCGCTCAATAGGGCATGCGCCTCGGCGGTGAGACCGCGCTCCCGCAATCCCGAAGCGAGTCGGGCGCCGGGATCGTCTTCCGGCAGTTCCTTCTCGTCGATCACCGTCAGGACCGAAACTCTCGACGCCTTCCGCAGCAGCGGGGCCGCGTCGGTGACGGCCCTCGCCGCGACCCGGCTGCCGTCCCATGCGATCGCCACATGATCGAAGGCTGTCGGCTTCACTAGTTCCGGAAGCAGGATTGTCGGACGACCGGAGCCGAAAATCACGTCCTCGGCAAGCAAGTGCGTGCTTTCGTTGGCGGCTTCCCAGCCAATCAGGACGAAGTCGAAATAGCGCCCCCGGTTTGCCGCAAGATCGCCGAACAGCGGCAGCGACGTCGCCGTTCGATCGGTGACAAGCTTGACGCCCGCCAGTTTGGCCTGGTCCGCCACGGCGCGGAGAATATCCTCGCCTTGCTCGTGGCTCCTCGCATTCGCCTGGCGAATGAGTTCCGGCGTATTCAGGAGAAACTTGGAAAGGGCGTTCGACACGGCCGGGATGTCGGCATTCACGGCCAATGCGTGCAGTTCCACGCCGAGCTGCACTGCCACGATGACGGAGTTCGTTGCAACGTGCGGCGAAACCGGATCGGGATATGTCACCAACGGGAGCAAGGCCTGAAGATTCATGGTTACGTTCCTGTTTCGGCAGTCATCCGCAGGTTCAGCGATGAAAGGACCGCTTTCCTTGATCGGGATCAATCGCGAGCGGATGGAAGGTTTGATTCATCTCAATGAACGCGGCGATGAGAACGAGTATCCTTTCTGTGCAAATTCGAAATGCCGAGGATTGAAGTCATGACGTTCAAGACAATCCTGACCGTCGCCGGGTCGTCAACTGCTTGGGAAGGCGACCTTAAGCTCGCTGCCGAGTTGTGCGAACAATCCGAAGCGCACCTGTCGGTGCTTGTCATGGCTTTGGCTGCTCCGCCCCCCATCGGTGAATATGCTGCCGTCGTGTCAGATGGATGGCTGCAGGAGCGGGAAGCGGACCTGAAGCATCTGGACGCCCGCAAGGCAGAGATATCGACCTTCGTGGCAGCCAGCGCCGTTTCGGGCGACGTCGTCAGCGACTATCCGGAAGTTGCCTGGGCCGACGAAATGATCGGACGGCGCGCCCGCTATGCCGATCTGACGCTTGCCGGGCCGGAATTGCTGAAGACAGAGACGCTCAGGGAAAAGGCCATCGAAGGCGCACTGTTCTGGTCGGGAAAACCTCTGCTTCTGATCCCCAAAGGTGCGCACGCGACACTCGCTCCCAAACGGGTTCTGGTCGCTTGGGACACAAGGATCGAGGCGACACGGGCGGTTCGGGAATCGCTGGAGTTGCTTGCGGCGGCCGATGAGGTGCGGCTGGCGATCGTCGATCCTGTCGAAGGAGAGCATGCCCATGGCGAGGAACCGGGCGCCGATGCGGCGACGTTCCTTGCGCGTCACGGCGTCAACGTCACCGTTGATCGCCTTCCGAGCGAAAACCATTCCGTGGCTGACGTGCTTCGCCGGCATGCCGTCGACACGGACGCGCAGATGCTGGTCATGGGTGCGTATGGCCATTCGCGTCTGCGCGAGCGCATTTTCGGCGGCGTGACCCGCTCGATGCTGGAAGTCCCGCCGCTCCCGGTTTTCTTGGCGCGCTGACAGGTCGTTCGGATTTCATCGGCGAAGGTGCGTTCGCGGCCTCGATCTCCGGTGTCATCCTCAATTTGCATCAGCGTATAGGTTTGCAGGTAGTCGAATTGGGCATCTGAACGCTTTTTCGATCTTGCCTGTGGAGCTTGCGACGCGAGCGTACCTCAAAGCGGGCCGTTCAGCTCACGCGTCAGGCGGTCGCGTTGTTCCAGCGATTGGAGCGGAACCCTCCGGGTATCCCTCCGAACTGCGAATTTCGGCCGCTCATAAAGTGCTGACACATTTTCGGTGTCTATCACGTTCACAATCATTCCCGTGGAGGATGCTATGGGCATCGACGGCGCAACCTTGGAACTGATGGACCGCTACTGGCGAGCGGCGAATTACCTCTCTGTCGGCCAGATATACCTTATGGAAAATCCACTGCTCCGAGAGCCGCTGAGGGCCCAGCACGTCAAACCACGTCTGCTTGGCCATTGGGGCACGACGCCCGGCCTGAACTTCGTCTACGTCCATCTGAATCGTATCATCCGTACGCGGGACAAGGACGTGCTCTATGTCTGCGGTCCCGGCCATGGTGGGCCCGGCATGGTCGCCAACACCTGGCTTGAAGGGACCTACAGCGAAGTATACCCGAAGATTTCGCGTGACGGCGTCGGGATGCAGAGGCTGTTCAAACAGTTCTCGTTCCCAGGCGGCGTGCCGAGCCACGTCGCGCCGCAAACGCCTGGTTCCATCCATGAAGGCGGGGAACTCGGTTACTCGCTGGTCCACGCTTTCGGCGCGGCCTACGACCACCCCGACCTGGTCGTGGCCTGCGTGGTCGGCGACGGGGAGGCAGAGACCGGGCCGCTGGCCACCGCGTGGCATTCCAACAAGTTCCTCAATCCGCGCACGGACGGCGCCGTGCTGCCGATCCTCCACCTCAACGGCTACAAGATCGCCAACCCCACCCTGCTCGGCCGCATGGGCGACGACGAGCTGCGCGACCTTTTCACCGGCTACGGCTACGAGCCCCATTTCGTTGAAGGCAGCGATCCGCAGGCGATGCACAAGGCGATGGCCGCGACGTTCGACGCCGTCTTCGACCGGATAGCAGATATCCAGGAGGCGGCGCGCGCGGCCGGGGCGGTGGTGGAGCGTCCACGCTGGCCGATGATCGTGCTGCGCAGCCCCAAGGGCTGGACAGGGCCGAAGGAAGTGGACGGGCTCAGGGTCGAGGGCTTCTGGCGCGCCCATCAGGTTCCGGTCTCCAATGCGCGCACCGACGCGGCGCATCGCGACATCCTGGAAACGTGGATGCGCAGCTATCGTCCCGACGAGCTGTTCGACGCGGACGGCGCGCCGTTGCCGGACCTGTGGGACATGGTGCCGAACGGTACCAAGCGCATGGGCGCCACGCCCTATGCCAATGGCGGGCTGCTCAAGCGCGACCTCGAATTGCCCGACTGGCGTTCCTACGCCCTCGACATTGCCGAACCGGGTACGGTGACCGGCGAAGCCACGCGCACGATGGGAAATTTCCTGCGCGATGTCGTGAAGCTCAACGAGGCGGCCCGCAATTTCCGCCTGATGGGGCCGGATGAGACGGCCTCGAACCGGCTCGATGCCGTCTTCGACGTGACGGAACGCGTCTGGATGGAGGAGATCGAGCCCTACGACGTGCATCTGGCGCGCGAGGGCCGCGTGATGGAGGTGCTGTCGGAGCACATGTGCCAGGGCTGGCTCGAAGGCTATCTGCTGACCGGCCGTCACGGCCTGTTCTCCTGCTACGAGGCATTCATCCATATCGTAGATTCCATGGTCAACCAGCATGCCAAGTGGCTGCAGACATCGGAGGAACTGTCCTGGCGCGCGCCGATCGCCTCGCTCAACTACCTGCTGACCTCGCATGTATGGCGCCAGGACCATAACGGCTTCAGCCATCAGGACCCCGGCTTCGTCGATTTCGTAGCCAACAAGAAGGCGGATACGGTGCGTCTGTATTTCCCGCCAGACGCCAACTGCCTCCTGTGGGTCATCGATCACTGCCTGGGCACTTGGAACCGCATCAACGTCATCACCGCCGGCAAGCAGCCGCAGCCGCAATGGCTCACGGCCGAGGAAGCGGATCGCCACTGCCGGGCGGGCGCCGGGATCTGGGACTGGGCGTGCACCTGCCCGCCGGGCGAGGAACCGGACTTGGTGATGGCTTGCGCTGGCGACGTGCCGACCATGGAAACGCTGGCGGCCGTTGACCTTCTGCGCAAGGCGCTGCCGCGCCTCAGGATCAGGGTCGTCAATGTCATCGACCTGATGACGCTGCAGGCCCACAGCACTCATCCGCACGGCTTCACGGACGGGACGTTCGACGGCCTGTTCACGAAGGACAAGCCCGTGATCTTCGCCTATCACGGCTATCCCTACCTCATCCACCGGCTGACCTACAAACGCCGCAACCATGGCAATTTCCATGTCCACGGCTTCAAGGAGCAGGGCACGACGACCACGCCGTTCGACATGGCGGTGATGAACGGGCTCGACCGCTATCATCTTGCTCTGGCGGCGCTCGACGCGCTACCCGAACCGGACGACGACGCGCGCGCGCTCTCCGCCGAGATCGAGAAAAAACTCGTCGAGCACCACGACTACGTGCGCGAGCACGGCGAGGACATGCCCGAGATTCGGAACTGGACATGGGGGCACGGATAGGGGCGCGGCCGCAGGCGTCAAAGGCGCGAGACGACCAGTTCGATCATCTCGGTCGTCATCTGTTCCTGCCGGGCCTGTTGGTACTGGCGTTCGACATCGGTGCGCCGGGTCCGCAGGTTGCTCTGGGCGCGCGCCATGGCCTCGACGCGGGCCTGGGCCTCGGCGGCCATGCCGTCGATAAGAGCGTGCACGACAGCGGCGAACAGCGCCTCCTCAAGCAGGCCGGCAACAAGGGCGCTTGCCGGCAGCGTCGTCAGCGGCTTCGCAATGGCGGAGGCAGCGGGTTGAGCCGGCGACGGCGGAAACAGCGTGCGCGTTTGCATTGCCTTTCCGGTCTCCACCGTGCCCACGACCGCCCGCACCGGCCCCGGACGCTCCATCGACAGTCCCACCAGCGTGTCCGTTACCCGGCTCGCCAGCTCGGGAGCGGCGGCCGGGTGTCCGGGCAGGTCGGCCGACCAGAGGATGGGCAGTCCTTGCACCTCGAGCATCTCGATGGTCCGCTGGCCGAGCGCCAGCAGGCCGGGCCTGTCGCGCATTTCGCTGCGCGCGGCCTCCGCGATACGCGCCGAATAGGAGCCGGAAAAGCCTTGTGCCGCCCCTACCACCAGGAGAAGTCCGGCGCCTTGGCTTGGCGCAGGCAAACCCGCCGATGCAATCGCCGAAGACAGGGCATGCCCGATCGTGCCGGCATAGGCGTCGACTGCCTCAGAGGCGGCATGGGCAGTACCGACCTGTCCGGCGGCGATGGCCCGCAGCGCGCCGACCACCTGGCCGATCTCGTCGATACCGGTCAGGCGCTTCTGGATGTCCTCGGGGCGGTCGGTCATGGCCGGTCCAAGATCGCTCGGACCACATCGACGAGCGCCGTCCTGGCGGCCGCGTCGAGGTTCTCGGGATGAGCGCCCAGGTCCCGCAGGCGCGGTTCAGCCTCCAGCGCGGGCGCCAGCGTGGTCTTGAGGGCCGCAATGCGGGACGTGTCGACGCCGTCGAGCAGCCCTTCGTTCAAGGCCGCGAGCAAGGCGATCTGCGTCATCAATACCAACGGTGAATAGCGCGGCTGCGCGAGCAGCGCGGCTATGCGCTCGCCATGCGCCAGGCGCGCAGCCATAGCGGCGTCGCCGAACCCGCCGAAGCGCGAGAACATCTTCATTTCGAGGAACTGCGCGTAATCGAGCCGCAACCGGCCTGCGACCGCCTTCATCCCGCCCCATTGCGCTTTGCCGCCGACGCGGCTGACGGAGAGGCCGACGTCGACCGCCGGGCGCTGATTGGCCGCGAACAGCGTCTGCGAGGTCACGATCTGCCCATCCGAGATCGAGATCAGGTTTGTCGGAATGTAAGCCGAGAGATTGCCGGCCTCGATCTCCGCTATGGGCAGTGCGGTCAGCGAACCGCCGCCTTTTGCCTTCGCCATCTTGGCCGAGCGCTCCAGCAGGCGCGCGTGCAGGTAGAATATATCGCCGGGATAGGCCTCGCGCCCCGGCGGCTGGCGCGACAGGAGGGCGAGTTCGCGATGGGTGGCCGCATGCTTGGTCAGGTCGTCATAGATGATGAGCACATGATGCCCCCGATCGCGGAACCACTCCCCCATGGATGTTGCGCAGAAAGGCGCCAGCCATTGCTGCCCCGCCGGCGCGGTGGCTTCCGCGACGACGAAGATCGTGCGTTGCGGCGCACCGCGCTTGCCGACCGCATCGATGACGCGGCGCGCCGCCGACATGCGCTGGCCGATCGCGACATAGATGCAGATCATGTCGCTGCCAGCCTGGTTGATGATGGCGTCGACAGCGATCGAGGTCTTGCCGGTCTGCCGCTCGCCGATGATCAGTTCGCGCTGGCCGCGGCCTATGGCGAACAACGCGTCGACCACGAGAATGCCGGTCTCGACGGGCTCGGACACGAAATCCCGTTCGATGATCGCCGGCGCCAGTCTTTCGGCGGGAAGGCTCTCCGGGCAATCTGGCGCCCGCCGATCGTCCAGCGGCCGTCCGAGCGGATCGAGCACGCGTCCCAGCAGCGCGTCGCCGACAGGCACGGAAACGATCCGGCCGCTTCGGGCGACGGTGTCGCCAGCCGAGGCGTCCCCCATCGGGTCGAGGAAAGCGACGTGCAGTCGGTCCTCCTCCAGCGTCATTACGAAGCCGCGCGCGCCACCTGAAAAGATCACGACTTCGTTGAGCTCGGCTCCGGGCAGGCCGACGATCTCGGCAAGTCCGTCGGCAATCGCCACGACCGTACCCCGCTCCTCGGCGGCGGGGCCGAGGTGAGCGGTCTCGATGCGCGCCCGCAGGCCGGCGATCGCGGGGTCAGGCTTGACAGTCATTGCGCATCGCCTCCGCAATCCGGTCGAGATCGTGGGCAAGAGAGTTTCGCACCGCTCCATTTGCCGAGCGTAGTTCGAGTCCGGCGATCAGGGTCGGGTCGATCTCCATAGCCGGCGTCACGCCAAAGGCGGAAAGGGCCGCCTGGACCTTCTTCGATATCGCGTCCGGCAGGGCCGCAGAAGAAACCAGCCGAAGGTCCTTTCCCTTGAGCAGCGCGTCGCGTTCCGGCGGCTTCATGCCATTCAGCGCCGAGACAAGGCGACCGACGTAGCCGCCGGTTGCGGCGGGCTGCGCCTGAAACGCGCGGACGGCGATGGCGGTTGCGAGGTCGCGGGCCTGCGCCAGCGCGAGGGCCTGCGCGGCCGACCTGTCCCCGTCGCGTGCCGCCTTGCCGTCCGCCACGATCTTTGCAGCCTCGGTCCTGGCTTTGTCGAGAATCGCCTGGTGTTGCGCCTCGGCGTCGGTTTCAGCCTTCGCCAGCACGTCCTGCCGCGCCGCCGCATTCGCTCGGGCCTCCGCCTCGGCTTTCGCGCTTGCCGTCTCGGCCTGCGCCTTGGCGTCACCGGCGGCTTTGAGCGCCGCCTCCGTCGCCGCCTGCCGGCGCGCGATCACGTCGGCGACCGGACGGAAGAGAAAGTGCCTGAGAATTGCCAGCAGGATGAGGACGTTCACCAGCTGGAAGGCGAAGGATGTCCAGTCGAAGTTCATTTCACGAACGGATTGGCGAACAGGAGCAGGAGAGCGATCACAAGGCAGTAGATCGCCATGGTCTCGATCATGGCGAGGCCGACGAACAGCGTGCGCGAAATGGTTCCCGCCGACTCCGGCTGTCGGGCGATGGCCTCGAGCGCGGAGGCGACGGCGCGGGCATCCCCGCGGATGTAGCCGCCGACGTGCGGATGGGTGGCGGCGGGCGCGACATCCACCTGCACGACGCGGGTGCCCGGGGCGAAGAGCTCGCCGAAGCGCATCGTGAACTGGTTGAGGGATGCTCCGAACACGACCGCGACGTCGGCGTCGCGGACAAGCCCCATCGCGGCCTCGGCGCCGAATCCGCCGGTCACGCCCAGGTCGTAGTGCGCGTCGGGGAAGACTCCGCGCCCCAGCGCGGTGGTGGCGGTGACCGCTCCGATCCGATCGGCCA
>Ga0164242_10005368_pt1 | contig 14282 bp, 13 predicted proteins | sample OricomgcompostMG_FD_108783 | JGI IMG/M metagenome (GOLD analysis project Ga0164242, IMG submission 108783) | Miracle-Growth compost microbial communities from Emeryville, California, USA - Original compost - Miracle growth compost (MG) ... | reverse complement strand
GGCCGGTGCGTGCCGTGCCGGCGGCGAACCCGCTGCTGCAGCTCGAACAGGTGCGGGCGGGCTATGGCGGCAGTACCGTGCTCGAAGGTGTCGACCTGAGCGTCCACGCAGGTGAGGTGATCGCGCTGCTCGGTCGCAACGGCGTCGGCAAGACCACGCTGCTGCGCACGATTAGCGGAACGCTGCATGCGGCGGCCGGCCGTGTGACGTTCGACGGCCAGGATATCGGTGCGATGCGCGCGGATCTGATCAACCGTCTCGGCATTTCGCTGGTGCCGGAAGGTCGGAGACTGTTTCCGAATCTCACCGTGCTGGAGAACCTGAAGCTCGGCGCACGCACCGGCGGCGCACCGCTCGACGAAATCTACGAGCTGTTTCCGAAGCTGCGGGTGCTGACGCATTCGCGCGCGGCCAACCTGTCCGGCGGCGAACGCCAGATGGTGGCGATCGCCCGCGCACTGATGGTGCCGAGCCGCCTGATCCTGCTGGACGAGCCGTTCGAGGGCCTCGCGCCCGCGGTCGTGCACGAGGTCCGCGAGGCCGTCGGCAAGTTGACGTCGCGCGCGAGTCTCGTGATCGTCGAACACCATGCGGAGTCCGTATTGTCGATGGCCGACCGCGCCTATGTGCTCGTCAACGGCCGGATCGCGTTCGGCGGCGCCGCGCAGGAACTCGCGGCCGATCAGGCGCTGCAGGAACGTCTGCTCGGCGTGTCGGGCGCGGACCCGGACCAACTGTTGAGAAGGAGCGCGTGATGACCACGGATTCACCGCGGCGCACCCGGCCGCTGGGCGTGAACACCTACAGCTACAGCTGGTCGGCCGCCGCCGGCGACTGCGTGCGGCGGCTCGGAGAACTCGGTTATCGGGAATTCGAACTATTGCTCAATCCGCCTCACCTGGCGCTGGACGAATTCGCGCCGGACGACCGCAGGCGCCTCGCCGCGTCTCTCGCGGCCGAGGGGCTCGTGGTGCGCTCGCTGAACGTGCCGAGTCTCGATCACAACCTGGCGAGCCCGATGCGGCGGATGCGCCAATACTCGGTCGGGCTTTTCGTCGACGCGATCGACCTGGCGAGCGATCTCGGCGCGACGTACCTGGTCGTCGTGCCGGGGCGGATGAGCCCGCTCTTTCCGCCGCCGTTCGAAGCGCGCGACGCCTGGATGCGCGAGAGCCTCGATGCGCTCATTCCGCACGCGCAGAAGCGGGGCGTGACGCTCGTGCTCGAGAACGTGCCGTTCGCCGCGTTTGCGGATGCGGCGACGCTCGGGGCGTTCGTGCGGTGCTACGAAACCCGCTCGCTCGCCGTCTGCTACGACGTCGCGAACGCGCATTTCATCGGCGAATCGCCGGCCGACGGATTGCGCGCGTTGCGCGAGCTCGTGCGGCTGGTTCATCTGTCGGACACCACGCGGCACGCGTGGCGTCACGACGAGGTCGGTCACGGCGACGTGCCGTTCGATGAAGTGCCGCCGGCGCTCGACGAGATCGGCTTTGACGGAACCTGCATGCTCGAAATCATTTCGGACGAGCCGGAGGGCGCGATTCAGCGCAGTCGCCGGGCGCTTCATGCATTCGGCTTTACCGAGCCGTTCGAGGGAGGAATATGACCCGAATCCTGGTGACGGGCGCCGCCGGTCTGCTGGGCCGCTTCGTGGTCCGCGAACTGCTCGCGAACCGCTACGAAGTGCGCGGCTTCGATCGCCGCGCGTCCAGCGAAGCGATCGAATCGGTGGTCGGCGACGTGACCGACGCGGCCGCCGTGACCGACGCGATGCGCGGCATCGACGCGGTATTGCACATCGCGGCGGTGCCGAACATCTGGTCCGGCGACGGCCCGACCATCATGCACGTGAACACGCTCGGAACGTGGCTCGTGTTCGATGCGGCGGAGGCGCAGGGCATTCGACGCGTGGTGTTCTGTTCGAGCGACTCGGTCGCCGGCTATACGGTGCGCGAGGGCAGGATGGTGCCGCCGCGCTACGCGCCGCTCGATCTCGCGCATCCGCTGAACGCGACGGACCCTTACGCGTTGAGCAAGGTGGCCGGCGAAGACATCGCGCGCGCATATGCGCTGCGCGGGATGTCGGTGGCGGCGCTGCGCACCGTGTTCGTCGCGTATCCGGAGATGGCCGGCGAGATCGTCGCGCGCGCGAAGGATCCGCTCGACTATCGCGCGCCGGTCGCGGGCGGGCCGTCGGCCGCCGGCGGCGGACCGCTGCATCATCACATCGACCCGCGCGACCTCGCCCGCGCGTTCCGGCTCGCGCTGGAACTGCCGATGCCGCGCGGCGAATTCGAACGGTTCTACCTGTCGGCGAAGGTGACGCTCTCGCCGGAGCCGACCGTCGAGCGCCTTCGGCGCCTGCACGGCGACGCGGTGGAGATTCGCGATCCCGACTACTATCGGCGCAACCCGTTCGCGCCGCTTTATGACCTGACGCACGCTGCGACGAGGCTCGGCTTCGTGCCCGAGTACGACCAGCGTCATTTACTGGCCGGCTTGCCCGGCTTCGAGATCTGACATGACGACGATTATTCCGGACGACAAACATTTCAGGAACGCGGAACAGGAAAAGCAGGCCGTGACGCGCAACCTCGGCGAACTGCTGTGGGTCCAGTACCCGGGCCACTTCAACCAGGCACTGTCGAAGGCGATCGTGACGCCGGAGACCACGGGCAGCCGCTTCTTCGACCACCGGATCTCGTGCTACGAGCCCGGCGCGTATGTCGAGGATCACGTGCACAAGGTTCAGGAGCAGATCTATCACGTGCTGTCGGGCGAAGGCATCCTGACCGTGGACGGCGAGCGCCGCCTCGTGCGGGCGAACGACGTGACGTACATCCCGCCGGGCGTGCGCCACGAATTCCACTGCACCGGCACGGACACGCTGGTGTTTCTGGTGATCACGAGCCCGCCGACCGACGAAGAGCCGCAGCCGCGCTAACGAATACGGGGAAAGGACATGGCAAGGAAAATTCTGGTGACCGGCGCGAGCGGCTGGCTCGGCGGCGCAATCGTGAAGGCATTGCTCGCGCGTGGCGATGCGGTCGTCGGCACGGACGTCGCGACGAATGCCACAACGGCGAAGCTCGCCGCGGATCATCGCGCGTATGCGCCGGTCGTCGCGGATCTGTGCGAATGGCATCAAGTGCTGCGCGTGTTCGACGAGCATCGTCCGGACGCGGTGATTCACGCGGCGGCGATCGTCGGCGTCGTGCAGTGCGCGGACATTCCGGTCAAGGCGAACCGGGTCAATGTCGAAGGGTCGGTCAATCTGTTCGAGGCGATGCGCATGACCGGCGTGAAGCGGGTCGTGCACGTCAGCACCGAGGAGACCTATGGCGACTTCCATGCCCCGTCGATCGACGAGGACCATCCGCAGCGGCCCGTCAGCGTCTACGGCGCGACCAAGCTCGCGGTCGAGCACTACGGACGGACCTATGCGCACGAGCACGGGCTCGAATGCATCAACGTGCGCACCTGCTGGGTGTACGGGCCGTATCTGCCGCGCCTGCGCATGCCGCGCACGTTCGTCGAGGCCGCGCTGCGCGGCGAGGCGCTGCACGAGTCCGAAGGCGCGGATTTCGCCGTCGATCAGGTCTACGTCGACGATACGGTCGCGGGGCTGCTGCTCGCGCTGGACAAGGAAGTGCACCGCTTCGACAGTTATAACGTCGCGACCGGCGTTGCGCCGACCCTCGGGGACGTGGCCACCGCCGTCAATCGGGCGGTGCCCGGGGCGCGGATCAGCGTCGGAAGCGAGGGACCGTACCGGCACGGCGGCCGGATCCTGAGCGCGAAGAAGGGCGCGCTCGATATCGGCCGCGCCCGGGCCGAACTCGGCTACGTGCCGCAATATGACCTGCAGCGCGGGATCGATGCAACCGTCGAGGCTACCCGCGCGGTGCTGGCCACGCGCGCTGCGTACGCGTAGCCCATTTTCATCGAACGGAAAGAGATAGCGAATGAGCGAAAAGAGACAACTGGCGCTGGTGTTCGGCGGATCGCGCGGCATCGGCGCCGCGTGCGTGGAGGCGCTTGCCCGCGACGGGATGGACGTCGCGTTCACCTACGCGAGCCAGCCCGCGTCGGCGCGCGAAGTGGAGCGCGGCGCCGCGGCTGGCGGAGCGGTCGTGCGCGGCTACGACGTGGACATCCGCGACGCGGCCGCGGTCGATGCCGTGTTCGGGCACGCGAAGCGCGACTTCGACCGCCCGGTACACGCGGTGATCGCCAACGCCGGCATCAACGTGCCGCCGGCGCCGGTCGCCGCGTTCTCCGACGACGATTTCCGCCGTCTCGTCGAGGTGAATCTGATCGGCGCATTTCACGTATTGCGGGCCGCCGCACGCGAGGTGAGCGATGGCGGCGCGATCGTCGCGTTGACGACGTCGCTCGTGCGTCATGCGGTACCCGGCGTTGGTCCGTACAGCGCGACGAAGGCCGCGGTCGAATGCCTTGTGCGTTCGATGTCGAAGGAACTCGCGGCGCGCAAGGTGCGTGTGAACGCCGTGGCGCCGGGGCCCGTCGACACCGACCTCTTTCGCTCCGGAAAGACCGATGAGGCAAAGCAGCGTTCGGCGGGCATGAGTCCGTTGAACCGCGTCGGCGAGCCGCGGGAGGTGGCCGAGGTGGTGGCGTTCCTCGCATCGGCGAAGGCGTCGTGGATCGACGGTCAGATCGTGCAGGCAAACGGCGCGCTCGTGTGACGCGCGGAGGCAGCGATGCTGACACCCAATCGACACTTTCCCGCCGCGGACGAAACGGTCGACGTGCTGGTCGTCGGCGCGGGTGGTGCGGGACTCGCGGCGGCGATCGAGGCGGCCGGCGCCGGCGCCGGGGTCGTGCTGCTCGAAAAGAACCCGGCGCCCGGTGGATCGACCGCGTGGTCGATCGGCTCGGTGAGCGCGTCGCAGACGCCCCATCAGCGCGCGCTCGGGATCGAGGACACGCCGCACGCGCACTGGGAGGACATGCCGGGATTCGCGGGCGATCTGGCCGCGCGCGACAACGATGCACTGCGCCGTGTGTTGTGCGAAGCGATGCCCGACACGTTTCAGTGGCTGCTCGATAGCGGCGTGCGGTTCATGGGGCCGATGCCCGAGCCGCCGCACCGCGTGCCGCGCATGCACAACGTGTTGCCGAATTCGCGTGCGTTCATCTATCACCTGACGCGTCGCGCCCGCCGCTGCGGCGTCGACATCCGCGTGCGTGCGCGGGTAAAGGAACTGGTGGTCGAGCAGGGCCGCGTGCAAGGCGTGCTGGTCGAGGTCGACGGCGGCGCGACGCGGCGCATCGATGCGCGTGGCGGCGTGGTCCTCGCGGCGGGCGACTTCACCAACAGCCCGGGACTGAAGGCGCGCTTCATGGGACCGCAGGAGGCGAAGGTCGATGCGGTGAACCCGACCGCCACCGGCGACGGCCAGTCGATGGCCGAACGCTGCGGCGCGCAGATCGTGAACGGCGATCTCGCGCTGGGTCCCGAGATCCGCTTCGTCGCGCCGGCAAAGGAGAATTTCGTGCGCCGGCTGCCGCCGTGGCGCTCGCTCGCGGCGGTCATGCAATGGTCGATGAAGCACGTGCCGGACCCGATTCTGCGGCCGTTCCTGATGCGGTTTCTGACGACCGCGCTCGCGCCGGCGCTCGCGCTTTTCGACGATGGCGCATTGCTCGTCAATGCGCACGGCGAACGCTTCGGCGCGGAAACCGACAGGCCCGCGTACCGTCTGCCGGACCAGCCGGGCGGCTTCGGCTACATCGTGATCGACGGCCGCATCGCGCAGCGCTATCGGCAGTGGCCGCATTTCATTTCGACGGCGCCCGGCGTCGCCTATGCGTATCTGGACGACTATCGGCGCAATCGCCCGGACGTCTATCACGAGGCGACCTCGATCGAGGGCCTTGCCGCATCGACGGGCATGAACGCGGATGCATTGCGCGCGAGCATTGCGAGTTCATCGGGGCCGAACGCGCTCACGTGTGCGCCTTACGTTGCGCTCGGTCCGGTGCGGGCGGTGTTCGTGCATAACGAGGGCGGCTTGCGCGTCGATGAAGAGCATCGCGTGCTCGATGCCGGCGGCAGGCCGATCGCCGGTTTGTTCGCGGCGGGGTCGACGGGGCAGGGGGGCCTGTTGCTGAAGGGACATGGCCACCATCTCGCGTGGGCATTCGTTTCCGGACGGCGTGCCGGTCAGCGGGCCGCGGCGGCGGCTCGTCGCCGCGCGTGCGGATCGGTGCAGCGAGACGCCGTGTGAAGCCGGCGCGGACGGAGGAAGCGGAGTCAGGTTTCGACGTCGTGCAGCGACACGTCGCCGGGTTCGGTATGCGAGGGTCCCGGCGCGTCGAGCGGCGACGTGAGGCGCACGCCCTGCCAGATGTCGCTTTCGATCAGCGTACGCGCAACGTGCTTGAGTTCGTCGCGCACCGCGCCCGCGGCTTGCGACATCTTCTCGGGCGCGAGCGCGTACAGATAGTTGCGGCGATACATTCGCGCGTCCGCGATGCGCAGGCAGCGCCACTGGTCCAGCGTGTTCTGCAGCGAATAGACCGCCGCCATCGGCTTGATCGTCGCACCGAGGCCGTCCGCCACGCAGTGCATTAGCAGCGGCAGCGAATCGATTTCCGCGACGGGGTCGACCGGCAGGTTCGCGCGTTCGAATTCAAGCGATATGCGGCGGCGCAAACCGTGCCCATGACTCGGCAGGATCAGCGGCAGTTTCGCGACTTCGTTCAGCGTGATGTCTTCGCGATGCGGCGCGATCATTTCGCTGTCGCGCGGCAGGATCACGAAGAGTTCCTCTTCGAGCAGCGATTCCATGCTGAGGTCCAGCGCGACGGTCGGATTGAACAGGATCACGAGGTCGAGTTCGCCGAGCTGCGTCATGTGTTCGAGGTGGCCGGACATCGCCTCGATCACGTTGACCACGATGCCAGGATATTTCGCACTCAGATGCTTGATGAGCGGCAGCCCGAGCGCGCAAACCGTGGTGGGCGCCATGCCGAGGCTCACGCGACCGCTCACGTTCGCGTGCTCCTGACGCGCGACCGACACGGCCTGATCGAGCTGGCGCAGGATGAAACGGGCGTGATGGTAGAGCGCTTCGCCGTTGTCGGTCGGCCGTACGCCGCGCGACGAGCGCACCAGCAGGGGCTTGCCGACTTCGTCTTCGAGGCGGGTCATCTGCTGGCTGAGCGCGGGCTGTGCAATGAACAACTGCCGGGAGGCTTTCGACAGGCTGCCGCTTTCGACAATCTGCACGAAATATTTCAGTTGACGCATGTCCATGTCTGATCCTCGTGCGGCGTGTCCGACCTGCCGCATGTCTCCTTTACTGGATATAACTTATGTCGATGACAAGTCCCGCTTTTGCAAATGAAGACCCGCTCGACCTGCCACTGGAGCTTCGGCAGGTACGTATTTTTATTCGGGTGGTCGAACTAGGCAGTATAAGGCGAGCCGCCGCTGAATTGGGAGTATCGGCTTCCCTGCTGAGTGCCGATCTGGAGCGGCTCGAAGCGTATTTGTCCGCGCAGCTCTTTCGCCGCACGAGTGGCGGTGGCCTGCTTCCGACCGATGCGGGATTCGCGTTTTTGCGCCATGCGCAGCTCACGCTGCAACATGCGGCCGAGGCCGTCGAGGCGGCGCGGCAGAAGCGTCTGGTGGGACACGTGACCGTCGGCTTGCCGCCGAGCATCGCGTCGGTGCTTGGCGTGCCGCTGCTGATCGCGATGCGCGAACGTCATCCGCAACTGCGTGTGCGCATCGTCGAATCGTTATCGGGGCATCTGGCGGCAATGCTCGATGCGCGTCAGGTGGACCTGGCGCTTGTCGCGCGGGGGCGTGCGACGCGTCCGTGGAGCGTGCGGCCGCTGATCGACGAGCGTATCTATCTGCTGGGCCGGGCGGACCTGCCCGGTTTTCCGGCAGCGGAAAGCGTGAGTCTGGCCGAACTGGGCGATCTGCCGCTCGTGATGCCGAGCGGTTCGCACGCACTGCGTTCGATGCTCGACATCGTGTTCGAGCGCGCGGGCGTGGAGCCGCGCATCGCGCTCGAAATCGACGGCCTGGCGTTGCTGATGGGCGCGGTGCGCGCGGGGCTCGGCGCGACGCTGCAACCAGGCGCGGTGGTGTGCATGGACCCGGCGAGCCGGCTGCGCGCGTTGCCGCTCACCGATGCCGATGCGCGCAGACAGACGTTGATCGCAGGGCAGTCCGAGGACGAACTTTCGCCCGCCGCGCTCGCGACGCGCGTGATGATCGCCGACGTCGCGCGCGAGCTGATTGCGGCAGGACGCTGGCCGGGAATCACGCTACACGAATGGAACACCGGCAGCGACGAGTCGTGACCGGTGGGGCCGGAATGTGTGCGTTCAGTCGAGTGCCAGTCTTGCGGCCAGTGGCTTGCTGATCGACTGCGCGATCTTGCGGGTCGCGGGCACGAATAGCCGGGGCGTGGGGAGATTCGCGGATAGGGCGAATGCTCCGGGCAGTCGGTCAGGAGTCGAACCCAGTGGTGTTTTCTGGCGCTTCACGCGTTGCGACGACGGCGGCGTGTGCCGCTTGTCGCCGTCGTCGACCAGGAAGCGGGTGCGGTGCCAGTCGCGCACCGTGTCGAACGCCGCGATCGTGTCCTTCTCGCCCTTGCGCAACCACATCACCGACGGCGACTGGATCAGCTGCATCGGAATCGGCGACCCGTATTCCTTCCATTCGCCGGACGGATCGAGTGAAAATCGATACCCCCTTATATCGACCTCTCGATTGCCTTCCCCAGCAGCGCCAGCCCCAGATCGACCTCTTCCTCGCTAACGGTCAACGGCGGCGCGATCCGGAACACGCCGCCCATGCCGGGCAACTGCACGATGTTCATGCTGAGCCCGAGGTTCATGCATTCGCGGGTGATCTTCGAGCCGAGTTCGTCGGCCGGTTCCTTCGTCCTGCGGTCCTTGACGATCTCCATTCCCAGCAGCAGCCCGCGTCCGCGAATGTCGCCGATGCATTCGAAGCGTTCCATCAAATCCTGCAGCCCGTGCCGCAGTCGCTCGCCCATCCGGTTCGCACGGGCGACCAGTCCGTCGCGCTCGACCACGTCGAGCACCCGCAGACCAATGGCGGCCGGCAGCGGATCGGACACGTGGGTCGTATAGAACAGATATCCTCGTTCGTGGGCCTGCTCTTCGATCTGCGCCGACGTCACGACGGCCGCGAGCGGCAGACCGGCGCCCAGCGTTTTCGACAGCGTGAGAATGTCCGGCGTGACGCCGTCGCGCTGGCAGGCGAACATCGTGCCCGTGCGCCCGATGCCGGTCTGCGCTTCGTCGAGGATCAGCAGCATGCCGCGCTCCTCGCATTTGCGCTTCAGCGCGGCCATGTAGCCTGCGGGCAATTCGATGATTCCGCCGGAACTGAGGATCGGCTCCGCAATGAACGCGGCGAGATTGCCGCTCGACTGCCGATCGATCAGATCGAACGCGTAGTCCAGCTCCGCGAGGTAGTCGTATTCGCCGTTGCGCTCGAAACGCGGCCGGTACAGGAACGGAGCGGGAATCGCGAAGGACCCGGCGGCGGCCGGTCCGACGCCCTTGCGGCCCGCGCTGTAGGTCGCCGAAGCGGCCGCTCCCGTCATGCCGTGCCAGGACTGCGCAAAACCCACGATTTCGTACTTGCCGGTGACGAGCTTCGCCATGCGAATGGCGGCTTCGTTCGACTCGGCGCCGGTGCTGAGCAGCAGCGCCCGGTCGAGTCCATCCGGCGTGACGTTGGCCAGCCGGGTCGCCAGCTCGACGACCGGTCGCGACAGCATCCCGCTGAAGAGGTGATCGAGCTTGCCGGCATATTCGTTGACGACGGATACGATGTCCGGATGGCTGTGCCCGAGCACCGCGCTCATCTGCCCCGACGTGAAGTCGAGAATGGCGCGGCCGTCCGCGTCGTAAACGAAGCTGCCCTGCGCGCGTTCGATGATCATCGGCGCGAAGGTGCCGCCGTAACGGATCAGGTGCTGTCTGGCGTGGTGCCAGAAATCTGCGTCATCGTTCCGGGACACGGGTTTCTCCTTGGCTGGCGACGAAAATAATGGGTTCCTGCAGTCTAGACGGCGCTCTGCTTTCGTAAAATCGAATAGTTCTTATCGAAGCTAGAAGCGGGGCTAATATCGTGAGTCTCTCACTCGAAATCGATCTGCTGCGCTCGCTGGTGGTCGTGGCCGAGGCGCGCTCGCTTAGCCGGGCGGCCAGCCGGATCGGCCGGACCCAGTCCGCGCTGAGCCAGCAGATGAAGCGGCTCGAGGAAATCGTCGATCAGCCGCTGTTCCAGCGCACAGGGCGCGGCATGGCGCTCACGCATCCGGGCGAGCGTCTGTTGACGCACGCGCAGCGGATTCTGCGGGCGCACGACGAGGCGGTGGCCGATTTGTCCGGTCAGGGACTGTCGGGGACGATCCGTTTCGGTTGCCCGGACGACTACGCCGCCGTGTTTCTGCCGCCGTTGCTGCGTCGGTTCGCGAGCCGGCATCCGCACGCGCTGGTGGAAGTGGTCTGCGCGCCGACCCCGCGATTGCTCGAACAACTGGAGCGGCATGCGCTGGACCTCGCGATGATTTCGCTGCCCGGGGACGCGCCGCATGACGACATCATCCGGCGCGAACCGCTGGTCTGGGTCGGCAGTTCGGGACAGGACGCCGCGCATTTCGACCCGTTGCCGCTGGCGCTTTCCGATCCGGACACGCTCGATCACTTGGCGGCCTGCGACGCGCTGCAACGCGCGGGCCGGGCCTATCGCATCGCCTATGCGAGCAGCAGTCTTGCCGGCCTGACAGCGCTGGTCCGCTCGGGGCAGGCCGTCGCCGTTATCACGCAGATCGCCGTCGCGCCGGATCTGCAGATACTCGGCGGCGACCCTGCGCTGCCGCCTTTGCCCACCATCGGCATCACGCTGAAATTCGAGCGCAAGCGTCCGCCGCATCTGGTCACGGCGTTTGCCGAACACATCAGAGGGATGCTGCCGTTGCTGTGATCCGCGCGGCGCGCCTGTATCAGGCGCTTTCCAGCAGGAGACGGTGGCGCGGCCATGTTGCTGCATCGTCGACGGTTTTATCGGATCGGAAACTACTGCGCCGAGCGATCCGGTCGGGTCCGGGCCGGGGTTTCCGATCATGGATCGCCCTGCGGCACGGCAATAAAACGCGTATCGTGCGTTCTGGTCCAGACTCGTAACGTTGCCGATGAAATCGAACCCTTGCCGAAAGAAGCATTCGCTGTCCCGCACCGTATGGATCGTCGCGGCCTCCGCCGTGGTGACGATGAGCGGCTGTACGACGCCATCGCGCCCGCCTGTCGCCGACGCCCAGGCGGCGCCGGTGGCGGCGGTCTCGCTCAACGCGGCAATCGCCGGTCCGCAACGCGGCGAACGCGCGAAGGCGCGCGACGTGTATCGCCATCCGAAGGAAACGCTGCAGTTCTTCGAGCTGGCCCCGACGCAGACCGTACTGGAAATCGCGCCCGGCGGCGGCTGGTACACCGATATTCTCGCGCCGTATCTGCGCGACGCCGGACACCTGTACGAAGCGCAGTACGTGAGCCCGTCCGCGCCGCCGGATGCCGGCGAGCGCGCGGCCGACGCGACCTTTGCCCGCAAGCTCGCCGGCGCGCCCGGGTTCTATGGAAACGTCGTCGTGGGTACGCTGCGCGCGGGCGAATTCGCCGGTTTCGACGCGAACGGGCGCTTCGACCGCGTGCTGACCTTTCGCAACATCCATAACTGGATCAAAGACGGCCAGCTCGATGCGAATCTGCGCGGGTTCTACCGGGCGCTGAAGCCCGGCGGCGAGCTCGGCGTCGAAGAGCATCGCGCGCGGCCGGGCACGACCGTGCAGCAGATGATCGACAGCGGGTACGTGACCGAAGCGTTCGTGATCGCCCATGCGCAGGCGGCTGGATTCGTGCTGGCGGCAAGCAGCGAAATCAACGCGAACCCGCGGGATACGAAGGACTACCCGCACGGCGTGTGGTCGTTGCCGCCGACCTATGCGGGCGGCGACGCGGACCGCGCGCGCTACGCCGCTATCGGCGAATCGGACCGGATGACGTTAAGGTTCGTCAAGCCATAGCGGGCGGCCTTGTGTGTCGGCGCCGCAGATCACGCGCCGGCGCGCGCGCGACTGCTCGAACAGCACCGTCGGCACGCCCGGATGGTCGGCGGCAGAGCGGCTCGCCTCCCGCTCAAGGCATCCCGACGCGCCGCAGCGCGGCGACGAGCGGGTGCGAGCCGCGCGTCGACGTGGACAGCCGCAACTGCTCCACCATTGCGTGGACGCCTTTTTCGCCGTTGACCATTTGCGTGATGTGCAGATCGCAAGCCATGCTGCAAAAGAGGTACGCGTCCTCGCGCGCCCATCCGGTGGCTTGCACGAGCAACCCGATCATTTCGCTCAACGCCTGCCGCGCCGCCGTGTCCAGATCCTCGTCGAAGCCCATCGCAATCACATGCGTCGCAGACAACGCAAACGGCATCGGCGCATGCACGGCCTTGTGGAGATGAAACTCGAACACCCCGGCAAGCGACGTCTCGAGTGCCGTGAGATTGACTTCGCCGTCGCCTTGCACCGCGTGGCCGTCACCCACCGAGAACAGCGCGCCGCTCGCATGGACCGGCAGAAACAAGGACGCGCCGACGGTCAGTTCCTTGTTGTCGATGTTGCCGCCGTGCTCGCGCGGCTCTATCGTGCTGAGCGCGCCGTAGACGGGCGGTGGCGCGACACCCATCACGCCGAAGAACGGGCGCAGCGGCAATACTGCGCCGAACGGCAGTGTCGTCGTCCGCCGCTCGCGATCGATCGGTACATGCGATAGCCGTGTTTGCGCAAAATCGTCGGGCAACGTGCCGCGCAGCGGGCGCATCGCGTTCCAACCCCAGTCCTGCCGTAGTTCGATGTCCAGCACGCGAACTTCGAGGAGGTCGCCTGGCGCCGCGCGTCGTTTCCCACGGCGAATCGTCAGGCGCCGGATCGAACGCGATGTCCGCTTCAGCATGTTGATCGTGTCGTTGGCGAGCCCCGGCACGAGCGCGCGCATCGCCTGCGGCATGATGATGCGCCGCAAGGTCAGAAATGGACCCATGCCGAGCGCCGCGGCCGCCATCGACTGGGAGCGGTTCACCGACATGATGCCGGAGCGAAACAGCTCGGCGCTGAACGCGGCATGGTTGAATGCAAACCCGATCACGGCGGTGGTGAATTCGTCGAAGCGCAAGCCGATCAACGGCAGCGCATCGAAGATGAACACCAGTTGCAGCAACTGGGGCGTGCCCCTCACGAACCAGATGTAGCCCCACGCGGCGCCGCTCAGTCCCTTGCTGCGCGATAGCCGCATCTGGCATCCCGAGGCAAGCACCGAGGATCGCCAAGGAGCTCGACCAGCCGTGTTTCGCATCCGGAAAACGCGTACCCGCGCCGCTGCGAGACCATGAATGTGAGGGGGCGCATGTGCCATGCGCGCCGTCGGAGTTCGACAAGTGCTCCATTCGCGAGGTCTTCCGCAACCAGATGATGCGGCATGTGTCCCCAGCACAAGCCTCCCCTGAGCAGATCGTGCTTCGCGCCGAGATCGTTCACCAGCCACTGGCGTTCGCTGGCGACCCCCTGTTGTGTCTTTTCGGCGTCGGGCTGATTGTCGGTGACGACGAGCTGGATGTGCCGGCCAAATTCCTCCCGCGGGATCGGCCCCGCGATTGCGGCCAGCGGATGCGACGGCGCACAGACGGTCACCATTTGCGCTTCACATAAATGAAGCCTTTCCATGGTGTCCGGGCTCAGCTCCGGCACGTCCATGATCGTCACCGCCAATGCACACGTGCCTTCGAGAACCAGACGTTCGCCGCCCTGCATGGTCGTCATGCGCAGATTGATTGCAACCGTTGGAAAGTCCGCCTGCAGGATGCGCAGGCATTCAATCAGGTGCGCACGCGGAAAATAGGTATCCACGGCAATCGCGACCTGTGGGACCCCGGCTTCAGCAATCAAAACCGCGCGCATATTCATTTCCTCGGTGCGTGAGATCACTCCACGCGCATCGGGCAGGAGGCTGCGGCCCGCGGGCGTAAGCGTCGCTTTGCGAGTGTTGCGCTCGAACAGCACCACATCAAAGGCACTCTCAAGCGCGTTGATCGCATGACTGATCGCCGACTGTGCACGCCTTAGCTCCCGTGCAGCCCCGGAAAAGCTTCCTTGGTCACACACGGCGACGAAGGCCTGAAGTTGATTGATGGTGACATTGTCGAGCAT
>Ga0164242_10005367_pt1 | contig 14283 bp, 13 predicted proteins | sample OricomgcompostMG_FD_108783 | JGI IMG/M metagenome (GOLD analysis project Ga0164242, IMG submission 108783) | Miracle-Growth compost microbial communities from Emeryville, California, USA - Original compost - Miracle growth compost (MG) ... | reverse complement strand
GGTGCGCGCCCACCCCGACTGGGTGCTCGGCCGGCTCTCGCCCGAGACGGAGTGGCGCCATCAGGTCACCCTGGACCTCTCGAAGCCCGAGGTCGTCGCCTACCTGCTCGAGTCGATCTCGGCCGTCGTCGACGAGGCGCGCATCGACTACATCAAGTGGGACATGAACCGCGAGATCTCCCTCACGGTCGACCAGGGCGGGCGGCCGGGGGCGACCGCGCAGGTGCGCGGGCTCTACGGCCTGCTCGCCGAGCTGCGGCGCCGGCATCCCGCGCTCGAGATCGAGTCCTGCGCGAGCGGCGGCGCGCGCGTCGACCTCGGCATCCTCGAGCACACGCAGCGCGTCTGGGCCTCGGACAGCAACGACCCCGTCGGTCGCGCCGAGATCCAGCGCGGCACGGCGCTGCTGCTGCCGCCCGAGCTCATCGGCGCGCATGTCGGGCCCGAGCATGCGCACACGACGGGCCGTGCCACCGATCTGCGCTACCGTCTCGCGACCGCCCTGTTCGGACATGCGGGCATCGAGTGGGACGTGACGAAGCTCGCGGATGCCGAGCTCGACGCGCTGCGCGAGTGGGGCGCGCTCTACAAGCGGCTCCGCCCGCTGCTGCACGGCGGCCGCACCGTCGCCGCGGACGGCCTCGACGACGGCGAGCAGCTGCACGGAGTCGTCGCCCCCGGCCGCGAACACGCGCTGTTCTTCTGGGGCCGCACGGCCCCGGCCCGCCGCGGCTACACGCCGCGCACCCGCCTGCCCGGCCTGGACCCCGAGCAGCGGTACGCGGTCTCGCTGCCCGCTCCGCAGTGGGGCTTCGGTGAGATCGGCTACGCCTCGCCCGAGTGGTTCGCCCCGCTCAAGGCCGGCGGCGCCGTCGAGCTGCCCGGCCGCGTGCTCGGCGAGGCCGGCGTGCCGCTGCCGTTCCTCATGCCGCAGCAGGCCGTGCTGATCGAGCTGCGGGCTCTGTGATGCGGATGCCGCGCCGCCGGCATCCGCACGCCGCCCGCGCCCTCGCCGTCCCCGCGAGCCCGCCCGTCCCTGTTGAATTGAGAGGCGCCGCACCCCGGCCCGACCGAAAGGACCCGCTATGTCTTGGCTCGTGACCGGAGGCGCCGGCTACATCGGCGCGCACGTCGTCCGCGCTCTGCAGGAGGCCGGCCTCGGCGTCGTCGTCGTCGACGACCTCTCGGCAGGGCACCGCGACTTCGTTCCCGCCGAGGTGCCCTTCGTCGAGGCGTCGATCCTCGACGGGGCGGCGCTCGACGCGCTGTTCGCAGCGCACGCGATCGACGGCGTCATCCACCTGGCCGGCTACAAGTACGCGGGCGAGTCGGTGAAGCGCCCGCTGCACACCTACGAGCAGAACGTGACGGGCACCGTCTCGCTGCTGGCCGCGATGGCGCGTGCGGATGTCGCGCGCATCGTGTTCTCGTCGTCCGCCGGCGTCTACGGCACCCCCTCGGACGAGCGCGTGACCGAGGCGACCGCGACGACGCCCGAGTCGCCCTATGGCGAGTCGAAGCTCATCGGGGAGTGGCTGCTGCGCGACCAGGGCCGCGCCGCAGGGCTCGCGCACACGTCGCTGCGCTACTTCAACGTCGTCGGCTCGGGCACGCCCGAGCTGCGCGACACGAGCCCGTTCAACCTGTTCCCGCTCGTCTTCCGCGCGCTCGACGAGGGCCGTGCGCCGAAGATCTTCGGCGACGACTACCCGACGCCCGACGGCACGGCCGTGCGCGACTACGTGCACGTCGCCGACCTCGCGCGCTCGCACGTCGCGGCGGCCCGCCGCATGCTCGCGGGCGAGCAGCTCGAGCCGGTCTACAACCTGGGCAGCGGCGAGGGCTCCTCGGTGCGGCAGATCATGGACGCCATGGTGCGCGGCACGGGCGTCGATTTCGCGCCCGAGGTCGCGCCGCGTCGCGCGGGGGACCCGGCGCGCATCGCGGCCGACGGCGCGCTCGCCGCGCGGGACCTGGACTGGGCGATGACCTACACGCTCGACGAGATGGTGTCGAGCGCCTGGGTGGCTTGGACGCACGGTCGCGCCCGGGCCTAGGCTTCCAGACGTGCGTGCTCCTACAGGTGAACAGTATGAAATCCGCCGCAGCACCCCTCTGGGCGATGCGCGGGCGGTGATCACGCAGGTCGCCGCCGGCATCCGCGAGTTCCAGGTGCACGGCGTCGACCTCGTCGAGCCGTTCCCGGTGACCTCCTCGCCGCAGTCGGCGAGCGGCATCGTGCTCGCCCCGTGGCCCAACCGGGTGCGCGACGGCAAGTGGACGTGGCGCGACGAGTCCGGCGCCGAGAAGCCGCTGCAGCTGCCGATCAGCGAGCCCGCCCTGCACAACGCGAGCCACGGCCTGCTGCGCTTCGCCGCCTATGAGCTGGCCGACAAGGGCGCCGACTATGTCGAGCTCGCCGCGACGATCTACCCGCAGAACGGCTATCCGTTCCTCATCGACACCCGCGTGCGCTACGAGCTCGTCGACGACGGCCTCGCCGTCACCCACACCTTCGCGAACGGCGGGCCGACGACCGCGCCGGTCGCCGTCGGCACCCACCCGTACTTCCGCCTCGGCGAGGTCGACTCGAACGAGCTGCTGCTGCAGGTGAACGCGCCGACCCGCTTCGAGGTGGACGAGCAGTTCATCCCGGTGCGCCAGGTGCCGGTCGAGGGCACCGACTTCGACCTGCGCTCGCCGAAGCGCGTGCGCGACGTCTCGCTCGATGCGGCCTTCGCGGATGCCGGCCCCGGCGATCTCGCCTCGCTCACGGCCCCCGACGGCTCGACGCTGACCCTGTCCGGCGACGAGGCGTTCCGCTACGTGCAGGTCTATCTGCACCGCTCCTTCGCGACGCTGCCCGCGGGCGGCGTCGCGGTCGCTCTCGAGCCGATGACCGCCCCTGCGGATGCCTTCAACTCGGGCATCGGCCTCAAGCACCTCGACCCGGGTGAGACCTGGTCGGTCGGCTGGTCGGTCCGCTACGAGCCGGCATCGGGCCCGCTGGTCGACTGAGCGAAGCGAATGGAGACCCGCCCCGCCCGCAGGGCCTAGTCGAGCGAGTCGCTGCGCCACAGCCGTGCGCAGGCGCCGAGCTCGTCGCCCGTCTGCACGAACCGGGATGCCCGCGTGGTCAGTTCGGTGGCGCGTTCGGGCTGCGCGGCATCCGCATCGTCGGCGACGCTCGCCGCGCCTGCCGCCTCGACGCGGCAGAAGGCCGCCGCGCGTTCGAGGGCGTCGGCGAAGTCGCCCTCGAAGGCTCCGCGCAGGATCTGGTCGGCGAGCTCGATGATCTCGGCCGGCCCCGTCGGCAGCTGCGCGCCGGCGATCACAGGGTCGATGGTCGGCGTGATGTCGACGCCGCGCTGGAACAGGTAGCTCGTCTCGGCCGGGTTCTGCCGGATCAGCACGCGCACGAGGTAGATGCGCCAGAGCGCCCCCGGCAGGGTCTTGGCGGGTGCGGATGCCCAGAGCTCGGCGATCGCGTCGATGCCGTGCTCGTCCGTGTAGGTGACGAGCCGCTCCACAACCTCCGGGTCCGGGTTCCCGTGCACCCGCGACAGCAGGGCGTGCGCGGTCTCGTGCGCCATGCGCAGCGCCTCGGCCGGGTCCTTCCCGCCTTGGAACAGGTCGAACACGCGGCTCGGGAACTTCACGGGACGGTGGAAGTCGTCGGTCATCCGGTTTGTCTCCTGGTGTGTTTGAGCGGATTTTCGAGCGGATGTCAAGGGGTTTTCCCGAGCCGCCGCTTTCGGGGACGGTGGATCCATGAACATTTTGCTGATCATCGTCGCCGTCATCGCGGTCGTGCTGCTGCTGACCGGCGGATTCGTTCAGGCCGTCAACTGGCTGCTTTGGGTCGGTATCGTGCTTGCACTGTTCGCCATCATCGTCTGGATCGTCCGCTCCATCGGCGGGCGCAACCGGGTCTGAACTATGGAATCCTCCGCCCGGCGCCCGAGAGGGTGCCGGGCGTTTCCGTGCTCGCCGCACGATAGCCTGGTCTCACGCCCCTGTAGCTCAGTCGGTAGAGCTGCGGACTTCAACTAAAAATAGGAGCGCCGGCGCAGAAATGCGTCGGATGAACGTCGCTATATGCTGGAACACCCTGAGAGCCGAGGGTACTCGCCGAAGAGGCAGTGACAATCCCGAGGATTGGGCAATCAGCAGGTAACCGAAAGGGAACCTCAGAGACTAAACGCGACGCACCTGACCGGTTCGGCCGAAGGTGGTGAGATAGTCCAGACTGCAAGCCGCGCAAGCGGTGGCTGGGGAAACCCAGTGCAGCAGGTTAATCCGTTGGTCGCGAGTTCGAGCCTCGCCGGGGGCACCGATGTCAGTGGTCGAATATAGATTCGATACATGAAACGCTGTACCCTGTGTCATGATCTGTTCCCATTGACGGAGTTCAATAAGAAGTCGAAGTCTCCTGACGGGCTTCAAGACGTCTGCCGCGAGTGCAATCGCGCTCGTGCGCGGCGCTACTATGCGGAGAATCGCGACAAGCATCTCAAAGTCGTGATGGCCCGAGTGAAGGCATCCCGCCGAGCTTCGCAGGATTACATCGGCGCGCATCTTGTCGAACATCCTTGTGTGGATTGCGGCGAAACCGACTTGCGCGTGCTCGACTTCGATCATCGCCCCGGTGTGGACAAAGCCGGCGATGTCATGCGGCTGGTTCGTCACGGGCACAGCCTGCGTAAGATTCAGGCCGAGATGGCCAAGTGCGATATCCGTTGTCGCAACTGCCACGCGAGAGTGACCTATGAGCGCTCCGGGAACAGCTGGCGGCAGCGCTGGCGACAGATCCAGCTGGCTGCTCGCACGGTCGTCGAGAAGGGGGTCTCATGAGCACTCGACAGCAGGCGGTCCACGACTACATGGACGGCTTCCGGCGTAGCGACCACGGCGCGATCCTCGCGCTGCTGACCGATGACGTCGTCTGGCGAATCCACGGCGCGCGCACCACGCACGGCAAGGCCGAGTTCGACGACGAGATCGAGAACCCTGCTTTCGAGGGCAGCCCCGAGCTCGAGGTCGAGCGCACTCTCGAGGCCGGCGACGTCGTCGTCGTCACCGGCGTCGGGCGGGGGAGGATCCGCGACGGCGACGGGTTCCGCTTCGCCTACAGCGACCTCTTCACCTTTCGGGGCGAGCTGATCGCCCAGGTCGACTCCTACGTCGTCCCTCTCGGTGGCTCACCCGTCTGAGGTCACGCGCGCAGGATCGAGCTCATCTTCTTGCCCCGTGCGACCTCGTCGACGAGCTTGTCCATGTAGCGGATCTTCTGCACCAGCGGGTCCTCGATCTCCTCTACGCGAACGCCGCAGACCACCCCGGTGATCAGGGATGAGTTCGGGTTCATCGCCGGCGCCTGCTCGAAGAAGGCCCGCAGGTCGATGCCCGACGCGATCGCCGCGGCCAGCCCGGGCTTGTCGTAGCCGGTGAGCCATCCGACGACCTGGTCGAGCTCGTCGGAGGTGTGCCCCTTCCGCTCGACCTTCTGCACGTAGAGCGGGTAGATGCTCGAGAAGGGGTAGCCGAAGAGGCGCTCGTTGCCGGCTGTGCGTGCCATGTCCGGAATCATGCCCGCTCAGCCTGGAATCGGCTGGTGAGTCCTCAGACCCTGGCCGGTGCGGATGCCGCGCCCACGGCGGCCAGGTAGTGCGTCAGAGCCGCACTCGTCTCGGTGAGCTTCGCGGCCTTGGCGTCCATCTCGTCGCGGATCTCGGCCACCCGCCGGGCCAGCGTCGAGCAGTCGCCCTCGATCGGCCCGCTCTCGCCCGTGCACGGCAGGACCCGCTCGATGAGCTCGGTCGGGAAGCCCAGCTCGAGCAGCCATTTGATCATCTCGACGGTCTGGACCGACGCCTCCGGGAACTCCCGGTAGCCGTTCGACAGCCGCTCCGCGCGCACGAGCCCGAGCGACTCGTAGTACCGGATCGAGCGCGCGCTGGCCCCCGTGCGCTCGCTCAGCTCACCGATCTTCATGGACATCCGCCGATCGACTTGACCTTGACATTGATGTCAAAGTCTACGGTCGTTCCGCGGCCGCCGAGCCGCAGGACGAAAGGAACCATCATGAAGGTCTTCATCACGGGCGGCACGGGCTACGTCGGCTCAGTGCTCATCGAGCGGCTCGTCGCGGCGGGGCACGAGGTGAGCGCGCTCGCCCGCTCGGACGCCTCCGCGGCGAAGCTCGAGCAGGCGGGCGCGGGCCCGGTGCGCGGCAGCCTTGCGGACACGGCCGTGCTCGAGGCATCCGCAGCGGCCGCCGACGCGGTCGTGCACGCCGCGGTCGACTACGCGATGACCGAGGAGTCGAGCGCCGTCGAGCTCGCCGCCGTCACGGCGCTCGTCGCGGGCGCGGGCGCTGCGGATGCCGCGAAGCCGGTCGTCTACACCAGCACGGGCCTCGTCTACGGCTTCGACGCCGCACGGGATATGTCCGAGGACGCGCAGCTGCCCGAGGCCAGCGCGCAGCCCGTCAAGGCCGCCGCCGAGCGCATCGTGCTGGGCGCCGCGGGCATCACGCCCGTCGTCATCCGCGCGGGGCTCGTCTACGGCCGCGGCGGCTCGGGTCTGATCACGGGGCTGATCGACGCCGCGCGCGCGAACGGCGTCGCGACCTACATCGGCGATGGCGAGAACGCGTGGCGGCCCGTGCACGTCGACGACCTGGCCGAGCTCTACGCGCGCGTGCTCGCGCGGCCCGCGGCCGGCGTGTTCAACGCTGTGGGGGATGCCCCGTTCACGTTCCGCGCCCTCGCGGAGGCGATCGCCGCGGGTGCGGATGTCCCGGCCGCCGGCATCCCCTTCGAGCAGGCGCTCGCGGCCTTCGGCCCCTTCGCGCACGTGCTCTCGAGCACGAGCACGATGACCGCCGAGAAGGCGGAGCGGACGTTCGGCTGGCGCCCGTCCGGTGCTTCGCTCATCGACGAGGTGCGCTCCGGCTCGTACCGGGCCGCCCCGGCCGAGGCCTCCGTATGAGGGCATGAGAAAACCGAGCCGCAGAAACGCCTCTCGGCGGAAGGCCGCTCGTAGCGGCGAAAATTGGAGCCCGGGGTTACTGCGGCCCGGCACATCGAGTGTAACGGAGAGAGCCCCCGGGATCATTCCCGGGGGCTCTCCGCACTGGCTGTCGGCTTATCCGAAGCGGCCCGAGACGTAGTCCTCGGTGGCCTTGACCTTCGGGGTCGAGAAGATGGTGTTGGTGTCGTCGTACTCGATGAGGTGGCCGGGCTTGCCGGTGCCCGCGATGTTGAAGAAGGCGGTCTTGTCGCTGACGCGGGTCGCCTGCTGCATGTTGTGGGTCACGATCACGATCGTGTAGTCGTTCTTGAGCTCCTCGATGAGGTCCTCGATGGCGAGCGTCGAGATCGGGTCGAGGGCCGAGCAGGGCTCGTCCATGAGCAGCACGTCGGGCTTGACGGCGATGGCGCGGGCGATGCACAGGCGCTGCTGCTGACCGCCGGACAGGCCGGAGCCGGGCAGGTTGAGGCGGTCCTTGACCTCGTTCCAGAGGTTGGCGCCCTGCAGCGACTGCTCGACGAGCTCGTCGGCGTCGCTCTTCGAGATGCGCTGGTTGTTGAGGCGCACGCCGGCGAGGACGTTCTCGCGGATGGACATCGTGGGGAACGGGTTCGGGCGCTGGAAGACCATGCCGACCTGGCGGCGGACGAGCACCGGGTCGACGCCGGGGCCGTACAGGTCGTTGCCGTCGATCAGCACCTCGCCCTTGACGTGGGCGCCGGGGATGACCTCGTGCATGCGGTTCAGCGTGCGGAGGAAGGTCGACTTGCCGCAGCCCGACGGCCCGATGAACGCGGTGACGGTGCGCGGCTCGATGTTGATCGAGACGCCTTCGACGGCCAGGAACTTGTCGTAGTAAACGTTGAGGTCGTTGACCTCGATGCGCTTGGACAAAAGGAATCCGTTTCGTTTCTCGGGTGGCTTACCGCAGGCCCTTGGGGGCGAACAGGCGGGCGATGATGCGGGCGATGAGGTTGAGGATGACGACGAGGATGACGAGCAGCAGCGCCGCTCCCCAGGCGGAGGCGTACGAGCCCGCGACATCGGTGCTGGGGAACTTGTAGCCGGTGTACGCCATGACCGGGAGGGTCGACATCGCGTCGCGGAAGGGGTTCGCGTTGAAGTTGTCCGTGAACGACGCGGCGACGAAGATCGGAGCGGTCTCGCCGATGACGCGGGCGATCGAGATCATCACGCCCGTGATCAGGCCGGCGATCGCGGTCGGCAGCACGATGCGCGTGATCGTCACGAACTTGGTGACGCCGAGTGCGTAGGAGGCCTCGCGCAGGTCGAGGGAGACGAGCTTCAGCATCTCCTCGCTGGAGCGCACGACGATCGGGATCATCAGCACGCAGAGGGCGATCGCCGCGGAGAAGCCGCTGAACGCCTTGGGCCCGAAGAGCAGCGTGAACAGCGAGAACGCGAACAGACCGGCGACGATGGAGGGGATGCCGGTCATGACGTCCACGAGGAAGGTCACGACGCGGTTCATCCAGTGGTTCGGGCGGCCGTACTCGACGAGGTAGATCGCGGTGAGGATGCCGACCGGGACCGAGATCACCGTGGCGATGCCGGTGATGATCAGGGTGCCGACCACCGACTGCCAGGCGCCGATGGTGGTGGTGACCTTCAGCGACACGGGGTCGAAGTGCGAGCCGGCGGTCTTGAACACGAAGGACGGGTTGAAGGCGTTGCTCGCGCCGCGAGCGATGACGTCGATCAGCGTGGACACGAGCGGCGCCATGGCCAGCAGGAAGGCGATGATGACGAGGCCGCGGACGACGCGGTCGACCGCCTGGCGGCGGTTCTCGACGACGGACGACAGGATGCCGACGAACAGGAGGTAGAGCACGGCGGCGACGACGATCCAGCCGACGACGCTGAAGCCCAGGAGAGCGAACACGATCGCGCTCACGACGAGCGCGCCGACGCCGGTGTAGATCTCGAAGTAGCGGGGCAGCTGGCCGGTGGTCAGCGCATTGTCGACGCGGCGCTTCGGAGCCGGCGCGTCGGGGATGGCGGTCGCGGTGGTCATGCGCGGGGTCCTTCGGGTTGGCTGGGCTTGAGGCCTTCAGGATGGGCCGAGGAGGCGTGGGGCTTGAGGGCGTCGAGCGGACCCGCGGCATCGTCGAGCGCGATCGCCGTGGTCGGGTTGAGCGCGGGCACGGCCTTCTTCGCCTTCTTGCCGCCCGAGCTCTTGCCGGTGCGCCCGATGATGAACCGGGCCGCGAAGTTCACGACGAGCGAGATGACGAACAGCATCAGGCCGGTGCCGATGAGCGCGTCGCGCTGCAGCGCGTTGGACTCGGGGAAGTTGAGCGCGATGTTCGCGGCGATCGTCTGCGAGTTCCGGTTGTCGGTGAACAGGCGGAGAGAGAACCCGAGCGTCGGGGACATGATGAGCGCGATGGCCATCGTCTCGCCGAGGGCGCGACCGAGCCCGAGCAGGACCGCGCTGAGCATGCCGCTGCGGGCATACGGGAAGACGGCGAGTCGCACCGTCTCCCACTTGGTGGCACCGAGGGCGAGCGCGGCCTCCTCGTGCAGACGCGGCGTCTGCAGGAAGATCTCGCGGGTGATCGAGGTGATGATCGGCAGGATCATGACGGCGAGGACGACGCCGCCCGCGAACATCGTCGAGCCGGTCGTGCTCAGATCGCCGCCGAAGAGCGGGAACCAGCCGACATGGTGGTTCAGCCAGCCCTGGAACGGCAGCAGGAACTTGCGGACGGTGAAGATGCCCCAGAGGCCGAAGATGATCGACGGGACGGCTGCGAGCAGGTCGACCAGGTAGGCGAGGATGCCGGAGACGTTGCGGGGCGCGTAGTGCGAGATGAAGAGCGCGATGCCGATGGCGACGGGGCCGCCCATCACGAGGCCGATGAGAGCCGACCAGAGCGTTCCCCAGATGAGCGGGCCGGTGTAGGTCCAGAAGCTCGAGTGGCCGGCGGTCGTGCCGCTGGCGAGGTCGCCCTTGGTCCAGTCGGCGGCGATGGCGGGTGCCGCCTTGGTGATCAGGAAGATCGCGACGCCGGCCAGGATCACCATGATCAGGCCGGCGGAGCCGGTGCTCAGGAACTTGAAGATTTGATCGCTGGGCCGTGCTTTCGCAGACACCCGGCGCACAGCGGCGGACTCAGTCACGGGATGCTTCTCGTTCCTCGTCGAGTTTGTGGGGACTCTTGCTTTATTGTGCGACGGTCGGGCTATCCGCGGATAGCCCGACCGTCGCCCTCATGGAGAGGTCTTACTTAATCTCGGCGACCGACTTGGCGATCTCGTCGATCGTGCTCTGCGGCAGGGCCGCTGCGTTGGCGTTCTTCTCAGCGACCTGCTGGCCGACCGAGCTGCCGATGAAGCCGATGTAGGCCTTGGCGAGCTTGCCCTGGGCGGCGTCCTTGAAGGTCTTGCAGACGACCGCGTAGGAGAGCAGCGGGATCGGGTAGGCCGAGGTGTCGGTGATCTTGGTGTAGTCGAGCGACTTGGTCAGGTCGCCGTCGCCCTGCGGCGCGGCCTGAGCCGCCTCGTCGAAGGCCGTGGTCGCACCCGCGGCCGAGTAGGCCGAGAAGTTGCTGCCCGAGGTGCCGACCTGGATGGACGCGAGGGCCGCGCCGTTGGCCGAGCTCTGGTCGGCGTAGCCGATGGCGCCGTTGCCGGCCTTGACGGCGGTGACGACGCCGGAGCCGCCCTGCTGACCCGAGGACTTGTCGCCCGGGATCGTCGGCCATGCGGTGCCGGGGGCCGAGGTCCACACCGACGGAGCGACCTGGTTGAGGTAGGTCGTGAAGTTGGCGGTGGTGCCCGAGCCGTCCGAGCGGCGGACGACCGTGATGGCCGTGTCGGGGAGGGTGGTGCCGGAGTTGACGGCGGCGATGGCCGGGTCGTTCCACTTGGTGATCTTCGACGAGAAGATCTTGGCGAGCAGGTCGCCGGTCAGGTTGAGCTTCGAGACGCCCTGGATGTTGTAGACGATGCCGACGCCCGAGAGGTAGACGGGGAGGTTGATGCCGCCGTCGGCGCCGCAGGTGGTCTGCGCCTGGGTGAACTGGTCCGGCTTGAGCGCCGCGTCGGTGCCGGCGAAGTCGTACGAGCCGCCGAGCCAGTTGGTGACGCCGCCGCCCGAGCCCTGCGAGGAGTCGTAGTTGACCTTGACGCCCGAAGCCTGGGCGTTGAACGCGGTGGTCCACGCGGCCTGGGCGTTCTTCTGCGCCGACGAGCCGCCGGCGGTGATGGTGCCGGACAGCGAGCTGTCGACAGTGCCGCCGTCGGCGGCGGCCGACGTCTTGGTGTCGGTGCTGCCGCCCTTGTCGTTGCCGTTGTCGCTCGAGCAGGCCGAGAGAGCGAGAGCGGAGACGAGGGCGATCGCGCCCACTGCCGCCACGTTCTTGAGCTTCACTGTGTTCCCTTTCGGAATGTAATGGCTCGCCTCGCGGACGGACGGAAACCGTCTTCGGGTGTGCACGCGAGGCATGGGTCGGTGCTGACCCGGTCTTGACCGTAGGAGTGTCGTTTGACGCGGTTCTGCCGCAACGGTAAACGCGGAGTGAACGAGGCCTGAATGCGAGGCTGTCGAACGAGTTACGAAACGGTGCGCTTCAGGTGTCTAAAGCGGATTGTGGGTCTCGATCGCCAGGATGCCCGACATCGGGTGCTCGACCGAGAGATGCACGATCGAGAACGCCGCCGGCTCCAGCGCGGCGGCCTCGCGGATGCGGTCGCTCATCGGCGTCCCGGCGGCGAGGGCGAACTCGCGCAGGATGTCCGGCAGCACGGGCCGGTGGCTGCAGAGCACCGCGGTCTTGCCCGAGATGATCCGCCTGGCGACGATCTGCGGGACCTCGAGGGCGCCGTCGTCCCAGGCATCCTGGCTCACGCCCGGCTCGAGGCGCACCTTGCGGTCGATCGCGCGCGCGAGCGGCGCGACGGTCGTGGCGCAGCGCGCCGCGGGGGAGCTGACGATGCGGCGCGGGCCCCAGGCCTTGATCGTCGGCACGATCCGGTCGGCCTGCGACACCCCCTTGGGCGCGAGCGGGCGGTCGGTGTCGGCGCCGTCCCACTCGTGGCGCGCCATGGCCTTGGCATGCCGCAGCACGATCACGCCGAACGTCGAGCCGCCTGCGGCCTCGTGCAGGCGCGCGAACTCCTCGAGCAGCTGGATGTCGTGCTCGTAGCTCAGTGCGACCTTGGCCTTCGCGAGCGGCATCCAGTGCGCCGAGTCGACCTCCGCGTTGGAGCGGAAGCGCGAGGCCTTGACCGACGCCTCGCTCACCTCGGCGGACCAGTAGTGCACGATCTTCTCGCGCCCGTTGGCGACCACGTATTTGGTGGGCGAGAGCGGCATCCCCAGCCGGATCGACAGCCCGGTCTCCTCGCGGACCTCGCGAACCGCCGCCTGCGGGAACGTCTCGCCCGGCTCCAGCTTGCCCTTCGGCAGGGTCAGGTCGTCGTAGCGCGGCCGGTGGATGACGAGGACGCGGATGTCCCCGTCGACCAGCCTCCAGCAGACGGCCCCCGCCGCCAGGATGACGCCGTCCGTCACAGGCGAACCGCGGCCCGGGGGCGGTGGGCGATCCGGTGCATGAGGTGGTTCTGCAGGTCGGTCAGCGGCCGCCCGTTCTCGTCCACCGAGTGGCGCAGCCAGGAGCCGTCGGCCTGCAGCGACCACGACGACGTCTTGTCGCTCATGGCCTCGTCGAACATCGTGCTGAGTTCCTTGATGTGCTCGGGCTTGGTCAGGCGCACCAGCGCCTCGACGCGGCGGTCGAGGTTGCGGTGCATCATGTCCGCGCTGCCGATGTACAGCTGCGGGTCGCCGTCGTTCAGGAAGTGGAAGATGCGCGAGTGCTCGAGGTAGCGGCCGAGGATCGAGCGCACGCGGATGTTCTCGCTGTAGCCCTCCTGGCCGGGCTTGATCCCGCAGATGCCGCGCACCCAGATGTCGACGGGCACGCCGGCGCGGCTCGCGCGGTAGAGCGCGTCGATGATCGCCTCGTCGACCATCGAGTTGACCTTGATGCGGATGCCGGACGGCTTGCCGGCCTCGGCGTTCTTGGTCTCCTTCTCGATGGCCTTGAGCAGGCCCTTGCGCAGGTGCAGCGGCGCGACGAGCAGGCGCTTGAACTTCTTCTCGATCGCGTAGCCGGACAGCTCGTTGAACAGGCGGGTCAGGTCCTTGCCGACCTCGGGGTCGGAGGTGAACAGGCCGAAGTCCTCGTAGATGCGGCTGGTCTTCGGGTTGTAGTTGCCCGTGCCGACGTGGCTGTAGTGCTTGAGCTCGTCGCCTTCCTGGCGGATGACGAGCGCGAGCTTGCAGTGGGTCTTGAGTCCGACGAGGCCGTAGACGACGTGCACGCCCGCCTTCTCGAGCTTGCGCGCCCACTCGATGTTGTTCTGCTCGTCGAAGCGCGCCTTGATCTCGACCAGGGCGAGGACCTGCTTGCCCGACTCGGCGGCGTCGATGAGGGCCTCGACGATCGGGCTGTCGCCGCTCGTGCGGTACAGGGTCTGCTTGATGGCGAGCACGTTGGGGTCGCGGGCGGCCTGCTCGAGGAAGGCCTGGACGCTCGTCGCGAATGACTCGTACGGGTGGTGCACGAGCACGTCCTGGCGGCGCAGCGACGCGAAGACGTCGGGCTTCGCGTTCGGCTCGATCGGCTGGAACTGCGCAGCCGTCACGGGGACGTGCGGCGCGTACTTCAGCTCGGGGCGGTCGAGGCGGCCGAGGTCGAAGAGGCCGCGCAGGTCGAGCGGCGCGGGCAGGCGGTAGATCTCCTGCTCGGTGATGTCGAGCTCGCGGACGAGCAGGTCGAGCGTCACCTCGTCCATGTCCTCGGTGACCTCGAGGCGGATGGGCGGGCCGAAGCGGCGGCGCAGCAGCTCCTTCTCGAGAGCCTGGATCAGGTTCTCGGTCTCGTCCTCGTCGATCTCGACGTCCTCGTTGCGCGTGACCCGGAAGACGTGGTGCTCGACGACCTCCATGCCGGCGAACAGCTCGTCGAGCTGGTTCGCGATGAGGTCCTCGAGGAGGATGTAGCGCACGCGTTCGGCGTCGCCGTCGATGCGGATGAAGCGGGGCAGCACGGTCGGCACCTTGAGGCGCGCGAACTGCTCCTTCTTGGTCTTGGTGTTGCGCACGCGCACGGCGAGGTTGAGCGACAGGCCCGAGATGTAGGGGAACGGGTGCGCCGGGTCGACCGCGAGCGGCATGAGCACGGGGAAGATCTGCTTCGAGTACAGGTCGCGCAGGGG
>Ga0164242_10005366_pt1 | contig 14284 bp, 13 predicted proteins | sample OricomgcompostMG_FD_108783 | JGI IMG/M metagenome (GOLD analysis project Ga0164242, IMG submission 108783) | Miracle-Growth compost microbial communities from Emeryville, California, USA - Original compost - Miracle growth compost (MG) ... | reverse complement strand
GGCCGCTACAACCATCCGGCCGACCGCCAGCAAAAGGACCTCGACAAGAGTTTCCGCGGCTGGGGCCGCGCCTGCTCCGACTTCGAAAGCGGCGTCTACACGTTCGACACCATCAAGCCGGGCGCGGTGGAAGGCCGCAACGGCCGCCTGATGGCGCCGCACCTGAACCTGTGGGTGGTCGCACGCGGCATCAACATCGGCCTCAACACGCGCATGTACTTTTCCGATGAAAAGGATGCGAATGCGAAAGACCCGGTGCTCAACCTGATCGAATGGGAAGTGCGCCGCAAGACGCTGATCGGCGAGCGCACCGAACGCGACGGCCAGGTCGTGTACCGGTTCGATATCGTGCTGCAGGGCGAGAACGAGACGGTGTTCTTCGATATCTGATCGTTCTTTTCGCTTTGCCTGGAAGGCCGGCTGATGCCGGCCTTCGTCGTTTGCGGTGGCGACGACGTGCAGCTGCACGCTCTCTTCTTGCTGCGCGGCAGCATAGATGCCATTGCACAACAGAAAGGCCAAGCGTTCGCGTTGACGATACGATCAACGGCAGCGCCGGGCTGGACTCTGGTCGGACAATGGAGGTCCATCATGCCAACACCCGGCCAAAAGCGGACCTCTACTCGACGTCAAGCTTGCTGTTCGAAATCCATGGTTTCGACACCGTCATCCGAAGCAAGTGGTTTCCCGAATGCCTGGAGCCAAAGTAGCCTGCATCTCCAGCGGCAATTTGCAAATGCCCGGAGCAACGACTGTGAAGCGCATCAATGTAATGCCTGACGGCTTGCAGATTATGCAGCGATGCCGATGCTATTTGCCGAAGCGAACTCTGACGCGCCTGTCGACACCGCCCGATAGCCGCTTCGGGGAATTGCCGTCGCATCACAGGATATCGGCCGACTATTCTTTTCCATCAGGGGAAGGTCAGGTCCAAACCGAGCATTCTGCCAAGGGCGAAGGTGATGCCCCCCAGGACCAGGAGCGATAGCACGAAGACTGCGGCCACCTTGCCGCCCGCGCGCAGCACCGCACGCTTCTCCGTCTCCTTCTTCCCTTGATCGTAATGCCACTTGATGGCGAAGAACATGCCCGTGCCAAACACGAGAACCTTGAACGTAACGAAGACTATAGGGACCAAATCCATCATTTTGAATATTTCCAGGCTATTACTTGACACTATCTATCGTGAGGAGCACTACCTCAAAACGCTGCTTCAGCAGCTTCATTTTTTGTTCAAACCCTCGAAGCCAATTGCCTGAGTATTTTGCGCACCGACATCGGTTGTCATTTTTGCGCAAAGGGCAAGTCCATGACGAACGAGGTCAGAACCAAGTCCCGTCATGGGTATGGCGTAGGTGCAGACGCCCTTTCCCGGACCGATAGGGTCGAGTGCCATCGTGCGTTCCAGATCAGCCGGTAGGGCAAAGCTCCCAGGCGTCCTGCTTGAACCCTTCATTACATCTACCTGTGAAATAACAGTGGCGTCCGGCGCAGTGATTTGCCGGATGCAGATGAGAGAGGAGAAATCGTCAGCGACTGCCATGCAAGGATGATGTTGCTGCACGTTCTGACGCATACTACTTGAAAGCAATTTCCATACATTGAGACAAAATGTCCCGGTTGAAAACCATGCAAGATGAAAATTTGCCGACCTGGCTGCCGCGATTGACCGTGCACGGCGGGCCGCGTTTTTTGCAGATTGCAGATGCATTGCAGGCGGCGGTGGCAGACGGGTCGCTGAAACCGGGTGACCGTCTACCGCCGCAGCGCCATTTGGCAGCACGACTGGAGGTCGACCTGACGACGATCACGCGCGCATACGACGAAGCCAGGCGCCGCAACTTGTTGGAGGGCCGCGGCGCTCGCGGCACGTATGTCGCGGCGCCGAAAGTCGAATTGACCTCGATCCTCGACCTGAGCATGAATACCCCGCCGCCGCCGGATGGCGTGGACTTCGACGACATGCTGAAGCAAGGTTTGTCCCAAGTACTGATGGGGGCAGACAATGAATTGCTGATGACCTACCACCTGGGCGGGGGAAGCGGTTCCGACCGTAAGGCTGGCGCCGAATGGCTCGAACCGATGTTTGGACCTCTGGATTCTCTCCAGGTTGTTGTCTGTCCGGGTGCGCAAGCGGCGATCGCCGCATTGATCCTTGCTCTGACGGAGCCCGGCGATGTCATCCTGGCAGAGCCGATGAGTTATCCCGGCTTGCGTGCCGCCGCGACCCAATTCGGCCGGCACATCGTTGCGGTGGAAGCGGACAAGCACGGGATGGTGCCTGAGATGCTTGAGGAAGCGTGCCGCCAGCACAAGCCTGGGCTGCTCTACCTCAATCCGACGTTACAGAACCCGACCGCCATCACCCTTCCGGAACGCCGGCGCAAGGAGGTCGCCAGTATCGCGAAGCGCTGCAATGTACGCATCGTCGAGGACGATCCTTACTGGCTCCTTGCCGATGCCCCGCCACCACCTGTGGCCACGTTTGCCCCGGAACAGGTGGTCTACATCTCAACCCTGTCGAAATGCCTGACGCCCGGCTTGCGCGTCGCGTTCGTGCTCTTACGCAACCCCCAAGAACGCGAACGTTTCCTGGTCGCGTTGAGATCATTTGCGCTGATGGTCGCTCCTCTGACGGCCGCATTGGCCACGCAGTGGATCCTCGACGGTTCGGCCGGCGGATTGATGGAAGGCGTACGCAACGAGGCGCGCCGGCGCCATCGGATGGCCCGGGATATTCTGGCGGGCCGGTACAGCGGCGCCGGAGACGGCCTGCATGTATGGCTCGAGTTGCCGGCGTATTGGAACTCCTCACAGCTTGCGCGTGCAGCCGACAGCGAGGGCATCGCAGTCACGCCGGCGGAGGCATTCGCAACCGGCAGCGCATCCGTGAATGCAATCCGGATCTCTTTGGGTAGCATCAAGGACCGTGGACGCTTACAGGCGGCTCTTCGACGGCTGTCTCATCTGCTTGCGCAGCGACCCGAGTCGTTCAGCGCTGCTGTGGTGTAACTGTCCGTTTCTCATGCCGGCTTCCGCCCCTTGCGATGGGGCTTGGGTGCCGTCTTGCCCGCGTCAGTGATGCGCTTGCCGGAGCCGGCTCTGTCCTTGACGTGCGCCTGGCCTCCCACCGTTCTATCACCGCCCTTCCCCGTCGCCGACGATACGCTCTTTTTGCCGTCAAAATGCGACTCCTCCTGCGGAAGTCTGGACACATGACTGATGCGCAACTGTTGCCCCGACACCCATACGCTCTTCAGCTGCTGGAATATCTCCTTCGGCATACCTTCCGGCAAATCCAGCACGCTGTAGTCGTCGTGGATGTCGATGCGCCCGATGTGTTTCGCCTCGAGGCCGGCTTCGTTGGCGATCGCGCCGACGATGTTGGCCGGCTTTACGCCATGCACATGCCCTACCTCGATGCGATACGTCTGCATGCCGTGAGCGCTGCGTTCACGCTTGCGTGGGGCTGGCCCTGCCGTTTGCTCATGACGCTCGGGGTGCCCGTTGTGGGATTTCTTTTCAGCAGGCATGCCACCGTGTTCCGGCGCATGCGTGTGCATTTTCCTGCTTGTGCCGTTGCCCGACTCTCGGGGTTCGCCCTCGCGGCTGATATGCAACTGCCGGCCGGCGACCCACACCGATTTCAGATGGCTGAGCAGGTCGTCCGGCATGCTGTCCGGCAGGTCCAGCGTGCTGTAATCGGCGTAGATTTCAATGCGCCCGATGTACTTGGAATCCAGCCCCGCTTCATTGGCAATCGCGCCGACGATGTTGCCCGGCTTGACGCCGTGTACGTGGCCGACTTCAATGCGGAAAGTTTGCATGCCGGCTTCGGGCGCGCGGTCGACGCGCTCCTTCTTCGGAAATGCGGACCGCTCGGTCGTGCCCCGGCGTTCCGGCCGGTCTGCGGATTCGAAGCTTCGATTGCTGCGCTCGTTGCGCTCGCCGCGTTCAGGGTGTCCGGTGCGGCCCGTGCGGTCGGTCGAACCGTGCCTGCTGTCGAACCTGCTGCGTTCCTCCGGCTGCGCACTGCTCTTATGGTCGAGCAGCAGCGGTACGTCGCCGCGCGCCAGTTTTGCCAGCGCTGCGGCGATCTCGATCGCGGGGATGTTCTTCTCGCGTTCGTAGTCTTCGATCAGGGACTGGAATTCTTCCAGTCCGCCGGCGGCCAGCGTCTCGCTGATCTGGTCCTTGAACCTGGCGATGCGCACGTCGTTCACTGCCTCGATGGTCGGCAGTTCCAGCCGCTCCACTGGCTGGCGGGTCGCGCGTTCGATGGCCTTGAGCAGGTTGCGTTCGCGCGGTGCGATGAACAGGATCGCCTCGCCGCTGCGCCCGGCACGTCCGGTACGGCCGATGCGATGCGTGTAGCTCTCCGGATCGTACGGCACGTCGTAGTTGATCACGTGACTGATGCGGTCGACATCCAGCCCGCGCGCGGCAACGTCGGTAGCCACCAGGATGTCGATGTTGCCGTCCTTGAGCTGTTGTATCGTGCGTTCGCGCTGCTGCTGCGCCATGTCGCCGTTGATCGCGGTCGCAGCGAAGCCGCGCGCCTGCAGCTTGCTCGCCAGCTCTTCGGTGCCGAGCTTGGTGCGCGCAAAAATGATTATGCCGTCGAACGGCTCGGCTTCCAGGATGCGCGTCAGCGCGTCGAGCTTGTGCATGCCGCTGACCAGCCAGTAACGCTGGCGGATGTTGTCCGCGGTGCCGGTCCTGGCGGCGATCGTCACTTCGCTGGGATGGCGGAGGTAGGTCTGGGCGATGCGGCGGATCGCAGGCGGCATGGTCGCGGAGAACAACGCGGTCTGGCGCGATTCCGGTGTCCGTTGCAGGATCGTTTCGACATCGTCGATGAAGCCCATGCGCAGCATCTCGTCCGCTTCGTCGAGCACCAGCGTCCTGAGCTGCGAGAGGTCGAGCGAATTTTTTTCGATATGGTCGATCACGCGGCCGGGCGTACCCACGACCACATGCACGCCGCGCCGCAGCGCACTCAGTTGCGGGCCGTAACTCTGGCCCCCGTAAATCGGCAGCACGTGAAAGCCCGGGATATACGACGCATAGCGCTGGAACGCTTCCGCCACCTGGATCGCCAGCTCGCGCGTCGGCGCCAGCACCAGCGCCTGCGGCGCGCCCGCCCGGATGTCGAGGCGGCCGAGTATCGGCAACGCGAAAGCCGCGGTCTTGCCGGTGCCGGTCTGGGCCTGCCCGAGCACGTCGCGCCCTTCCAGCAACAGCGGAATCGTTGCGGCCTGGATCGGCGACGGCGACTCGTAGCCCAGTTCCTGCAGCACGCGCAGCAATGGCTCGCTCAGTTTCAGGTCGGCAAACAGCGGGAACGGTGTATCGGACATGGCGTCTCTCACGGGTTTCTTTTAAAAGCAACGGGCAATGCGTTGCAATCGGTGTTGCAGCGCCTGGTTTTCGACGAAATCGTCAGTCATTCAATGCGGCCTTTGCCGCTTCTTCGGGAGTCAAGCCGTCATAGAACATGTCGGTGAACCACTCGACCTGTTCCTCGATATGTTCCTGCGCCTGCGCCAGCGTAGCGCCGCCGGCAACGAGAAATTTTTCCACCTCGGTACACCACTCGATCAGCGCGGCGGTTTCCGGATCAAGCTTTTCTTTCCTGGCCATGATGGTTTCCTTTGTGCTGGTGAAGCTTGCCGCCGCGTGCCAATGGACGCTGCAATACCTCGTCCACCGCACATACCAGGCGACAACATTACAACTGCTGCGTTGTCCGGTTTACCGTCACCCGGCTGATCAGAAATTCTCCCTCGACGACACTGCGATGCGGAACCCCGACAACATTGAAGCCGGGACCGCCGTCATCGAGCCAGCGTTGCGCGAGCGGATCGAATTCCTGCGGCTTGATGCGCAGCATCTGGGCGGAGATGACGAACTGCGCGCCGGTTTTCTGCCTTCTGACAAGGTCATCGAGAGTGGCCATCCAACACCTTTCTTTCTGTACGGCCGGCAATGATAGGTTAATTGGGCGAACGGGGTTCACAAATCGCTGAAATAACGGGCGGCACAGAATTTTGCTTGAATGGAAACAGCAATCGGCTCCGGTTCCCGCCCGGATTCGGGCGAGGGCTGCGTCGACGAAGCTGGCGCTTCATCAGCTGTCAGTATAACCATGACGGTTCCGCGAAATGCGCAAACATGGTCACGCATGGTCACGCGCGCGCACGCCTGGTGGCCGGCCGATGTACAGGCGATTAATCCACCGTCAATGTATTTGAACAGGTGCGCTTGCCCATTCCTTAAGTCGCCCTTAAGTCTGCACTCCTAAGCTTGACCCAACGAATGGCGCCCGGCCCGATGCGCCGGCAGCGCCACGTGAAGGATCCTCATCGCGCAGCAATGCCGGTGTTGTGAATTTATTGAGCGTTACGTAACGGACGACAGTCAGAACGCTCAATCCCTCACCCCGGCCCTCTCGCGGAGGGAGAGGGTGAGAAAAGACGTAATCCATTGTCATGAATTACGTAAGGATCAATAGAAAGGCCAAACATGTTGAAGCGATTTGCACTTGTCATCGTGCTGCTGGTGTCGGCGCTGGCCACGGCCACCGCCGGCGCGGCTGCCGATCCCACGCTGCACCAGGTGTACCAGGCGGCCAGTTCCGGCCACATGAATGAAGCGCAACAGATGATGGCGCAAGTGTTGCGCGACCATCCGAACAGCGCGAAGGCGCACTTCGTCGAAGCCGAGCTGCTGGCGAAACAGGGCAACCTTCCGTCGGCCCGGTCGGAACTGGCAACCGCGCAAAAGCTCGCGCCCGGCTTGCCGTTCGCGAAGCAGCAGGCAGTAAGCGCGCTCGAGAGCCGGCTGGCCGGCGGCGCACGCGCAGCCGGCGGTTATGTGCAGCAGCGCAGTCACGGTCTGCCATGGGGCACGATCCTGATCGGCGTCGGCATCCTGGCCGCGGTCGTGGTCGCGATGCGCGCGGTCGCACGCCGCAATCAGGCGTTCTACCCGGGTGGTCCGGCGGCGCGTTATGGCAATGGTGGCTATGGCAATGCTTATCCGCCGGGGAGCTATCCGTCCTATCCGGGCGGCGGCATGGGAGCGCCGATGGGCGGCGGCATGGGTTCCGGCATCGTCGGCGGCCTGGCGACCGGTGCGGCGATGGGCGCCGGCCTGGTGGCAGGTGAAGCGCTGATGCACCACTTCACCGACTCGAACGAGCCGCGGCTGGATACGGCGGCGCCGGCCGACACCAGCTGGAACCCGGTGCCCGATAACATGGGCGGCAACGATTTCGGCATCGCCGACAACGGCTCCTGGGATGACGGCGGCAGTTCGTGGGACAGCGGCGGCGACTGGGACAGCGGCAGCGACTGGAATTCCTGAGTTCTTCTTTAGGTGGGTATCGAAGCAGAGAGCGTCGATATTGCCGGAATTCGCCCCAAGCGGATTCCGGCTTTTTTATTGTGCGAACCGTTCATGCATGACGGCGGCAAGCAAGCTCACTTCGCGTGCGGATCGAAGCCGGTTTCCTTGTAGATCGCATCGATCAGGTCGCGCCCGACCCGGCCCGCCATCTGGTTGTGGACCGGCACCATCGCCTTCTTCCACTCCTTCACTTCGTCCGGCGTCAGCGTATGCAGCGTGGTCTTGCCGGTCGCCTTGATCTTCCGGATCATGTCTTCGGTTTCCTGCTTGGCCAGCTTGTTGTTGAGCGCTGTCGCGTCCTTCATCGCGCTGCGGATGATCGCCTGCTGCTCCGGCTTCAGGCCATCCCAGAACTTCTTGTTCATGATCACGCCGTAGCCGAGATAGCTGTGGTTCGACAGCGTGATGTCCTTCTGCACTTCGTAGATCTTCTGCGTGTACAGGTTGCTCAGCGTCGGATAATCGGCGCCGTCCACCACGCCGGTCTGCAGCGCCTGGTACACCTCGGAGAACGCCAGCACCTGCGGATTGCCGCCGAGCGCGCGGATCTCGGCTTCCGACACCTTGGACGACTGGATGCGCATCTTCATGCCCTTGAAATCGGCAACGTGCAGCAGCGGCTTGTTGGCGGTCATCACGTAGAAGCCGTTGTTCCAGTACGCGAGGCCGGTCAGGCCCTTGGCTTCCAGTTTCTTCAGCAGGCCCTGCCCGATCGGTCCGTTCATCACGCGCTCGGCCTGGGCTTCATCGTCGAAGATGAACGGCAGGTTGAACACGTCGAATTGCCGCACGCCCAGCGGCCCGAACTTGCCGAGCGACGGCGCCAGCATCTGCACGGCGCCCAGCTGCAGCGCCTCCATTTCTTCCTTGTCCTTGTACAGCACGCTGTTCGGGTAGACCTCGACCTTCATCGTGCCGTGCGAACGTTCGTCGACCAGCTTCCTGAAGTAGTCGGCGGCCTGGCCTTTCGGCGTATCCGGTGCGACCACGTGGCTGAACTTGATCACGATCGGGTTCTGCGCAAAGGCGGCGCCGGCCACCGCCAGCGTCAGTGCCGAAGCGGCAATCCATTTCAAGGGTTTCAACATTGTCTTCTCCTGGTGTTGTAGGGTAATCGAATTGCGGTGCCGTCAGGCCAGCGACGACGGATGGCGCGCCAGCGGCACGACGCGCACGCGCATGTACGGAAACAGCGGCAGCGCCGACAGCATCTGGTGCAGCTCGTCGTTCGATTCGGCATCGAACACGCTGTAGTTCGCGTACTCGCCGGCGATGCGCCACAGGTGCAGCCATTTGCCGCGCCGCTGCAGGTCCTGCGAATACGCTTTCTCGCGCTCCTTGATTTCGGCCGCGGTGTCGGCCGGCATGTCGTTCGGCAGTTCGACGACCATGTGGACGTGGAATAACATTTTTCTCTCCTGTGACGGGGGCGGGCCTGTCGCTCAGTCCCGCCGGTAATGGGCAAGCTTGTCCATGTCGAGCTGCACGCCAAAGCCGGGGCCGGACGGGATGCGGATCGAAAAGTCGCTGTACTCGATGCCGGGCACGGTGATGTCGTCGACCAGCAGGCGCGGCCCGAACAGTTCGCAGCCGAGCGTGATGCCGGGGATCGTCGCGAACACGTGGGCCGAGGCGGCGGTGCCAACCGAGGTCTCCAGCATGCAGCCGCCGTAGCAGGCCAGGCCCGCCGCATCGGCCACCGCGGCGGCGCGCTTCGTGTTGTGGAGGCCGCCGGCCTTCGTGACTTTCAGCGCGATCGCCTGCGCCGCATTGCGGCGGCCATGCTCGTACACGTCGCGCGGCGAGCAGGCGCCTTCGTCGGCCATGATGATCGGCCCCGGCTGCGCGGCCAGGCGCGCCATCGCATCCAGGTTCCAGCGCGCGACCGGCTGCTCGACCAGCGTGACGCCCGCCTCGCCCAGTTGCGGCACGTACTTGCGCGCGGTGACTTCATCCCAGCCCTGGTTGACGTCGACCTGCACGCTGGCGCGGCCGGCCACCGCCTTCGCGATCGCCGCCACCCGGGCCACGTCGTGCTGCGGGTCCTGCGCGCCGATCTTGATCTTGAAGATGCGGTGGCGGCGCTCGGCCAGCATCCGCTCGGCTTCGTCGATATCCTTGGCCGGATCGCCGGTCGCCAGCGTCCATGCCAGCGGCAGGCTGTCGTGCACCTTGCCGCCCAGCAGTTCGTAGGCGGGCACCTCGAGCGTGCGCGCGACCGCATCGACCAGCGCCATTTCCACTGCCGCCTTGGCGAACCAGTTGCCCTTGCAGACTCTCTCGAACAACACCAGCAGGCGCTCTACATCCTGCGCCGGCTGGCCGACCAGCACCGGCGCCAGGTACTCGGTAATGATGTAGCGGATGCTCTCCGGCGTCTCTTCGCTCCACGAAGGGCCGCCGATGGTGGCCGCTTCGCCGATGCCGGTGACGCCGTTTTCCAGGCGCAACTGCACGATCACATAGCTCTGCCGGGAAATCGCGCCGAAGGCCAGCTTGTGCGCGCGGATGGTGGGAATGTCGACGATGCAGGCATCGACTGCCGCAATCTTCATGAATCTGCTCCTTGCGTCGGCGGCAGGATGCCGCCGGTCTGATGCAAAGCTTAGCGGCCCCTATTTCATCGATCCAATGATATATTTTTCTGATTATGATCGACAGGAGCGATGAATCATGCCGGAACTGCGCCACCTTCGCTACTTCCTCACCATCGCCGAACTGCAGCATGTGACCCGCGCGGCGAATGCGCTGCATGTCACGCAATCGACGCTGTCGCACCAGGTGCGGCAGCTGGAACAGGAACTCGGCATTGCATTGTTCGATCGCGTCGGCCGCGGCGTGCAGCTGACGCAGGCCGGGCGCCTGTTCCGCACGTTTGCGCAGCGCGCGCTGGACGAAGTCGACGCCGGCAAGACGGCCCTGACGGAACTCGGCCAGCTGTTGCGCGGCACGCTGCGCATCGGCGTCATCCACACCTACAACAGCACGCTGGTGCCGCCGGTGGCTTCGCGCTTCGCGGCCGAGCACCCGGGCGTGCGGGTGCTGATCGACGACCTGCCGGCCTCCACCATCGAGCAAGAAGTCGCGGCCGGCGAACTCGACTTCGGTATCGCGTTCGCGCCGGCCGCCACGCCCGGGCTGGTCGCCGAACCGCTGTTTCGCGACGAGCTGGTGCTGATCGTGCGGCGCGACCATCCGCTCGCACGGCAGCGGACGATACAGCCGACCGCGCTGTCAAAATTGCCGCTGGCGCTGCAGACGCCGCGCTTCTCGACCCGGCGCCTGATCGACCAGGCGTTCGGCCGCTGGATCGGCGACGGTGCGCACCTGGAAATGAGCTCGATCGAAGCGCTGCTCAATACGGTGCGGCTGGGCGAGATCGGCACCATCGTGTCGGAGCGCGCATTCGCGGACGACCCGGATCTCGTCAAGATCCGCATCGGCCGTTCCGCAGTGGTGCGACAGGCGGCGCTGCTCTGGAGCGAGCAGCGTTACCGGACCGCGGCCGCACGCAGCTTCGCGCAACTGTTTGCCGCCCACTGCGGCGCGCCGAAGGGAAATGGGAAAAGGAGCGGCGCGCCGTGAGGGGATCGAGACGGGCGGCACGGCCTGGGTTGGCCGCCGCTGCTCCGCTCAGGTTCCCGCGCGGCGTCGGAACTCCTTCGGCGACATGCCGGTTTCACGCTTGAAGAAGCGCGTGAAATACGCGGGGTCGGAAAAGCCGACCACGTCCGACACCACGCTGATCGTCATCGACGTGTAGACCAGGCTGCGCTTGGCTTCCAGCAGCATGCGCTCGTGGACCAGCTGCAGCGCCGAACGCTGGGCACTCTGCCGGCACAGCGCGTTCAGGTGCGCGGCGGTGATGCCGATCTGCCCCGCGTACCACGACACCGGCCGGTGCTCGCTGAAGTGCTGTTCGATCAGGCGCGAAAATTGCGCGAAATGCTCGGCGGCGCGGCCGGCCTCGTTGCCGTGCCCGAGCGCGTGACCGGACGCGCCGCGGGCCAGCCAGATCAGGATCGCCGCCAGCAGCGACTCGATCTGCAGCTTGCGATACGGTGCCTGTCCCCGGTATTCGGCATCGAGCGCGCTGAACGCCATGCGGATATGCGCGCTTTCGGCATCGCTGCCGAGCGAATGGATGCTCGGCTCGGTCAGCGCCAGCAGGCCATCGCCGGCCTGTTGCGTGAGGCGGTTGATCAGTTCGTACGCCATCGTCACCACGTGGCCGATGGCATCGTGCTTGAAATGAAAGCCGTGCACGCACATCTGCGGCACCAGCAGGATCTGCCCGCCGTCCATCTCGTAGCGCGCGTCGTCCACCTGGATGCGGGCGCTCCCCTGCTCGAGGAACAGAATCTGGAACAGGCCGTTGTGCCGGTGCGGTGTGATCTGCCAATTGTGCAAACGACTGCGCGCCGCGATCGATTCGCAGTGCACCATGTCGGGCGTCGGCCATACGGTGTTTTCACCGTACAGCTTATAGATGGGAACCCGGTTTTCCTGCGTCATTGCCGCCCTCCTCGAGCACTGCTCCGGCATCCTAGCAGCAGCCGGCGAATCTTCGAAAAGTACAATTTTTATCCGGAAAAGTCCATTCAAAAGCGGCGCCGGCGAGTACAAGATGTCGGGATGCAAAGGCGCGCCGGTCGATCGCGCCGACAACGAGGAGAACTGTCATGAAGACCCAAGTCGCGATCATCGGCGCCGGCCCTTCCGGCCTGCTCCTCGGCCAGTTGCTGCACCTGCAAGGGATCGACACCGTCATCCTGGAAATGCACACCCCGGAATACGTGCTGGGCCGCATCCGCGCCGGCGTGCTGGAACAGGGCATGGTCGACTTGCTGCGCGAAGCGAAGGCGTCCGACCGGATGGACCGCGAAGGCCATGTCCATGAAGGGGTGAAACTGTCGTTTGGCGGCCGCCGCGAGCGGATCGACCTGAAAGGATTGAGCGGCGGCAAGACCGTGATGGTGTACGGCCAGACCGAGGTCACGCGCGACCTGATGGCAGCGCGTGCGGCTGCCGGCGGCGTCTCGATCTACGAAGCGGCCGACGTGCAGCTGCACGACTTCTACGGCGAACGCCCGCGCGTGAGCTTCAGTAAGAACGGCGAGCGGGTGGAACTCGAATGCGACTACATTGCCGGCTGCGACGGCTTCCATGGCATCTCCCGCAAATCGGTGCCGGCCGACGCGATCCATACCTTCGAGCGGGTCTATCCGTTCGGCTGGCTCGGCCTGCTGTCGGATACGCCGCCGGTCGAGGACGAGCTGATCTATGCGAACCACGAACGCGGCTTCGCACTGTGCAGCATGCGCTCGCCGACGCGCAGCCGCTACTATGTGCAATGCGGTCTCGACCAGAAGGTCGAGGACTGGCCGGACGAACGCTTCTGGGAAGAACTGAAGCGGCGCCTGCCGGAAGACGTGGCCGCCAAGCTGGTGACCGGCCCGTCGATCGAAAAAAGCATTGCGCCGCTGCGCAGCTTCGTCGCCGAACCGATGAAGTTCGGCCGCCTGTTCCTGGTCGGCGACGCCGCGCATATCGTGCCGCCGACCGGGGCCAAGGGCCTTAACCTGGCGGCGAGCGACGTCTACGCGCTGTACCACTGCCTGCGCAAGACCTACAACGAAGGCCGCGCCGACCTGCTCGAAAAATATTCGGAAATCTGCCTGCGCCGGATCTGGAAGGCCGAACGCTTCTCCTGGTGGATGACCTCGCTGCTGCACAAGTTCGGCGACGATCCATTCGCGCAACGGATACAGATGGCCGAGCTCGCGTACTACACCGGCTCCCTCGCCGGTCGTACGACGATTGCCGAGAACTACGTGGGGCTGCCGTACGAGGCGATCGAATAAGAGCGGCCGGCGTTCCCCCTTGCTGCTGCACCGGCATTCCAACCACAACGTGGGTACGGACCGATGCTCTACAGCGGCTGGGCCACCGGGCCGAAACAGAAGGTCGATGTCTGTGGACCGCCGGCGCTGGCCGAGCTTGCCACCGACGCGGACGTGCCGGTGCATGAAGTGATGTACCTGCCCGGCATCGACGCGACGGTGAAGCGGGTGTCGAACGCGAGCCGCCTGCGCGAGCACCTGCTTGCCAGCCACACGGTGACCGAGGACGTCCGACGCATCGCCCAGGCCGCTGGCCTAAAAGCCGTGGTGCTGAACATGCTGAACCTGCTGAACCATTTTGTGCCGCGCGACGATCCGAGCATCATCGACGACATGTGGAGCGCCGGCGTGCGCAAGCATTTCAGCGGCGAAGTCAGCGTCGGCAAGGACCTGATGCAAATCCGGGCAGGCCGGCGTGCGCCCACGCGCCGGCGTCGCATTAATCCAACAGATATTTGCCTCTGCCAATTATTTGATTGATGCGCGATCAATGTTTTCTTACATTGATGCGGCGGTAAGGCGTGAGGATCCCGGGCATAGGTGAATCGTCGCTGCATCGGTTTGCCAGGGACTATGCCCGTACGTCGCGAGCGACGTGCATCCCGCCCCAACCATGCGTGCCGGTACGCCGCTGCCGGCCGGCAGCAGCGCACTGCGGCCCACCACTCCCATCCGCTTTCCCGAACCAGCCCTTTTCATCCGGACACCGGCTGCCGGGTGGGACGCGACTGCTACGGCTTCGTATCATTCAAGGAAGAAAAGCAATGAAAATCAGTGGTGTATCGATCAAATACCGGCTGCTGGCGACCTTCGGCGTGCTGGCGGCCATCGTCGTGGCCGTGGCCGGCTACTCGCTGTGGGCGCAGCAGTCGGCGCAGGCGCAATTCACCGACTATCTGAACGGACTGAAGGCACGCGCCGATGCGGCCGCCGACGTTCGCTCGGCAGTGGATCGCCGCGCAATCGCCATT
>Ga0164242_10005365_pt1 | contig 14285 bp, 27 predicted proteins | sample OricomgcompostMG_FD_108783 | JGI IMG/M metagenome (GOLD analysis project Ga0164242, IMG submission 108783) | Miracle-Growth compost microbial communities from Emeryville, California, USA - Original compost - Miracle growth compost (MG) ... | reverse complement strand
TTCTTTCTGTCTTGGGGATTCCTCTCAGTTGGTGGGCTTGTCGGCATCTGGCTAGATGATTTGGCCGAGCAGCACCAAAGACGTAGAGAGTTTCAAGAATCCGTTGAAGAACTACAAGAAACTGTCGCAGACAAAGGCTATGTAGTTGAATTGGCACAGATTGACGGAAAGAACATTAAACTCAAATCTAAGGAGTAATCATGTACTGGTCGGGTTTTATTTTCGGAATCTATGTAGGTGTCATGCTATATCCTTGGCTTGTTCGATTGGAGAAGTGGAGGAACAGTGGCGGAAGAAAGCGAAAAGAAATGTGAGCGCTGCGGAGCCGATGTTGGCTGGCGCGAGAACAGACGTGGCGATAAGGTTAAGTATCTGCTAGGCTTCCGCACGGAGGTTGCACCTAGGTACGAATTCCGTTTTAAAATGTGGACGGACCGTGGAAATGGCGGAGATTACTACCGTAACAGCATTAGTGAACTTTACACAACGATGCTCCTATGTAACGATTGTGCTGGCGATGTATTTGCATTTGCCGCTGGAAGAGAAGTAAAGGAAAAGACGAAATGACATTCCCGTATCGAGTGGCACTCATGGTGCTAGCATTCTTCGTAGTCGATGCCTATGGTTATGACTGGAATTGGGGCAAGGCCGCGATCAGTACAGTAATTTTCGGCCTGATTTTTGTGCTCGGACTTTACGTTATTGTCGGATACAACCCTAAGCCTAAGAACAAGGATACGGAAAACAAGTGAGCACACTAGAGGCAACTAGCGCTAACGCTGGTGGAGTGCTGGAAACCGGAGAGCCGGTTTCTGGCAGCAGGCTTCGCTCTAGCACCAAGCGCAACATGTATGAAGCGCTGGCTATCGGGCTGGCGCTTACGGCTCTATCCTACGGTGTAGGACTGTGGGCTGGTTGGGTCAGTGAACTTAACTGGCTGGAAGTTTTCGCGGTATTCACTTCGTATGCTTCAACCTACCTTTGCGTTGTTGAGCGCAGGTTCAATTACGTATTTGGTTCCGTGTCGTCTGCTGCCTATGCTGTACTTTTCTGGCAACAAGACCTTGTGGCTTCGGCGGTGCTTAACGCATACCTTGCACCTACGCTGATCTACGGTTGGCTTCGCTGGGGCAAGGATGCGCGGACACGTGCTATCCGCCACCTACAGGTGCGCTGGCTGCCCGTGTACCTGGCCGTAACGGCTGGGGTGTACTTCGGAGCCGTATGGGTTGTTGAGGCTCTTGGTGGGCACTTTGCGGGCTGGGACGTAGCAATCCTCGTAGGAACAATTGCTGCGCAACTGCTGCTAGATAACAAGGTTATCGAGACGTGGTGGGTGTGGCTTGCAGTCAACACCTCTGCAATTTACGTTTACTTCTCATCTGGCCTGACTTTGGTTGGATTCCAGTACATTTTCTTCTGGGCCAATTGCCTTTGGGCTTGGTGGGTTTGGAAGGGTGCTAAGAACAGACAGGAGGTTGTTGCATGATCATAACGGTTAATGGCGTAGAGTATGAATTTACTCTAGTGGATCGTGAGTCTGCGGAGATTGAGGCATACCGAAATGACCACGACGAGAACTGGACGGTTGATCTTCCATCTGGTGCACGATGCCTCATAGATGATTTAGATTACAGTGGCCTAGTAGATACGGGGTTTGCGTACCTGGCAGTAGCAACTTTGGTTAAAGAACAAGAAAAACAAGACCAAATTAATGCCCTGGCAGACGACCTGCAAGATTCAGTTGCAATAGGAGATTCACAGAATCTTCCGGTAAGTATTAAGGAGTCTGCACGAGCCGTATGGGCTCTGCGGCAGGCAAAGCGTCTGTACGCCCTGGGCTGGCGTCCTGAGGGCAAGCAAGAGTAGCGAGACGGGTAGGTGTGTTGACACCTGCCCGTCTTTGCCGTAGCCTGGGAGTATGTACATTGCAGATGACAGAGGACGAATGCCTACCGTACTAGACATGTCACAGGTGCCTAGGGGCTCTGGGCTGTTGTGCGTGAGGTGTGGGTATTGCTATCCGGAACACGTAACACGAGATTATGTCTACGAGAGCGGGCACTATTGGGGCGCTCGCTGCGGTACGTGTGGAATCCGTACGGAACACGGGAGCGTCGTGGTTCCGCTGTTGGACCGTGAGTCGGTGATGCTGGACGTTGAGTCAGCACGCAGATTTACGTACTATCACTTTACTGAGCGCAAGGACTGGCCTACGTATCGTACGTATCCTGGTGCTGGCGAGCATGAAAATTTTTGGGCGCACGTAGGCACGTCTCAGTCTGCACTAGACAGGGCGCTCACCCTGGGCGCTAGGGTGGGGTTTGTGTACGTGGTTCGCGTGAAGGCGGAGGCACTGTGGTCTCCGGACGTTCTGGCAGATGACGGGCGCATGCACGGCGTGGACTGTGCACCTGGGGAATATCAGGTACGACGCTATTTGAATAGATATGAAGCGCCGGGAACTATCTCGCTGGCAGTGTGCAACACTATGCTAGAGGTGATTGACAAGTTCGAGTATAGGAAGTAGGGTAGAGGCATGGATGAAGTTCAGATTGGTGATTACGTCTCAAACGTTATTTTTGACCCAAACGGCTTTGAGACCAAAGTTAAGGGTCGAGTAGCAGAGATACATCTTAGTGAGTCTCGTTATATTCTAGGCGGCACTACTGTGAAACTGTATGACGCAGGTGGAACTTATCTTGGTATTCTCGGGTGGCGACTTAAGGTTCTTGAGCCTGCCTACCTCGTTGGCCCGGAGGCCGTGGGCGTAGAGCATCGCGTTGCGTCAAAGGAAACTCTGCACGAGATTATTCGTAATCTCGGGGTGGGTAGTGTCTTTACACTTGGTAATGAGGTTTGGATGCGCCTAAGGAACTATTTCATTAATCAACACAACCACGTTCTCAATGGCACTGCTCTGGCAAACGAGAAGTTTGACGGGAATATTACGTTCACTCTTAAGCACTATGTGTCTGTGGGGGTGCCTAAGGATGAGTGAGAAAGTAAATGCACTTACTGTAAAAGCACTTATTATTGTTGACGTGCAAAACGATTTCTGCGAGGGCGGAAGCCTGGCCGTAGAAGGTGGTGCTGCCGTTGCGAATAGGATTCGTAATAGCCTGCCCCTGGCAGACTATTCCGTAGTCGCCATGACCCGAGACTGGCACGTGTCTCCCGGCTCGCATTGGGTGTCAGAGGGTGAAGAGCCGAATTTTAAGGACACCTGGCCGGTGCACTGTCGCGCGGGATCGGCGGGAGCAAAATTTCATCCGGCACTAGCGGGACTGGTTTCTCGGGTGGTCGAGGTAGGCGCGGGACTGTGCATCTTTGACAAGGGCCAATGGTCGGCATCCTACTCGGGCTTTGACGGCGTGTACGGTCTAGGCTCGGACGGGTCTTTTTCTCTGGATGAGTATTTAAAGGAAACTGGCGTCACGGACGTGGACGTGGTAGGACTGGCAACGGACTATTGCGTTAAGGCTACGGCTATTGACGCGGCCAGACTCGGGTACCGCACTAGTGTACTGTTGGACTACTGCGCTGCCGTTGGTGGTGAGGCTGGAACTTTGGAGGCCGTGGAAGCGGCGAGTAAGGAAGGTGTACACTTTGTCGAAGCCTAGTGTACTTAGGAGAAAACTAATTTCAGTGGAGCAAATTCCTTGGTAAATAATAGTACAAGAAAAGAAAGTGGAAAGGTACTGGTTATGCTTACGGCTATGCCAGTAACGAAAGGGCACGAGGCGCTTATCCGGTTTGCTGCAAATTACGCGGTAGGAACGGGTGGGCGGCTTGTTGTCATGCTCAACACGCAACCAGAAGAGCCTGCTGTCAATATTCGTAAGCGTGCACTAAACAACTTTTGTAAGAAATTGTTTAGAGAATATGGCTGGGCTGGCTCGGATGAATGGGAATTCAAATGGGTCAACGAAACACTAGAGCAGGACTCTAGCGCTCCCGGCTTTTGGGATACCTGGCGTGTTCTGCTTAAGTACGTCGCTGGCTGGGGACACGCTGGGGATGTTGTCATTACCTCAGACGACTATGGCCGTGACGTTGCCGCGCTGTTTGAGGGGTGCCGCTGGGTGCCCTTTGACGGGGAGCGCTCGGTCGTAGGCACTCGTGGCACGTCGCTACGTGGGCCGGGAGGGCTTCGGGCGGGCTGGTCACAGGTCTCGGATGAGTTTGCGCGGGAGTCTCGAATGAAGGTGACCGTGTTCGGTGCCGAGAGTTGCGGCAAGACTACCCTTGCACGGGACCTGGGCACGGCTCTGAGGCTGTCGGAGGGCTCGTGGGTACCCGAGTGGGCTCGGGAGTACCTGGGGCGCGTAGACGGGCGTCTAAGCGTTGAGGCTATGGCCGAAATTTGGGCTGGGCAGAAGGCGCTGCAACAAACGGCCTGGGAGGTTTCTCGGGATTGGGTTGTGGTACAGGACACGGACTTGTTCAGTACCGTAGGGTACTGGGACTTTTGGGGTGGGGCTGAGCATGGACTACCGGACAGGCCGGTAGGTTTGTTGAGCGATGCTGAGTACCTTAAGTCTGATTTGTATTTGCTTGTGTCAGACAATATCCCATTCGAGTCTGATCCGCTGCGGTATGGTGGAGACAAACGAGAACAGGACATGGAGTATTGGCGCGGGGTATGCAAGAGGTATGGGCTGCCCTATAGGATTATTTCATCCACCACGCAGGAGGGAAGGCTGCAAGAGGCTGCTCAAATCGTGATGGACTATTTTGATATGACACGCAATCTTGTATACACTAGACGCGGACAGTAGTGTCAAGTAGTAGGGCTTGGAGAGGTTCTAGGGCGGTTCTATTCGCCTTAGAACCTTTCTTGGTTTTGCAACTTGTCAAGTACAAAGAAATGGTAAAGTGTAAAGGAACGGTAAAAAATTGGGCTTTGAGGTTCTACGCGGTTCCATTAACAAGTTGGTGAATAGAACCTTTCGTAGAACCTCCAAGATCGGCTTAGTTCCAACGGTTCTGAGGTAGTTCTACTATACGGTTCTACTAGGTTCTATGTTTATGTATAAAATGTTATATGTCTAGTGCTTAAGTACCTACTTCTTAGAACAGGTAGGGGAAATATGCTCTATAGGACCCTCCTTAAGAGAATCCGTAGAACCGTAGAACCTTGGAACCTAGGTTACAAGTTCTTCTATACACTGTATAGTATGCTTGACAAGGGTGATTTTGGGGTGTAGAGTGGTGGACATGGACGTATTGGACTATGAACAAGAACTTAAAATGCGATCACGAATCAACGTGATCGACGGGCCGGAAGTTGCTAAGGTTTGGGTGGGGGACCGCGTATCTCTTAATCCGGAGTTGGCACTATGGCATGCAAAATTTGCTTGCCCATCGATGACTGACAAGGAAGTTCGAGCAGACAGGCGTGGAGTGATCTTTGTTCGCTCGGGAAAAAAGGAGATTCAACTTTCCTTTAAGCCTTACTATGCAAGGGACAATCTCAAGGGTGAGTATGTTGAGCCTATGCGTGAAGAGGGTAAGGTTGGATCGCCGTGGTTCACACTTTACTTTGTATTCCCTGAGGTGGAGGAAGAACTTAATCAGGTATTCCGGAGCGCTATGACACTGGCTGCGGCTGGGTATCGGATTGAGATTATTGCACCAAAACTTGATCTTGCATTCTTCGGAGACTTTGCTAAGTTTGCACAAGTTGCAAATGCAAAGGGAATTCTTAGTGATTCCAATTCTTACTACGCTAAGAACGTGCTATCATCGGAAGATGAGCAAAGAGTTGAAGTTGGATCGCAAGCGCCTGGCGCATTTGCTACGTCCGCGCCGTTTTAAGATTCCGTATGGGTTGAAGGTGTGGGTGTTTGTCTTTGTTCTGACCGGATGGATTTGGTGGATTTTATTCGAGTGGGTGCGTCCGGGCGGCGGATTTGACGTTGCTGACGTGATCGTGTTGATCTTGTCGGGTGGGTATTTGTTGGACTTGTTGAGAGAATTATTGCTTGGCAATGGAAACCATGATATACTTAACGATCATGAGCACACTAGACCTACCGGAGAACGCAGACGCGCAAGCGGAAACGGAAGCACCGGAAAAGACAAATGAATTTCCAGAAGGATACCCGAACTACCAAGAGGTTAATGCTTTTGTTGATTCGGTGCACTCACTCGAAGATTTAGACTTAACTGGCAAGGTTAGCGTTGAAGACTTGACGCCGGAGGAATTCCATGCGCTTCGAAAACTTTGGCGTGCCGGGCTGGTGGCAGAGGAAGATTTGCCAGAAGGTGCACACGGAGTAGATGCTACCGGGCGTCCTTTGGTGCTCGGGTGGTACAAGCCGAAGATTGGCAGAGACGCCGAACGAGGCATTAAGCGTATGCCTGAGGAAATGGCAGGCGGTGTGCCTGGTAGGTGGAAGCCAACTCTAGCGGAGCCTATCCCGGTTTTGCAATGTACCGCTTTGAAGAAGAACGGTGAACGCTGCAAGCGCTGGTCGATTCGCGGGGCTAGTGTGTGTATCTCACACGGTGGAAAAATTCCGGCTGTGCAGAAGAAGGCCGCTGCAATGGTGGAGTCGGCACGTATGCGCTTGATGGACCTCACCGATGACGCGGTGGACGTGCTCGAAGAGTTGACAAGGGTCGGAACGGCTGACGCTATTCGACTTAAGGCCGCTACGGAGATTTTGGACCGTGCAGGCGTTAAGGGCGGAATGGACGTTAATGTTGAGGTTGAACACAAGTTTGATCCGGCTGCGGAAATTGCTGACAGGTTGAAGCAAATTGCTGATCGCGCTAGAGGCGGAACGCAAGAAGATGTAATGGAATTGGAAGCAATTGTCGTTGAAGAAGAATAATAGATGCATTTCTGTTATACTTTAGGCGACGTAAGGGCATCTAATGAAGATTACACTGACCACAGATCAAATAGCAATATTGTTCTTTTTGGTTATCATGACCTACGGAGCAGGTTGGTTAGTTGTTAATAAACTGATTCCCTGGATCATTGTGAGCAGGGCACGTAGGCGTAAAGAGAAACAGCGAAGAGAACATGACAACTCTTGAAGAAGTAGCATTAAGATTTCAAGACCCGAATAGATTAGAGTCTATGGCGGAACTTGTTGCTATGCTGTCGGAAGAGGATCAGACTGAACTACTCGGAGAGAACTGGAAGAGTGAAGGTTTACTCTATGACTGGAATTTCTGGGCACGTAGGAAACAACTGGTAAAGGACACCCCGTACTACAACGTACATTTGTTTCTTACCGGGCGTGGATTTGGAAAGACGAGAAGCGGAGCCGAGTGGGTACGTGAAAAGGCAAAGGTGCCTGGAACACGTATTGCATTGGTAGGGCGTACGGCGGCTGAGGTCCGAGACGTTAGCGTATTCGGTGAGTCGGGAATTATGAACTTACCGCAACCTGCGTCCGAGAAGCCGGTGTACAAACCGTCTGAGTCTGCGCTTTATTGGCCTAATGGTAGTTATGCTAAATTGCTTTCTGCTGAGAAACCTGACGCTGCTCGTGGTTCGCAGTTCCATTATGCGTGGGTTGACGAGTTAGCATCGTACACACCGTTTGTCGGACCTGACGGTTTGACGACATTTGACAATGTGAGGCTTGCTACCCGTCTGGGTGAGCACCCGATCATTATTGTTACTACCACGCCAAAGCGCGTAAAGATTATTCGTGACCTGATTACCGAATCAAAGGAAAAGGGCACGGTTAAACTTATTCGCGGTTCTACGGACGAAAATAGGTCAAACCTTTCGTCTGTGTATTTGGACGTTGTACACGGATCGTTCGATGGTACGGCTGTTGCCAAGCAAGAACTAGACGGAGAAATGCTTGACGAAGCGCCAGAGGGTGCACTGTGGGCTGAGGAAAATATCTTGCACGCGGCCATGAGTAGGGAAGAGGCGATGCGCTTGCCGTATAGGGTGGTCGCAGTTGACCCTACCGTTGCCAAAGACCCTAGGGACGAGTGTGGTATCGTGGTGGTCGGTAGTACATCTGAGGTTGGGATGCACAAGCGAACCGCTTATGTACTGGCCGATGAGTCTTTGAAGGCTACTCCTGAGGTTTGGGCACAAAAGGTTGTTGATACGTTCAACGAATGGAAGTGTCACGGAATCATCGTGGAGAAGAATCAGGGACACCATTTGCTCACAATGGCACTATTGAACATCGATCCTACGTTGGAAGGAAGAATTTTCCCCGTCAACGCTGGACAGTCCAAGGCATTGCGAGCGGAGCCAGTTGCACAGATTTACGAGCAACACCGCGTGAATCATATTTTGGCTTTCCCATTGCTGGAAACTCAGATGACTACGTGGGAACCTGAGATTACTCCAAAATCTCCTGACCGTGTGGATGCATTGGTTCACGGGATAACCGGGTTGTTACTTGATATGCCAAAGGGCTTGAGACGTAAAAAGATGGTCGCAAAAAGTTCTGCGGCACGTAGGCTGCCTACGGGTCGAGGTACTGGAATGGTGAGACCTGCGCCGGGGTTGACACGCGGTAGGTAGGGTGCTATGGTTTGAGGGTCGTGCGGAATGCACGGCCCTTATTCTTTTGGGAGGGTGTTATGCGAGGACGTAACTAGGAGGCTTAGGTGTGGCGTAGAACGAAGAAAATACACCAACATAATACGCTAGATAGCGAATGTATTTACTGGAACGGTGAAGTGCCTAAGGACTATGGGCTACTAACCTTTATTTGTTACATATGCAGATATCCTAAATGAGGAATAAAGATGTTTCATCGCCATACTTGGACTAAGTGGGCACGTAAGCGTGTGACACAGACATTTCTTAACGGTAGAAGTTACGAGGCCGATATTCAAGAACGTACCTGCACAAGTTGTGGGAAAATTCAAGCAGAAAACATCTACTACTGAGGGCTTGACACGCTGCGGTGGCACGTGTAGTGTTGCACTTGTCAGTCAGACACACACCAGGAGGAAACATGGGAACGAAGAAGGCTACTGAGGCTCTTGCTGCGGAGCGTGCTGCACGCGAGGCAGAGGGCATGTTCGATCCGACCCCTGAGCAGAAGGTTGCTCTTCGACGTTGGAAGGTGTTGGCGGCTCGCAAGGCTGCGGTCGAGGCGGAAATGGCGGCTATTGAGTCGCAGATTTTCTCCCAGATGGGCGAGGTCGGAGCACGTGCACTGGTGGTGGATGGGCAGAACGTTGCTCTTATTTCCCCGGTTAACAAGAAGGTTGTTGACACTGAGGGCATGGCGCGTGATTTCCCAACGCTGGTTGCACAGTACGCGGAGACTGTTGCCCGATACACTCGGGTCGAGGTTGGTGTGCGGAAGGCAATCCGTAAGTGAGCGTCTGGACCCCACGGCTCACCTTTAATCGCCAGAGGATGAACCCCGCTTTGAATGAGGCGGGGTTTTCCCCTTTGTACTGCAAGAATTGCGGAATGCACTTTACGGCTGAGCAACAAGAGCAAGCAATGACCGAGTATTACGCTGAGTGCCTGGGCTGCGGTAGGGAAATTGCTACGGCGGTCATGGGTATCAAGGTGCACCCGGACTCACAGAAATTTTTGAACGCCAGTGCGGTACGGTCGAGTCTGTGGCATCACGCAACGTATCGTAGCAACTGGTACGTTGGGCTGGATGAGTATTCTCGTGAGGCTGGGGAGGATATCCTCATCCACCTGGGCACACGGGAGGCATCACTTGACCGAGCACGTACGCTACTCGGTAAGACACTGTACACTGTGAAAATCAACCCTGAGGCTACTATTTCTCCCTACGTGGTAGAAGATGACAACACGTGGCCCGAAGGTACGGGAGATTTGTCGGTGGAAGGCTGGAACGGATATTTTGGCGATGTGACACGTTATGTGAATCGCTATGAAATGCCGGGAAGTATTTCGCTGATCGTCAACTATAAGATGATTTCGATTGTTGAGGTCGAGACGCTTGACAGCGTGCACGTGGATCGTCTACAGTTGGTGTAACACCACACGGGAGGTACGTCATGCATCTTAACGAATATTACAACGAAGATACGTTCATTGACGAGATTTTCATTCTCATGCACAAGTGGGGACTCGATGACTGGAACGTGAACATTGTTAACGATGATTCGCGCGCTGGCGTGACGTACTACTCTCGCAAGGAGATTGCATTTTCTCGTACGATTGTCGAGAAGATTACACCGCTGGCTCGTATCGAACTTATCAACCACGAGATTGCACACGCCATTGCCGGTCATGAGGCTGGTCATGGTAAGTTGTGGCAGAAGTGGGCGATGAAGTGCGGCGCACGTCCTAACCCGGAAATGTGCCTGGATGGGTTTATGACGAAGAAGGTCGAATATTTTTGGCAGGCTGAGTGCGAGCGCGGCCACAAGTTCGGGCGTACGTTTAAGCCTAAGCGCAAGGAGCGTAGAGACGGCTGCCCGCACGACGGAACCGACTTGACATGGCACACGCCGGACGGTAGGGTTAGACTCATCACCGGAACGAACCGCTGAACCTAGGAGGAAACGTGAACCAGACTGAGGCACACAAGATTGCCCGTGCGCTGATGGACGATGCTGGGTTGCAGGATTGGGGAATTGTTTTCAATAACAACAAGACCCGTCTTGGGGCGTGCAACTATCGCAAGCACTGCCTGATGTTTTCCCTTGCGTTCTTGAACGATGACTTTATCGATACCGTGAAGCACGAAATGGCGCATGCCATTGTCGGGCCGTCGGCTGGGCATGGTCCCGTGTGGAAGGCTGCCGTTTCTCGCATGGGTGGCACGGCTAAGAGTTCGGCTAAGGTTGCTCCCAAGGGTGCTGAGTTTTACAAGTATTACGGGATTTGCCCGTGCGGGAAGGCGAAGAAGGGTTTTCACCGTCGCCCGCGTAGTTTTGCGTGGACGTGCAACATTTGCAAGGGTGCACTGCTTTGGAAGATGGATGGTAAGCCCATGCAGGAAGTTAAGCGCAATCCTGAGTTTGTGCCTAGCGTGCGTACGTGGGACGGTCCCGTTAAGCGTAGTAGGCGAGAGGTGTACGCTGGTCGCGGTCGCAATCCGTACGACCGTGGTTTTGTCGATATCGAGGCGCTTTGGGACGACCCTAAGTAAAGGAGAAATGTTGTGAATGTTGGTGAACTTATTGCAGAACTGTCGAAGTTTGATCCTGACACGCTAGTTCTATCTGAGGCTACATACGGATTTGATCCAGTAGAGTATGCGGAAATTCAGAGCGGGATTAGTTCCCGAGACGATCCGGATACGACTTTTGATGAGGTCATTTTGTCGTGAGGACCAAGACCGCACGTAAGGTGGTAGTGGAAGATTTCAACCAACGATATCCGGGTTTGGGTGACGTGCTACCTATCAAGTTTGTCTGGTCGTACAGGTACGCGGGACGTGCGATTGAGTGGGAATATTCTAGTGGACGTAAGTCGTATGAGATTCAGTTCTCTAGAACTTCCGTTTGGAATGCATCACGTAAGGATATGTTGAAGATTGCCAATCATGAGTTGGCACACGTTTTGACATATGTCTCGGACGAAGATGAGTCCAGGCATCATGGACCGTACTGGAAAAAGACTATTCGTGAACTTGGATATGAACCAAGCGTGAGAGCACCACAACTCTTTGGCGAGAAAATTATGACAGCCGCGTGTTTTGCTGCGAACCTTGCAATCATTGTGTGGGCACTTATGCGGTAAAATCTATTTAAGGTGGGGTATCGGGTGTAGTGCCCTCGGTGCCCTACCGACCACACTTGACAGTATGAAAGGATAGGTGTACGGTAGAACTATGAATAAGTACAAGGGAACCGCTAACCCTGCCTATGCGGCTGGCATGCGAGAGATTCGTCGTAGCGGCGCGGCAGGCACTCACGGTGACCGACGCACGAAGCGTCTGCGTACCCGCGCGAATGTCAAGCGTGCAGCGTTGCGCGATTGGACTTGACACCTTGGACGTGGCGTAGTACAGTAGAGTCATCAAGCCAGACACCACCAAGGAGGTTCGCATGGACTACAAGATTGACGCCGCCAACATTGTCAAGGTTTTTCGTCAGGCTACCGTTACGGAACTGACCGAAGAACTGGACTGGTACGTGCGGGCGTTCAACTTTGCGGCGCTGCTCAACCCGACCGACCCGAACATGGCCGCTGGTGTGATTGCGGCGGTCTCTCCGATCACCCCGTGGGGACGCAACCAGGAGATTGCACGTCGTGCATTCGAAGATGGTCGCACGACTGGCACGCTGTACCGTAACGCTGCTAAGGCCGACGCGATCATGGGTGGTGCCGATCCTCTGGACGTGCTGGGCGGAGACAAGGTGCGCAACTTTTATCTCTCGATCATTGGCGACCCTAACGCTTGCTGCATCGATCGGCACGCGATGGACATTGCTTGGGGGACTGCGACGGATGACAAGACTCGCCGCGTGATTTCTCGTAAGGGCATGTACGACAAGTTTGTGGCGGCTTACGTCGAGGCGGCAGAAATTCTCTCGGATGAGTTGGGGCGTGAGATTCTCGCCTCTGCGGTCCAGTCTGTGACGTGGGTTGTGTGGCGTCGGCTCAAGGGTCTTAACTGGCTTGACTGAGTTTTTCCACAAGCCTGTGGATAACCTAACAAGTTATCCACAGGCATTTGTGTTTATACACAGAGTTATCCACAATTTGTGATATAGCACGACGTAGATATTTTGTCAAGTGTAACGTTTTGCCCCTTACATACGTCAAATAAAATAAAAAACACACGCTTGCGTCCCCAAATCCACCGTTGTATAATAGAACCACACGCTACAGGAGGTCATCATGACAAACACCGCGACACTTGCTCCCACTAACACCACGGAGCACACCGAGAATATCGACGCGACCGGACCCGATTTTCTCCCTGAACTGAATCTCGGTCACCGTTGTGACGCTTGCTCGGCTGCTGCCGTTGCTCAGGTGGAGATTTCCGATACACTCCCGCACCTTTTGCTCTGCGGCCACCATTTCCGAAAGAATCGCGCTGCGTTTATCGAATCAGGTTACGCCTACTCGGTCCCCGACGATTACGATTACACCTTTACGGACCGAGAAATCGCTAAGCGCCCTCGCGTCTACGGAGCACGCGACGCCGGATCGTCCCCGGCTTGACAACTTCCCTCCGCACGTGTATGCTACAAGTATGAAGCGAGCGAACCTCTCGGAAGAGATTACCGAGGCATTCACGTGCGGAGACTGCTGGCTGCTGGCCGATGCGCTCCACCGCATTACCGGCTTCCCCCACGCTTTCATCGTTCCCGACGACGAGTGGGAACCGATCATCGAAGATTGCGGCTGGGTGCACGTAGGTGTTCTCACCCCGGACGGAAAATTTCTTGACGTTATGGGACTCGCGTCCCCCACTGAGGCCGCTCAAGAGTGGGAGCACGTGGGAGGATCGGCTTGCATAATCGTCGTTTCTCCGATAGAGTATGAGAAGATGGTCGCCGATCAACTCCCCTACTACGGAGAAGACCCGGAAACCGCCGCGCATGACTTGATCGCCTGGCTTGACACGATCTAAGAACTACGCTAGACTGGTACTACACCGAACAACGGAGGGCATCATGCAGATGGTCAACAAGACGCACCGCTCCCACAAGGGCCAGTGCATGTACGGTCGCAAGTGCTGCGGGTCGTCCTTGGACGGTAATGCCGACAAGAAGCGCCGCACGCTCAAGCGCGCGGAGCGCCAGGACTGGAAGCGCGACCTGCGCAACGCCTACTGAGAGGAAAATTTTCTATGAAGAAGTTTGCTATCTCGATCACCGCTGCCGCCCTACTGGCTCTCACCCTCACGGGGTGTGGCAAGGCTACGGAGCAGTTCAAGGACGCTCCGGTTTCGTCTCACGACGACTCGGCTGCCACTGTCCTGAACTTCCCTGACGGATTTTCGAACGTCGCCACGAAGTGCGACGGACCAAATCGCGTCTACGTCATTTTTCACAATGACAAGCCGTACGGTGCGATTTCGGTAGTTCCCAACGATCCCCGCTGCACGGAGGGCTGATGTTTCCCGGCGACAAGGACTTTAACAAGAGTTTCAAGCGATTTACCGGACTGATTGTTGGCGCGTGGGTCGTAGCATTTGCTGCTTCAATCGGCTTGACAGTCGCTCTCATCTGGGCTATCGTTAAGGTAGTGCAGCACTTCACCTGACACACAATCTTCCTGCACGGTACGGCGGGAATCTAATTTATTATTAGCCACGTACTGAGTCTAGCGAGTCGAATGCGGCGACAGACCTAGATTGGCGAAACCTTTGAGAACCGTAGAACCAGAC
>Ga0164242_10005364_pt1 | contig 14285 bp, 10 predicted proteins | sample OricomgcompostMG_FD_108783 | JGI IMG/M metagenome (GOLD analysis project Ga0164242, IMG submission 108783) | Miracle-Growth compost microbial communities from Emeryville, California, USA - Original compost - Miracle growth compost (MG) ... | reverse complement strand
TGATTCGCCAGCGTGGCGAGATGCTCGGCCATCACCGCCACGTTGGGTAGCGGAGCTGACTGCGTCTTCATGATGCCCAGGAGCAGGTCGCGTGCCACCGTCGATGTCGCCTCAGTCGAAACGGCTGCGGCGAACTTTTCGAACGACGCCATCTCAGCGTCCGTAAACCGGATCTGCAGCACCCGGCCACGCGCTGGACGCCTCGACTTCGGGCCGGTGACGGTGACGTTCGGCGGCAACGGTCGCATCGTCTGATCGGCTTCGCCGGCTTCTGCTTCGTCGCCTATCCGAGCCAGGCGCTGCTCAAGGGATTCACTCATCGGTACCTCCTTGCTCGTAGTAGCGGCGGTCGCGTTCGTTGGATTTCCATGCGTTGACGCCGTAGGTGACGCCGTCTTCGTCGACGGTGATGACAGTGAGGATGTCGCCGTAGCTGGGCGAGTCTCCGATGGTCCGGTCGCTGGTGCCTGATTTGCTGTTGTAATCGGGGGTGAAGACGACTTTGTTGTCGTCGGCCAGTGCCTCGTCAGCCTGGTCGGCGGTTACGCCGTGCTTGCGCACGATGTAGTCGCTGCGGTGGGACCAGTCAACCGCCATGCCATCAGCGTATTACATATGCAATACAAAAGCCAGGGTGTGGCCCATGATCACCCACTGCAGCGCTCGAACGCATGTTCGACAACTGGCGGCCCGAAACTCTCGGCTACCGCACCTTCCACCGCATCGACAGGCCAAAACCTGGCGCCTCTTCCCACCCGGAGAATTCTGGGCCAACCAAGTCTCCGCCTGGACCAAAGCCGGCGGACTCCGCCCCGAACCCCGGATGGCCCGGCCGCCAACACGCCTGGATACCCCGCGCCGATGGAACCCGGTACGCCCACGCCACCATGGAAGTCACTTCCGGCAACCATCGGTCCCGACTACTGATGTCTAAGTGGCTCCTGCCTGACGACATCAGCACCGACCTCACTATCGGTCGAGAACCACCGCGGCGTCCACGTTGGGCGGGATCTTGCCTGCAAGATGGCCGCACCCTCAGTGATCAGTGCTCGCACTTGAGGGTTCCCGCGGTATTCGAGCGGGTCGCAACACCCCTGTGCTGATTCCGTTTGCGTTGTCTCCGGCTCTCGAGTTGCCAGGTCGGGCGCCGTTCGTCATCTCCGGCTCTGTGCTACCAACGGGGCATGCCCACAACTGTCTTCCATGACCTGGATGCTTACCTTGCCCTGCCCCGGGTGTCGGGGCTCGCGGTATCGCCCGACGGCGCCCGCCTCGTCACTACCATCAGCGAGCTCAACGACAAAGGCACCGAGTACGTCACGGCGGTGTGGGAACTCGATCCGGCCGGCCGACAGCCCGCGCGGCGGCTGACCCGCGGCACCAAGGGCGAGTCCAAGCCTGCCTTCAACGCGGCCGGCGATCTCCTGTTCATCGCCACCCGCGCCGTCGACCCCACGGACGACGACGACCCACCGGCCGCCCTGTGGTCGCTACCGGCCGCCGGCGGGGAGGCCCAGCAGCTGCTGGCCCTGCCGGGCGCCATCGGTGCCGTGCACACCGCCCGCGCCGCGGACGTCGTCGTGGTCACCGCACCGATGCTGCCGTCGGCCGCCGATCCCGAGCAGGACGGGCGGCTGCGTGCCCTGCGCAAGGACAACAAGGTCTCGGTGATCCTGCACACCGGGTATCCGGTCCGGCACTGGGACCACGACCTCGGTCCGGAGCAACCGCATCTGCTCGCTCTCGATGCGGGCATCGGCCATGACATCAGCCCGCAGCCCGGTCGGGCACTGGACGAGGCCACCGTCGACATCAGCACCGACGGCACCTTCGCGGTCACATCCTGGCAGCTGCCGGGACCCGACGCCGCGCTGCGTAGCGTGCTGGTCCGCATCGACGTGCGCAGCGGAGACCGCGAGGTGATCGCCGATGATCCGGTGGCCGATCTCGGCTCGCCGGCGATCGCCCCCGATGGCAATGCGGTCGCCTTCGTCCGCGAGACGCACTCGACCCCGCAGCAGGCACCCCGGATCACCTTGTGCACCATGGCATTCAACGGACCGGTGTGCGAGATCACGGCGAACTGGGATCGCTGGCCCACCTCGGTCACCTGGACGGCGGACGGCTCGACGCTGCTGGTCACCGCCGATGACCGCGGCCGCGCACCGATTTTCACCGTCGACCCGGTCAATGGCGAGGTGGCGCCCCTGACCCACGACGACTTCGCCTACGGCGACGTACGCGCCGCGCCCGGCCCGGTGGTGTTCGCGATGCGCAGCAACTACACGACGCCGCCGCACCCGGTGCGCATCGACGCCGATGGTTCGGTCACCGTGCTGCCGTGCGTCGAATTCCCGCAATTGCCAGGCGAACTGACCGAGTTGGAGACAACCGCACCCGACGGGGCGGCGGTGCGGTCCTGGCTGACACTGCCGGCCGGCGAGAAACCGGCGCCGCTGGTGCTGTGGGTGCACGGTGGCCCGCTGGGCAGCTGGAACACCTGGCACTGGCGGTGGAACCCGTGGCTGCTGACCGCGCTCGGCTATGCGGTGCTGATGCCGGACCCGGCGCTGTCCACCGGATACGGCCAGGAATTCATCCAACGCGGCTGGGGTGCTTGGGGTTTCGCGCCCTATGACGACCTGATGGCAGCCGTCGAAGCGGCCTGCGCGCATTCCTGCATCGATGAAACCCGCACCGCGGCAATGGGCGGCTCGTTCGGTGGATACATGGCCAACTGGATCGCCGGGCACACCGACCGGTTCGCGGCGATCGTTACCCACGCCAGTCTGTGGGCGCTCGACCAGTTCGGCCCCACCACCGACGGCGCGTATTGGTGGGCCCGGGAGATGACCACAGAAATGGCGCAACGCAATTCACCGCATCACCACGTGGCCGAGATCAACACCCCGATGCTGGTGATCCACGGCGACAAGGACTACCGGGTGCCGATCGGCGAGGGCCTGCGGCTCAGGTTCGACCTGCTGACCCGCTCGGCGCTGCCCGCCGACGACACCGGCGCGACCGCGCACCGCTACCTGTACTACCCGACCGAGGGGCATTGGATCCTGGCGCCGCAGCACGCCAAGATCTGGTATCAGGTGGTGGCGGCCTTGCTGGCCGAGCACCTGCTCGGGAAGACCGTCGACCTGCCCGAGATCCTTGGCTAGGTTGGCAACCATGACCGCACCACAGCGCGAATTCGACATCGTCCTCTACGGTGCCACCGGTTTCGTCGGAAAACTGACCGCGAACTACCTGGCGCAGGCCGGCGGCACCGCGCGCATCGCGCTGGCAGGCCGCTCGCCGGCCAAACTTGCCGCCGTCCGTGACGCCCTGGGCTCGGCTGCACAGGGCTGGGAACTCATCGAGGCCGACGCCTCGTCGCAGTCCACACTCGATGCGCTGGCGGCCCGTAGCCGGGTGGTGGTCACCACCGTCGGGCCCTACACCAAATACGGATTGCCGATGGTGTCCGCCTGTGCCGCCGCGGGCACCGATTACGCCGATCTCACCGGCGAGACCACCTTCATCCGGGAGAGCATCGACCTGTACCACAAGCAGGCCGTCGATACCGGCGCCCGGATCGTGCACTCCTGCGGATTCGATTCCATCCCTTCCGATCTCACCGTCTATGCGCTGTACAAGGCTGCGCAGGCCGACGGTGCCGGTGAACTCACCGACACCGACTTCGTGCTGCGCGGGTTCTCCGCGGGCGTATCCGGCGGCACCGTTGCCTCGATGTTGGAGTTCATGACGACGGCGTCGACCGATCCCGAGGTGCGTCGGACCCTGCGCGACCCCTACACCCTGACCACCGACCGGGCCGCCGAACCCGAACTGGGCCATCAGTCCGACGCGCCGTGGCGCCGTGGGCGCGAGATTGCCCCCGAACTCGACGGGCTCTGGACCGGCGCGTTCGCCATGGGCGTGCCGAACTCGCGGATCGTGCGCCGCAGCAATGCCCTGCTGAACTGGGGTTACGGCCGCCGGTTCCGGTACTCGGAGAACATGAGTCTGGGCTCCTCGCCGATCGCGCCGGTGGCCGCGGCCCTGGGCACCGCCGCCAATGCCGCGTTCATGGGCCTGGGCACCCGTTACTTCGACAAGCTGCCCCGCGCCCTGGTCGACCGCATCGTGCCCAAACCGGGTACCGGACCCAGCGAAAAGGCCAGGGACAACGGCTATTACCGGGTCGAGACCTACACCCGTACCACCTCCGGCGCCCGCTACCGCGCAGTGATGGCCCAGGACGGCGACCCCGGCTATAAGGCCACCGCGGTGCTGCTCGGCGAATGCGCTCTGGGGCTGGCACTGGACCGAGACCGATTGTCGGATCTGCACGGCGTGCTGACTCCGGCCGCCGCGCTGGGTGATGTGCTGCTGACCCGGCTGCCGGCCGCCGGCGTCACACTGGAGACCGAGTCGCTCGGCGGCTGATCGGCGCAGCCCGCACCGAACCGCTGTGCGTTCGCTGACCGCGGACTAGGGTCGGCACTGAAGCGCGATACACACATCCCGACACTCCCGGCGATCAAAGGGGACATGCCATGGCCGATCTCGACGACCTGCTCAATCAGATTCCGACGCAAGAGATTGCGGCCAAGCTGGGTGCCGATGAAGGCGAGGTGAACAGCGCCGTGCAGAACCTGGTGCCGCTGCTGCTCGGCGGCCTGGCGCACAACGCCCAGGACTCCGACACGGCCGCCAACATCGAGAGCGCCGCCAGCGATCACGCGGCCAGTGGGTTGCTCGACGGCGGCGTCTCGGTCGATCAGGTGAACCAGGACGACGGCGCCAACCAGATCTCCCGGATCTTCGGCGGCAACGACACCTCCCAGGTGGCCTCGGCCCTGGCCGGCGGCGGCGCCGGCAGCAGCGACCTGATCCAGAAACTGCTGCCGATCCTGGCGCCGATCGTGCTGGCCTACATCGGCAAGCAGCTGACCGGTGGGTCGGCGGCGGCACCGGCCAATCAGGCTTCCTCCGGGGGCGGCGGGCTGGGCGACGTGCTCGGGGGCATCCTCGGTGGCGCGCTGGGCGGCGGCAATTCCGGCGGCAACAACAACCCGCTGGGCGGCATCCTGGGCAATGTGCTCGGTGGTGCGCTGGGCGGTGGCAACTCGGGCAACAACAATCCACTGGGACAGATCCTCGGCGGGTTGCTGGGCGGGAAGAAGTAGTAGCGCTCATCACACCCGGACAACCGGTGTACCCGCGACGGCGGGGGCGTCTGCGTCCGCCCGCGGGTCTTCCCTAGAATTGGCCGGTGACTGCCAGCGGTTCTCCTGAATCCACCGACACCAATGCTGGTGCCGCTTCCAGCGGCGCTGCTGCCGATACCGAACGCGCGGTAGACGGCCTGCCCAAGTCGTGGGATCCGACCGCGGTAGAGGCCGACATGTACCAGGGCTGGGTCGACGCCGGGTACTTCACCGCCGATCCGACCAGCGACAAGCCGCCGTACTCGATTGTGCTGCCCCCGCCGAATGTCACCGGCAGCCTGCACATGGGCCATGCCCTGGACCACACCCTGATGGATGCGCTGACCCGGCGTAAGCGCATGCAGGGCTACGAGGTGTTGTGGCTGCCCGGCATGGACCACGCGGGCATCGCCACCCAGAGCTTGGTGGAAAAGCAGCTCGCCGCCGACGGCAAGGCCAAGGAGGACTTCGGCCGCGAGCTGTTCATCGACAAGGTCTGGGACTGGAAGCGCGAGTCCGGCGGCACCATCGGCGGCCAGATGCGCCGCCTGGGCGACGGCGTGGACTGGAGCCGCGACCGGTTCACCATGGACGAGGGCCTGTCGCGGGCCGTGCGCACCATCTTCAAACGGCTCTTCGACGCCGGGCTGATCTACCAGGCCGAGCGGTTGGTCAACTGGTCGCCGGTGCTGCAGACCGCGATCAGTGACCTGGAGGTCAAGTACGAGGACGTCGAGGGCGAACTGGTGTCGTTCCGGTACGGCTCGATGGACGACGCGCAACCGCACATCGTGGTGGCCACCACCCGCATCGAGACCATGCTCGGTGACACCGCGATCGCCGTGCACCCCGACGACGAGCGCTACCGTGCGCTGGTCGGCAGCACCCTGCCGCACCCGTTTCTGCAGCGCGACATCGTCATTGTGGCCGACGAGCACGTCGACCCCGAATTCGGTACCGGCGCAGTCAAAGTCACTCCGGCGCACGACCCCAACGACTTCGAGATCGGCCTGCGGCACAGCCTGCCGATGCCGACCATCATGGACACCACCGGCAAGATCGCCGACACCGGAACCGAATTCGACGGCATGGACCGCTTCGAGGCCCGTGTCAAGGTGCGCGAGAAGCTGGCCGCGCAGGGGCGCATCGTCGCCGAAAAGCGGCCATATCTACACAGCGTCGGGCACTCCGAGCGCAGTGGCGAGCCCATCGAACCGCGGTTGAGCCTGCAGTGGTGGGTCAAGGTGGAATCGCTGGCCAAGGCCGCCGGCGACGCGGTCCGCAACGGCGACACCGTGATTCACCCGGCCAGCCTGGAGCCGCGGTGGTTCGCCTGGGTCGACGACATGCACGACTGGTGCATCTCGCGTCAGCTCTGGTGGGGTCACCGCATCCCGATCTGGCACGGCCCCGACGGGCAGACCGTGTGCGTCGGGCCGGACGAGGAACCGCCGGCCGGCTGGGAACAGGACCCCGACGTGCTGGACACCTGGTTCTCCTCGGCGCTGTGGCCGTTCTCCACCATGGGCTGGCCCGACCGCACCCCCGAATTGGAAAAGTTCTATCCGACAACGGTTCTGGTCACCGGCTACGACATCCTGTTCTTCTGGGTGGCGCGGATGATGATGTTCGGCACCTTCGTCGGCGACGATCCGGCCATCACCGCCGGCGGCTCGCGGGGTGCCCAGGTGCCGTTCCGGAATGTGTTCCTGCACGGCCTGATCCGTGACGAGTTCGGCCGCAAGATGAGCAAGTCCAAGGGCAACGGTATCGACCCGCTCGATTGGGTCGAACAGTTCGGCGCCGACGCGCTGCGCTTCACCCTGGCCCGGGGCGCCAGCCCCGGCGGTGACCTGTCCATTGGCGACGACGCGGCCCGTGCCTCCCGCAACTTCGCCACCAAGCTGTTCAACGCCACCCGTTTTGCGCTGATGAACGGTGCCACACCGGCGCCGCTGCCGGAGCCGGTCGAGCTCACCGACGCCGACCGCTGGATCTTGGGCCGCCTGGAAGAGGTGCGCGCCGAGGTGGACAAGGCGCTGGACCGCTACGAGTTCAGCCGGTCCTGCGAGGCGTTGTACCACTTCGCCTGGGACGAGTTCTGCGACTGGTACGTCGAGTTGGCCAAAGCCCAACTGTTCGAAGGTGGTTCGCGTGGCGAGCACACCAAGGCCGTGCTGGCCGCGGTGCTCGACTCGCTGCTCAAGCTGCTGCACCCGGTGATGCCGTTCGTCACCGAGGCGCTGTGGACGTCGCTGACCGGTGGTGAGTCGGTGGTGATCGCAGCCTGGCCGCAGGCCTCGGGCATCGAGCCCGATCAGGTTGCCGCCGGGCGGATCACCGACATGCAGAAGCTGATCACCGAGGTCCGCCGGTTCCGCAGCGACCAAGGGCTCAACGACCGGCAGAAGGTGCCGGCCCGGCTGGTCGGGATCTCCGAGGCGGACCTCGATGGCCAGGTGGCGGCGGTGACCTCGCTGGCCTGGCTGACCGAACCGGTCGAGGGTTTCAATCCCTCTGCCGCGGTGGAGGTTCGGCTCTCGCGCGGCACCGTGTTGGTCGAGGTGGACACCTCGGGCACTGTCGATGTCGCCGCCGAACGTCGCCGGCTGGAGAAGGATCTGGCTGCCGCGCAGAAGGAATTGACCCAGACCGCAGGCAAATTGGGCAACGAGGCCTTTCTGGCCAAGGCTCCCGATGAGGTGGTCGCCAAGATCCGGGCCCGTCAGCAGCTGGCCACCGAGGAGGTCGACCGGATCACCGCCCGGCTGGCCGGTCTGCCGTCGGCATGACCGCCCCCACCCCGGACGAGCTGGCCGAGCTGGTGCAGGTCGAGTACCTGCTCGACCAGCGCTGGCCGGAGACCAAGATCGAGCCGAGCACGGTGCGCATCGAGGCACTGCTGGAGATGCTGGGCTCGCCGCAGCGCAGCTACCCGAGCATCCACGTGGCCGGCACCAACGGCAAGACCTCGGTCACCCGGATGATCGATGCGCTGCTGACCGCATTCTCCCGGCGCACCGGGCGTACCACCAGCCCGCACCTGCAGGCCGCCACCGAGCGCATCGCGATCGACGGAAAGCCCATCAGCCCAGCGCAATACGTGGCTACCTACACCGAGATCGAGCCGTTCGTCGAGATCGTCGACCGGCAGTCGCAGACCGGTGAGCTCGGTGCTCCCGGGCCCAGGATGAGCAAGTTCGAGGTGCTCACCGCCATGGCGTTCGCCGCGTTCGCCGACGCCCCGGTCGACGTCGCGGTGGTCGAGACCGGACTGGGCGGACGCTGGGACGCGACCAATGTGGTCGACGCCCCGGTCGCCGTGATCACCCCGATCGGGTTGGACCACATCGACTTTCTGGGCGAGACCATCGCCGCCATCGCGGGGGAGAAGGCCGGCATCATCGCCCGCCAGCAGCCCGAGCTGGTGCCCGCCGGCACCGACCCCAGCACCATCGCGGTGATCGCCCGCCAGGTACCCGAGGCGATGGAAGTGCTGATGGCACAGGCGGTTACCGCCGATGCCGTGGTGGCCCGCGAGGACGCGGAGTTCGCGGTGCGTGGCCGGCAGATCGCGGTGGGCGGGCAGATGCTGGAGCTGCAGGGTCTGGGCGGGGTGTATTCGGACATCTTCCTGCCGCTGCACGGCGAGCATCAGGCGCACAACGCGGTGCTGGCGCTGGCCGCGGTGGAGGCGTTCTTCGGGGCAGGTGCCGACCGGCAGCTCGACGTCGACACCGTGCGGGCCGGCTTCGCCGCGGTGCGCAACCCCGGGCGGTTGGAGCGGATGCGCAGCGCACCAACGGTTTTCATCGATGCCGCACACAACCCGGCCGGGGCGGCCGCGCTGGCCGATGCCCTGGAATCCGAATTCGAGTTCCGCTTCCTGGTCGGGGTGATCTCGGTGATGGCCGACAAGGACGTCGCCGGGATCCTGGCCGCCCTGGAACCGGCCTTCGATCTGCTGGTGGTGACGCACAACGGGTCACCGCGGGCGATGGATACCCAGACCCTGGCATCGCTGGCCGAGGAGCGTTTCGGTCCGGAACGGGTGATCATCGCCGCGACGCTGCCCGATGCCATCGAGGCGGCCACCGCGCTGGTCGAGGAATCGGGCAATGACTACGGCATCTCCGACGGTTTCTCCGGGGCCGGCATGGTGATCACCGGTTCGGTGGTCACAGCCGGGGTGGCCCGCACCCTGTTCGGAAAGGACCCCGCGTGAACGCCTCAGCGAGCCCGCAGCCACCAGACCCGTGGAAGAGCTTCCGCGGCGTCATGTCCGGCACCCTGATCCTGGAGGCCATCGTGGTGCTGCTGGCGCTGCCGGTGGTGTCGGTGTTTCATGGTGGGCTGACGCCGCTGAGCAGCGGCTACCTGATCGGCATGGCCGTCGTGCTGGTCCTGATGACCGGCCTGCAGGGCCGCCCGTGGGCGCTGTCGGCCAACGTCGGCCTGCAGGTGGTGCTGATCGCCGGCACCTTCGTCGACCCGACCATCGGCATCGTCGGGGTGATCTTCCTGGTGGTCTGGCTGTTGATCGTCTACCTGCGTGTCGAGGTCAAGCGCCGCCAGGACCGCGGTCTGCTACCCGGGCAACATCCAGATTCGAACTGACCACGTGCGCCGGCTGTGCCACGATCGGAGGGTGATCTCGCGTTGGTTCCTCGCGGTGGTGACCGTGCTGATATGTGCAACCACGACAGTGGGGCCGGGTGCCACACCCGCGCGCGCTGACGACTGTGCCGATGTCGCACTGGTTTTCGCCCGCGGCACCGGTGAACTCCCCGGCCTCGGCCGGGTGGGACAGGCGTTGGCCGACGCCTTGCGGCCGCGACTGGGCGGCCGGTCGCTGAGCACCTACGGAGTGAACTATCCGGCCAGCATCAACTTCCTGACCACCGGCGACGGTGCGAACGATGCGGCGGCGAACGTCGCGGCCACCGCCGCGCAGTGCCCGGGCACCCGGATCGTGCTGGGCGGCTTTTCGCAGGGCGGCGCGGTGGTGGCGATGCTCGCCGGTGTCAACCCGCTGGGGCCGACCGTCGGCAATATCGGCTCGGCGCCGCCGCTGGCGCCCCCGCTGGTCGACCGGATCGCCGCCGTCGCAGTATTCGGCGGCCCGGCCGCGCGGTTCGGCACCCCACTGTCGAGCACCGGCGCGTTCGCCGGCCGCACCATCGATCTGTGCGCCGCGGGTGACCCGATCTGTGAGCCCGGCGGGCGTAGCCGGGCGGCGCACAACAGCTACGAATTCGCCCCGTTCCCCGGTCAGGCAGCAGGGTTCATCGCCGGCCGGGTGTGACCGAAAGTGCCCGAATCACGGTTTTTGGTTACTGACCGGTACGCTGTCCGCCGTGACTGAGCGGACCCTGGTTTTGATCAAGCCCGATGGCGTGCAGCGCCACCTCATCGGCGAAATTATCGGTCGGATCGAGCGCAAGGGCCTGACCTTCGCCGCCCTCGAACTGAAGAACGTCAGTGTGGAGCTGGCCACCGCGCACTACGCCGAGCACGAGGGCAAGCCCTTCTTCGGCGACCTGCTGGAATTCATCACCTCCGGCCCGGTGGTCGCGGCCATCGTCGAGGGCCCGCGCGCCATCGCCGCGTTCCGTCAGATCGCCGGCGGCACCGACCCGGTGGAGAAGGCGGCGACCGGCACGATCCGCGGTGACCTGGCCCTGGTGACCCAGGACAACCTGGTGCACGGCTCGGATTCGCCCGAGTCCGCGGCCCGTGAAATCGCCCTGTGGTTCCCCGCTAATTGACGCTGTGGACCGCCGGTAGCTGAGCTACCGGCGGTACCTCGTCGGAGATTGGCCGACGATGTGGGATACTGGCTAGCGGGTGACCGGTTTCATACCAGGAGCGGGCGCCCGGATGAAGACTTAGACGAGCGCGACCACCCGGAGAAATTCGCGTGCGGCGCCGACCGTCCAGCCATCATTCAGCCAGGCACCGAGGGCTCCTTGTGGGCCGCTAGGTGCGAGACCACAACAAGCTCGGGAGAAGTTCCCCGGGCCCATATTGGAAGCCCTCGCGTGGCCGCGTCGCACGACGCGCCCGGGGGCTTGAGGAGAATACGTGCCCGACAGTGCCGATACTGAAGCCCAACTTGACGCCCAATCCGAAGATGCGAGCCGCCCGGCGGAGCTGCCCGAACGGCTGAGGATTTTCTCGCTGGCCCGATTGCTTGGAACCACCAGCCGGACCATCACCGAAGCGCTCGCCGGCATCGACGGCAAGCCCCGAAACCCGGCGTCCACGGTGAACCGGGCCGAGGCCGAGCGGGTCCGTGACCTGCTGGGTCTGGGGGTGCCGGTCGAACCGGCCGTCGATGCGACCGAAGAACCCGTCGAGGTCCCCGCTCCGGTGGTCGAGGTCGCCGAGGCGCCGGTCGAGGTTCCGGTCGTCGACACCGACGCCGAGACCGAGATCGATGTGGCCGTGGTGGTGGTCGACGGTGACGAGCCCGAATCCCGCCTGATGCTGGAAACCGTCCCGGTGACGGTGTCCGAACCCGCCGACTACCTGCCGCTGTTCGTGGCGCCACAGCCGGTGGCGTTCACCCCGCCCGCCGAGCCGGTCGACACCGGCGATGACGAGGCAGCCGACGACGGCGCCGAGGACGGCGCGCTCGACGAGGACGGCGATCGGCCGGCCAACCGTCGCCGCCGCCGGGGGCGCCGCGGACGCGGACGTGGCCGCGGTGAGCAGAGTGCCGACGAGGCCGGCGACGGCGAAGACGGCCTCGACGCCGAAGCCGCCGAGGGGGACACCGCCGACGCCGCCGATGACGATGAGGACTCGGACACCGACTCCGAGGACTCCGATGACGACGGCGCGAATGCCGAGGGCGCCACTCGGCGCCGGCGGCGTCGTCGTCGCCGCAAGTCCGGCTCCGGCGGTGGCGACGAGGCTGACGGTGATTCCGGTTCGTCCGACGACCCGCCGAACACCGTGGTGCACGAGCGTGCGCCGCGCGCCAAGTCCGACAACAACGAGATCCAGGGCATCAGCGGTTCGACCCGGCTGGAGGCCAAGCGTCAGCGTCGCCGCGACGGCCGCGATGCCGGCCGGCGTCGTCCGCCGATCCTGAGCGAGGCCGAGTTCCTGGCCCGGCGCGAGGCCGTCGATCGGACCATGATCGTCCGCGACAAGGTCCGCACCGAGCCGCCGCACGAGGGCGCCCGCTACACCCAGATCGCCGTTCTCGAAGACGGCGTCGTGGTCGAACACTTTGTCACCTCGGCCGCCTCGGCATCGCTGGTTGGCAACATCTACCTGGGCATCGTGCAGAACGTGTTGCCTTCGATGGAGGCGGCGTTCGTCGACATCGGCCGCGGCCGCAACGGCGTGCTCTACGCCGGTGAGGTCAACTGGGAGGCCGCCGGTCTGGGCGGGTCCAACCGCAAGATCGAGCAGGCCCTCAAGCCCGGCGACTACGTCGTGGTGCAGGTCAGCAAGGATCCGGTCGGGCACAAGGGTGCCCGGTTGACCACGCAGGTGTCGCTGGCCGGGCGCTACCTGGTGTACGTGCCGGGGGCGTCGTCCACCGGGATCAGCCGCAAGTTGCCCGACACCGAGCGCCAGCGGCTCAAGGAGATCCTCAAAGAGGTGGTCCCGGCCAACGCGGGCGTGATCATCCGGACGGCCTCCGAGGGGGTCAAGGAAGAGGACATCCGCACCGACGTCAACCGGTTGCAGGAGCGCTGGACCGAGATCGAGGCCAAGGCCACCGAGGTCACTGGGAAGAAGGCCGGGGCCGCCGTCGCGCTGTACGAAGAACCCGATGTGCTGGTCAAGGTGATCCGCGACCTGTTCAATGAGGACTTCTCGAAGCTGATCGTGTCCGGCCAGGATGCCTGGAACACCATCAACGGATACGTGAATTCGGTTGCGCCGGAACTACTTTCCCGGATCTCGCGATACGAGCCGGCCGGTGGTGAGTCGGGCCCGGATGTGTTCGCGGTGCACCGCATCGACGAGCAGCTGGCCAAGGCGATGGATCGCAAGGTGTGGCTGCCCTCGGGCGGCACCCTGGTGATCGACCGCACCGAGGCGATGACCGTGGTCGACGTCAACACCGGCAAGTTCACCGGTTCGGGCGGCAACCTGGAGCAGACCGTCACTCGCAACAACCTGGAGGCGGCCGAGGAGATTGTCCGCCAGCTGCGGCTGCGTGACATCGGCGGCATCGTGGTGATCGACTTCATCGACATGGTGTTGGAGTCCAACCGCGACCTGGTGCTGCGCCGGCTGACCGAGGCGCTGTCCCGGGATCGGACCCGCCATCAGGTGTCCGAGGTGACTTCGCTGGGCTTGGTGCAGCTGACCCGCAAGCGTTTGGGCACCGGTCTGATCGAGGCCTTCTCCACCACCTGCACGCATTGCGCGGGCCGGGGCATCGTGCTGCACGGCGACCCGATCGACACCGCGTCGTCCTCGGCCGGCCGCAAGGCCGAGCCGGGTGCCTCCGGCAGCAGCCGTCGCAAGCGCGGCAAGAAGGGCGCGGCACGCCCCGAAGAGGTGCAGGTCGCCAAGGTGCCGACGCACTCGGTCGAGCATCCGATGTTCAAGGCGATGGCCGCGGCCGGCAAGCACGAGGACGATGACGAGGCGCACGACGACGAGGGTCTCGGCGATGAGGCGTTGATCGACGACGAGCAGACCGACGAGACCGTCGATGACCGGTCCGAAGACCTGGACGCCGATGACATCGACGACGATGACGCGGATGACGACTCGGATGACGAGGACTCGGACGAATCCGACGACATCGAGGCCGAGGACGAGCTCGACGTGGAACTCGACGAGGACTTCGATGATTCCGACGTCGACGATTCCGACGACGAGGACGACTCCGACGAGGGCGACGAACCGGAGACCGAGGACACCGACGAGGAACCCGAGGTCGAAGACGAGCCGATCGTTGTCGCCGCACCGCCGGCCCGTCGCCCGCGCCGTCGGGCAGTGTCCCGGCCCGCCGGACCCCCGGTCGGCGGTGTGGATGACTGATACCGGTCAGCTCTAGGCGGTTTGACCCTCTAATAGCTGGTCACGTACTCTTGACCAGTTGTC
>Ga0164242_10005363_pt1 | contig 14286 bp, 7 predicted proteins | sample OricomgcompostMG_FD_108783 | JGI IMG/M metagenome (GOLD analysis project Ga0164242, IMG submission 108783) | Miracle-Growth compost microbial communities from Emeryville, California, USA - Original compost - Miracle growth compost (MG) ... | reverse complement strand
TCAATCACCCAATCCATTAATGGTCCTGATATCATTGCCTGATAAGGCGGTTGATCTGCTGTAAATGTAAATTGTACCCCGCCGCCGGCCCTTTTTTTGATATAATGGACCATATTTTCTACCTGGCTGGCGACATCGGCTGGTAACAGCTTTGGCGCACTTCCGATTTTGGCGAACCGGTCGCTGATGAGTTTTAAGCGCGCAATATCGGTCCCCATTTCTCTTAGAATCTGGAGATGGTTCTTTTGATCTGTATTCGCCTTATCCGCTTCTTGTCTCTTTAAATCGGATGGACTATAATCTGTGGGTCGCTCCAGCTGCTCATAGTTGCTTTTAAGGATCTCTGACCAGCCTTCCAGGCTGGTTAGAGGTGTCCCTAACTGATGGGCTGTCTCTTTGGCCATCCCTACCCATAATCTGTTCTGTGCGCTTTTATTGGCCACTCGTTGGATGACGATCAAAACAATGATAAATAAGCCGACGATGCAAAGCTGTATGACGGGGAAATATCGGAGTTCTCGTTGCAGGCGGCTTTCTCCATAATAATAATGCAGGGAGGCGGAGGTATCTTGATCAAAGGTCAAAACAATCGGCGCATGCATGTTTTTAAAGGCACGGAGCTTATCTTTTAAATAGGCTGGGTTATCCACTGCACTGGCACTGTCAAGGTTCAGGTAGTTGCCTGTAATGCTGTCTTTAACTGTCGTTTCTATTATCGGGATATCTTTGTTTTCTGATGATATTTTGACCGCGAGATTCAAATTTGTCTCATCTGTTGCATTCGCAATGGTCCTTTGTGCTTCTACCCAGGTCTCTACTCTTTGGGTTTCTATCTTGCCCAGCTTTAAGGAAAGATACCTGGAATAGACTAAACTACCGGTGACGATCACAAGGGCGATCAGTACCAGTAGGATTTTCCAGTTAAAAACGGGGGCGAACTTCATCCCCCGAAATTAAGGCAAATTATGGGAATAGGTATTATGGGCTGCATTATTTATGGGAAACGAAGTGGAGCTAGCATAAAACATCTGGAGCAGCTACAACGGGAAAGGTGGCAGTTATTTAAGGGCAAAATATGTTACAGTACTTCAGAGTAGAATTTCATTTTAATGCTGGCGGAGCTTTCAAAGGGCAGCTAAAAATAAATATTTACAACAATGAATATATTCATCTTTATTTTCTTATACCTGGCATTAATCTAACTTCCACATAATTATAACTAGCCCTCACCTTACTACCCAAAGCACTTTATTTAAGTTTAAGAATACACAAACCTTCCATAATGAAATTAAGCAAAAAAAGATTGGCCAATAAATTCTGATTTTTAAATTAAGCACCATTATATCTCATAATTTAATAAATTTTTACCATTTAAGAAATTTGAGTACATTAGCTGTCAATATAAGAAATGCAAATAATTGAAATAAACAAAATAAAGCCACTTTATATATTTATTTAGCTTATAATTACTAAGAGTAAAATATAATTAATTACCCATAAAATTGATAAAGGCGTTTCATTAAAACTTTAAACCATTATGAAGGAAAGAAACTATTTATATCCAAAACTCATATTTATCTTGTTAATACTACAGTTTGAAACAACTTTTACTTCTTATGCCCAAAAGCCGCAAACAATCCGTATTGCCCCAGAAGCCGCAAGAGGTGGGCAGGTTTCGGACATATTTGATTCTGTTTCCTTTATACCTTTAGAATCCACTAAGGAATCCGAATTTGGAGAAATTAATCAGTTAATTGTAACAGATAAATATTATATAATACTAGATAATCGAACAACAAACTGCATTCTTATTTTCAATAAAGATGGAAAGTTCCAAACAAAAATAAGCGATTGGAAAGGACATGCGCCAAATTTTCTATCCAACAAACCGTATATTTCCGATGGAAAGTGGATTAATTATATAAGCTATGATAGCCAAAACCACATTATAGAGGTTAAGCTTTACCAAAATAAAGATTCCACCACTTATGAATTCGATCTAAATGGGAAATTAATAAAAAAAATAAAAAAAACGTGGGGGGAATCAGATCAATGGTTGAATTTAAAAAATAATGAAAGAATACACCTTCACTCAATTTCAAAAACCTATTTCAAAGACAAAACAATTGATGCATTTAATCAGATTGATATCATAAATCATGATTCAACCATAAATTCATTTTGGCCAATAGATACAGCCTATCCTTTAATTTATAATTACAGTGGTCAAAATTATATGGCAAATTATGGCCTAACATTTTATAAAGACACTGTTGCTTTATTATCATTTCCGGGAAGTTATGATGTATACGAAGTCACCCCTAATGCTATAAAGAAAAGATATAAATTCATATTTCCAGAGAATCTATACTTACCAGATAGTCTCAGATCAATTAAAGCTTTTAGTAAGTATAAAATCTATAAACATCCTCACATTTTTAGCACTAAAACTATTCAGGTAGGTAATTTACTCTTTATAAGAGCTTTTGATGTAAGAGAAAATGACACATATATATATAATCTTTTAAATGGAAGCATTACGAACTTTTCAAAAATTGAGCCCGACAAAACCTCTCATTTCCTAAAAATTTGCGACGCATCAGAGGGAGGCGTAAATTACAGTAATAAAGGATTTTATTTATCGGATGGGAAAAGCATCTACACCGCTTACCCAGGTAAATATTTAAGTCAACAATTTGGGGAAGAGATTGCTAAATCAATAAAAAACAATACCCCGTTAAAAAAATTCTTCGCAAGTCCCAAAAAATATAGAAACTATGTCATTGTAAAATTAACTCCAAAATCTCAAAATTAATGTATGCCTAAAGCAAGGGCAATAATATCAACCATTGTAATAATCTTTATTTTTATTTCTTCTCCCAATTTAATGGGACAAAATACAACTAACACTACAATAAAAGGAAAGGTGATTGACTCATCCTTAAATAAAGGATTGGAAGCAAGTACGGTTACTATATATAAAACAAAGGATTCAACGTTAGTTAACTATACACTATCAGATATCTACGGGAATTTTACACTTGACAATATCCCCCATAATCAGGAATTATACATCATTATCAACGCTATTGGGTACCACCCATTGTATAGACAATTGAAATTCACCGATAGTAACAAAATCAATAAAGTTACTCTTTACAAATTCAAAATGCAGCCATCCACAAAAGCTTTGAACGATGTAATTGTCAAAAGTGTGCCTCCTATTACAATGAACAACGATACCATTGAATTTCATGCAGATGCCTTTAAAATGGACCCCAATGCAGTTGTAGAAGACCTTCTTAGAAGACTTCCAGGAGTAATTGTGTGGGGGGATGGTGCAATTACCGTAAATGGGAGGCCTGTCCCATCTGTTTTAGTAAATGGAAAACCGTTTTTTGGAGGAAATGCAAAAATATCAACTCAAAATATTTCTAAAGAAGCTGTGGACAAAATTCAAGTATATAGTAAAAACAATCAAAATCATCACAGCGATAGTACCCTGGAGGCTAATATTCAATTAAAAAAAGGACATGAAAAAGGTTATTTTGGAAAAATGATCATCGGGGAAGGCACGACTCATCGACATAACTTATTAGGAAACATCAATATTTATAATAACAAAATCCAATTAGGAGTTATTGGGACTAATAATAATGTAAATAATTTTACCAATGACATCAATACATTAATTGCCAACAGTACTTATAAAGGCATCGGAGCATCATTGGATTTGCAACCAGATTTTGAATCTGAAGGGAATAATAAAACACTTTCAACAGGGTTTACCCTTAGAAATGAAATTAAAAAAAATAGTACATTAAACTTAGATTATTTATTTCAAAATAGAAAAAACAATTTGTACAAGTCAGCAAACTCAATCAGAAACATAGCCCAGGATAGCACACAAAATACATTATTGTCATCCAATGATGATAACAAAGAATCTCTAAGAACTCTTAAGGCAAAATATATGTGGAAAAATAATAAATCCCACTTATCCGTGAGTACTCAACTTAATTTTACAGATGGAGATTCTAATATTCAAGATTCTACTGAAGTGTTCATAAAGTCTAATCCAACCTTGCAAAGCAAAAGTTATTCAAAAGAAATCTCAGCTTCCAAAAGCAATTCCAAGCATATTAAAATTAATTATGGTCTTAAAAAAAGAAATGGTTTGGACGATGTTATTGGATTGACTTATGAATTTAATCAAAACTGGAACCGATTTAACAATAAATCAGAAACATCATTTCAATCTGAACAGGATCCAACTCAGAATTTATATTTCAATAGACAGTATAAAAATTTGAATGAAAAAACTAATCATAATTTATTATTTGAGGCCAATAATATGCTTGAATCATATAGTAACAGGTATTTTGGAGGCATTATCATAAACACGAAAAATGAGTTTAATACATCAATTATTCTTCAGGACAATAATATTTATGATCATTTGGATAACGAACTATTGCAAAATAAATATTTAACTGTAGTAAACCATACACGCATAATTAACGAAAGGCCAACAATTAGTTTAATAAAAGATTTGAACCGTGACTGGCCAGGAAGATATAATAAAAAACTTTCGTTTCAAGTTGATTTCGCAGCTCAATTATACGAATTCCAAAATAAATCTACTCACGATTTCCAAGTCATTAAAAAATTTCACATAAAATCAATCCCCTCCTTTGCCTTTAGCTACGATTATAGAAACAGCAATCTATATAATAAATTTTCTTTTAATTTCAAAAGATCCTATCGCTATCCTATCTTAAATGAATTAGCTCCCACTACGGATAGTTCCAATATTTATTTTTTAAATATCGGGAATAAAACTTTAGTCCCTTCAACTACCAATTCATTTATATTTGGCATTACTCATTTTGGATTAAAAAAATATCCTTGGAGCTATTTTTTTAATTTTAGGTTGGATAAAACAAATAAGTATTTTGCAGACAGCAGTAGTACAGATTCATTGGGAAGGACCATTTCCTCTTTTACCAACTTTGGAGCACAAAACCGTATTGCAGAATCTTTTAGGTTAGAAAAATCATTTGTATTAAACAAGAACCAATTTAGTTTAAGCCTAAATGAAAATAATTCCTACAGCATTCAACCCGTCTTTATAAATAGCAGGCAATATCAATCGAAATATTTTGTATCAAGTTCCTTCCTGTCAATGAATTACGAGTTGATAGACCTTTTTCAAACGATGTTAATAACCGAATTTAGATTTTCTAAATCTAGGCAAGAAGCAAATAATGTTGAAGGTATATTCAAATATAATAATAATGAATTCATTCAAACGCTAAGTGGGAGTTTTAACATAACAAAACGCTTTAATATAAGTTCAAATGTAAAATATCATCGGTACTCTACCGCTGGTCTCAAACCCATTAATTATGTAATCTGGAATGCAAGTGCCACATTCAGATGCCTTAAATTAAATAATCTGGAGTTTAAATTTTCGGCGCTCGATTTACTTCATCAAAACTCATCCGTCATAAATATTGCTTCAAATAATACCTTTCGTCAAATACAAACAAATGTTTTACAGCAATATTTTATGCTATCTGTTGCATTTTATCCAAGAAACTTTGGTAAAAATCCAGATTAGTCCTGCAAAAGTTTTCAACGATCAACAGGGAAACAATATCTTTCAGGCAAAAATAGATTCATAAGATATATGACTATTTTGAGACTGCTTAATTATTGTCATCTCCGCAAAATTTTGCTTCATTCGCTTCACAGATGCAGCAAAATTTCTTTTATAATAAAAATCATATGTTTGTTTTTTTATCTCCTGAAAGAATATGTCTTCAGGGAAATCTAAGAAGCTGGATATTTTATCAACAAAGGTCTTATTTGTACTTAAGATTCCCTTCTCTATTTTGGACAAGGTTCCCTGTTCAATCTGCAAATTTTCTGACAGTTCCTTTTGTGTTATGCCACGAAATTCCCTTACTAATTTTAGCGTATCGATATTAAATATTTTCATTATTCCTATATATAAGCTTTCTAAAACTCGCTCAAAAAAATAGCCTTGATCTGAAATTGCCCAATTCGACCACCTTAAAAACGTCCGGTCAATTCATACTTAACAGTGGATAGATCTTAATTTAATGCCAAGCCTAGTCTCATTTTTAATCAACGATTACATTTAATTAATTTTTCGGATCAGTTCCATATGGCTGCATACACACTTAAGTCTTCAATTTCATGGCAAATTCCCTTATCTTAAATTTTAAACTTAGGGCAAGATATGCAATTCCTTTTTATAAGTTTCCTAAATACACAAAACTCATTGATTAATATTGCTTATTGAATGACAAATAATATACATATAATATTAAAACCACGACTATCCCGATCAAATCGGGGAAAAAGATTTCAAACTCCCCCTTTTTCCGGATTGCGTAACCCTTTTTCCCGATTTGATAAACAACATCCTACAGCGCCCCCCTATCTTTGTATCCACAACACACAGTAACATATCACAATTTCGAATAGAGGTGGCGACCTAGTCTTAGAACGCCACTAAAAAAAATCCAAAATCAGACTTTATATAAGGTCTGATTTTTATTTTTTAGGGTACCTCGCAGGAATTTCCATATCGCGTAACCCTTTTTCCCGATTCAATAAATAATTGATTTACAATATGCGCATCTTTGTTTTCTGAACATGTAACATATCACACAATTTGAATAGAGGTGGCGCTCCATTCCTGGCGCGCCACTAAAAAAAATAAAAGCGGGCTGCTTGATATTAAAAATCAAGCAGCCTGTTTTTTATTTTCCTGCTGGGCTTTAATTTAGAAAAGGTTCCATAATACTGATATTCGCGGGAAGCACTTCAGTATCTAAGTGGGGGTTGAATGGTAGGTTCAGTTATATTGCGTATTGGCACATTTGGCCGTAATTGAACACTTCCAGGATGTGTCAGTAATTCCCTATCCCGTAATCCTTTTTCCTGAATTGATAAACGGCCTTTATTGTCTCCACCTACCTTTGTGCAAGCAGACGTTAAAACATAATCACAATTTGAATAGAGGTGGCGACCTAGTCTTAGAACGCCACTAAAAAAAATCTAAAATCAAACTCCGCAGTTATTTTAGTGACTATCGGAGTTTGATTTTTATTCTTTTTAATATCTAGGGTTGATCCTTGTCTGTTTTCTCTGTTTTTTAATCCTTTTGTTCGCTATTTGTTCGCTTTCGATTCGTACCCTGTACGGTTTTTGCTTTCCAAATGGGTGTGCATTTTACAGCAGGCATTTAAAATTAACTTCTAAGTTGGCATAATGATGATTATACGAGCCGTAATATCAATGCTTTACTTTGTGTTGCCCTTCATGTTCCCATTTGTGTACCCTACTTAAAGGAAAATGTCGGGGACTTTACGTCATGGTAAAACAAAAAGGTCCATTTACCTTCTTCGCCTGCTGCCCACCACTTTTTCCTGAGTTCCATGCACTTTCTACCGTCGTAGTCATATTTGGCGACAAATCTGTTTTTCATCTGCCCTAATTGCGGGGCATCATCTGCACCGTAAAAAACAGTTTCCTCACCTTCTTTGAACCAAAATACCTGGTGATATTTACTATGCGCTCCGGTTACCTGATAGGTAATATAGCCGTCTAGTGTTCCGTCCCCATCCAGGAGCACTACTTGCGGGTGGTCTTTTAGGATCTCAAACTGCTCTTTAAGATAGGATGGATTCTCTCCACTTAACCCATAGGCTAGTTCGCTTGCCTGAAGATAATAAGTGGCATTGGGGAAAGTAAGGGTGGCCTCGCCATTCGGTTTTGTCATCTTTATCCCACCTGCATGGTCTTTATGTAAGTGAGAAAGCAGTACTTTGGTCACTTCGCCAGCACCAATTCCATGCGCTTTTAAAAGCGCATGAATTTGCGGTTCCCCACCTTTTGTGAACCCCAACCCGGTATCCAAGAGTAGTATATCTTTATCTGTTATAATCAAAAATGGCTGTATTTCAACGAGTAAGCTCCCAACAGCCCTTTTTTGAAGATCATCCGTAGATGGGTCAAAGGGTATGAACTTCTTAGAACTGTCTATGGTAAAAGCGCCTTCTGATAAGGGTATTATTCTCATGTGGCAAAGATAATCCAATCAATGCAACTGGTATGCAGCCAGGTTGTTATTCTTTCGGTCAGCCGTCACGGGCCTTAGGTAAATAACCCTTCTTTTCCAGAGCAAGTTCGTAACTTCGCTATATGCCTTTTGAATTACATGCCGAATATAAGCCCTCAGGGGATCAACCTGATGCCATCCGTCAATTGACGGAAGGCCTTAAGGATGGTGAACAGTTTCAGACACTTTTGGGTGTTACCGGATCTGGTAAAACCTTCACGATGGCAAATGTCATCCAGAATGTACAGCGCCCGACCCTGGTATTAACGCATAATAAGACCCTGGTAGCTCAGTTATATGGTGAGTTTAAGCAGTTTTTCCCCCATAATGCCGTAGGTTACTTTGTCAGTTATTATGATTATTATCAGCCGGAAGCCTTTATGCCGGTCAGTAATACCTATATTGAAAAGGATCTGAGTATTAATGAGGAGCTGGATAAGCTGCGGCTGCAAGCCACAGCCCAGCTTTTGAGTGGTCGTAGAGATATTATCATTGTGGCCAGCGTCAGTTGTATTTATGGTATCGGTAACCCCGCGGAATTTGAAAAGGGGATTATCCGGCTCCATGTTGGTCAGGTCATACCACGGCAGGCATTTTTGCATGCACTTGTCAATTCTTTATATACCCGAACCCAGGTGGACTTTACCAGGGCGAGCTTCAGGGTGAAAGGCGATACGGTGGATATCAATCTGCCATATGTGGATTATGGCTACCGGATTACCTTTTTTGATGATGAAATTGAATCTATCGAGACCATTGACGTCATCACGAACCAAAGGATGCTAAAAATGGACAATGCGGCCATTTTCCCAGCAAATTTATATTTGGCTCCAAAGGAGATGATGCAACAGATCACTTATGAGATTCAGGATGAACTCAGGGCGCAGGTCGAATACTTTGAAGGTATCGGCCGCATGGTGGAAGCGCAGCGTATTAAAGAAAGGGTAGAATATGATCTGGAAATGATGCTGGAACTGGGATACTGTAATGGTATTGAGAACTACTCCAGATTTTTTGACAGAAGAGAACCAGGCACAAGACCTTTCTGTCTCCTGGATTATTTCCCAGATGATTTTTTGTGTATTTTAGATGAGTCCCATCAGACGATTCCTCAGATATCCGGTATGCACGGCGGCGACCGAAGCAGAAAGCTGACCTTGGTTGAATACGGCTTCCGTTTGCCCAGTGCTATTGACAACAGACCACTTAGTTTTAGTGAATTTGAATCTATGATCGGTCAGACTATTTTTGTATCGGCCACGCCTGGTAATTATGAGTTGGAGAAGACAGGTGGTGTCGTGGTAGAGCAGATTGTCCGGCCAACTGGTCTGTTGGATCCCCCCATTGAGCTCCGCCCTAGTCATGACCAGGTAGATGACTTGTTGGACGAAATCGACCAACAGGTGAAAAAGGGTGGCCGCATTCTAGTGACAACGCTTACCAAAAGAATGGCAGAGGAGATGGACAAATACCTCAAAAAGATCAATATCAACTCTAAATATATCCATAGCGATGTAGACACACTTGACCGAGTGGAGATTCTGCGTCAATTAAGACTTGGTGAAATTGATGTACTGGTAGGTGTCAACCTGCTCAGGGAAGGGTTGGATTTACCAGAGGTAACCCTGGTGGCAATACTTGATGCGGATAAGGAAGGTTTTCTCAGAAATGAGCGGTCGCTGACGCAGACGGCTGGTCGCGCCGCCCGTAATGCGAATGGCCGGGTCATTTTTTACGCAGATAAAATGACGATGAGCATGCAACGAACCATCGATGAGACCAACCGCAGACGGGAAAAACAGATTGCCTATAATGAGTTGCATCATATAACGCCTACGACCGTCACCAAAAGCAAAGAGCAGGTATTTGCACAAACAGCTGTACTGGATATTAAGGGGTTTGATGAACATAAAGCCTATGCGATCGGCTACAACGAAGATATTGTTGAACATAAGGTATACGAGTCTCAAGTAGATCCAAATAAGCGTACCATTCCCTTTTTAGAAAAGGCAATAAAAAGGCTCAAAAAAGAAATGGACAAGGCTGCCAAAGACATGGATTTTATTGAGGCGGCGAGGCTTAGGGATGAAATGTTCGCACTTCAAAATGAGCTTAAAACAAAGAAAAAATAAAACTAGATAATATTTTATAGCTTTTCTTTAAACCAACCTAGAATTTCTAATAAGGCAATCAATTTCTTTATCATTTTAGGTAAGCAATCTCAGGTATTTCTATCCCTTTTTAAGTCGCTAATGCCTATTTTCAATTCTCAGGCCCATGCCCATGGTCGGCCCCATAAGCGGCGAGATTAACATCACACCGATAATAGCCGCAGTCGAATTGCCATTCAGTCCTATGGGTGCTATAAAAATCGCGAAAATCAACGTCCAGAGCTTCCCCCCGATGAAATCGGAGTTCTTTTTGATAAATAGAACAACGTCCTGCTCATCTGCCTTATCTACATGAAAGTCAAACCTTCTGGCAATGGCAGACTTTATCAATCGTAAAAGGCGATAATCTTTATTATAGCCTTTAGCAAGTTATTGTCTGAATAAATAGGTGAAGACTCAAGATGCTTCCTTAGAGGCCGGGGATAGCTTTTTTAAAAAGAAGACGCCAGCGATGCCCGAGATAAGAGAGGCCAGCAAAATACCATACTTCGCTTCATCTATCATTTTCATATCCGTAAAGGCCAATCCTGTGATAAACAATGACATTGTGAATCCAACCCCTGCCAGCAGTGCAACACCGATAATGTGTTTCCAGTTGGCTTTGTGTGGCAGGGCAGCCCAGCCGAGCCTTACCATTATCCAGGTAAACACAAGAACCCCAATAAACTTGCCCAGCACCAGCCCTACGGATACACCCAGGCTTACCGGGTTGGATAAGGACCGGAAGAAGTCGCTGCCTATGGGCATACCTGCATTGGCCAGGGCGAACAGCGGCATGATAACAAAAGCTACCCAGGGATGCAACGCATTTTCGATTTTCTGTAACGGCGTTTCTGCATCCAGACAGAGTTGTTTTATATTGCTGATCGTTCTGTGTTGCTCCCAGGTCGTCAGCGATCCGTCTTGCCTGTGCGCCTGTTCAAAGTCAGTTGCATATTTTCTGGTATTTTCAACAAATTCCTGTTCATTTATCTTGGTTCGGGCCGGGATCATAAAGGCGACAAGTACGCCTGCGATTGTGGCATGCACACCAGAAAGTAAAAAGAAATACCATATGATAATGCCTATTACCAGATAGAATATCGTATCCCTGATACCCAAACGGTTACCGATCCAAAGAACAATAAGCAATACTAAACCTATTGCCAACGGAACAAGTGCAATTGTCTGTGTGTAAAATAGCGCGATCACAAGTACAGCGCCCAGATCGTCGGCCACTGCCAGGGCCGACAGAAAGGTTTTCACCGACCCGGGTATATGTTTTCCTGCCATGGATAATAAGCCGAGGGCAAAAGCAATATCAGTGGCCATCGGAATACCCCATCCATGGGAAGAAGGAAGGCCTCTGTTGAATGCCACGAATATGAGTGCCGGTACCAGCATGCCTCCCAGCGCGCCTACCATTGGCAGCGCTGCTTTTCTGAGGGTAGAAAGCTCCCCGGCAATGAACTCCCGCTTCAGTTCCAGGCCGATGACAAAGAAAAATAAGGCCATTAATCCATCATTGATCCATACGTGCAGTGGTTGGACGAATCGCTGTTGCTCGATTCCGATGGAAAACCTGGTTTCCCACAGATGATGGTAACTGTCGCTCCACGGAGCGTTTGCCCAAACCAGTGCAATAACGACACAGGCAAATAGCACAATACCGCTTGTATACTCCTGGTGAATAAATTTACTAACAGGTTTTAGTAGCTGGTCGATAGGAGATCTTGTCATGGTAGGACAAATATATTTGTTCCGCTCCAAATGGTCATGCTTTTCAATCAAAAATTCCTACTTTTATTTCTTCTTTTGATCTAAGGGCGTAATTTGAGTAGCCTTCACCTGAAACCTATACGATGTCACACTCAAAAAAACTCAGCGAATTCTCGGCCACAGCGATATGCGGCAATGATATTACTTCTTCCTGTCTGTACGTTTCTGCTTTGACGATAGCCTACGCAGGGCAATACGCATGGCTGGCGCTGCTAATCGTTGCAGGGGTGCTTTTTCTGTTCAGGAAGATCTATGGTGAAGTAGTCGGAGCGCTTCCATTAAATGGAGGCGCCTATAATGTTTTGCTTAATACCACAAGCAAAAGTAATGCCTCTATTGCGGCCTGTCTGACCATTCTGTCCTATATGACAACTGCGGTTATCTCAGCCAGTGAAGCCATGCACTACCTGAAAGGCATTTTTCCGTCCATTTCCGTCATGGTGGCCACCATTATCCTTTTGACTTTGTTTTTATTGCTGGTCATGTCAGGCATCAGTGAATCCTCTGTTGTGGCTGCTGTAATTTTTACGCTTCATCTGGCTGCCATGCTGCTTTTAATCGGTAGCGGCATTTGGTTTGTGATAAAACATGGTTTAAATATTGCGGCGCTGAATTTCAGGACACCGTTACAGGGTGGCTTTTGGACAGCCCTGTTTCTTGGATTTAGCACCGCCATGCTGGGTATCTCTGGATTTGAGAGTTCCGCTAATTTTGTGGAAGAGCAAAAACCGGGCATTTTCAGAAAGACGCTCCGAAATATGTGGATTGCTGTGACTGTAATAAATCCACTGATGGCCCTTACTGCTGTCATGGTCCTGCCGCTGGTAGACGTCGTTCAAAACAAAGAAGCACTTCTTTCTTATTTAGGACAAAACACAGGAGGCGGTTGGCTGGCTACTTTTATTTCGATCGATGCCGTTCTTGTATTAAGTGGGGCACTGCTTACTTCATATGTAGGGGTGAATGGTCTTATTAAAAGAATGACTTTGGACAGGATACTTCCGCAATTCCTGTTGAAGGAAAACAGTCGCGGCAGTTCTCCAAGAATATTACTGCTTTTTTATATACTATGCCTTTCGGTGCTATTTATAACGCATGGTCACCTGGGTCCGCTTGCCGGCGTTTACACGATTAGTTTTTTATTGGTGATGATCTATTTTGGTTTTGGTAATTTTCTGCTGAAAATCAAACGCGGCAGACTGCCTCGTCCTGAAAACGCTACTGTGGCCTCTTTAACAATTGCGATTCTTGCCGTAGCTAGCGCACTGTATGGAAACGTTGTTACGCATGCAGCTTACCTGATTGTATTCCTTCAATATTTTCTTCCGGCAATTATTATTATCTTTTTGTTATTAAGCAGAAATGAAATCTTAAAATATATGCTCATATTGGTCGGCCATCTGTCTAAACATTTTAAACTATTTGCCGCTATAAGCAGATTGCATATCAGTCGCAATCTTAAAAAATTAACTGAACAGGAATTCGTTTACTTTACTAAAGCCGACGACATCTCTATCCTCAACAAGGTTATGATGTATGTGGAAGAAAATGAGATCACGAAAAGAATTAAAATTGTAACGGTCTTAAAGGATGAAAGTGATGTCTCTGCTTCTTTCATGGCTGATCTGGAAGTCTTGGACAGGGCCTACCCGGATATTAAGATTGAATACGTTCAGATCCATAACGCCACTTTCGGGCCTGAGACTATAAAGCGTCTTAGCGAGCAGTGGAACATCCCCATAAATTTTATGTTTATCAGTTCACCCAGCGATAAGTTTGCACACAGGGTGTCTGATCTTGGAGGTGTAAGATTAATTATTTAAAGACTAGAAAGGCATAGCGAATGTTGTGTGCATTTTGTTATTTACCTCTAAAGTTTTATCTTTGAGTGTATCAAGCATTTTCTAACCTTAAGACAATCCATTACAACAAATGCATTTTTTAGCTATTACGCCTGACATTAATCATATGGACAGTTACTGGACGAAATTCTGGGATGCGGCGGCTGTCTGGGGGCCCAAAATAGCCATCGCCCTAATATCCACATTGCTTATATATCTGATCGGGTCCTGGTTGATAAGGATTATAATGAAATATGCCAATAAGACTTTTGAGCGTCGCGAGATGGATATTTCTCTTAAGAAGTTCCTATTGAATATAAGCAGATGGACCCTGAATATCTTATTATTTATCCTGATCATT
>Ga0164242_10005362_pt1 | contig 14287 bp, 14 predicted proteins | sample OricomgcompostMG_FD_108783 | JGI IMG/M metagenome (GOLD analysis project Ga0164242, IMG submission 108783) | Miracle-Growth compost microbial communities from Emeryville, California, USA - Original compost - Miracle growth compost (MG) ... | reverse complement strand
GGAAATATCCGCGCCAGCACCGTCCGATATTTTCAAAATTTTGCCGTAGGCTGAATACTCGTACTGCTGGATCAGATTCGCATTCGCGTCGACAATCTCGGTGATCGAGCCTAATGCGTCTTTGAGGTAGCGATAGCTTCCGGCCGACGGAGCCAGACCGGCCGAAGCTCCGTCTGACGTCACGCTAAAGCCCTGAACATCGTCCGTACGAAGGCCCGAATGATCGTAATGCGCCAGCAAATCGTTTTCGCCGTTATATTCCATCAAGATCTCTGCCCCGTTGTACACGTATCGACGGGTCAACGACTTCGACGAATCGGAATGATCGACGATGGTTTTTTGGATTCGTCTTCCGAGAGCATCATAAAAATACTGCACCTCTTTGACCGGACTCGACGCCGAACCGTCGAACGTTTTAAACCCAATCAACTGGTTTTCTGAGTTATAGGTATAAGACGTGACTTTATTCAGATCGCCCTTCTCTTGTTTTTTGATTAGATTTCCGTTTTCGTCATAAAAATAAAAGTAACGGTAGTCTTCGGTCAGTCGCTGCTTCTTCGAGTCGTAAGTGTACGAGCCGTCGTCGTCGGTAGCACGGTTAAAGATCGAATCGTAAGTAAACGACTCGTTTGAGCTGCTTGCGCCGCCGCTGGCATCAACCGTCACACCAGTCAATTGTTGATCGGAATCATAAGCCAGCGTGCGATTCACCCCTGATGAGGGTTGAATTCCGGTACGGTTTCCGTTCAAATCGCGTTGATAGGTCTGCGAGGCAATAACATCACCGCTGCTTCCGCCCTTGCGATGAACTATCGACGTCAAAAAGCTTTGAGGGTCAAACTCAAACTGAGTGACAACCGGGTTCATGCTCGATCCGCTCGAAGTAATACTCGAAATACGCGAACTGGAATCAAACCCATACGCATAAGTTTGACCATCGGGATGGCTGATCCCGGTCATTCGCGAAAGAGTATCGTAAGCGTAAGTCGTCGTTCCGGTCGGGTCGATCATCGTCGCTAAGCGTCCGTAAGCGTCGTAGCCATAACTCAGGGTCAGATCAGGCAAATCGGACAACGCCCCCAAGCCTCGCGGGCGAGTCGAAAGCACTTTTTTCTGATCGACATCGTAGGTGTTTTCAATCTGGCTTACATTGTTTTTTGCCAGAGTCAGATTTCCTTCTGAATTGTAATGGTAAGTATAGACGTCGTCCGGTAAAGTTTTTTGGATCAACTGATTTTTTGAATCGTAGAGGTAATGCTTCTCATTGCCGTTCGGATCTTTCTCGTAAGTCAGATTTGAATTGGCTTTAAACTTTCTTTGAAATTACGCAGTGGGCATCAAAAAGTAGTCAGACACCCACTAGAACTTCGACAAAATGAGAGATGTAAAACAAGGCCACTCCGGCCAAGATCCAAGCCGGTGCATACTTGAGGCGCAATGCCGTGGGAAGCAGCTGAACTAAATCGACGAACATGACGATTCCTGCTGCGAACGCCAGCATCGTGCTCTCGATGTCGGGATTGAAATTTCCGAAAATCGCGCGCACCACGATCGGGACCAAGGCGCCCAGAAAAAACGAACCTCCGATAAAAGTGAGTACCTTCTTCGCAGCCGTGACACTCGCCCCACCCGCCAGGGCCATCACGCCCGAAAGAATCCCTTCCGGCAATAGATGAAGGATGACACCGATCATGAGCAGAAACCCCAACCGACGATCAACGGCCTGAACCGACGAAAGCGCGATGCCGTCGAAAAACGAACAAATCATGAAGCAACCGATCGCGGTACAGGCTTCGCCGACGCCCATGAATTCTAAATGCGTGTGCTGATGAACGTGGCCGTGATGATGGGAGTGCTCGCAGTGCTCGGCCTCGTCAAGCGTGTGATGATCGTGATGAACATGCGCATGCCCCAAATGCACGTGCTCGTCGTGCATTTCGACTTTCTTGAAACTCAGATGATCCGAATGAAAAAACTTTTCAATAAACCGAAGGCGTCGGATTCCATACCGTTCAAGCACGACCACGAAGCCCATCCCCAGCAACGCGCAAAGAAAAAAATGCCTCGGGCCTTCGGCATGACGAAGAATGTTTTCGGGCAGCAACTCCAGGAACAGCACCGCGAGCATGAACCCCGATGCCAGCGCGATAAAGACTTGAAGACGATCGATATTGATCCGACCGCCGGCCCGACTCATCACGAGCATCCCTATCGTCACTACCACGAGCGCAATCAGCAAAGTTCCCAGCAATAAAAGCATGGCGGGTAGATTACCCGATTTGACGCTAAACCGCAATCAGAGTAACACTAAACGAAAATGATGGACTCCACGCCTCTTCTACCGCCGATCATCCTCTTCGAAAGCCCGGAATTTCTCGTTCTCGACAAGCCTGCGGGCTGGTTGAGCGTTCCCGCGCGCGAGCCTGATCCGTCTCACCAAGTGGTCAGTCAGTGGCTCGGTGATCGGGCGCCCTTCGTGGTGCATCGGCTCGATCGCTTTACCAGTGGCGTGATGCTGTTTGCGAAAACGAAGGAGTCCCACCAGACCGCCAATCGTTGGTTTCTGAATCGCGAGGTGAAGAAGACTTATCATTTGCTCGCGGCCCCGGTGGCGAATACTCCGATGCCTAGCCGACCCGCAATTCAGATCAAAACGCCGGTCGACGGAAAGCCTGCACAGACCCTATTTGAGATTTTGAAGAAGGGCGCCTCAGCGCTTTACCTCAAGGCGGCCCCCCTGACCGGGCGATTCCACCAGATTCGCGCTCACGCGGAAGAAGCGGGTTTTCCGATCTTGGGCGACAAAACCCACCACGGCTCGCCTACGTTTTCAGCTTCAGACGGATCAATCCATGCGGTTCCTCGCGTGATGCTGCATGCGAGGTCGCTCACACTTCCGTTCGGCGAATTCGTGGCCGAATTGCCGGAAGATTTTGCAACGCTGATGGGCTTGATTTAAAGTAAACTCATGGCGAATTCGATCCAACACGCACTTCAATTTGCTTTGGAATGGCGAAAAAAATTCGGTCTTTTTGAAAGAACCGAAGCGCTTCGGATTTTTTACGGCCCGGGGGAAGCTACTTTACCCGAGTTGAAGCCGCTGGCGATTGAACTTTTTCAAAAGCATGCATGGATTACCCAATGGGATGCGGTTTCGTCCGATACTTTGAATGCGGTCGTCGAGTTTTTACAATTCCAAAAAGTAGAGAGCATTGTCCTGATGGATCGCTCGCAGATCGCAACCGATGCCGAGGTGAAGACGCTTTGGGGAGATCCGCCGACCGGACGATTTTCTGTTCGTGAGTTCGATACTCCGTATCTGGTTCAGATGCGAGAAACCAAACATCCGGGTCTTTTTCTTGACCATGCTCCGTTGCGGGAATGGCTGCTTCGGACGCAGAAGAATAAGACCGTACTGAATTTATTTGCCTATACCGGAAGTCTCTCGATCGCGGCCGCTGTCGGCAGGGCTCAGCGAGTGACCACACTCGATCTTTCGAAAGCGACGATCGAATGGGCCGAAGAAAGCTGGAAAAACGCCGGCCTCTCCACCGATCGTGGAAACTTCATTTACGGTGACGCCTTGGAGTGGCTGCCTCGCTTGCTGAAGAAAGGCGAACACTACGATACGATTACCTGCGACCCGCCCTCGTTTTCGCGCTCGAAGAATGGAACTTTTTCGACTCAGAAAGATTCGAAGCGTTTGCACGAGTTGATCTTTCCGCTTCTGAACCAAGGGGGAATCCTGGTCAGTTCGATCAATTCAGAGAATTATCCCGAGGCGAACTTTTTGAAAGACATCCACGCTGCTGCCGAAACGACGCGCTCATCGATCCGGATTTTGAAGCGCGTTGATCTTCCTGAAACCTTCCCCACCTCTTCCCGCCGCCTAGAAGAACGTTACCTGAAGGGGTTTTACGTTCTGAAAGCCTAGTTTGATCTAGACCTCTTCCGGGCAAGATTCCTTCCAAAACTGTCCAAACTTTAGACACCGGTAAAACCGGTGAACCGGGACGAAGGCTCAAAACGCATAGAATGTGGAAAGGGGGTGGCACACCTTTCGCTATATACCCTGCAAAGAGGTAAGTTCGATGAGAGCATTCCAGTTTTTCAGTTTAATCATGATGCTGATGGCCGCAGCCTTTACCTGGAGTTCGGTCGCATCCGCAGCGACGAAAGTCCACGTGCTTGAAAACGTCAATTCGAAAGACGCGAAACTGATTCACGATTTGATGGTCGAAAAAGGCTACATCGTCTCGGACAAACCGATGTTTACCGAAAGCGATAAGACGGTCGTGATTACGAAGACCGTCGCTACCGAAGTCGATCAACCTTCCGTTCAAGTTGAAGTCATGAAAATGGACAAGACTGCCCATCTTCCGAAATCCATTTACAGTTTAAAAGTACCGACCGGTGATGTCGTGAAGGCGCTCAAACGCATGCCTTCGTCGACTGAAATGAACATTCAGGCCGAATCGCCTTTAACGGCTAATCCGTAACCGGAGTCGCTGGAGCTGCCGAAGCTTCCGTCGCTGCAGGAGCCGTCGGAGCCGATCCCGGCAAGGTCGTCGATTGACCCTTTAAAACCAAACGCAATTCGCCGGCACCTTTGGGTCCCTGAGGACGAGGGCCTTTCGGAACGCGTGGTTGACGAGGAGGACGGGGAGCACGTTTCTCAGGTGCAGGAGCATTCGGATCACGAGGCGCACTCGGATCTCGACGCTGGAATTCACCGCGAGGAGAATCCGCGCGAGGCCGACGATCATCGCCACCACGACCCCCAGCGCTGCGTCCGCCTCTATTTTCAGGGCGTGAATCACGGCCACCGTCTCGCCTTCCATCTCGACCGCCGCGACCTTTACCGCGTCCACCGCGATCAAAACGGTCGTCATCACGACCTCGACCCTGATGAGCACTCCGGCCATCTTGAGTCGGAAAATACTCCACCAAATAAAAATGACCTTCGCGTTCGGCGAACGATTCCGGAACCTTCTCGGTTTCACTGCCCTTAAGCGCGACGACGACCCGTTTCACGCGCTCGATGCGCGAGCTCGTCATGTCGACGGCATTTTTATAAAACGCGATCTTGGTGTCATCGGCAAGCTTCAGCTGCTCGTTGATCGCAGTCTGCGCTTCTTCTTCGGTCTTGCCTTCGGCCAACAATGCCGCCTTCTTCGCCATCGCTTCTTTTAAGGTAAATCCTGAAAATTCGGTAATCGTCTTCATGGGTTCAAACTTTAGGTTAGTTCAGACGTAGGGTCAATCCCAAACGGTGCTCGGGCAAGCCCCGATATTCGTAACTCAGGAGGACATTTCGGCTGAGTTCAAGCCCCAAACCGCCCGTGAATTTGCGCTTTAACCAAACATCGCCTTGGCCCGTCAGATGAAATCCGTACGCGGCCGTCAACTGAAGCATGCGGGAGTGAATGGAAATCCCCGGCTTGATCGTCCCGTTTTCATTTTGCAGGTGATAGGCCGCATCAACCACGAAATCGAGCGACGGAACGACCGAATAGCTCAACCCGGCTGCGACAATGTGAAGACCATGGGTGAAATCCGGAACCTGAAAACCCCAGCGCAAATTCGAGGTGACGAACCCCAAGGCTCCGATGTCGAAGGTTCCGTCGCCGCCTTCGGTATAGTGATGACCGGAAACCCCGAGTGACCAAGGCCCGATTCGACCGGCGATTCCCCAGTTGATTTGGCCGTCTCCGTCGGGTGCCGGGCCCTCTGAAAATTGCGAATATTCGAGACCCGCTCCTAAAAGGCCGTTTCCGACCAGAACTCCGCCCGACCCGCGCAATTCACTAAAGTGATCATCAAAACTCGCTAAGCCTCCCTGGAACTTGAGGCTACGGTTCAACACCAGGCCCGCCGGGTTTTCGCCCGAAAGCCCATCCCAAAAGCAGGGCGATGACACGCCTTGTCCATTTGAAATCATGCTGTTTTCTTCCGGGCCAAAGCCCTGAGCCCAGGTTGGCTGGATTTTGACTGCTATTCCCAAAACCATGAAGAAAACCAAAATGCGATTCATGAGAAAAGCTTACCGAAATTATTTGAGAAGTTCTACAAAATCGCTATAATAATTGAATAGCTATGAGCATGGTTTATTTTATTCCGTCTTCTCAACGCAAGATCGCCCTCGCCGCCGCCCAGGCCGACGATGAACCCGTTTTAGTCATCGGCGGAGCAGGAACCGGTAAAGGCGCGCTCGCAAAATGGATTCACCAAAACAGCCCACGCGCGGCACAGCCGTGCGTGATGGCGACCCGCGAGCGGACGCTTTCAGAGCAGCTTCGCGACTGCAACGGCGGAACGCTGATCATCGACGACATCACGAATTATCCGATGTCCGAGCAGCTCGTGCTTCTCAATTTTCTGAAAAACAAATCGGTCCCGCATCCGAGCAAAAGCGGCCCTTCGATCGCCGTTCCGATGATCGTCAACGTGCGAATCATCGCGACGTCGGTGCCGCAGATCGATTCGCGTGCGCGCGCCGGGATGTTCAACGACGAGCTTCTGCTTCGCTTAAGCAAGAATCGCATCGAGATGCCGAATCTGGCCGAACGCGAAGACGAGTTCGAAGACATCGCCATGGGGATCTTAAGCGAAATCACCCACGAGCTTCATAAGGAATACATCAAAGGCTTCAGCGAAACCGCATGGCGCAAGCGTCGCGAATACGACTGGCCTGGCAACTTGCGCGAATTGCGTAACGTGCTTCGGATGTCGGTCGTCGCCAGCGAAGGCGAACGCGTGGATTTGAAGGATCTTCCGGATTTCGGCCACGACAAGATCAACTTCCAAGCGACCCGCTCCGAGTTCGAAAAAATTTACCTGAGCGAGCTTTTAAAAAGCTTCGGTCATGACCTCGACAAGACCGCCCGTGCCGCCCGCATGGAGCGCATTACGCTGCTGGAAAAGCTGAAGCGCTTAGGCCTCATGCACTAAGATCGGGACGCCTTGGGGCGCTCACCACAATACGGCCGAGACCCGCTCTTGAAGCGTCTCTTTTGAAATTCCTTTACTCAGATAATGAGTGCATCCCGCATTGAGGGCCGCTTGTTCTTCGTCTTGAGTCGGCTCGCCGTTCGTCACGACAAAAATCGGCGTGTTCTTCTCGAACGCGCGGATCTGGCGTGTGGCTTCGATTCCGTCCATGTCCTTCATCTGAAGGTCCATCAAGATCAAGTCGAATTTTTGGGCACGGCACTTTTCGATCGCATCCGGCCCGCTGATCGAAAATTCGATCTTCACCGGAAGCGCCTTAAAGTAATGGCCGATCAACACGCGGTTGATCTCGGCGTCATCGACCACCAGCACGGATTTTGAGGATCGTGCGACGGTCGCTTTGGGCGAAGGCGCCGCCTTGGGTGCCACCGATGCGGTTTTCAATCCCTCCGCGACCCGATTCACGAACTCGGCAAAGGACGGCAAAACGGTTTCGCATTTTTCAAAAAGGACTTCGTATTCGCGAAGCGTGGCGTTTTTCGATTCCAGCTCGGCCCGGGCCTGTTGGATGAATTGTTCGAGCTGCTTGCGGGTCTCTTCGAGCTTGAGGGTAAACGCGTCCATGATGCCAAAAACGGTATCATGCGCGTTTCGGAAGCGCAACTTGCGGCAGCTCTTCGGCCGTGACCGGAACCCATCGCAACTGAAACTGCGGATGGTATTCCCCGCCCGCATATTGGTTGCAGCAAGCGGCACAGGCCGCGGCCTTCAACCGCCGTCTGACCCAAATCCGATGATCACAATGATCGCAGACGTAACAATGTTTGAAGGGCCGATGGCGAGGAACCGGATTGTAACGGCTGACGCCGATTTCTTCCATTTTGTCGTAAAATTCGGTGGTATGACCGTAAGGCTTGCGGCAAACCCAAAGCCAGTAATGAATCATTTCGTGGCCGAGCGTATCGCGCACGAGCTTTTCGGCATCGGTTTCTTCGAGCAGGTAAGACGCAACTTCAATCACCGGGCTTTTTCGGTTGGGAGTAAACCGTCCCGCCGTCGTCTGCAAACGCGGGTTCCACCGCAATTCGGGCACCGGCAGCTGTCCCCGAAACGACCTTAAATTCCAATCCGTGAATACGCGTACAAGATCGATCTTCGTCATCCTGAATTCAGGATAGAGAAATCTTATTTATTAAACAATCTGTGTTTATTTGACGCTGTTGCCGAAAAAATCAAATCGGCAAAATTTTCTTACTGCGAGAACCGAACCAGCGTCGCCCCGGTCGAACCCGCATCTTGGTACTGGGCCACGAAATTTGTGGTCTTCAGCATCTGCCGAAGGCCCTCGCGGAGCGCACCCGTTCCGAGCCCATGCACGATCGTGACTTCATTTTTGCCCGACCGGAAGGCCTGATCGATGTAATTCATCGCCGTCCGCATCGCCTCGTCAAGGCGTTGACCTCGAATATCGATTTGATCGGCAACCGGGCCCGTATCCGTGGTTTGAACCGAGACCTTCCGGGTCTGCCCTGCCGCCCCACTGGCCTTCGTGCCCAGGACGGTCTTTAACTCGCGCTCCGAGAGCACTTCCATTTCGACGGCATACACCGTGACGACAAAGGCTTTTCCGAATGCCGAGCTTTGTTGCACACCCAAGGCAACCCGCGCCTTCTTGCCATCCCATTCGATGATCTCGCCCACGTTCTTCCACTTCGGAACCCGAACCCAGATGCCTTTTTCGAATTTCGGTTGAGGCACAGTCTCGGCCTTTTCGAGCGCCTCGCCTAACTCGGGTGCCGCCTCGGTCACGGCCGATTCGATGCGCTTTTCGCCTTGTTCGAAGGCGTCGTTCAACTCGCGGCGAAGCTCGTCCAATTGCTTGTGCGTTTTCGTCGACTGGATCTTTCGCAAGGTCTCGCGCACTTCGATCTGGGCCAGCTCTAAAACATGTTTTAACTTCTGGCGCGCCTTCTCGATCGATTCGGCGGCGGTCTTATTCACTTTTTCTTCCCATTCAAGTTTCAACCGCTCGGCTTCGTCCCGTAGCTGATTCGCCTCACGTCTGGCCTTTTCGACGGTTCCGAGCTGAGCCTGCAACTGCTCGATCACGGCCTCGAAGGCTCGATGCTCTTGCCCTAGAAAAGATCGCGCTTTTTCAAGAATCGGTTTCGGCAATCCCAAGCGCTCGGCCGTTTCAAGTGCACGCGAGCGCCCCGGCGCGCCGAAGACGACCCGATACGTGGGATGCAAGGTCTCTTCGTCAAAGAGAATGCTTGCGCTCAATACGCGCGAATCGTTCATGCCCATCGCTTTTAAGCGCGGATCGTGCGTCGTCGCGACCAGAACCGCGCCCTCTTTAGCCAGAATCGTTTCGACGAAGGCCAGCGCCAAGGCCGCTCCTTCTTCAGGGTCGGTCGCCGAATTCATCTCGTCGACCAAGATCAAACTCTGCGGGCCCAAGCCGTCCAAGATGCGCTTCATCTTCAGCACGTGCCCCGAAAACGACGAGATATGCGCCTCGATCGACTGCGGATCGCCTAGGTCGATGAAAAATCGGTCGAAAAACGGAACGAGCAGCTTGCCCGTTCCCGGATAGAAAAATCCGGTTCGCGCCGCCACTGCCGAAAGGCCGAGCGTTTTCAGCAAAACGGTTTTTCCGCCCGTGTTCGGCCCCGAGAGCAGAATCATGCGCTGATTCGGCGAAAGCTCAAGCGTGTTGCGCACGACCTGAGACTCTTCTATACTCCAAAACAAAACCGGGTTGGCCGTATCGTGCAAAACCCATTCGCGGTTTTCGCTGATCTGGATGGGCTTTCCGCCATAATGCGTGGCAATCCGCGCACGAGCCTGAACCGCGTCCCAATACGAAACGACCTCGACCGAGGCGCCGATCACGCCGACAAAGGGCTGCACCTGGCGCGCAATACCCGTTAAAATCACGAAAATTTCTTCCGAGGTCTCGGCCTCTTTTCGGCGAAGCTGCGATTGAAGCTGCTCGATTTCTTTGGGCTCGATGAAGACCGTCTGCCGACTGACCGAAAGCTCGGTCACGCGACCGTCGACTTTACTTTGATCGGAAACCTTAACGGGCAACACGTAACGGCCGTCGCGCACGTCGGTGAAGCTTTCTTGTAAAACACCCTTAGAGCCGTAATCCCGCAACAGCGATTCCATCCGCGACGAAATCGCGCGCTTCAATTCGCGCGTTTGACTCATGAGCGATTGCAACTTCGTCGAGGCCTTTTCAGAAAGTTCTCCGGCGGGCGTGACCACGCGATCGATCGCACGCAAACATTCGTGCGGATCAAACAAAAGTGCCAATGCCTGTTTGAAGTACCGGCCTGCGTGTTCTTGCGGAAAATGGCTCCACGAATCGAAGCAATAAAGCCACGAGCGGATCTTCACCCACGCATGCACTTCGAGCACACCGCCTTTTTGCAGGCTCTCCAATTCATCGTGGATTTCTTCAAGGCCGCGCAACGGGCCCCAGAGCGCTTCGCGATCGATCAAGACATGCGCCTCGTGCGTCTCGACCTGAAGCTCGCGCGCGCGGTCAGGCGTCGAAGCGAAGTGCTCGCTTTCCATCAAGGTTAAAATTTTCGCTTTTCCGTAAGGCGTACGAGCGCCTTCAGCCGCACGCTTTAAAAACGCGGGCCAGTCGAGATCATCGAGTTTCCGGGGCGTGTTTTCCGGCTCCATGGTGTTTTTCAAGGTAACACGAAAACCGCTCGAGTGCATCGCGCTGAGGTTCAAATCCCACTTCTTTTTTCGCGTCTTCGATCGTGACCCATTTGAATTCGGTCATTTCACTCGGATCGAGGTGGATCGTAAACGAAGTGTGCGTCAGAACCAAGCCGAACGCGTGTTCTTCGGCCTTTCCCCAACGTCCGTCGAAAAAATGAGAGTACTCCAGATCCACCCACGTCCCCACATCGGCGGGAATCTGAGTTTCTTCTTCGGTTTCGCGTTGAGCGGCCTTCAGAAAGGATTCGCCTTTCTCGACACCGCCGGTAACCGGGTGCCAGCCGCTGCCTCGCGCGGGAATCAACTTAAAGAGAAGAACCTTCGGGTCGTCGTTGAGGTCGGCAATCCATACCTGAACTTTTCGATACATGCTCGATCGATTTTATCACTGTTTGATCAGAAAGAGCGATTTCTTTTTGAGATACCGTGAAGACACGATTTTAAAAAGATTGGCGGAGCGGTCGATGCGCGAAAAATAATCGGCCGGATCTTCGCTCGTGCCTTGAACCTCGCCGTCGGCATTGGCCATCGCATTCGGATCGCGTCCGTTTTGATCGCCCATATCCAGCTCTTTCAAGCTTTTATCCATGCCTGCCGAACCATTCGCACCTTTTCCGAAACCGAACCCGCTTTTTCCGTTCGCTCCGTCAGCACCGCCGCCGACGTAAGCCAAGCGAGAATCGTCTCCGTTCGCGTTTGCCGCACCCGAGGTCGAAGCGCCGTTTTTCAAAGCCGCATCGGTTCCGCCATCCGAAAGGCTGCCGACAGACATCCCGTCACCGCCGCCTGCCGAGCCCGCCCCACCGGCCGAGGCTCCGCCTGAACTTCCGTCGCTCGAACCGTTGCCGAAATCCAAGGCTCCCAGATCGCTTCCGCTTCCGGTCGTCGCGTCCAAACCGCCGGTGCCGCTTTGAATGGCAGAGGTTTCAGGCGAGGTACTGCTGCTTCCGCCGGTCGTACTGCTACTGTCGTCCGAAGCACTGAAATCCGAACTCACGCCGTCGAGGTTTCTCGCCGTGTTCAAGGCGTTGGCGGCGACCTGTAAGCTTCCGGTCACGTCATCCGCCGCATCGTCGGCGATCGAAGTGAATACCCGACACGATTTCGGCGGATTATCGATCAGCTGCCCTTCCGAAGTACAACATGCTTTCGCTTGGTCCGTCCCGGCCGGAATCGGAAGTCCATCCAAACTCACGCAGGCGTAACTTTGGACAATCTGGGTATCGCCGGAAAGCCCTCCCCATCCCGCATAAGCCGAAACCGAGAGTAAACTCATGATCAAATGAAAAACCATCATAAATCAGCCCCCTACCATTTCACGCCATCCGGCTTGCTCGGAATGTCGATGGTATCGCAAACACTTTTGTCGGTAGCCACGTTCTGCCCACAGACGTCATGCCGAACGAGTCGCTCAATGACCGCCGGAACACCTTTTGCGTTCGTATAGCTAGGCATCCTCACCGGCAACTTCACGATTTTTCCGTTTGAAACCTGGACATGGGCTTCGACCGTCGCGCATTTGCCGCTGATACACATCTTTTTGCCCGCCAAACACGATGCAGTCATCGCCATTTTTTTCTTTTTCGATCGAAATGCCTCACTCGTATCGGCACAGCTTTTCGCGAAATTTTTCATCGTCGAGTTCGAGCCCGAAGTGCTCCCGGAGTGCGAACTCGTATTGCTGAAGTTCAGCAGCTGCCCGAAAATCGCGTCATAGCGATCGAAAACCCCGTCATCGCCGTCCATGATTTCAGAAATCAACATATTCGGGATCGCGCTGTCGTTCGCGGCGATTTGGGCCACGACCAGCTTACAGATCCGCGCCACCGGATCATTCACCGAAAGCGTTCCTTTCTTGCACTGATCGATCAGATTTTCTCCGTCCTTCGTATCCTGACAGCTCGACTTCGCCGTTTCCGAAAGGCCTTGGTAAAACTGACTCATCTGGCTCGATAAAGTTTGCAGGTCTTTGTTCATGCCGGCGTCGCTGATCACGCTGTTTAAATTGGTCAGGTTCGCATCGAGCTTTTGAAAAACCTCATAGGCCTTCTTACGAATCAGCCAAGGATACGCACCTTGAAGATAAGCCGCCCATTGTGATCCGCCGGTGCTATCGTAAAAAATTTCAATCCTTCTTTTGCCTTTATTCGAAACGTCGATCCGGGGAGGCATTCCACAGGAAGAAGCCGCCTTCGAGATCGATTCAGAAGTGATTTCGAAGTCGGAAGTGCTGCCGTGATTCTCCATCTTCTGTCCGACTAGGCTACAGATCGGATTCTGAAGTTTATCGCCCTTGGGGGTTTCGGTCGTACTGGTGTGAAGATCGAGGTTATAGCCACTGTAGAAACCGTAAATCTTCATGCTCAGCAAGTTCTTGACCTTGTCTTCGATACCCGTCCTCAGATCGGCACATTTGGGAAGAATGGCCTGACAGACCGACGCCGGATCGGCATTCATCACCTTGCCGCTCGAACCGATACAAGGCACGGAAAGCGAAGCCGAGCCGGAACCCCCTCCCGAGCTTCCGCCGCTTCCCGAATTTCCGAGACCGGCGGAGTCGCCGGTATTCGGTTCAGAGAGCTGAAGTTGAGACGGACCCGCATGCGCGGATAGGCCCCAGGTGAATCCCCCGAACAAAAGGACAAGGCTCATGGCCTGACGAATGTGGATGTTCATACTTCCCCCCGGAAACAGAATCCCTATATTTCTAATTTTAAACGGACGCGCTATAATGATCAATATGAGAAGGTTTTTTCAACTTTTTGTGTTTACTCTTGCGATGACTTTAGTTGAAACACCCCATTGCCGGGCCGACGACAGTTATTACGACTTGCTGAAAAAGGCTCAGAATCCAAGCGCTTCCGAGAAAGAAGCCCTCCGCCGAAAGGCGCATGAAAAGCGCCGGCGGCAGATGAATGAAATTTCACGAGCCAACCACGAGGACCTGCTCAAGCCCGCTCCCGACCTCGGTCCGGATGATGAGAATGAGGATGATCACTCAAGCCAGAATCAACCCGAACCTTCGCGACGTCGACCCGAGCCGATCTATCATTCCGACAGCCCTGCAGTGAAGGTGAACCCCGGCGATACCCATGAGTTGATCTTTCCCGGGGACGACGCAGAAACGCCGTCCCCGAAGAAAAATTAGTTCTTAGACAGATTTTTCGGATGATTGGACGATAACCAATCCGCCATGATGTTCAAGGACTCTTGAACGTGCGCATCTTCAAGCCATAATTGCTCGCGACCTTTCGCAGTCGTAGCCTTTTTCTTGCGCTCTTTGATCTTGCCTTTGTCTTCGTCCGACTTTTTCAAGATATCGGCGACCTTGACCCAACCGTCGTTCTTCTTCGCTTCGTCGAGATCTTGCTGAATTTCTTTGAAGTCCTTGTTCTTCTCGACTCGTTTCGCCGATTTTTCACTCAGCTCTTTAATCAGGTCGTCGCCGACCGGCATCCAAGCCTCGCTCGGCGTCTTCGACTGAGCATCCGTAAGATTGATGAACGGCTCGGTTTTCGCAGGAGGAAGAGCGTAGTCCATGAACTTCTCGCCCATGTCGTCCGAATCAAGATAGGTCGGCATCTTGATGTCG
>Ga0164242_10005361_pt1 | contig 14287 bp, 11 predicted proteins | sample OricomgcompostMG_FD_108783 | JGI IMG/M metagenome (GOLD analysis project Ga0164242, IMG submission 108783) | Miracle-Growth compost microbial communities from Emeryville, California, USA - Original compost - Miracle growth compost (MG) ... | reverse complement strand
TCGCAGCCGCGCTCGGTGATCGTGAGCCGCGGGGAGCCGCGCCTGTCCCCGGAGCCGCTGGGCCTGTGGGCGGTGTGCGAGGCGGACGGGTACGACGCGGCCCGGCTGCTCGCCGGCTCCGAGCAGGCGCGCCTCGCGAAGTTGATCGGCGTGGGTCCGTACCGGGTCAGCTTGGCGCGGCGGGAGCTTGTGCTGGTGTGCCGCGCCGGTGACACGCAGGCGGTGGCCCAGCTGGAGTCGCTCACCCAGGCCTCCGATGGGATCGGCGGGAAGTTCGCGCTGGAGGGCGGCAGGCTGGTCCGGGTGGGCGCCCGGGCCTGAGGTCAGGTGCTGGCGTCGGGAGCGTCGAGCGCGTCGGCCACCGCGGCGAGCGCGTCCAGCCCGTGCACCAGGGCGGCGTAGGTGGGGTCATCCAGGCGTCCCAGCGCCTGGGCGAGCAGGATCCCTCGTCGTTGCCGCGCGCGGTCGCTTCGCCGTTGGGCGGCGGCGGTGAGGCGCAGCCTCCCCACCCGGCGGTCGTCCGGGTCCACCTTCCGGGTGAGGAGCCTCCGCCGGGCCAGCTGCGACACCAGGGTGGAGACCGTGTTGTTCGCGAGCCCCAGCTCGGACGCGGCCTGGCCCACGCTGACCCCGGGCTGCCGAGCGACCAGCCGCAGGAGCTCCGCCTGGGCCTCGGTCATCCCGGCGTCGGAGGACCGCAGCGCTCCCCGGCGGAGCCTGTGACGCAGCCGCCCCACGGTCCGAAACAGCGCGGCGACCGTCGCTTCGTCCAGCCGGCGGGTTCTCGGGGGGGAGCGGCCCATGAGGGGATATTAGCGAGCCATTGTGTCTGTGTCAGAGGTATAAAGACGCCTCGCCTGGAGGATTCCCTTGCCCGCCTTTGACCTGAGCATCGCCACCCCGGACGGCACCGCCGCCGCCCGCGCCTTCCGCCCAGAGGGCCCGGGGCCCTTCCCGGCCGCGCTCTTCCTGATCGACGCGTTCGGTCTTCGCACCGCGATCTTCGAGATGGCCGAGCGCCTCTCCAGGCTGGGCTACTTCGTCCTCGTGCCCAACCTGCTCTACCGCGCGGGGGACTTCGCGCCCTTCGACCCCAAGTCCGCCTTCGGGGACGAGGCCGAGCGCGCGCGGCTGATGGGGATCATGAAGCAGCTGGATCCCGCCGGTGCGATGCGGGACATGGCCGCCTACTTCGACGCGCTCGCCGCGCAGCCCGGCGTGCTCGCCTCCAAGGTGGGCTGCGTGGGGTACTGCATGGGCGGGCGGCTGGCGTTCACCGCCGCGGCCGCGATGCCGGACCGGGTGGGCGCGGTCTGCTCCATCCATGGCGGCGGTCTGGTGACCGACCAGGAGAGCAGCCCGCACCTGGGCGCTTCCAGGATCCGCGCCCCGCTCTACTTTGGCGTGGCGGACGACGACCAGGGCTGCACGCCGCAGCACCAGGCCACGCTGGTGTCCACGCTGGCGGCGGCGAAGGTGCATTACCAGGTGGAGCTCAACCCGGGCGCGCACCACGGCTACGCCGTCCTGGACGTCCCGGCCTACCACCCGGAGGCCGCCGAGCGGCACTGGGCGCGCGTGGCGTCCCTCTTCGGCGAAGCGCTGCCGCGCGGTTAGCCCCCCGTCTGGATTCAAAGAGGTCGCGTGCGCAAGCCGGTCAACAAGTGGGTGGTGGCGGTGTCGGTCAGCTTCGGCACCCTGATGGGCGCGATCGACGCGTCGATCGTCAACGTGGCCATCCCGCACCTCCAGGGTGCGCTCGGCGCGACCTTGCAGGAGGTGACCTGGGTCACCACCGGCTTCACCATCGCCAACGTGGTGGTGATGCCCCTGACCGCCTTCCTGGCGTCGCTCTTCGGGCAGAAGCGCGTCTACATGTCCTGCCTGGGGCTGTTCCTGGTGGGCTCGCTCTTCTGCGGCACCGCGCGCTCCCTGGGGATGCTGGTCTTCTTCCGCGCGATTCAAGGGCTGGGCGCCGGCGCGCTCCAACCCACCGAGCAGGCGATCTTGCGTCAGACCTTCCCCCCGCGTGAGCAGGGGATGGCCATGGCGCTGTTCGGGATGGCGGTGATGGTCGGCCCGGCGGTGGGCCCCACCCTGGGCGGCTACATCGTCGACAACCTGAGCTGGCCGTGGATCTTCTTCATCAACCTCCCGGTGGGCGTGCTCGGCCTCTCCCTGGTGTGGCGCTTCGTCCACGAGCCGGAGGACATCAAGGCCGCCAACCGCGCCCGTGCCGAGCTGCAGAAGAAGAACATGGACTGGGCCGGGATCGCGCTCTTGAGCGTGGGCGTGGCGCTGCTCCAGTACGTGCTCGAAGAGGGCAACACGGACGACTGGTTCCACTCGCCGCTCATCTGCGTGCTGAGCGGGATCTCCGTCCTCTGCCTGGTGGCGTTCATCCTCACCGAGCTCTCCGTCAAGGTCCCCGCGGTGCGGATCCAGCTCTTCAAGGACAAGACCTTCCTCGCCGGGACGCTGATCAGCGGCACGATGTTCGCGGTGATGCTGGCGAACATGTTCCTGCTCCCGGTCTTCATGCAGGAGCTTTTGGGGTACTCCGCCACCCAGTCCGGCATCGCGCTGATGCCGCGGGTGCTGGCGATGATGGTGGTGGTGCCCTTCGTGGGCCGGCTCTACAACCACATCGAACCGCGGCTGATGGTGGTGTTCGGCGTGAGCATGCAGGTGCTGGGCGCCTTCTACATGAGCCGCTTCACCCTCCAGATCAGCACCTGGGGGATCGTCTTCCCGCTGGTGGTCCAGGGGATCGGGATGGCGTGCCTGTTCGTCCCGCTCACCACCGCCGCGATCAGCACCATCCCGCGCACCCAGCTCTCCGACGCCACCGGGCTTTATTCGCTCTCGCGGCAGATCGGCGGCTCGTTCGGGCTGGCGATCTTCGCCACCCTGCTCACCAACTTCCACATCCGGAACGAGGCGATGCTCAAGGGCCACCTGTCGGTGACCTCGACCCTGGTGCGCGAGCGGATGGCCATGCTCGCCCACGCCTTCAGCGCGCTGGGCCGGGGCGAAGGCGCTGCGCACACCGCGGCGCTGGAGGCGCTCTCCGGGATCGTCTCTCAGCAGGCGATGGTGCTCGCCTTCGAGAAGACGTTCCTCCTGGGCGGGATCACCTTCCTCTGCGTCCTGCCGATCGTCTTCTTCCTCAAAGCGGACAAGGCCAGCCGCCGCGGCAGCCACGCCCCGGAGATCCACGCCGAGGCCTGAGCGCCCAACGCCCGGCAGCCCCGCGCGGACCACCGTTCAGGCTGGGCCTGTCGAAGCTCAATGGCTTTGGGTGCCGCGTCAGCTCAACTGCGAGGGCGTCAGCTCGACCTTGATCCACCCGGGCTGGCGGGTGTCGAAGGCGCGGTACGCGTCGAGCGCGGCGGTGAGCGGCTCGCGCTGGGTGAGCACCCGGGTGGGATCCACCGCCCCGGTGCGGACCAGGTCCAGGATCCGTCCGAGGTACTTCCGGTGGTTGCAGTTTCCCATCCGCAGGGAGAGGTTCTTGTTCATCGCCGCGCCGATCGGAAAGTGCGTCGCCGACAGCGGGTAGACGCCGATGATCGCCAGGGTCCCCGCCTTGGCCAGGGCCTCCACGCCCCACTGGAGCACCTGGGAGGGCGCGTCGCCGGGGACCCACTGGTCGCCCTTGGGGTGACGCTCTGGCGCCACCTCGTCCACCTCGGCGGCGAACGCCTTCTTCTGTTGCTTGGCCTTCTTGGCGGCCGGGCCCCCCGCAGGCTGGACCGCGTCCACCCCCACCGCGTCCACGACCCGATCCACGCCGATCCCCTCGGTGAGCGCGCGCAGCACCTCCACCGGATCCTCACGGTTGAAGTCGATCACCTCGGCGCCTTGATCGCGCGCCATCTCCAAGCGCTCGCGGACGCAGTCCACCGCGAAGATCCGGCCGGCCCCCAACAGCTTGGCGCTGGCGATCACGAACTGCCCCACCGGCCCGCACCCGAAGACGGCCAGGGTGGCGCCGGGGTGAAGGCCGGTCAGCTCCGCGCCGAAGTACCCGGTGGGGAAGATGTCCGAACAGAGGATCGCCTGGTCGTCCGAGATCTCCTCGGGCAGCTTCGCCAGCCCCACGTTCCCGAAGGGGATCCGCGCGAACTGAGCCTGCAGCCCATCGAAGGGTCCGCTGTCCTGGGGGCCCCCGAAGAAGGCGGTGCCCGCCAGCGGGCCGTTGGGGTTCGCCCGGTCGCATTGCGAGTGATGGCCGGCGCGGCAGTAGACGCAGTTCCCGCACGCGAGCGTGGAGGGGATGACCACCCGGTCCCCGATCTCCAGGTTGCGCACCTCCTTCCCCAGCGACTCCACCACCCCCACGCCCTCGTGGCCCAGGATGGTCCCGGGCTTCATCCCGGGCAGGGTGCCGCGGATCATGTGGAGATCGGTGCCGCAGATCGCGCTCGCGGTGAGGCGGACGATCACGTCGGTGGGATCTTTCAGCTTGGGCTCGGGGACGTCGTCCAGCCGCACGTCGCCGATGCCATGGAAGACAACCGCCTTCATGGGGGAGCTCCTCTCAAGAGGTCAGCCCCAAGGGTCCACATCGCGCCGGGCGGCGACAACGGCGGGGACCAGGCGGGAGTGCGGGAGCAGGGGCGCTAGACTGAACCCATGTTTCGAATCCTCAGCTTGGTGGTTGGCTTGGGCGCGGTGTCCTTCGCCGCTTACTGGTTCCTCACCCACGGGCAGATGGCCCCGCAGCCGGACGGGCGGAGCGGCGCCGCGCACACCCTGGATCAGGTGCGCGCGAAGACCCACGCGCTCGAGGTCCAGGAGCAGAAGCAGGCGGACGACGCGCTCAAGGCGGGCGCCGCCGCGGAGCAGAACTGAGGGTTACTTCTGGTGGCAGACCGTGACCACGGTCCCGATCCCGCCGCGCACGTAGAAGTCCCCCACCACGGTGGCCGAACGCGGCTGCACCGCCCGGACCAGGTCCTCGAGGATCCGGTTGGTCACCGCCTCGTGGAAGTGGCCCTCGTCCCGGAAGGACCAGAGGTAGAGCTTCAGGCTCTTCAGCTCCACGCAGGTCTCGTCCGGCACGTAGCGGATCTTGAAGTGCGCGAAGTCCGGCTGGCCCGTCTTGGGACACAGACAGGTGAACTCCGGGCAGTCGAAGGCGATCTCGTAGTCGCGGTGCGGCGCGGGGTTGGGGAAGGTGTCCAGTTCCTTCGAAGGCAGGCTCGGCATGGCGCGCTTGTAACCACCTCGGCGCGGCGGGCGCAATCCCTGGCAGCGCCTGCCCGCGGCGGACGAAAGGTCCACCAGGCGACGGGCTGTCTGCTGGAGATCGTTCAGTAGGACCTTGGGCCCGCTTGCCCGCGCGGAGGGGTGGCCTTAACTCAGCACGCTCATGGTCCCGGCCGCCCTTCAGGAGATCTGCCAGTGCCTGCCCCAGGCGGTGCTGCGGGTGTGCCGAGACACGCGGGTGCTGTGGGCCGACCCCGCGCTCGCCGCCAAGACCGACCTCCAGGTCGCCTCCGGGCAGTCGCTCCTGGAGGCCTTTGATCCCGGCCCCGAGCGCGACCGGGTGGAGACGGCGCTCCGCTCCGGGAGCGCCTACGAAGGCTCGGCGGTCACCTCGGCGCTCCACCAGGTCTGGGTGCAGGTGCGGCCGTGCGGCAAGGACGCGGCGAGCTGGGTCGTGCTCCGTCCTTCGAGCGCGGAGGACGAGGTGGCCTTCGCCCGCGCGCTTCAGGAGATCGCCCGCGCGGTGGGAGAGAGCCTGGAGGTGGAGTCGGTCTGCGCCGCGGCGGTGCTGGCCATCGTCCGCTGCGCCCAGGTGCGGCGCGCGGCGGTGTATCTGGTGAAGGAGCCGGACCCTCTGCCCGCGGAGGAGGGCGAGGCCCGCGCCCCCGGGCTGCGGCGGGTGGCGCTCAGTGATCTGGCGGGTGGCACCCAGGGCGGAGATCTGGATGAGGCCATGGAGGCCAGCCTCTTCCAGGCGATTGAGAGCGGGCGGCCGCAGCTGGGCATCGCGCGGCAGGTGAGCGGGCGGGATTCGATTTTTGCCGCGGTGCCGCTCCAGTCCCAGGGGCGGGTGGAGGGGGCGCTCTTCCTCTGCAAGCCGGAGGCGACCCACTTCTCCGTCCGGGAGATGGACCTCTGGTCCGCGGCGGCGACCCAGCTGGGGGTGGCGGTGGAGAACGCCCGGCTGTTGCGCGAGACCCAGTCCGCGCTCCGGATGCGCGATGAGTTCATGTCCATCGCCAGCCACGAGCTCAAGACGCCGCTCACCCCGCTCAAGATGTCGCTCTACCTGATGGGGCGGAAGCTGGAGGAGAACAAGCCCATCTCCCTGGCAGCGGTGGACAAGGCCAAGCGGCAGGTGGACCGGCTCTCCTCGCTCATCACCCAGCTGCTCGAATCTTCCCGCGCGGAGCTGGGCAAGCTCTCCATCGAGCGGGTGCCCCTGGACTTCGGCCAGCTGGTTCTGGAGGCGGTGGAGGAGTTCCGCGCCGCCTACGACCGGGAGCTGTCTTTGTCTCTCCCGGCGGACCGGGTGTGGGTGATGGGGGATCGCGGCCGGCTGGATCAGGTGGTGGTGAACCTGATCGAGAACGCGATCAAGTACAGCCCGGACGGCGCGCCGGTGCGGATCTCGGTGGAGAACGCGCGCGGGCTGGCCCGGCTCCGGGTCCAGGACCGCGGGATCGGCATCCCGGCGCCGGACCAGGCGCGGATCTTCCAGCGCTTCTTCCGGGCCCAGAACGCCTCCTCGCGCAACTTCGGCGGGCTGGGGTTGGGGCTCTTCATCAGCCACTCGGTGGTGATGCTGCACGGCGGTGCGCTGGAGGTGGCCAGCGTGGAGGGGCAGGGGGCGCGCTTCACCGTGGCCCTCCCCAGGCTGCGCGGGCGCGAGCTGCAAAAGCTGCCGCGCTACGTGCTCCTCTTGGACGGCGAAAGGGCGCCCTCGGCGAGGTCGGTGGAGGCGCTGCGGAGCCGCGGCTTCGAGCTGGTCCGGGAGCAGGGCCCGGAGGCCTTGAGGAACCTGGTCCAGCAGCCGCTGGAGGCGGTGGTGCTGGGGACCCGGGCGCCGCCGAGCGCCGCCCGGCTCCTGTGGGACGCCGTTCAGGCGGTCCCGGCCGCGCGTCCGCTTCCGGTCCTCTGGCTGGGGACACCGCCTGCCTGGGCGGGCGCGCCCACGGCTCAGCGCGCGCTCCCCCCGGTCTCCCGGGAGCTGGGCCGGGCCCTGGCCTCCTCCCGGCTACAAGTCCCCGAGCTCTGAGAACGAGATCAACCGGACCCCCGCCGCCCGGATCGCCTCGCGCATGGACGGGTCCAGGAAGGTGGCCAGCTCCACCTCGCGCTGCGCCGCGTAGCCGCTCTTCACCTGGCTGGGGGTCTGGCCCGGGTGACACATCAGCTCGGTGACGCCCGGCTCGAGCGCGGCGAGCGCCGCCAGGAGCCGCGCCTGGGTCCAGTGGGCCTCTTGTCCCGCATCGCCGATGAAGTGCGCGGTGGTCACCACCCCGCGCGTCGCCAGCGCCTGGCGCATCGGGCCGTCCAGCGCGCGCACCGGGAGCCCGCGCTCGCGCGCCACCGTGAGGAGCCCTTCGAGGATCGCCTCGTGCCGGTGGAGGTGCTTGTGCACGTCCACATGCGTCGGCGTCCGTCCGAGCAGCGCCTGGGCGCGGTCCAGCTGGGCGCGGGTCTCCTCGGCCACCACCTCCGGAGGGAGCGCGCCGGCGCGGGCCTCGTCCAGCGCGCCGTCGGTGAGGAGCGACGCGGGGAAGTGGGGCCACAGCGGCGGGTGGCGGGCGAGGTTCAGGTGCAGCCCGATGGAGAGCCCCTCTGCCGCCTCTGCCGCCGCTTCGGAGAAGGGCGTGTTGACCATCAGGGTGGCCGAGCAGACCACCCCCTCGCGCATCGAGCGCAGGAGGCCCGCGCTCACCGCCGGGTCGTAGCCGAGGTCGTCGGCGTTCACGATGAGGCGTCGCTCCATGGTGCTCCTCTAGTCGGCCTCGGCCGTGCGCGCCGCCAGCGTCTGGCGCAGCTTGGCGGCCTGGGCTTCGCGGTGGGTGCGGCCGTAGAGCGTGATCAGCGCCTGGAGCGCGCGCGGATCGTCCGGGTCGAGCGCGTCCGCCTGGTGGTACTCGCGCTCGGCGCCATCCTGATCGCCCTGCTGTCCCAGCGCCGCCCCCAGGTAGTAATGCGCGGCGGCCAGCTTCTCGTCCGCGCGGAGCACGCGCCGCAGGAGGGTGATCGCGTCCCGCCCGCGTCCCAGCTGGAGGTCCACGAAGGCGCGCTCGGCGGCGATCTGCGGGGAGAAGCCGCTCTCCAGCGCCGCGGCGGTGATGCGGGCGGCCTCGTCCAGGCGGCCCAGGCGCACCAGCAGATCCGCGCGGCGCACCACCAGCCGCCGCTGCCCGGGCGCCTTGCGGCTGGCCTCTTCAATTGCCGCCAGCGCCCCGGTCAGATCTCCCTGGAGCGTCTGCAGCTCCGCGCGCGCCTCGTCCGGACGGGGGTCCGTGGGCGCGAGCTGCTGCGCCTTGGCCAAGGCCGCGTCCGCCCGCTTCCCGTAGCGCAGCCCGGTGGCCGCGCGGCCTTCGAGCAAGAACGCCTCCGCGTCCTTCGGGTGGCGCTGCGCGAAGCCCTGGGCCAGCTCCAGGGCGGCGCGGTCCGCGTGGACGGCGAGGAGCAGCCCGCCGGCCTGGGCGAGCTGCGCGGGGGTGGCGCGCGGGTCCTCCGCCAGGTTGGAGAGCCCGAGTCTCCCCTGCGCGTCCGCGTGCTGGCGCGCCTGGGCGATCCGCTCAGAAGGGCTGGGCAGCGGGCGGTGGGTCCAATACCAGCCTCCCGCAGCGGCCCCTGCGATCAAAAGCCCGAGCACTGCCCACCGCGCCGGGGAGCGCCGGGGAGGGGAGACCGAAGCGCGCGGCGCCGGGACGGGCACGGGCCGTGTGGGCGCCTTGGAGCCGGAGGCGGCCAGGAGCAGGCGACGGGTGTCGGTGTCCTCGGGGAAGCGCTCGGCCAGGTAGGCCGAGATCTGCGCGGGCTCGGCGGGCGGCGCGTCGGCGATGGAGGCGAGCGCGTCCGCGAGCTCGGCGAGCGTTCCGAAGCGCCCGTCCGGGTGGCGCGAGAGGGCGCGCAGGCAGACCCGCTCCAGCCCGAGCGGGACCGAGGGATCCAGCTCGGTGGGCCGGCGCGGCGCCTCCTGGGTGATCTTCGCCAGGATCTGCACCGGCGTGGTCCCGGTGAACGGGCGGTGGCCGCACAGCTGCTCGTAGAGCATCACCCCGGCGGCGAAGACGTCCGCGCGGTGGTCCACCGGTTCGCCGCTGATCATCTCCGGGGACATGTAGAAGTACTTCCCCTTGAGCGTGCCGGGCTCCGTCCCCGCCGGCGTCCCGCTGGACTTGGCGATCCCGAAGTCCAGCACCTTCACCGCGCCGTCCGTCCCCACGTGGAGGTTGTCCGGGGTGAAGTCGCGGTGGACGATGCACAGGGGCAACCCCTGGTCGTCCACCGCGTGGTGCGCGGCGTCCAGGCCCCGGCACGCTTCGATCAGCACCCGCAGCGCGATCGGGAGCGGCACCCGTTCACCGCGCTCCGCCGCTTTCTCGCGAAGCTGGGCGAAGGTGCTCCCGTCGAGCAGCTCCATCGCGATGAAGGGCTGCCCGTCGTGGTCGCCCAGCTCGAGGATCCGCACCACGTTGGGGTGGTCGATGCGGGCGGTGATCCGGGCCTCGTTGAGGAACATCCGGACCACGCTCGGATCGTCGAGCAGGTGCGGCAAGAGCCGCTTGAGCGCCACCGCCGGTCCCAGCCCTCCGCGCTCCTCCTTCCGCGCGAGGTACACCTCCGCCATCCCGCCCACCGCGAGGCGCGCGCTGATCTGGTACGGCCCGAACGGGGGCGGCTTGGGAGGGGCCACGGCGCGGCAAGTCTACGTGCCACCGCCCGCGCCACCAACGACTGTGCTGCCTGCTTGCTTGCGCGAGCGCGCCGGCCTCCAGCCGTCAGAGCGCCAGCGCGAGCCCCACGTACGGGCCGAAGAAGTTGTCCTCGTGGGAGACGCCGTCCACCTGACCCTGGTCGTTCAGGTAGGTCTGCCGCCAGCCGACCTTCAGCGCCACCGTCCCCATCCCGAAGTTCAGCCCGGCGTTCCAGTCCACCTTGGTGAACGGGTAGGGCGTCACCCGCAGCGCCGCCTCCAAGGACGTGCTCCCGAAGAGGCCCACCGCCCCGGACAGCCCCATCCCGGGACCGAAGAAGCTGATGTCCGGCGCCAGCGCGCTGTCCAACCCGCCCTCCAGCCGGAGCCGACCGTAGGGGCTGCTCGCCAGCGCCCAGGTGAGGTGCGCGTTGATCAAGTGGATGGTGTCAATCTGGGACGTCCCGTCGTCCGCGCTGACGAAGTAGGAGTTGGTGTCGATCAGGAGGCCAAACCTCGGGCCCTCCACGCCGTACATGAACCCCACCGCGCCCCCGCCGCCCTCGGCCGACGGCGAGCGGACCAGCCCCTGGGCGTGGAACTCCAGGGTGGAGACCACCGCCGGCTGCCCCTGCACGCCCGAATAGTCCGGCTGCGGCGAGGTGGGGGCGAACCACACCGGCGTGTACCCGAAGCCCCAGGCGTACCAGCCCGGGTGCCAGTAGCTGTAGCCGCCCCGGTTGTAGCCGCCGTAGCCGTAGCCGCCGGAGCGGCTTCCCTCATAGCGGGTGGGGCTCGAATGAGAGGGGGCCGTCCCCACCGGCACCGCCTGATGGCTCGAGCGGCTCGAACTGCTGGAGTGCGAGCTGGAGCTTTCGTGCGAGTGGGAGCTGGAGTCCGAATCCGAGTCCGACCCGTGCGACGGCGAGTTCGCTTTGCCGAAGCGCGCCTGGGCGGCCAGCGGGAAGGCGAGGACGAGGGCGAGGACGGCGACGGAGCGAAGTGAGCGCATGAAGACCTCCGCGCGTCCAGACGGACGGCGCGGCCTTTCATTCAAACCCAAGTGCGCGGCTGTCGCACCCTCACACACGGCGCGAAGGGGTGGGCGCTTTCGGTATTGTCCATTTCCAATGATCCTGTTGAGGGGCGGCACCGTCGTCGAGTTGGAGCCAGCTCAAGTCGAAATCGCTGATCTCCGGATTGACCCCTCGCTGGGCCGGATCGTGGCGCGCGGCACCCTGGAGCCGGCCGCGGACGACGAGGTGATCGACCTTGCCGGCAAGCTGGTGATGCCGGGGCTGGTCTGCGGGGATCACCCGCTCACCCGGGCGCTCCACCAGCTCAGCACCGGACCCCGTCCGGACGACTACCTCCAGGCGGTGGAGCACCGCGCCCGGTTCGACGCGGCGCTGGACGGAGAGTCGCTGGAGGTGGCGGCGGCGATGGCGGCCCTGGACGCGCTCTGCGCCGGGACCACCACGTTGATCGGCCGGCACGCCTCACCTTCGGCGGTGGAGGGCTCGCTGGGGCGGATCGCCCGGGCCCTGACCACCGTGGGGGTGCGGGGCGCGCTCTCCTATTCGGTGAGTGACCGCTACGGGCCGGAGGTCCGCGAGCGCGCGCTGGCGGAGACGGTCACCTTCGCCAAGGCGGCGCGGGGGCGGATCCGCGGACGGGTGGGGGCGGACGCCTCCTACGCGCTCTCTTCGGAGGCGCTGGCCGGGCTGGCCCGTGCGGTGGCGGAGACCGGCGCGGGCCTCACCCTGGAGCTGGCGGAGGATCCGGTGGATGCCCGGCTCTCCCAGGAGCGCCATGGCGCCGCGCCCGTGGACCGCTTCCTGGAGGCCGGGCTGCTCACGCCCAAGACGCTGGTGGCGCACGCGGTCCACCTCTCCTGGCCGGAGCTCTCCCAGGTGATCTCCACCGGGGCGTGGATCGTCCACCACGCGCGCGCCAACATGGCCTGGCAGGTGGGGTACGCCCCGGCAGGGAAGTTCGGCGCGCGGTCTCTGCTCGGCTCTTCGGATCCGGGGGCGGACGTCTTCGGAGAGGCGCGGATCGCCGCGCTGCGCGCGACGGATGCGGGCCAGCCGATTGACATCCTGCGCGCGCTCGCCAACGGGCACCGGGTGGCGAGCGAGATCTTCGACCGTCCCATTGGGCCCCTGCGCGAAGGCGCCGCGGCGGACCTCCTGGTGCTGGACTACCGGGCCCCCGCGCCCCTCACCGCCAGCTCGCTGGCCGCGCACCTGGTGTCCGCGCTGGGGGCGCGGTGGGTGGAGTCGGTGATGGTGGATGGGATCTGGCGCCTGTGGCGGCGGACCCCGCTCTCCGTCTCCGCGGAAGCGCTCACCCGCATGTCCCAGGAGCTCGCCCCGGCCGTCCTGGCCCGCGCGGCTCAGCGCTGATCAGCCTGTCTCTCCACACGCTGTCCGCGCGCCCACGCTGAGGCGAGCTGCCCGTGTGAATCCGTGGGCTGTCCGCGCGCGCCGGGCCTGAGGCGGCGGCTCCGGATGACTCAGTGGGCCGGGGCAGGTGCCGGAGGGGCGCCCTTCCCGGCCGGCGCGGTCCCGGCGTCCTGAGCGGACGCAGGCGTGGCGGGCGCGAGGTGCTTGAGCGCTTCAGCGGCGTCGTGGTGCCCAAGCCCCGCGGCGGCGGTGTACTCGCGGATGGCGTCCGCCTTTTTGTGCTCGTCTTCGTAGAGCTGCCCGAGCGCGTAGTGCGGCTCCGCGAAGTTGGGATCCACCTTCACCGAGGCCAGGAAGGACTGCTCGGCCTTGGCCTTGTCCCCCTTCCGGAAGAGCGCGTGCCCCAGGTAGAGCAGCGCGAAGGGCTGCCTGGGGTCCGTGGCCAGCACCGCGCTCAGGGTCCGCAGCGCGTGCGCAGTGTCGCCGCCGCGCAGGTAGAGGAAGCCCAGCTCCGCCTCCGCCTCCAGCTGGGTGGGGTCCGCCTTGACCACCGTCTGCAGCTCTCCCACCGCCAGCTCCGGGTGACCCAGCCGGGAGTGCAGGATCCCAAGCTTGGCCAGCGCGGCGGTGTCCTTGGGGTTCTTCGCCGTCAGGGCCTCCAGGGACTTCTGCGCGTCCGCGTAGCGGCCCATGTCCAGGTAGAGGTTGGCCAGCGCCAGCACGGTGTCCCGATCGTCCGGGGTCTCCTTGAGCAAGGCCAGGTAGAGCGGCTCCGCCTTGGCGCTGATCCGCCGGCGCGCGTAGAGGTCCGCCAGATCGCGCTTGGCCGCGGTGGTGGGCTCGAGCACCACCCGCTGCTCCGCCTGGGAGATCGCCTCGTCGAACTTGCCCACCGCGAAGTAGGCCTGGGCCAGGGCGGCGTGCGCGGGGCCGTTCTGCGGGAGCTCGTGCACCGCGTGCTCCAGGGTCTGCACCGCCAGCTCCGGCTGGTTGTTGGCCAGATACGCCCGGGCCAGCCCCTGGTACGCGTCCGGGGTCCGCCAGACCCGGGTGGCGTACTCCTCCAGATCCACCGCGTGCTTGTAGGCTTCGACCGCCTTCTGCTTCTGACCCTGCTTCAGGTAGAGCTCGCCCAGCTTGACGTACGGGCCGCCCAGCCGCGGGTTGAGCTTCATCGCCTTCTCGAACGTCGCCACCGCGCGCGAGACCTGATCCAGCCGGTAATAGACCAGCCCCAGGTTGTAGTAGGCCTCGCCGTAGCTGGGATCCGCGGCGATCGCCGCGCGCAGCTCCTTCTCCGCGCGCACCGCGTCTCCCTGATCCTCGTAGGCCACGCCGAGGTTGTTGTGCGCCTGGGCGTGGCGCGGGTCCACGGCGATCGCCCGCTGGTACTCGGCGACGGCGCCCTGGGTGTTGCCCTCGCGCATCAGGAGCACGGCCAGGTTGTAGTGGGCCTCGGCGTCCGTCCCCACGCTGTCCCGCACCGCCTGCTGGAGGACTTGCTTCGCCTGGGCGTTCTTCCCCTGCGCCGCCAGCGCGCGCCCCAGGTTCACCTGGGCTTCGTGGAGGGCGGGATCGAGCGCCAGCGCTTCGTGGTAGCGGGCCACCGCGTCGTCCAGGTTGCCCTTCTTCTCCAGCGCCTCGCCCAGGTTGAAGCGCAGGGCGCCGTCCTTCGGGTCCAGCTCCACCGCCTTGCCGTATTCGGAGATGGCCCGGTCCAGCTGATCCAGCCGGCGGGCCAGGAGCGCGCGCTCGCCGTGGAGGGGCGCGCTGTCCGGGTGCGCTTCGATCGCGTCGTCCAGGATCTTCGCCGCCTCTTCGCCTTCGCCGGTCAGCGCCAGCGCGCGGGCGAGCAGGAGCGGCCCGTCCACCTCGTCCGGCGCCTTCTCCACGTACCCGCGGAAGGGGCGCACCGCCTTGGCCGGCTGCCCCAGCCGCAGGTAGGCCAACCCCAGCCGGTGGAGCGCCTCCGCGTCCTGGG
>Ga0164242_10005360_pt1 | contig 14288 bp, 12 predicted proteins | sample OricomgcompostMG_FD_108783 | JGI IMG/M metagenome (GOLD analysis project Ga0164242, IMG submission 108783) | Miracle-Growth compost microbial communities from Emeryville, California, USA - Original compost - Miracle growth compost (MG) ... | reverse complement strand
CGCTGCGCCGGCCTCGACCCGCGCCGCGCGAGCAGGCTGCGGCACCCGCTCGCCCGGCTGCTCGTCGAGTACGTCGCGGCCTACGTGGGCCACATCCGGCGCGCGCCACTGAGCGCACGGACCCGGATGGCCTGCCTGCTCGCTCTCACCGGCTGGCTGGTGTCCCGGACGACGCCGGGCCGCAGCGGACGGATCATGGCGACCATCGACCCGGCGGTGAACGCACGTCGACGACCCCTGCGGGTCACGGCGCTGGGGTTCTACGGCATCGGCAACCTCGGCAACGAGGCATCGCTGACAGCCTTCGACACGAGCCTCGCCGAGCTGTCGCAGGTCCACGGCCGCGCGACCGAGCTCTCCGTCCTGGCGGTCGATCCCGACGCCGTGCGGCAGCAGCACAGCCTTCCTGCGACCCGGCTGATGAGTCACCGCGGCGACCCTGCCGACCACCGCGCCCGCGCCACCGGGATGAAGGCGCTCAGCCGGCTCGCCGACGTGCCGCGGTTGTGGCGGCTGGTCGGGCGGAGCGACGCCGTCGTCGTACCGGGCTCCGGTGTGCTGGAGACCGGGCTCGGGCTGCAACCGTGGGGCCTGCCCTACTGGCTGTTCGTGACGGCGCTGTGCTGTCGGTTGCGGCGGTGTCCCTTCGCCCTGGTCAGCGTCGGCGTCCAACCCGGCCAGGACCGGGCGACCCGGCTGCTGCACCGCTGGACGCTGCGCCTGGCGACCTGGGTGTCGGTCCGCGACGAGGGCTCGCGCGAGGCGGTGGCCGGTGACGGCGTGGATCGCGACATCCCCGTCGCTCCGGACCTGGTCTTCGGCAGCCTCGCTCCGACCGGTACGCCGCCCGAGCCCGACTCGGTCGCGGTCGGCGTGATGGCCTACTACGGCACCCGCTCGGGTGAGGGAGCGCCGGTTCTGGCGCGCTACACCACCGCCATGGCTCACGTCGTACGCCTCCTGTTGGAACGGGGCGAGCGCGTCACCCTCGTCATCGGCGACCTCGCCGACCGGCCGGTGGCCGAGGAGGTGGCCCGCCAGGCGAGCGCAGCCTCGGCACCGGACTCCCCGCCCGTGGAGGGCGTGGTGCGGGTCAGCGACGCCAACACCTTGGCGGACGTGGCGATCGAGCTCGAACGTGCCGAGGTCGTGGTCGCCAGCCGCTTCCACACGCTCGTCGCCGCGCTCGCCGTCGGGCGACCGGTGGTCACGCTCGGGTACGCGCCCAAGGCCGCGGAGCTGCAGGCGACGTACGGCGTCGCGCCACTGGGCCAGCCGATCGATCGGATCGATGCGGACCTGCTCCTCACCCAGATCGATCGGGCCCGTGCCACGGAGCGCCCGGCCGCCGCCATCACCGCAGGCTTCCAGGAGCAGCTGCGGAATCAGTCTCGGGAGCTGTGGAGCGTTATCCGCGGCTCCGTCAAGAAAGGAGAGAGGCCATGACGAGAAGAGACCTCGACAGTTGGGGATACGACGAGATCGTGACGCTCGAAGCGCCGCACTGGCCGGACCGGTCGACGCTGCGCTGGTTCGGGCACCAGCGGCTTCGCAACCGTGACCGACTGATCTGGCGGCGCTGGCTGCTGGGTCTGGCGCTGTTCCGGCGAGGTGTCCACCACCGGCAGCCGTTGCAGGGCAACGTCCTCCAGATGCTGCAGGAGGGGCGGCTCAAGATCGGCCCACGCTGCTATCTCGAGTCGTCGATGACGATCCGCGGCAACGACGGTGCACGCATCCTGATCGGCGCCGGCGCCGAGTTCAACCGCAACGTGACGATCGGCGCCGGCCACCTGGTGGTGATCGGCGACCACGTCCTCGTCGGCCAGGGCTCCTACATCACCGACGTCAACCACGTCTTCGCCGACCCGGAGACTCCGGTGGAGTTCCAGGGGTTCTCCACCCGCGGCCCGACGGTGATCGAGGACAACTGCTGGCTCGGCGCCAACGTGATCGTCACCTCCGGCGTCCGGATCGGCCGCTGCAGCGTGATCGGAGCGGGTGCGGTGGTCAGCCGGAGCGTGCCGCCGTACTCGATCGTGCGCGGTGGTACCTCGAAGGCCTATCCCCGGCGAGACCTCGGCGATCGCCGGGCTGTTGCCGAGGTCGAGGAGAGTGCCGCTGCCTCGTGAGGCGCGCCCCCGTGCCGACCGGCGTCTCCGCGGCGCTCGCCGTGGAGACGCCGAAACGCCTGCCGGATCAGCCAGCCCGTCAGCACGCCGGCGACCACGTCGGTGAGCCAGTGCGTGCCGGTGACGAGCAGCGCCAGCGCGAGCAACGCGGCCAACCACCACGGCCCGCCGTAGGCGACGATCGACACCATGTGTCCGGAGGGATAGCTGCCACCGAGGTGCGCCGTACTCCCGTGCACGTCGGGGCGGTCGAAGAACCACTTGAGGAAGGCCACCAGCACCGACACGACGGCGACGCGTAGCAACGCGCCCGGCACGGCAGAGCGCGAGCGCCGCCAGGCCAGCAGCACGAACGCAACACCGGTGACGGCCGGCTGCAGCAGATTGACGAGTACGTCGCCGGCCATCTGCGGCAGCCCCCAGTGCTGGTCGGGATAGAGGTGCCGGTAGGCCCACAGATCGACCGGGTCGCTCGCGTGCGTATGCACCAACACGCTCACCACCCCGAAGGCTGCGACAACCGCGCCGATGCGCCACCTCATCCGACAGCGACCGGCGCGACCAGCGCCAACCGCTCCGCCAGCTCGGCCAGCGGCGGCGCCGTCCGGTCCGCCGCCGACTGCAGTGTCACCGGCAGCGGCCACGGGATCGCGAGGTCGGGATCGTCGTACCGGATGGTCAGGTCCTCGCTCGGGTCGTGCGCCCGATCGATCCGGTACGACGTGTCAGCGGGCGAGCTCAGCGCCTGAAAGCCGTGCGCGCAGCCTGGGGGGATGTAGACCGAGCGCTGGTTCTCGCCGGTGAGGTCGAAGGAGAGCCACCGGCCGTAGCTCGGCGAGCCCGGCCTCAGGTCGACGACCACGTCGAAGACCGCGCCGCTCGAGCAACGGACCAGCTTGGCCTCGCCCGCGCCGACGCGCAGGTGGAGCCCCCGCACCACACCGAGCGCAGAGCGGGAGAGCGAGTCCTGCAGGAACCCCGCTGGATCGATCCCCGCCGCCCGCGCGACATCGGCATCGAACGTGCGGCTGAAGAATCCGCGCGCATCGTGGTGCGGCGACGGCGTGAACGTCAGCACGCCCTCGATGGCGGTGGACTCGACGACGAGATCAGCGGACATCTGACCCTCCCCAAATGTGGGCAAACCGGATGCCTCTGATCCTTCGCGGCACGAGCCGTTGCCAAGACTCACGGCATCCGATTTCACTCATTGGGGGTATCGATGCAGACCTGCCGACTGTGCGGGAGCGAGCTCACCGTCACCTTTGTCGACCTGGGCATGTCGCCGCCGTGCGAGAGCTATCTCGCCGCCGATCAGCTCGACCAGGCCGAGGCCTTCTACCCGCTGCACGTGCGCATCTGCTCACGCTGCCTGCTGGTCCAGCTGCCCGCCTATCTCAGCGGCGAGGCGATCTTCACCGACTACGCGTACTTCTCGTCGTACTCCGACTCGTGGGTCCGGCATGCGGAGAAGTACGTCGAGAAGGCCATCGACCGGCTCGGCCTCACCACCGACTCGTTCGTGGTCGAGGTGGCGAGCAACGATGGCTATCTGCTGCAGCACACCGTCGCCCGCGGCATCCGCTCGCTCGGGATCGAGCCGGCCGCCAACGTCGCCGAGGCCGCCGTCGCCAAGGGCATCGAGACCGAGGTGCTCTTCCTCGGCGCCGAGACCGGCGGGAAGGTCGCCGACATCCACGGTCGTGCGGACCTGGTGGTGGCCAACAACGTCTTCGCCCACGTGCCCGACATCGTCGACTTCGCGAAGGGACTGCGGGCGCTGGTCGCCGACGACGGCACCGTGACGATCGAGATCCCGCACCTGCTCCGGCTGATCGACGGCAACGAGTTCGACACGATCTATCACGAGCACTTCTCCTACCTCTCGCTGCTGACCACCCAGCGGGTCCTCGCCCAGGCCGGACTCACCGTGGTCGACGTCGAGGAGCTGGAGTCGCACGGCGGCTCGCTGCGCACCTGGTCACAGCCGGTCGAGACGGCCGGCCGGCCGAGCGAGGCTGTGGCGAGGGTCCTCGCCGACGAAGCCGCCGCCGGTCTGCACACCTTGGCCGGGCACGCAGGCTTCGCGACCAAGGTCAGCCAGGTCCGCAACAACCTGGTGTCCTTCCTCATCGAGGCCGCCCGGGAGGGCAAGCTCGTCGCGGCGTACGGCGCCCCCGGCAAGGGCAACACCCTGCTCAACTACTGCGGTATCCGGGCCGACCTGCTCTCCTTCGCGGTCGACCGCAACCCGGGCAAGCACGGGCGGTTCCTGCCCGGCACCCACATCCCGATCAGGCCGGTCGAGGCGCTCGCCGAGGTCCGGCCCGACTACGTCCTGATCCTCCCGTGGAACCTCCGCCGGGAGATCAGCGAGCAGCTCGCCTATGTCAGCGAGTGGGGCGGTCAGCTGGTCACCGCGCTGCCCCGACTGGAGATCTTCGCGCCGGGCGTCCCGGCCACAACTGAGGAGCGATCATGAAGGTGGTGTTGTTCTGCGGCGGCCTCGGCATGCGGATGCGTGCCGACAACCAGTCGCTGCCCAAGCCGATGATGTCGATCGGCGACCGGCCGGTGCTCTGGCACATCATGCGGTACTACGCGCACTACGGGCACACGGAGTTCATCCTCTGCCTGGGGTACGGCGCCCGCGCGGTGAAGGACTACTTCCTCAGCTACGAGGAGACCGCCTCCAACGACTTCGTGCTCTCCAAGGGCTGTCGCCACGTAGACCTGATCGGCACCGACGTCAGCGACTGGACGATCACCTTCGTCGACACCGGCATGGACACCGCGATCGGCGAGCGCCTGCGTCGGGTCCGCCCCTACCTCGAGGGGGACGAGTTCTTCCTCGCCAACTACGGCGACGTCCTCACCGACGCGCCGATCAACGGCCTGGTGGAGCAGCTCGCCGCGACCGATGCGGTCGGTCAGTTCATCGCGGTCCGTCCGCAGGACTCCTTCCATGTCGTCGACATGGACGGCGCGGGTCAGGTGTCGGGGCTCATCCCCGCCGGCGACATGCCCTACCGCATCAACGGGGGCTACTTCGTCCTCCGCCAGGGCATCTTCGACTACCTCGAGCCCGGCGACGATCTGGTCATGGACGGCTGCATCAAGGCCGCCCGGGACGGTCGGATGCGAGCGGTCCCCTACGACGGCTTCTGGGCGCCGATGGACACCCTCAAGGAACGCACCTACCTCGAGGATCTCCACCGGCGGGGAACGGGCCCGTGGGAGGTCTGGGGCTCCCCCGCCGCCGTCTAGGTCGAGTGGTCAGTTTCGGCGGGCTGAGTCGTCGGTTTTGGCGGGTTGAGTGGACAGACGAAAAACCTGGTCCCGTTGGGTGCCAGCACAGTGTCTTGCGAACCTCGGGTGCCTTCGTATCTGTTGCGCTGGGCCACCATGCGTGTGGTCCAGTACGGCGGAAATGTCTGCGAGCTGTGCCCGAGCCATGGTGGCCCAACGACCGGTGAGCGAAGGCACCCGGCGGCTCGCAAGACACCGGGCCACGCTGGGACTCGCTCACGCTCCTCGTTTGTCACAGATCCGACCAAAGGTTCCGTTTCGAACTGGTGTTCGATATGATGTGAGGCATGGCCCCCGCAGCCACCACCACGCTCGACCGGGACACCCCGGCCGGAGTGCTGGGTGCGCTCGCCACTGCTCGTGAGGACGCCCGACAAGCCGAGATCGCGACGATGATCGCGGCCCTGGAGTGGGCCGCGATGCACTCGGCCGACTCCCTGGACCAGGCGATGACCGTGCCGGGGACCGACCGCACGCTGGCGATCGCCGGGCAGGGCGCGCCCCTGGTGGCGGAGTTCGCCGTCGTCGAGCTCGCCGCCGCCCTCGGCCGCTCCGCGGACTCGGCGAAGCTGTGGCTCGGGACCGTCCTGGAGATCCGCCACCGCCTCCCGCGTGTGTGGTCGCGGATGGTGCACGGGCCCCTCGAGCCGTGGCGGGCCCGACAGATCGCCAACGCCACCCTCGGCTTGTGCTGGGACGCTGCCGGCTGGGTCGACCAGCAGGTCGCACCGATCGCGCACAAGATCGGCCCCGCACAGCTCGAACGCGTCATCGCGGACGCGGTCCGCCGCTTCGACCCCGAACAGGCCTACGAGAACGAGCTCGCCAACGCCGAAGCCCGTCACGTCACCATCCACGACCGCCACACCGTCGACGGGCTCGTCGAGGTCACCGCGACCCTCGATGCCATCGACGCACGTGACCTCGACCAAGCGGTCGGGCGGACGGCGCATTTTCTGCTGGTCGCCGGCTGCGCCGAGTCCCTGGACGTGCGACGCGCGCTCGCGTTGGGTGAGATCGCCCGCCACGAACTCACCCTCGGGCTCGACGCGGCAGCCGGCAACGGCGCAGACGGTGTCGTCAACCAGAGCTCCGGCCGGGACGCCACCCTCTACGTGCATGTGCACGCCGATGACCTCGACCTCCTCGATGACCAGACCGGAGCCGACCAGCCCGTCGCCCTGATCGAGCAGACCGGTGCCGCCCGGGACTATCCGATCGGGATCGACCACCTCAAGCAGTGGCTCACCCGCCCCGGCACCACCGTCACGATCCGCCCGGTCATCGACCTCGCGGCCAGCCTGCACTCGAGGGGCTATCACCCCTCGCCGGCCCTGCGCGAACAAGTCATCCTGCGCAACCGGACCTGCGTCTTCCCGCACTGCACCAGAACAACCCGGACAGCCGACCTCGACCACATCGAGCCTCACGAGCGTGGAGGCCGGACGTCGAGTGAGAATCTTGCACCCCTGTGCCGGCTCCACCACCGCGCCAAGACCCACGACCTGTGGACCTACACCCACCTCGCGCCAGGTGAGTTCCTCTGGCGAAGCCCCCACGGCGCGACCTTCCACGTCGACCCCGACGGCACGACATCACTCGGCCCACCCCGAGATACACCCCGCCCCTGACCCCGCCAGCCACCAGCCGAGCGGGGCACCGGCACGCCCGCTCCCGCTCAACCGCGCCTGCTGCTCCCCGCATCCTGCCCGTACGGCGCGGCTCGCCAGGTTCGCCAGCCCACGACATGACCCTGCTCGTGCGCCATGAACCGCCACGGTCCGACGTAGCGGTTGTCTGCGAAGCGGTTGTCCTGAGCGAAGGTGATGTGGTCCTCGACGACGGTCCCGACATAGGGCGACCAGGAGGGATAGCTGCCGTAGTTGGAGAACAGCCCGACGTAGCCGCAGCCGCGGGCCGCGGCGCAGCCGTGCCCGACCCGCGCCGTGCTGAACGTGAAGCGGTTGTGCGCCACCCGCACATGCTGGGTCTTCCACCGACAGTCATCGATCAACGGCGGCCGGGACACCGCGGACGGCGTCGAACATGCCGCCACCGTGGCCGCCCCCGAGACCAGGGTGGTGATGCCGCTGCTGGTGTTGGCGGGCGAGCCGGCGAAGCGGTCGGCGTTCTCCCACAGCACCACGCCCGACCAGTTGTCGCGGAAGCGGTTGTGCGCGATGCGGAACGTCCGCCCGTAGCGCGCGCCCGCCCGCGGATCGGAGCCGGACTCGGAGATGTAGAGCGCCGGGTGCGGAAAGCCGGGATCCGCAGGGCCACTGACCAGAGCATTGCGGGTGAAGGTGTTGTGCACGATCCGGGCGTTGTAGCTGGTCTCGTAGATCAACCCCTCACCCTGGTTGCGCGCGAACACGTTGTGGCTGATCAGGAAGCCGGTGTTGTCGGTGTCGGCCCAGAGGCCGACACCGAGGTTGTCGTGGACGAGGTTGCCGCGCACCACAGCGTTGCGCGTCGCCCAGAACTTTCCCCCGCCCGAGCAGCCGCAACCCGGTTGGCGCTTCTCCCAACGAGCGGTGGCGTTGCCGGCGATCTCGTTGTGGATCAGCCGCAGGCCGACGACACCGGCATCCTCGTAGGCACTGATCCCGTACTGCCCGTTGCCGCTCAGGCAGCTGTGCGCCAGCACATCGCCGCTGCCGAGGAAGACGCCGGCTCCGGCGTTGCTACGCACGGTCAGCGCCGTCATCCGCCAGTCGTGTCCGGCGTCGTGGTTGACGACGCCCTCGTTGAAGTCGTCGGTCAGCGAGGTGCCGAAGTTCCGCACGGTCAGGTTGCTGATCCGCACCCCGGTGGCGTGGCCACCGAAGGCGTAGTGGTTGCGCCGGCGACCGTCGAGGATTGCGCCGGGCGCCCCGATGATGGTGTCGCCGCGCTTCGGGTCGACCTGGTCGAAGGCGGACGACCCGAGCACGTGGACCCCCGGCGTGAGCCAGAACGTCGTCCCCGCAGCGTGCTGTGCCACCGCCACGTCGAGCCGGCCGCTCACCCGCACTGCCCCCGTCGGCTTCACCGCCGGCCCGGCCGGCACCGGTCTCGTGCACACGGGGCTACCCGTTCGGGGTTCCCCTGGGCCGGCGATCCGGCCCGCCGCTACGCGCGGCGTCTGTGGGGTGGGTGCCGACCCAGGGGATGCGGTCCCCGCGCCGAGGGAGCCGATGGCGATCAAGCACGTGACAGACCCGATCACCACACGGATAGGCAGGACCATCGCCGCCCTCCCTGACCGCGCTCCCGCGGCATTGCCGCACCTTGAGCCTAGGGCGCGGCCCGCATCCGGCTCATCCCTCAAATGGGGGACCCAGCACACGAACCCCGCACCACCGCACCGGTCTTCCCTAGCGTCGGCGCCATGCTCGAACTGCAGCCACCAGCCGGCCACCTCCAGGTGCTCTGCCTCGGCGCCCACCCGGACGACATCGAGATCGGCTGCGGCGGCACTCTGCTGCGCCTGGCCGATCGCGACGCCGCCGTCCGGGCGCACGTCCTCACCGGCACGCCGGACCGCGCGGCGGAGTCGACGCGGGCGCTGGGCCTGTTCGCGCCCACGGCGAAGGTGTCCTTCGGCGAGCTTCCCGACGGCCGGCTCCCGGCGTACTGGAACGACGTGAAGCAGAGCCTCGAGGATCTGGACGTGGCTCCCGGCCTGGTGCTCGCGCCCCGGGTCGACGACGCCCACCAGGATCACCGCCTGCTCGGACAGCTGGCCACCACCGTCTGGCGCGACGCGCTGGTGCTGCACTACGAGATCCCGAAGTGGGACGCCGACCTGACGCCGCCTTCCCACTACGTCGCGCTCACCACCGAGCAGGCGCGGCGCAAGGTCGAGCTGCTGGACGAGTGCTTCCCCAGCCAGACCGGGCGGGACTGGTGGGACGACGAGATGTTCCTGGGCCTCCTGCGACTGCGCGGCGTCGAGTGTCGCGCCCGTTATGCGGAGGCCTTCCACACGACGAAGGTGAAGGTCGCACTATGAGCACGCAGCGCACGCACGGCATGAGAGTCCTGGTCACAGGCGATCGCGGGTACGTCGGAGCCGTCCTCGCCCCGCTCCTCCAGCAGGCCGGACACGACGTCGTCGGACTCGACACCGGGTGGTACGACGGCTGTGACTTCGGCCCCTACCGGCCCGACTACGAGCAGCGCACCGGTGACATCCGGGATGCGACGACCGAGGACCTGCGGGGCTTCGACGCGGTCGTGCACCTGGCCGCGATCAGCAACGACCCGATCGGCCACCTCAACCCGGAGACCACCTACTCGGTCAACGCCTTCGGCGCCGCGCACCTCGCGCAGGTCGCCCGCACCGCCGGGGTCGGGCGCTTCCTGTTCTCCTCGTCGTGCTCGCTCTACGGCGCGGCCGGTGACGAGGCGGTGACCGAGGAGAGCAGCACCAACCCGGTCACCCCCTACGGCGAGAGCAAGATCCTTGCCGAGCAGCTCATCGGCAAGCTCGCCGATGACGACTTCAGCCCGGCGTACCTCCGCAACGCCACCGCGTACGGCGCCAGCCCGCGGCTGCGCACCGACATCGTGGTCAACAACCTGTGCGCCAGCGCCGCCAACGCGCACGAGGTCAGGCTGGCCAGTGACGGCACGCCGTGGCGCCCCCTGGTGCACGTCGAGGACATCTCGCGAGCGTTCCTCGCCGTGCTCGAGGCCGACCGCGACACCATCCACGACCAGGCGTTCAACATCGGGCGGGACGAGGACGTCATGCAGGTGCGCACCATCGCGCAGGCGGTCGCCGCCCGCTACGACGCCCCCGTCACCCTGGCCGCCGGTGCCGGCTCCGACGCCCGCGACTACCGCGTCTCCTTCGCCAAGGCGACCCGCGACCTGCCGGCGTTCCGGCCGACCTGGACCGTCCCGCTCGGCATCGACCAGATGGCCGAGCAGATCGACGCGTACGGCGTCGACGAGGACCGCTTCACCCGGCTGCGCCAGATCCAGCGCCACACCGACGCCGGCCGCCTCGACGACCTGCTGCGATGGGCCTGACCCACCGGATGCGGGCGCGGATGGAGCGGCTCTACCCGCTCTGCCGCAGCCTGACCGGCGAGGGTGTGCAGCAGACGCTCGCGATCCTCGCCGAGGACCTTCCTCTGGAAGTACGGCGGATCGCCTCGGGCACCGCTGTCTTCGACTGGACGATCCCGCCGCAGTGGCAGGTGGGCGAGGCCTGGATCGCCGACGCCGCTACCGGCCGGCGCCTGGTCGACCTCGCCGACCACAGCCTGCACCTGGTCTCCTACAGCGCGCCGTTCCGCGGCCGCCTGGACCGCGAGGCGCTGGAGCAGCACCTGCACTCGCTGCCGGAGCACCCCGACTGGATCCCCTACCGGACCAGCTACTACGTCCGTGACTGGGGCTTCTGCCTCACCCAGCGGCAGCGCGACGCACTCGGCGAGGGGCCGTTCGACGTGGTCGTCGACACCGGCTTCGATGAGGCCGGCGAGCTGATCTACGGCGAGCTCGTGCTCCCCGGCACCGATCCTGCTGCGGGCGAGGTGCTGATCAGCTCCCACCTCTGTCACCCGTCGCTGGCCAACGACAACCTCAGCGGCCTGACCGTCGCCACCGAGCTCGCCGTGCGGCTACAGCAGCAGCCGCACCGACTCGGCTATCGCTTCGTCTTCGCGCCGGGCACGATCGGGTCGCTGACCTGGTTGGCCGAACACCCCGACGTACGCCCGGACCACGTGTTGGTGCTGACCGGGCTGGGTGGCGGCGGCCCGCTCGTCTACAAGCGCACCCGCCGAGGCGCGCAACCGATCGACCGGGCCGCCGAACACGTCGTCGGCCATCGGGACGGACGGGTCGTCGACTACTCCCCCTACGGCTACGACGAGCGGCAGTACAACGCCCTCGGCTTCGATCTGCCGGCCGGACGGCTGACTCGCACGCCGCACGGCGAGTACCCCGAGTACCACACCTCGGCCGACGACCTCGCCTTCGTCGGTGACGACGAGCTGGTCGACGCCCTCCGCACGATCGAGGAGATCCTCGCCGTCCTCGAGGGCGACGCGACCTACCGCAACCTCAGCCCGTACGGCGAGCCCCAGCTCGGCAAGCGCGGCCTCTATCCGAAGGTCGGCGGACGCAGCGCCGACGATGCCGTGATGGCGATGCTGTGGCTGATGGCCTGCAGCGACGGCGCGACCTCGATCCTGGCGATCGCCGAGCGCGCCGGCCTCCCCTTCGCCACCCTCCGCCGCGCAGCCGACGACCTGCTCGCCGCCGGTCTGCTCGGCTGAGCCGCCAGTAGGCAGCGCGGCCGGCGCAATTCAGTAAGCGCCCTCGTGCCGCAGCACCGCACCCACCGTGCGGGCCAAGATCATCACGTCGCGCCCGAGCGTCCAATTGTCGACGTAGTCCAGGTCGAGCCTGACCGACTCGCTCCACGACAGATCGGAGCGCCCCGACACCTGCCACAGCCCGGTGATCCCCGGTGCGACGGCGAGCCGCCGGCGCGGATCCGAGTCGTAGGCCGCCACCTCGGCCGGCAGGGCCGGACGAGGACCGACCAGCGACATGTCGCCACGCAGCACGTTGATCAGCTGCGGCAGCTCATCGAGCGAGTAGCGCCGCAGCACCTGTCCTACCCGCGTCACGCGCGGGTCCTCGCGCACCTTGAACAGCGGCCCGGCGCCCTCGTTGCTCAGCGTATCGAGCCGTGCGTCCGACCCCACGGCCATCGAGCGGAACTTCAACATCGTGAAGGTACGGCCGTCCCGCCCGACCCGCACCTGCCGGTAGAGCACCGGCCCGGGAGTGTCCAGCTTCACCGCGACAGAGATGGCGATCAGGGCCGGTGCCAGCACCAGGATCGCCGCCAGCGCGAGCGCGCGTTCGGCGATCTGCTTGACCAGCAACCGCCAGCCTCGACGCGGCGCGGGCAGCACGTGCACGAGCCCCAGGTGTCCGGCGAGCAGCGGTGCGACCCGGCTCGGCATCACCCCGTCGATCCCGGTCTCGACCAGAAGCGGGAGCCCGGCGGCCTCTGTCTGCCAGGCGAGACGTTGGAGGGCTCGCCCGGTCAGCTCGGGCCCGGGTACGACGAGGACGGCGTCGACAGCGCCACGCATGTGCGCTGCCAGCCGGCCTGCGACCGCCTCTGGCGTGGGGGCACACACATCGACAGCCCGCACCCGCCCGACCGAGCTCCGGTCGACGGAACCCACCGACCGGTCGTCACAGCCCACCAGCAGCACCCGCAGGCGCCGGCGACGTGCGGCGAGCCGGGCGAGGGCCGAGCCTGCGGTGGCGAGCGCGATGCCGAGCGCGCCTCTCGCGGGAGCGACCGGCAGCGCCGGTCCGGCGATCCAGCAACCGAGCGCCACCAGCGTCCCGGCCCGCCAGACCGGCGTGAGGCTGGCGCCGACCAGGCGTGCTGTCGGAGCGGTGAGGGCCCGCAGCAGCAGCATCCAGCCGAAGACGACGGCGATCAAGCGCGGCGTCGGACCGACCAGCAGCCCGCCGGCGACCATGCCGGTGAGCACGTCGCCGATCACGGTGGTCGGCGACGACAGGGAGGAGAGCAGCGAGGTCGAGGACGACGGCACCGAGGTCAGCGGCGTACTCATGATCGCCGCTTCCCGTCCTCTGTCTGGGCCGCCGGACGCCAGCCCACATGGTGCGCCAATCCGACGGCTGCGATCTGCGAGGTGACCTCCAGCTTGGCCAGGATGGCCTTCACCTGGGTGCGCACCGTCGCCTCGGAGACCACGCTGGCGGCCGCGATGTCGTGCACGGTCAGTCCCTCCATCAGCCGGCCGAGGACCTGCGCCTCCCGAGGGGTGAGACGGTCGATCCGGGTCTGCATCTGAGCGATCTCCGCACTGCGCTGGTGCCACAGCTTCATCAGCGCCTCGCGCTCCTCGACCTCCATCACCGGCTGGCCGTTCCCGAGTCGGCGGACGACGGCGAGGATCTCGTTGAGCGGTCGCGACTTCGACAGCACCGTGCGAGCCCCGTGCCGCAGCGCCTCGCCCCAGCGGACCCGGTCGATGTTGGCGGTCACGACCACCACGTTGATCCCGGCCTTGGCGAGCGGGCCGATCATCCGCACGCCGTCGCCGAAGTGACCGAGGTCGAGGTCGAGCAGAGCGATCCGAGGGTTCTGCCGGACGACCGAGGCCAGCACCGTGCTCGGGGTGCCGCCGTTGAGGGGCAGCTCGGCCCGCCTGACGTCGTACCCCTCGACGGTGAGCGCAAGCTCGAGGGACTCGGCGAACAGGACGTGGTCTTCCAGGATGACGATGCGGACCTGGCTACGCGAGCTTGGCCGGCTCATCGTCGCCCCAACGCGGCAGCGGGAAGCCCGCTACGAAGGTGGCGCCGCGGACCGAGTCCTCCCGCAGCCTCAGGTAGCCGCCGTGCCGCGCGGTCAGGTCGCGGGCGATGTTGAGCCCGATCCCCTGGCCCCGCGACCGCGGACCGCGTGCACCCCACTCGAAGAGCTGGGAGCGCACCTCCGGCGCGACGCCGGGGCCATCGTCGGTGACAGCGATCTCGACCGCGTCCGCGACCGACTTCACCGTCACCGATGTGCCGCTGGAGCCGTGCTTGGCAGCGTTGTCGAGCAGGATGTTGAGCACCTCGGCGACCGCGTCGGCCTCCCCCGAGACCCGCGCCCCGGTGGGCAGCCAGGTCACCCTGTTGCCGCGGGCCTCCTGGGCCAGCACGAGATTGCCGATCGTGTCGTCGAGATCGACGACACCTGACCTGCCCATACCTGCCCTGGCCGCGACCGGCTCGTTGAGCAGCCGCTGCAGCCGACCGAGCTCGGCCTGGACCATGTTCTCGAGAAGGGCCTTGCGCTCCGAT
>Ga0164242_10005359_pt1 | contig 14288 bp, 14 predicted proteins | sample OricomgcompostMG_FD_108783 | JGI IMG/M metagenome (GOLD analysis project Ga0164242, IMG submission 108783) | Miracle-Growth compost microbial communities from Emeryville, California, USA - Original compost - Miracle growth compost (MG) ... | reverse complement strand
TCGTCGAGTTCGTCGAGTTCCTCGAGTTCGTCCAGCTCGGAGCCGAGCGGCTTCATCGTCCTGACCAATCCGTCGGGCATGCAGGTCAAGGCGGACTTCTCCGAGGCCGACTCGCTGAAGATCAAGGCCGGCCAGTCCGCCACGGTGACGCTGAACGCCGAGTCCGGCACGGTCCTGCAGGCCAAGGTGCTCTCGATCAGCTCGCTCCCGGTGAGCAGCGGCTCGTCCGGCGGCGGCTCCAGCAGCAGCGGCGCCGTCCAGTACGCGGCCACGCTCACCATCACCGGCGACACCTCGAACCTGCGCACCGGCCTGAGCGCCAGCATCCAGGTGACCACCGGCGAGGCGACGAACGCGCTGAGCGTGCCGACCGCGGCGGTCTCCGGCACCGGCAGCAACCGCACCGTCCTGGTGGTCAACGCCGACGGCTCCACCACCCGCACGCCGGTCACCGTCGGCGTCGAGGGCGACAGCACCGACCAGATCACCAGCGGCCTCAAGGCCGGCCAGAAGGTGGAGATCCCGCAGGTGGCCTCGTCCGGCAACGGCGGCTTCCCGAGCGGCGCGTTCCCCGGCGGCATCGGATCGGGCGGCGCCGTCCGGTTCGGCTCGTCCGGCGGCGGCTTCCGCGGGGGTGCCCGCTGATGGGGAGGCTGGCGGACCGGTTCGGCGGGCGGCTCGGCGCGGCCCGGTCCGGCGCCGGCGGCCACCGCGGCGCCCGTCCGTCCGGTCCCGCCGGGCGGGCGGACGGCGCGACCGGCCCCGAGGATCCGGTCGGCGACGGCCCCTGGGGCCCGTCCCCGGTCATCGAGGTGCGGTCGCTGCGCAAGACGTACGGCCACGGCGACGCGACGGTGCGCGCCCTGGGCGGCCCGCCCTCGGCGCGGGTCGGCCCGGACGGCGGCGGCGACGGCGTCGACCTGGTCGTCGAGCAGGGCGACTACGTGGCGGTCATGGGCAGTTCGGGCTCCGGCAAGTCCACGCTGATGAACATCCTCGGCTGCCTGGACGTGCCCACCTCCGGCCGTTACCTGCTGGACGGCATCGACGTCGGCGGCCTGGACGAGCACCAGCTGTCCCTGGTCCGCAACCGCAAGATCGGCTTCGTCTTCCAGTCGTTCAACCTGGTGCCGCGCACCCCCGCGCTGGCCCAGGTCGAACTGCCCCTGGCCTACGCCGGCGTGAGGGCCGCCGAGCGGCGCCGCCGGGCGCTGGCCGCACTGGCCCTGGTGGGCCTGGCCGACCGGGTCGACCACCGGCCCAACGAACTGTCCGGCGGCCAGCAGCAGCGGGTCGCGGTGGCCCGCGCGCTGGTCACCGCCCCGGCGATGCTGCTCGCCGACGAACCCACCGGCAACCTCGACAGCCGCAGCACCGGGGACGTGCTCGCCGTCATCGACCGGCTCAACGCGGCCGGCCGCACGGTGGTGCTGATCACCCACGAGGACGAGGTGGCCCGGCACGCCAAAAGGGTGCTGCGGCTGGTGGACGGGCAGATCATCGCCGACGTCCGGCAGGCGCCCGCCGACGGCCCGCCGCCGGCCCTGCTCGATCCCGCCGCCTTCCCGTCGTCGCCCGCACCCGGCGCGCACGCCGCCACCCCGGTCCTGACCGGTTCGCCCCTGGACGGAGGTGCCTCCCGGTGAACCCCGTCGAGATCCTGCGCTTCGCCGTCGGCGGCCTGGCCGCGAACAAGGTCCGCTCCGGACTGACCATGCTCGGCGTGCTCATCGGTGTGGCCGCGGTCATCATCCTGCTCGCCGTCGGCAACGGCTCGTCGCAGTCCGTCAAGGACTCCATCGAGAAGCTCGGCACCAACGCGCTGACCGTCACCTCCGGCGGCGGCTTCCAGTCGGGCAGTTCCGCCCAGGGCACCAAGCCGCTGACCGTGGACGACGCCCGCGCCCTGGCCGACCCGGCCGACGCGCCCGACATCGCTTCGGTCGCGCCCGAGGTCACCACCTCGCAGACCGCGGTCTACGACGGCACCTCGCACAGCGTCAGCCAGGTCGTCGGCACGTACCCGGCGTACTTCAAGACGTCCAACAGCCGCGTCGACAAGGGCGACTACTTCAGCGCCGACGACGTGCTCAACTCCCGCAAGGTCGCGGTGATCGGCTCGACCACCGCCACCGACCTGTTCGGCACCGTCTCGCCGATCGGCAAGAAGGTCGTCATCGGCGGTACCCCGTTCACGGTCGTCGGCGAGCTGGCCACCAAGGGCGGCACCGGCTTCCAGGACCCGGACGACACGGTGATCGCGCCGCTGCCGACCGTGCAGAACGCCTTCACCGGCTTCGGCTCGCTGTCGCAGATCCTGGTCGAGGCGAAGTCGTCCTCGGCGACGACGAAGGCGCAGAACGAGATCACCACCGTCCTGATGGGCACGCACGGCATCAAGGACGCCAGCGACGTGGACTTCCAGGTCTCCAGCCAGCAGTCCCTGCTGGACACCCAGTCCAGCACCAACAAGACGTTCACCGTCCTGCTGGGCGCGGTGGCGGCGATCTCGCTGCTGGTCGGCGGGATCGGCATCACCAACATCATGCTCGTCACCGTCACCGAGCGGACCCGCGAGATCGGCATCCGGAAGGCCATCGGCGCCCCCCGGGGCGTCATCCTCGGCCAGTTCCTGGCCGAGTCCACGCTGCTGTCGCTGATCGGCGGCGGCCTCGGGGTGGTGGCCGGACTGATCGGCTCGCGCTTCACGATCGTGGGGATCAGGCCCGTCGTCATCCCGTCCTCGGTGTGGGGGGCGTTCGCCATCGCGGTGGCGATCGGGCTGTTCTTCGGCGGCTACCCGGCGAACCGCGCGGCCGGGCTGCGGCCGATCGAGGCGCTGCGGCACGAGTGAGGACGCCGGCGCCGGGCCCCGGCGCCACCCGGCCGGCCACCGGCACCCCGGCCGGCACCAGACCCAGGCACGACACGCAAGCGAGGGAGAAGCCGAGATGGCGCGACGCCGCACCGAGCTCGACCGGGCAGCCGCCGGAAAGCGGCTGCCCGCACCCGCCAGCCCGCCGGTCGGCGGGATCGAGATCCTTGACAGCGCGGACGGCACCGCCGCGGTGCCGGAGCCGGCCACCGAGCGGCTCCCGGCGATCCCGGAGCAGCAGGGCCCCTTCGAGCTGGCCGAGTTGGACGGGCAGCGGCCCGAGGACGTGCTCGCCGAACCGCCGGACGCGCGGGACGTGTCCGCGGAGTTGGCCGCACCGCCGCGCCGCAAGCTGCCGTGGCTGACGCTGGTGCTGTCGGCGTGCGTGGTCGCCGCGGCGGCGTTCTCCGGCGGCGCCCTGGTGGAGAAGCACCAGCTGCACGGCGGCTCGGCCGGGCGCGGCTCGGCGTTCTCGGCCGCCGCGGGCTCGGCCCGGCAGAGCACCTCGGGCCGGACCGGCACGGGCGCCTTCGGCGCCTCGGGCGGGTCCCAGGCGTCCGGCGGGGGCGCGGCGGCCGGCGGGCTGACCGTCGGCACCGTGAAGCTGGTCGACGGCAACACGGTGTACGTCTCCGACGCCCAGGGCGACATCGTCAAGGTCACCACCGGCTCCTCGACGAAGGTCACCGAGAACAAGAGCGGCAAGGTCTCCGACCTGAAGGCCGGGCAGTCCGTCACCGTCGTGGGCACGAAGGGCTCGGACGGCACCGTCAAGGCGACCACGGTCACCGAGGGCGGCTCGAGCGGCGGGTTCGGCGGCTTCGGCGGGGGCTTCGGCGGGTTCGGGGGCGGCTCGGCCGGCAGCGGCTCCGGTTCGGGCTCGGCATCAGGGAACTGACATCGGCTTCACAGCATCAGCGGTTACGGTGCGGCCACCGGCCGGCGGCCCCGCCGACCGGTCCGCATCCGACGGCCGGGAGGAGCCCGTGGACGCACCCGAGGCCAGCCTGCTGGTCGTCGACGACGAGCCGAACATCAGGGAACTGCTGTCCGCGTCCCTGCGGTTCGTCGGCTTCAAGGTGGAGTCGGCCGCCTCCGGCGCGGACGCGCTGGCCGCCGTCGCCCGGGAGCGGCCCGACCTCGTGGTCCTGGACGTGATGCTGCCCGACATGGACGGCTTCACCGTGGTGCGCCGACTGCGCGAGGAGTCCGGGCCGCACCCGCGGCCCGGCGCCGGCGACCGGCTGCCGGTGCTCTTCCTCACCGCCAAGGACGGGGTGGAGGACAAGATCAGCGGGCTGACCGCGGGCGGCGACGACTACGTCACCAAGCCGTTCAGCCTGGAGGAGCTGATCGCCCGGATCCGGGCGATCCTGCGCCGTACCGGCGGGCCCACGGACGACGGCCGGCTGGTCGCCGGCGACCTCGAACTCGACCCGGTCGGCCACCAGGTGCTGCGCGGCGGCCGGCCGGTGTCGCTGTCCCCGACCGAGTTCCGGCTGCTGGCCTACCTCATGGCCAACGCCGACCGGGTCGTCTCCAAGCCGCAGATCCTCGACCACGTGTGGGCGTACGACTTCGGCGGCGACATGAGCATCGTCGAGTCGTACATCTCGTACGTGCGGCGGAAGGTGGACTCCGGCGCGGACGGGGCGGCCAAGCTGATCCACACGGTGCGGGGCGTCGGCTACGTGCTGCGCCGGCCGCCGCTGCCGCCGCAGGGCTGACCGGCCCGTGTCCGTGCCGCCGCCCGCGGAGGGCTCCGCCGCCGAACCCGCACGTGGGGTTCCGGGCTCTGGCGTCGGCCCAGCACGTCGGGCCCGCGGCTCCGCTCCCGAACCGGCGCGCGGGGCTTCGGGTTCGGGTGCTGACGCGGCGTCCGGGGCTTCGGGGTCCGGTGCCGAACCCGGGCGCGGGGTTTCGGGGGGCGTGGCTGATCCGGCGCGCGGGGTTTCGGGGGGCGTGGCTGATCCGGCGCGCGGGGCTTCGGGGTCCGGTGCCGTTCCCCCGCCGGGGCAGGCTCCGCCGCCGCCCTCCGGGTACCCCGCCGGGGCTCCCGCCGTGCCGCCCGCGGGTGTCGGCCGGGCACGCCGGGTGGCGGCGCGGGTCCGGAGCGGGATGCGGCGGGCGTCCGGGTTCCGCTGGTCGGCGGTGCCGCTGCGGTCGCGGCTGGTGCTGCTGTCGCTGGTGCTGGTGCTGTTGGGGCTGACGGTCAGCGACACGGTCGTCCTCGGCTCCGTGCGGGGGCAGTTGGTGCAGCGCGTGGACCAGCAGTTGGAGCGGTACGGCCAGCCGCTGGCCCGCCGGCTGGGCACCGACGGCCTGCCGGGCCGCCGCGACCTGCCGCCGGGCGCGGGCGCCGGCCGGGCCGGCACGGACGGGAGCGGCGGCCGGTCGTGGCTGCCCAGCCAGTTCGTCGTGGCGTTCGCGTCCGCGGACGGGCACTTGGCCGAGCAGTTCCGGCTGCCCGTGGCCGCCGGCGACCCACGCCCGCTGTGGCCGTCCATGGACGCCGACGCGTTGCGGGCCCGCATGAACCGACCGTTCGACGTGCCCAGCGACCACGGCGGTGGCAGTTGGCGGGTACTCATCGTGCCCGTGACCGTGGAGCAGCCGGGCCGGCCCGGCCAGGACGGATCCGGTGGGGCCGGGCCCGGTGACGTCTCCGGCGTGGGCGCGGGCCCGACGCCGGGGGCGGTCGGCCGGAACGGCCCGGGAGACCAGGCCGCCCGGAACGGCCCGGTCGGCCAGGGGCCCGGGGAGGCGTTGCCGGCCGGCGTGGTCGTCGCCTCCTCGCTGGACGACGTCTCCACCACCACCAGTCGCCTGAGCACCGCGTTCCTGCTGATCGGCGCGCTGGTGGCGGCGCTCCTGGGCGTGGCCGGGTGGTTCGCGGTGCGGGCCGGGCTGCGGCCGCTGCGCCGGATAGAGGCGACGGCCGCGGAGATCGCCGCGGGCCTGCCGCTGTCCCACCGGATGCCGGAGGCGTCGCCGCGTACGGAGGTGGGCCGGATGTCGTCGGCCCTCAACGGGATGCTGGCGCAGATCGAGTCGGCGTTCGCCGCGCGGGCCGCCTCGGAGGCGCGGATGCGGCGCTTCGTCGCCGACGCCAGCCACGAGCTGCGCACCCCGCTGGCCGGCATCCGGGGCTTCGCCGAGCTGTACCGGATGGGTGCCCTCGCGGACGAGGTGGACGTACGGCGCACCATGGCCCGGATCGAGAGTGAGGCGGTACGGCTGGGCGGCTTGGTCGAGGACCTGCTGACCCTGGTCCGGATGGACGAGCAGCGCCCTCTCCTACTGGCCCCGATGGACCTGCGCACCCTGGCGGTGGACGCCCTGCACGACACCACGGCGCTCGACCCGTCCCGCGAGGTCACCCTGACCGGCCCGGGCGGCACGGGCACCCCGCCCGGCCAGGCGACGGTGCTGGGCGACGAGGCCCGGCTGCGGCAGGTCGTGGCGAACCTGGTCGGCAACGCGGTCGCCCATACCCCGCACGGCAGCCCGGTGCGGATCGGCGTGGGCACGGTGGACGGCTACGGGCTGCTGGAAGTGGCCGACGCCGGGCCCGGCCTGGCACCGGAGCAGGCCGCGCGGGTCTTCGAGCGCTTCTACCGCGTGGACGCCTCCCGCTCCCGGGCGACCGGCGGCGGCGCGGGCCTGGGCCTTTCCATCGTCTCCGCGCTGGTGGCCGCCCACGGTGGCACCGTCGAGCTCGACACGGCCCCGACGAAGGGCTCCACGTTCCGGGTCCGGCTGCCCTCGGCCCCGCACGCGTAGCCGCCGCCTCCGCGTGCCCCGCACGCGCAGCCGCCGCCTCCGCGGGCAGGAGGCCCGTTCAGCTCCCGGCGTCCGCTCGACGAGGACGGCGGTGGCGCGGTCCGGCAGCGTGCGGAAGCGTTCGTACTCCTCAGCGGTGAACCGCGGTCGGAGCCCGCTCCAGCCCGCTGACGTGACTCGGAGGACGGCCGGTGCCGACCCGCGTGGTGCGGGCCGGCAGCGGTGTCCCGGGGTCAGGGGCGGTGGGGAGTGTGGAAGACGGCGTGGAGGACCGCGTAGGTGGCGGCCGCCGCCGCCGCGCCCGCGGCCGTCGGGGGGATGCGGTGGAGGACCGGGGTCGGGGGGTCGGCGCGGGTGGCGCCGCCGGCGGCGGCCGGGGTCGGGGCCGGCTCCCGTGCCGCCTCGGAGGGGGACGAGGAGGACGAGGAGGGGAGCGCGCGGGAGGCGCGCGTGCGGGCCTGGTCGGCCACCTCGGCGGCCCGTTCGCGCGTGCGCGTCTCGGCGCCGCGCAGGCGCGAGGTGACCTCGCGGGCCTTGGCCTTGGCGCGGGACGGCACGTCGACCTTCGCGGCCAGTTCCTCGACGGTCTGCCCGAGGGCCTCGCGGGTCTGCTCGATCTGCCGCTCCAGTTCGGCGAGGCGCGGGTCGGTCCGGCTCATCGCTTGGCCCTCTCCTTCAGGATCGCCACGTCACGGTGGACGCTGCCCACGGTCTCCTCGGGCTTCGGCGGAACGGCCTGCTTGACCTTGGCGCGGCCGAACAGCGCCGCCAGGCCGGCGATGATCAGCAGCCCGGCGGCCACCGCGAGCGCGGCCAGCCACAGGGGCAGCGGGATCGCGACGGCGGCGATGGCCGCGGTGACCAGGGCGGCCATCGCGAAGAACCCCATCAACCCGGCCGCGCCGAACATCCCGCCGCCGATGCCGGCCCGCTTGCCTTTCTGGGCCAGCTCGGCCTGTGCGAGCTTCATCTCCTGCCTGACCAGGTCGGAGAGCTGCTCGGTGCCCTCCTTGACCAGGGTGCCCACCGAACGGGACCCGTTCGCGTACGCCACGGCCTTCACCTCCGACTCGGGGCCGACAGCAGTGGTGCCATGGCGTCCGGGTTGCCCGAACCGTCCGCCGAAAACCTCGCGTCCCCCCGGAAGGACCGGTTCCAGGCCGGGTGCGCGGGCGTACGCTCGGGGGCGTAGGCACCGAAACGGTGCGTACGCGGATGAAGCCGATGGCTTGAGGTGGGCACATGACGCTACCCGCATACGACTCAGGTGACGGCGGCGGCGGAAGCTCCCCGGCGGGTGCGTCGGGCCGTGCCGCGGGGACCGGACGGGGGCCGGCCGACCGGTACGCCTACGTGTCGGAGGAGGCCCACCGGCGCGCGCTGATGCTCAGCGAGGTGGCCGCCGACGGGGTGGCCGGGGTGTCCCGGATGCTGCGGCGGGCAGCCTCGGGCGACCGCGAAGCGGCGAAGCTCACGGTGTCCTCGCTGCTCAGAGCCGTGCCGCCGCTCACGGCACTTCAGGTGCACGAGTACCTGTCACTGGCGCACGTCCGCGAGTCGGACCTCGCCTCCGAGATCACCCCGGACCAGCGGGTGACCCTCCTGGCGCTGCTCCACCGCACCCCGCACAGCTGAGCCCGAACTCCCGCGCCTGGCCGGCTCCCCGGGCTGAGCCGCCTCCGCCGGCCGGGCCGATTGCCCTGCCCGGGCCGACACCCTGCCCGGGCAGGGACCGGACGACGCCGGGGCCTCGTCGACCGAGACCGACGCCTTCGCCGCGGACCGGCGGGCCTGAAGCTCCGCGCCCGCCGGCGGGAACGCGACGGGCGGCGGTGCCCCCGGCGAACCCCGGGGCGCCGCCGCCCGGCCGGCGCTACGGAGGAGGCGTCACCAGCGGTGGTGGACCTGGGCCCGGATGCGCCGGTCGTACAGGTCGCGGACGCCGTCCAGGACGTCCTGGCCCAGCGGGGGCAGCGCGGCCGCGGCGGCGTTCGCGCGGGCCTGCGCCACGGAGCGCGCGCCCGGGATCACCGAGGTCACGCCGGGCTGCTGGATGATCCAGCGCAGCGCGGTCTGCGCGGGTGTCGCGCCCTCCGGCGCCAGCTCGGCGAACTCCGCGGCGGCCTCCAGCCCGGTGGCGAAGTCCACCCCCGAGAAGGTCTCGCCCTGGTCGAACGCCTCGCCGTGCCGGTTGTACGTGCGGTGGTCGTTCTCCGCGAAGACCGTCTCCCGCGTGTACTTGCCGGTGAGCAGGCCCGAGGCCAGCGGCACCCGTGCGATGATGCCGACGCCGGCCTCCGCCGCGGCCGGCAGCACCTTCTCCAGGGGCTTGAGCCGGAACGGGTTCAGGATGATCTGTACGCCGGCCACGCCCGGCCGCGCGATCGCCGTCAGCGCCTCGGCGCAGGTCTCCACGCTCACCGCGTAGTGGGCGATCCGCTCCTCCGCGACCAGGGTGTCCAGCGCGTCGAAGACCTCGTCGCTGGAGTACACGGCCGTCGGCGGGCAGTGCAGTTGCACCAGGTCGAGGGTGTCCACGCCCAGGTTGGCGCGCGAACGGTCGTTCCAGGCGCGGAAGTTGTCCAGCACGTAGTTCTCGGGGAGCTGCTCGGCCCGGCGGCCCATCTTCGTGGCCACGAACACGTCCGCGTCCGGCCGGGCCCTGAGGTAGCGGCCGATCAGCTGCTCGCTGCGGCCGTCACCGTAGACGTCGGCGGTGTCGAAGAACGTGACGCCGCTCTCCACGGCGGCGTCGAGGACGGCGGTGGCGTCCTCCTCGCGGACCTCTCCCCAGTCCGCGCCCAGCTGCCAGGTGCCCAGGCCGACGACCGACACCTCGCGGCCGGTCCGGCCCCATACTCGCTTCTCCATACCCACGACCTTACGTTTCGCCCCACCCGGACCGCGCCGCGGGCGGCACGTGCCCTACCGTCGTCCGGGTGACGACCTTCACCGAAAGCCACGCCGACTTCCCGGGCTCCGGCGGCCCCTACGCCACCACGGAGGCCGACCCGCGCGAGGTCGGCCGCGTCCGCACCGAGTACGCCCCCGCCCACGACGGCGACCCCGACCCCGGCGAGATCGTCTGGACCTGGGTGCCCTTCGAGGAGAACGACGGCCGGGGCAAGGACCGCCCGGTCCTCGTGGTGGCCCGCGAGCCGCGCGGCACCCTCCTCGCGGTGCAGCTCACCAGCAAGCACCACGACGGCTACGAGTACCAGGCCATCGGCGCCGGCCCCTGGGACCGCGAGGGCCGCGACTCGTGGGTGATCCTCGACCGCGTGATGCGCCTGCACGAGCAGGGCATGCGGCGCGAGGCGTGCGCCCTGGACCGGGGCCGCTTCACCATCGTCGTCAACCGCCTCAAGGAGCTCTACGGCTGGTCCTGACCGGCCGCGCCGCCGGGGGGCGAGGTCAGCCCCGCGAGGTCTGCGCGCCGACCCACGACAGGTAGGCGTCGCTGCCGTGGGTGACGGGTGTGGCGATGATCTCCGGGGTGTCGTAGTCGTGGTGGGCGCGGATGTGCGCCTCCAGGTCCGGGTAGCGGGCGGCCGTCGTCTTGTACAGGACGCGCCACTCGCGGTCCGTGCGCACCTCGCCCTCCCAGCGGTACACGCTGGTGATCGGTCCGTCGACCTGCGCGCAGGCCGCCACGCCCGCCTCGACGGCTCCGGCCGCGAGGGCGCCCGCCTTCCCGGCGTCGTCGGTGGTGGTGAGGACGGTCAGATACGTCGGGTTCTCGGCCACGGCTCCTCCTGCGTCCCTATCGGCACGGTCTGCCCGGACCGTACAACGCTCGCGCGGCGCCCGGCGGCGGTTCAGCCGGCTCTCCGGTCGGCGCCGGGCCCCGGCGGGCCCCCTGGGACCCCCAAGAGGCCTACGGGGCACCACTGTTGGGGGCGCTCGCCGGGAGGGGGCCGGAACCTGCCTGGTAAGGTCCGGCCCTGGGGTCCCGACGCGACGGAGATGGGTCATGAAGCTGCTCCCGGGGTTCCTCCGGCGGCCGATCGAGGCGGTGTACGAGCGCAGGCTGGCGTCCACCCTCGTGGGCCAGTCGCGTCCCCGGCACGTGGGGATCATGCTCGACGGCAACCGGCGTTGGGCCCGCCAGGCGGGGCACGCGGACGTCCGCGAGGGCTACCGGGCCGGCGGTGCGAAGGTCACCGAGTTCCTGGGCTGGTGCACCGCCGCGGAGATCGAGCACGTGACCTTGTTCATGCTCTCCGACGACAACCTCGGACGGCCCCCGGAGCAGCTCGGCCCGCTCATCGAGATCATCGAGGAGACCGTCCGCGACATCACCGCCGAGGGCCGCTCCTGGGAGGTCCAGGTGATCGGCTCCCTCGACATGCTCCCCGGCGCCAGCGCCCGCGTCCTGAAGGAGGCCGCCGCCGCCACCGCCGGCCGCGGCGGCGTCAAGGTGGACGTGGCCGTCGGCTACGGCGGCCGGCGGGAGATCGTCGACGCGGTCAAGAGCGCGTTCGAGGACCACATGGCGGCCGGCGGCGACGCGGCGGAACTCGTCGAGCGGTTCGAGATCGAGGACATCTCCCGCCACCTCTACTCGCCCGCCGCCGCCCACACGGACTTCATCATCCGCACCTCCGGCGAGCAGCGCCTCTCCGGCTTCCTGCTGTGGCAGTCCGCGTACGCCGAGATGTACTGGGTCGACTGCTACTGGCCCGCCTTCCGGCACGTCGACTTCCTGCGCGCCCTGCGCTCCTACGCGAGCCGGGAACGCCGTTTCGGCAAGTAGCCGGCGCGGGCCCGCCCTCGGCGGATCAGGGCAGCTCGGCCAGCAGCCGGGTGAGGGCCGGGAGAGCGGCCAGGTAGGGGACCTGCGCCTCGGCGAGGCGGTGGGCGGCGCGCTCGTGGAGGATCCGGCCGCGCGGCGCCAGGTGGAGCAGCACGCGGCGCCGGTCGGCCGGGTCGGGCCGGCGGTGCACGAGGGTGTCCGCCACCATCCGGTCCACCAGCTTCGTCAGTGACGGCGCCGGCAGCAGCGCGGCCTCCGCGACCTCCGTCATCGGACGCCCGCCCGTCACGGCCACCGCGGACAGCACCCGCCACTGCTCCACCGTGCAGCCCTCCTCGGCGAGGACCGCCGCCAGCCAGCGGGTCATCCGCCGCTCGGCCCGGGCCAGCAGCGAGGCCACGTCGGGCGCCGGTCCGGCCCCGGTGCCGGCTCCCGGGGTCTCCGGACCGGGCGCGGCGGCAGCCGGACCGGGGCCGGGGGAGTGTTCCGCGGTGGGCATCGTTTGCCGGTCCCCTTCCTCGGGTCTACTGTTCCGCGACATCAGGAGGAGGTCCCGCCGAGGGCGCCGGGGCCGGGGCCGTGGACTCCCCGGAGGTGCCCGTGTTCCCGGGACCGCGCCGACCGCCCGGCGGGGCCGGCGCCGACGACGTGCTCACCGCCGCCCTCGTGGTGCCGCTCCAGGGGCCGGGCGGCATCTTCGGACCTTCCTGCGAACTCTCCGCCCGGCTGGCCGCCGAGGAGGTGAACGCCGCGGGCGGGCTGCTGGGCCGCGCACTGCGGCTGCTGCCGGTGGACGGCGGCCGCCCGCCGTCCACCGTGGCCGCCGAGGTCGCCGCACTGGTCCGGACGGGAGCCGTGGACGCGGTGGTCGGCTGGCACACCTCCGCCGTCCGCCGTGCCCTCGCCCCCGCGGTGGCGCACCACGTGCCGTACGTCTACACCGCGCAGTACGAGGGCGGCGAGCACACCCCGGGCGTCTTCCTGACCGGGGAGACCGACGCCCGCCAACTGGGGCCCGCCATGCGGCTGCTGGCCGCCACCACCGGGGCCCGCCGCTGGTGCGTGGTCGGCAACGACTACGTGTGGCCCCGCAAGACCGCTCGTTCCGCGAGGAGTTGGGTGGCATCCTGCGGTGGGCGGCTGCTGGGTACGGCCTTCGTCCCGCTGGGCACCGAGGACTTCACGCCGGTGCTGCGCCGCATCGACCGCGGTGGCGCCGACGCCGTCGTGATGCTGCTGGTCGGCGCGGACGCCGTGCACTTCAACCGCGGCTTCGCCGCTCTCGGCCTGCACGAGCGGTGCCTGCGGCTGAGCACCCACATGGACGAGAACATGCTGCTGGGCACCGGCGCCGACGCCACCGCCGGACTGTGGGCCGCCGCCGGCTGGTTCGAGGGACTCGGCACCGCCGAGAGCATGGACTTCAGCCGCCGGTACGCGCTGCGGTTCGGTCTCGACGCCCCGGTCGTCGGCAGTCTCGGCGAGTCCTGCTACGAGGGCGTCCGGCTGCTGGCCGCGCTCGTGCAGCGGGCCGGCTCCGCGGACGTGCGCGCGATCAACGCCGTCCGCGGGCAGGTCGGCTACGAGGGGCCGCGCGGCGCGCTGCGGCTGCGCGGCAACCACCTCGACCAGCGGCTCTACCTCGCCCGCGCGGACAGCTTCGACTTCCACGTCGTCGCCCAACTCTGAGCCCTCCCAACCGGGCCGACCGCCCCGGGCGTTGACAATACCCCGTCCTGGAAATACTTTCTGGGGAAAGGACTTGGCGCCTCGCGGTCCTGTGGGTGCCGCCGCGGCCGGCCGCGGCTCGGACCGGCCGTGCCGCCCGGGCTGCGTCGGGCCCCTGGCGCAGGTGGTCCGCGGCCCCGTGCGGCCCCGGCCGGCGGAAAGCCGATCCGCAATGCGGAGGCGGCAGAAAAATCCTTTCCCGGTATTCTCGCGCCCATTATTCTACGCGCGTCATCCCCTTGTGCGAGGGCTCCGCGCGATTTAAACAACGGGAAACTGACGGGAAACACTCCGGCGGGACTCTTCCAACGCCCCCGGGAACCGCCGGGGGGACTCCACCCGGGTCTGGGCTCTGTCCAGCAGCCCGATGGGCGAAAGAGGTTCACCCATGACGGAGACCGTCGGCACGAGTGCGCCCCCCGGCGCCGGCACCGAAACCGGCGCCCGAACCCGCAGTTACAACGGCTGGACCCGCAACACCACGCTGGAGGACTACTCGCTGCGCTACGCGCCCAGGTCCTTCCGCCGCTGGACGCCCTACGTGGTGGCCACCACCGCGCTGGGCGGCATCGCCTATCTCGCCGACTTCGCCATCGGCGGCTCCATCGCGATATCCAACGGATTCGGCAGCGCGATGATCGCCATTCTCGCCGCCGCGGTCACCATCTTCCTCACCGGAATTCCGATCTCGTACTACTCGGCCCGGTACTCGATCGACATGGACCTGCTGACCCGGGGTGCCGGATTCGGCTATCTCGGCTCCACGCTCACCTCGATCATCTACGCGAGCTTCACCTTCATCTTCTTCTCGCTCGAAGGCTCGATCATGGCGCAGGCCCTCGACCTGGGCCTGCACATCCCGCTCGCCGTCGGCTACCTGATCTGCTCGCTGATCATCCTGCCGCTGGTCTTCTACGGCATGACGGCGCTGTCGACGATGCAGGTGTGGACGCAGCCGGTGTGGCTGGTGCTGATGGTCTCGCCGTTCGTGTCCGTCGCGATCCAGAACCCCGGTGAGTTCTCGAAGTTCACGCACTTCGCGGGCAACTCGCCCACCGGGTCGTCGATCAGCCTCATCGGGGTCGGCGCGGGCGCCGGCGTGGCGCTGTCGCTCATCGCGCAGATCGGCGAACAGGTCGACTACCT
>Ga0164242_10005358_pt1 | contig 14289 bp, 12 predicted proteins | sample OricomgcompostMG_FD_108783 | JGI IMG/M metagenome (GOLD analysis project Ga0164242, IMG submission 108783) | Miracle-Growth compost microbial communities from Emeryville, California, USA - Original compost - Miracle growth compost (MG) ... | reverse complement strand
TAATATCTAATTTTTTAATAATTGAAGCCGACGGAAGATCCAATAACTCGCCCAGCATACCTGCCACTTTTGAACCGTTATAATCAATAGATTCTCGGCCGGTAAGAATCAGGTCAAACGGATGTTCTTTTACATAAGCGGCAATCTGGTTGGCCACAAACCAGGCATCATGCGCGGGCGCGTTAACCCGTACAGCGTTGGCAGCGCCAATGGCGAGCGCTTTACGTATAGCAGGCTCGGTATTAGCTTCACCCACGTTAATAACTGTTACTTCACCTGCACCGCCATCGGTTAGTTCAATAGCGCGCGCAAGCGCAATTTCATCATACGGATTTAATATATATTGAACCCCGTTGGTATTAAATTGGGTGTTGTTGTTGGTAAAGGTTATTTTTGTGATGGTGTCGGGTACGTTGCTTATGCACACTAATATCTTCATTACATCATAGGTTTTTGCAAATTTATATAAAAAAAGAGAGCGTTTAAAATGCAGACAGATCGATTACAAAAGTTACTGGAGTTTTTAAAAAATGAGCCCGACGACGAGTTTCTGCTTTACGCATTAGCTACTGAATATCTGCGTTTAAATCAGTCAGATACAGCGCTTTCCTATTACGAACGTCTGGTAAAAGATCACCCTTCATACGTAGGTACCTATTACCATTTAGGGAAGCTTTATGAAGCCTTAAACCGTAGGCAGGATGCCCTGACCACTTACGAGAATGGTATGAAAATAGCCCGCGAAGCCCGCGATAACCATGCCCTTTCCGAGTTACAGGGTGTTTATAATGAGTTGAATGATGAGGATGAATAAAAGTCCATTGACCATGGACCATAGACCATGGACTAGTAAAGCATGAACCGCCGAACCTTCATATTTCTCAGGGATGTATTTGTTTACACTTTTACGGCATTTGGAGGGCCGCAAGCCCACCTGGCTATTTTACTGCGCGATTTTGTTGAAAAACGCCACTATGTCACCGAGGAAGAGTTGATGGAGCTAAACGCGCTCGCGCAGTTACTACCAGGGCCATCATCCACTCAAACGGTAGTAGGCATAGCCTGGAAGGTTGGGGGACTAAGTTTAGCATTGATCACTTTCCTATTGTGGATATTGCCCTCGGCTATTATTATGAGCATCATAGCCATTTTTTATAAAACATTCGCGGGGCATGCCCATGTAGCCGATATTTTGAAGTACATACAGCCTATGGCTATCGGGATAGTAGCTTATGCCACTTATACCTTTGCCGTGCGTTGCCTTAAAACACAGGCGAGTGTAATGCTGGCTATCGGGTCGCTTATTGCTACGCTTATCCTGCAAAATGCTTATGCTTTTCCTATACTGATATTGCTGGGAGGTATTATATCATCGGCCTGGGAAACCCAGCCGCAGGAGGATGAACTGCGTACCAAATTGTTTGCCAATGTTAACCGCCGAAAGGTAACTTACTTTATTGGCATCCTGCTTTTATTCGCGGCCATGGGCGCACTGATCAATCGCACATCTCCCTTCAGTTTACCTATACGTTTGTTCGAAAATTTTTACCGCAATGGCATCCTTATATTTGGCGGGGGGCAAGTGCTGGTGCCCTTAATGTACACTGAGTTTGTGGAGGTAAAACATTACTTAACCGATTCTGAATTTCTTTCGGGATATGCTTTTCAACAGGCATTGCCAGGGCCCACATTCGCCTTTACCTCCTTTTTAGGCGCTATTACATTAAACAACCAGGGTTTTAATATTGCCGGACAGGTAGTTGGCAGCGCCGTAGCTATAATAGGTATCAATACCCCCGGGTTAATACTCATCCTGTTCATTGTGCCGTTTTGGGAAGACCTGAAAAAAATAACCCGCATAAAAAACTCCCTGAGTGGTATCAATTCGGTAGCTGTGGGCTTTATGGCCACTGCGTTTATTATGCTTACCAAGCCTTTTCTGGGTAACTGGCTGGCTTACGGAATAATGGCCGGAACATTCCTGCTGCTTTATTTTACCAAAATAAAAACACCGGTCATCATTATTATCGGAATTATTTTAGGATTAATATTTTAAACCAGGCCCAGAGCCCCCCAGCCCCCTAAGGGGGAGTAATTCCGGATTTCGGATGTTCGATTTCGGATTTAAATAGCATAATATGTTGTTTGAATTTGCGGGAAGATAGCGCAGTAAGCTGCCGGTCATGGTTCGACAGGTTACTATGCTGCCTTTATAGAAATCCGAAATCGAACATCCGAAATCCGAAATCAAGCGCGGACTCTCCTTTAGGGGCTTGGGGGCTAAAACGGCGGTTCATCCTCCATATCGTCCATTCTGGACGGGCGGATAATGAAGTTGCTTGGTTTATCGAAGTTAGTGGATGGCGTTAAACCGGTAAAGGCAGTACCTGTGCCAGGGAAATCATCCATACCCTGATCCAGGTCGGTAAATTTCACGTATTTGCCTACAAATTTCAAGCGAACAGTACCCGTTTCACCGTTACGGTGCTTGGCAATAATAACCTCGCCAACACCCTGGGTAGGGTTATTGTCTTCATCCACCGTTAAACCGTAATATTCGGGACGGTAAAGGAATAGTACCATATCCGCGTCCTGTTCGATAGACCCTGATTCACGCAAATCTGACAGCATAGGCTTTTTGGAACCACCAGGACGGTTTTCCACCGCGCGGCTCAACTGCGACAGAGCAATTACCGGTACATTCAATTCCTTGGCTACCGATTTTAGCGCGCGCGATATACTGCCAATTTCCTGCTCACGGTTACCGCCGCCTTTGCCATCGCCCTTGCCCTGCATTAGCTGCAGGTAGTCAATAATGATCAGCTGAATATCGTGCTGCGATTTTAACCGGCGGCATTTAGCCCTGAATTCAAAGATATTAAGAGCAGGAGTATCATCAATAATTAAAGGGGCCTGCTCCAGGCGGCCCACCTTGGAGTGGATCTGCTGCCATTCCCATTCTTCCAACGTTCCTTTACGTATTTTTTCCTGTTCAATTTGTGTTTCGCCGGATATTAAACGATTAACCAACTGCACCGACGACATTTCCAATGAGAAAACAACTACGGGTTTATTAAAATCGACCGCGGCATTACGGGCGCAGCTTAACACAAAAGCCGTTTTACCCATAGCCGGACGGGCCGCTATAATTACCAGATCGGATTTTTGCCAGCCCGAGGTCATTCTATCCAGATCGGTAAAGCCGGATGCGATACCGGTAAGCCCATCTTTTTTGTCCTTCAGCATTTCAATTTCCTTCAATGCTTCATGCACCAGGTCGTCCATTTTACGGGAGTCGCGGCGCAGGTTGTTCTGGGCAATCTCAAACAGGTTCTTTTCGGCCTTATCTAACAAATCGAGCACATCCGAGGTATCATCATAAGCATTATTAATGGTATCGGTAGAGATACGGATCAGTTCGCGCTGAATATATTTCTGGATAATGATGCGCGAGTGATATTCAATATTGGCTGCCGATGCTACACGGTTAGTAAGCTCGGTGATATAATAAGCGCCGCCTATCATTTCCAGTTCCGCCTGCTGGCGTAACTGGGCAGTAACAGTCAGGATATCCACCGGCGAGGTACGTTCGAACAGTACCCGTATGGCCTGAAATATTTTTTGATGACGTTCTTCATAAAAAACCTCAGGCTTTAAAATATCTATGACAGATGATAGCGCGTCTTTTTCCAGCATCAGCGCGCCCAATACGGCTTGCTCCAGGTCGAGCGCCTGCGGCGGGAGCTTGCCCACCAGGCCATTACTTGCAGGTGAAATTCGGGTAAAGCTTCTTCTTTCGTTAGTTTTACCGGGTTTGTTTTGTGGGTCGTTCTCAAAAATCATTGGACAACAAAAATATACTAATAAATCGCTAAAAGGCAAAAATCTTGTATCTTTTTTTAATCCTTTAAATTTTAAAAAATCGGCACTTTTTTATTAACACAATACCTGTTGAAATTTTTGTATATAGTTGATAATCAAATAATTTATTTAGATGTTAATAATTATTTTTTGCTATTAAAAAAGAAAATGAATAATAAAAAATGCATGAATTTTTAAATCGCCTCAATTTGATTAATATGGCTATTTTTGAACCATTATTTAAATAGTTCTGCATGCAATTCAATAATAGGGAAAAGCGCGAAAGTAACCAGATGGTATTTGGAATAAGAGCCATTATGGAAGCTATTGTTTCGGGCAAGGAAATAGAAGCTTTGTATTTACAACGCGGACTTACCGGAGGCCTTTCGCATGAGTTTAAAAACCTGCTTGCCGAATATCATATCATGGCCCAGCATGTCCCCGTAGAAAAACTTAACCGACTGACTCCTAAAAATCACCAGGGAGCAGTGGCCTTTATATCGCCTATAACCTACCAGCGGATAGAGGACATTATACCGCAGATATTTGAAAAAGGAGAGGTGCCATTGGTATTGGTACTGGATAGCATTACCGATGTGCGCAACATGGGCGCCATTGCCCGTACCGCCGAATGTGCCGGTGTGCACGCGCTGGTGATCCCCTCCAAAGGCTCGGCACAAATAAACCCAGATGCTATTAAGACATCTGCAGGCGCATTATACAAGATTCCGGTATGCCGCCAGGAAAATTTGCTGCAATCGGCCAGGTTTTTACAGGAATCGGGCTTGCAACTGGTTTGCTGCACCGAAAAAACTAACGATACTATTTACAAGCCCGATTATACCGCGCCTACGGCCATTATTATGGGCTCGGAGGATGAGGGTATCCGTAACGAACTGATCCGTATATCCGATCATTTGGCCAAAATACCTATGTTCGGTGAAATTGAATCGCTTAACGTATCGGTATCGGCAGGGGTGATTGTTTATGAGGCAGTGAGGCAAAGGAGTAGCCCCCCGACCCCCTAAAGGGGGAGCCAGGGCTTGATTTCGGATTTCGGATGTTCGATTTCGGATTTTAAAATACTTTAAAATTTCATTCTGATCTTGTCAAAGAATAATGCAGAAGTCTGCTCCGCGTTAGTGCAACACTTAGGAATCCGAAATCGAACATCCAAAATCCGAAATTCCTCCCCCTTTAGGGGTCGGGGGGTTAAATATATTTCGTTCCAAACTTCTGTTTTACGTCGGCAACTACCTGTTTAACGTTTTGCTCCTGATCGCGTGGGCAAATGAGCAGGGTGTTGTTTGATTCAACCACAATATAATCATGCAGGCCTTGCAGCACTACCAGCTTACCTTCGGGTACGTTGACCATGCAGTTAGAGGAATCGTACATGATCACCTTCTCTGAAGGGATAACGGCATTGCCTACGTAATCTTTTTCGGCCAACTGATATATGGATGCCCAGGTACCCAGGTCGGACCAGCCGAACTCCGAAGGTAATACATACACGTTGGACGCTTTTTCCATAATGCCGTAATCGATAGAGATATTGATACACTGCTGATACGCGGTATGAACATGCGCTTTTTCCCCGGCAGTATTGTAAACTGAACGAGCGTCGCTAAAAATTTCGTTCATATCCGGTAAGTATTGTTCAAACGCATTTACGATAGCTTTTGCCGACCATACGAATATGCCCGCGTTCCATAAAAAGTCGCCGCTTTGAATAAAGGTTTTGGCAATTTCCAGCGATGGCTTTTCGGTAAAGGTTTTTACTTTATAAAATTCGTTGTTGTTTATGGCCTGGTTTGTAAACTGAATATAGCCATAACCTGTATCAGGGCGCGATGGCTTAATACCCAGAGTAATCAGGCAGTCATTTTCAGCAGCTGTTTTTAATGATTTTTCAATAGTGTTTACAAAAGCGTCCTCGTCGGATATTAAATGATCTGAGGGGGCTACCACAATTACCGCGTCGGGGTTAATACTTTCAATTTTATAACAGCCGTAAGCTACGCAGGGAGCTGTATTACGCATTACCGGTTCGGTAAGTACCTGCTGTTCTTTAATACCAGGTAATTGGTTTTTTACCAGATCGGTATATATTTCATTAGTAACAATGTAGATATTTTCCTGGGGGCAAATTTTCAGAAAGCGGTCGTAAGTTTGTTGTATTAAAGTTCTGCCAGTCCCCAAAATATCAATGAACTGTTTGGGGTGCGAGGTTCTGCTTATAGGCCAAAAACGGCTTCCTATGCCGCCTGCCATAATAATTGCGTAGTTATTTTTATTCATCTGGTTTTGGTATCTGTACTAATGTTAAAAAAGCTAACAATAACGGTATTCCATCACAACTTTTTATATAAGTGTGCGTTAAATATGCGTTCCGATAACGAGGATAAAAATGAATAAAAAAATGAATTGTTTGTATCAATTATCATTTTTATTTAAAAATATTAACTTTATTAGCGGATTTTATATATATTTTTGTTATTTTGAACTTTTAAAACTGTATAGATAATAGATAATGATAGAGACAAAAAAATCTCTTTTTGACAACCTCCAAAATTTTTTCGGTTTTGATAATTTTAAAGGGGAGCAGGAAGCGATTATTACCAACATACTGTCGGGCAATGATACGTTTGTAATTATGCCGACAGGTGGTGGAAAATCTATGTGCTATCAATTGCCTGCATTAATGAGCGATGGCACCGCGATAGTAATTTCTCCCCTTATCGCTCTGATGAAAAACCAGGTAGACCAGTTGAGGGCGTTTGGCGGGTCTGATAGTATCGCTCATTTTTTAAACTCATCCTTAACCAAGGGTGAAATAGCTAAAGTAAAGGAAGACGTTTTGGGCGGTAAAACCAAGCTGCTTTATGTAGCCCCTGAATCATTGACCAAACAGGATAATATTGATTTTCTGCGTCTCAACCATGTATCGTTCGTAGCGGTTGATGAAGCGCATTGCATATCAGAATGGGGGCACGATTTTCGCCCTGAATACCGTAAAATACGCCAGGTGATCAGTAACATCGGCGATGATATTCCTATTATAGCGCTAACGGCTACCGCGACGCCAAAAGTTCAGCAGGATATTCAAAAAAACCTGCAAATGAACAATGCTACCGTTTTTAAGTCGTCATTTAACCGCTCTAACCTGTTTTACGAAGTTCGGCCCAAGCGTAATGTATTAAAAGAGATTGTACGCTTTGTAAAACAGCATACAGGCAAATCGGGCATTATTTATTGCCTTAGCCGTAAAAAGGTGGAAGAAGTTGCCCAGGCCCTTACTTTGAATGGCGTAAACGCTATGCCTTACCATGCCGGCCTTGATGCCAAGGTGCGCGCCGATACGCAGGATAAGTTCCTGATGGAAGATATAGATGTAATTGTTGCCACCATAGCCTTCGGGATGGGTATTGATAAACCCGATGTGCGTTATGTGATACACCATGATATGCCTAAAAGCATGGAAGGCTATTACCAGGAAACCGGCCGTTCGGGCCGTGATGGGGGCGAGGGCATTTGCGTAGCTTTCTATTCGGAAAAAGATATTGATAAGCTGCAAAAGTTTATGAAAGACAAGCCTGTTTCGGAACGCGAAATTGGCACACAGATATTAAAAGAGGTTATTGATTACGCTGAATCGTCCGTTTGCCGCCGCAAGCAGATACTGCATTACTTTGGCGAAAACTTTAATGAAACCGGCTGTAACAACATGTGCGATAATTGCTGCGCCCACAAACAACAGTTTGATGGCGAAGAGCACTTGCACAGAGCCCTGAGCATGATAAAAAATTTGGGCGAGAAGTTTGATGATAACCACATCATCAGCGTTTTAATGGGCACGGATAATCCAAACGTTCATCACTATGAGCATCATTTGCTTAATTCATTCGGTTCGGGTAAGGATGATGGCGAACTGCTTTGGAATTCGCTGTTAAGACAGGCCTTGCTGGATAATTATCTTTCAAAGGATATTGATCATTACGGATTACTTAAATTAACACCCAAAGGGCATGATTTCCTGGAAAATCCGCACAGTGTAAGGTTTATAATGAACCGGACGATAGGGGTAACTGATGATGATGACGCGGATGAAGGCCCTAAACAGGCTGGAACCGCGCTGGACACTCAACTGCTGCAGATGCTGAAAGACCTGCGCAAAAAAATAGCCAAGCAAAAAGGCCTGCCGCCATTTGTCATATTCCAGGATCCATCCCTGGAGGAAATGTGTACACATTACCCCGTTACCACCGATGAATTGAAACAAATATCGGGTGTAGGCGCCGGTAAGGCCATGAAATTTGGAGCGCCGTTTATTGAGTTGATATCCAAATATGTAGAAGATAATGAGATAGAACGCCCGGTGGATATGGTGATCAAGAGCGCGGCTAATAAGTCGGCGCTTAAAGTTTACATTATTCAGAATATAGACAGGCACCTGAACCTCGAAGATATAGCTGCCTCTAAAGGTATTACTTATGAGGATGTGCTGCGTGAGGTGGAAACCATCGTTAATTCGGGCACCAAGTTAAACCTTAACTACTATATAGATGAGGTGATTGACGAGGATAAACAGGACGAGGTGTTTGATTACTTCCGTACCGCCGAGATCGATTCGATTGATAACGCGCTTGTTGAACTGGGCGCCGACGATTACACCCGTGAAGAAGTACAACTGATGCGCATTAAATTCATGTCGGAATTGGGGAATTAGCGAAAGCTATTGCTTTTAGTTAATTAGAGATTAGTTGATTAGAGATTAGGTAACGCTTAATTAAAAAAGCGACAGGTTAGCCTATCGCTTTATATACCATTGAAAACTAATCTCTAATCTCTATCTATCCCTCACTTCTCTATAATCTTAAACTCAGTCCTTCTGTTCAATGCACGGTTATCTTCGGATGTATTAGGTGCCAGCGGCTGTGTTTTACCATAACCTTTGTATAATAACCGCGCGGGGTTAATACCATGAGCGCTCAGAAACTGGTAAACCGATTTGGCCCTGTTTTCGGACAGGGTTTGGTTTACCGCATCGTTACCCAAATCATCGGTATGGCCCGATATTTCGATTTTAACTGTTGGGTTAAGTTTCAGAAAATCAATCAGCTTTTGCAGTTCGGCCATTGATTCGGGCCGCAGGTTAAAACGGTTGATATCGAAAAATATATTCTTTAATACTACTTTGCTGCCAACCGCTATGGGCTGTAACAATACGGAAATATTAAATGGGTTTTTAGGCTCGTGTCCAATTAAGGAAAAATTTTCAGAATAAAACATATAGCCATTTCTGGATATATTAAGCCCGTAGTTTTTGCCGGAAGTAAGCGTAGCCAGAAAATCCCCTTCTTCCGCCGAACTATAATCCTGGTAAACAGGAACATTTTTTTGCAGATCGATAATTTCTATGGCGGCTTCCAGCGGTTGTTTGGTGTGCGCGTCATTTATAATTCCTTTTACATAAGTTACCATATGTGGTCGGGCAAATTGCGGTAACTCAAATGTGTACAGATCAGTCCCTCCAAATCCATTGATAACATCAGATGCAAAAAAAGCATAATTGCCGCTGGCTGTTATAGTAAGACCATTTTCATTGCCATTGGAATTGATGGGATAACCCAGGTTTACTGGTTTCTGCCATTGGCCATCTTTGCCTAACCGGCTAAAAAACAGATCTTTGTTCCCCATGCCCGGCCATCCGTTTGAACAAAAATACAGGGTGCTATCGTCCGGATGAATAAAAGGCGATTGCTCATCAAACGAGGTATTGATATTGGGCCCCAGGTTTTCGGGCTCGCCCCAACCTTTATCGGTCAATGTCGATTTCCATATATCATACCCGCCCAAACCACCTTTACGGTTGCTTACAAAATACAGTGTACGGCCATCAGCGCTCAATGACGGCTGCGATTCCCAGCCGGAGGTATTAACGGGCGGGCTTAAGTCGAACGGAGTCGACCAATCGTTCCCTTTCCATTGCGAAATATAAATATCACATCTGCCCAAACCATCGGGCCGGTTACAGCCTGTAAAAAACAGGTATTTACCATCCTGTGAGATGGACTGCGAGCCTTCGTTAAAATCGGGGGTATTAATACGCCGGCTCAAAGGCTCGGCATTTTGCCATTTTCCCGTCTTTTTCAAGCTAATATAAAAGTCTTCATTATTATTTATCGTACGAGTAAATATCAGTTCGCTTTCGTCGGCAGTGGCCACGGGCATATATTCATCCGCACTGGTATTAATTGCGGGCCCCATATTAACCGGTTTAAAAGGCACAGGATGTTGCAGGGCGTTGATACTGAAAGAGCAGTCGGCCAGTAGTTTATTTACGTAGAGCCTGTTTGCTGCGGTAATGGTGGAAAAAGCAAGATACTTTTGCAGATAAGACTGTGCAGCTACATATTCAGCTACATTAAGTTCGGCCTCGCCCAACTTCAGATAAACGGCTGTATTATAATCGGGGCTATATTTAATAACAGTTATAAAATGAGGAATAGCCTCCTGATACATCCGTTTCAGCCGGTACACATCGGCAATTAAATAGTGCGCTTCTACAAATTTGTCGTCCTTTTTCAGGGCGTTGGTTAATTCGGTAATGGCCCCATCGTAATCGTTATCATCAATATCCTGGTTAGCTTTTACGTATGATTTAATCGCGTCTTTGTTGGTAGTAGCATATTGTGCTTGCTGCGCAAACAGCAACACCGGTAAAAAGAATAGCAATATCAGGGTAATTGAAATTCTCATGCGGAATTATACGGTTATATAATTCTAAGTTACGCTTTTTAAGGAATATTTAAGTATTTATGCGTTTGAAGAGATATTTCCCACCGGGGGTTATTCATTACGTAATCTACAATTAAAGGTGTCATTTCCTTTGCTTTTGACCATTCGGGTTGCAGATACAATTTACACTCGGGGTTAACCATCGCGGCGTGTTGCTCGGCCCATAAAAAGTCGGACTTATTAAAAATAATTACCTTCAGCTCATGGGCCTGTTCGGCTACCTGTTTAACCGGAGCCTTGAATTTTTTTGGCGACAGGCATATCCAGTCCCACGAGCCGGAAAGGGGGTAAGCGCCGGATGTTTCAATAAACGTTTTGATGCTTTTATTTTGCAGTTCAGCGGTCAGGTAATCCAGGTTATAGATCAGGGGTTCGCCGCCGGTAACTACTACGGCTTTTGCCGGGTATCGCGAAGCGTTAGCTACAATCGTATCTGCCGGAGTGAGCGCATGAAGCTCGGCATCCCAGCTTTCTTTTACATCGCACCAATGGCAACCCACATCGCAGCCACCCAAGCGGATAAAATAGGCTGCCTTACCGGTATTAAATCCCTCGCCCTGTATCGTATAAAATTCTTCCATTAAAGGAAGCAATGTGCCGTCTTCCGGTATAACGTGTGCCATAATAATGGAGCAAAGTTACCTTTTTTAAGGGGAAAGGTAAAAGGCGAAAGGCTGAAAGGTGAGTTAGACACGAAGAAAGCATAAATTAATAGGATGTTAATGACTTATAATTTAACCACTTTAACTATTTACCTTTAATTAAAAATCCCTATAATTACTTAAACTTTTGGGATATGAGAAAAACATTCTTCCCTGTTGTGCTTTTGCTGCTTTTCTGCCTGTCGTCGTGCATGGATATTGTGGAACAGTATGATTTTAAAGCAGATGGCTCATGCAACGTGGTTTATAATTTTGATATGAGCAAAGCCGTATCGGTATTGATGAACCTTATGACTGATTCCGTGCGTTCCACCCCTGAGTTTGCGATGATAAAAGATACATCACTGAACTTTTACAGCGTACTGCCCGATTCTACCATAAGCAAAATGAGTATTGATGAGGTTACTATGGCCCAGTCAAGCAATCTGAATATTAACATGAATTTGCAAAAAAGCCTGATGAAGGTTAGTTTAAGCCATCAGGCCAAAAACGCCGCCGATTTGCAATACTACCTGGAGCACATAGCCCATATTACTAATAGCGGTGGTATTAGCGCCATTGCCAAAGGTACTAAAAGCGGACAGGCCGCATTTGATCCGCAGCAGTTGATCTCGGGCGAGGATTATTACACTTATGAAATTACTCCTCATAAATTTTACCGGATCATTGATATATCTAAATTCCAGGCATTCCTGAAAAAAACACAGGCTACCTTTGCCATGGCAAAAGCTATGCTGATTGAAACACCGTATAAATTAGTGCTTAATTTTGCCAAACCGGTAAAAAAAATAAACAACCGTAAAGCCGTATTATCAGCCGACAGACGCAGGGTTACCTTACAAACCAATATGGATGAGATCATTAGAGACCCTGCTTCCGTGAATCTTAAAATTGATTTCTGATCAGATTTGCGGCTAATGAAATGGTATAAGGTTGACGGCCTGTCAGATACAGATCGGCCCTTTATTAAAAAGGTGACATTAGGAGGCAGATCGGTTTGTCTGGTTGGTTATAATGATCAGGTTTTTGCGCTTGGCGCAAAGTGCCCACATGCAGGCGAGGACCTTTCCCGCGGCTGGTGCGCCGATGGTAAACTGGTATGCCCATACCACCGTTTTTCATACAACCTGGAAACCGGGCAAGGAAACCCCGGACAAAATGATTATGTAGCTACATACCAGGTTAAAATTAAGGAGGACGGTATTTACGTCGGTTTCGAAACTTTTGCAGAAAAAATTAAGGGGATGTTCAGGTGATAAGCCAATAGTTCAGTACGTCATTTCGAGTCCCGTACGTACGGGACTCGAAATGACGTATTTAATTATTTTTCACTTCAAGGCAAAATCAATATTCCGCTTCAAACCAGAAAACTTGGTACGCTTTACCGCCGAGCCTTTGAAAACTTTCCGGAAAGTTTCTTCCGTGATTTCTTCCCAATCTTTTTTACTAATGCCCAGCAGGTCGGGGTGGGGGGCAAAAGCTGGCTCGTTATGTAATACCGAAAATTTATTCCAGGGGCATACATCCTGGCATACATCACAGCCAAACATCCAGTCGGCAGTTTTTCCCTTAAATTCAGCCGGGATCTCGTTTTTCAGTTCAATAGTAAGGTAGGATATACACCGGCTGCCATCAACAAGGTAGGGGCCAACTATAGCCTCGGTAGGGCAGGCATCCATACAACGGGTACAGGTACCGCAATGGTCGGCTGTGGGCGCTATGTCGTATTCCAGTTCCAGGTCAACAATTAATTCGGCCAGAAAGAAAAATGAGCCCGATTGTTTGTTGATCAAATTGGCATTTTTACCAATCCAGCCCAAGCCTGCCTTTTTAGCCCATGCTTTATCCAGCACAGGTGCCGAATCAACAAAAGCACGGCCGTTAACCTCGCCGATATTTTCGTGAATAAAGTTCAATAATTGCTTTAGCTTATCTTTTATAACAAAATGATAGTCGGCACCATAAGCATATTTTGATATTTTGGGGGCCAGTGAATCAGCCTGTTGAACGTCGGTATAATAATTTAAAGCCAGGGAGATCACAGATTTTGCGCCATCAACCAGCAAGCGCGGGTCCAGGCGCTTGTCAAAATGGTTCTCCATATATTGCATTTCGCCGTGCATGTTCTGCTTTAGCCAGGCTTCCAGTCGCGGAGCTTCTTCTTCCAGAAAGCCTGCCTTGGCTATGCCGCAAAACATAAAGCCCAGGTTTTTGGCTTCGGTTTTAATCAATTGGCTGTATGCTGCAAGGTTTTTACCCATTTAATGCAAAGATAAATATTTAATGCCGGGAACCTTATGGATAAACATAATGTATGCCACGCTGTTATATAATAAAACTTACCATGGCACCTAAAGACGAAAAGATCATTAATAAAGATAATTCGGCCACAAATAAGGAAGCGGATAGTGACCTGGAAAAAGGCGAGCAGGAAACTGTTCAGCAAAAGCCTGATGACGAACGTGTACCAACTGTTACTCCTGATAATGATAACGGCGATCCGGGTCCGCCGGCCGAGGACCCGGCTGTGGATAAAGGCGGGCAGCAGGATGCGCCCGCTAAATAATTACCTGAGCTGATCAAATAATCCCATTTGCTTCAGAAAAGCGAACTGGTCGAAATATGTATTTTCCTTTACCACCCTGGCATCGCGAATGGTAAATATGGTACAGTTATTTAATACATATTTTTTACCTACAATGCTCAACGGCGTGTTTTTATCAACGTTAGTAACGGTACCGCTGGTAGTATATTCCACAGTCACTATACTATCGCCGCTGAAATAAGCATTTTCAATATCGTATTTTAAATCTGGCGTTTCATGGAAATATCGCCCGTAATCATACATCATTTCGCGGGTACCAATATGAATACCGTCCCAACCTGATGAGCTAACCTGTACCTTGGGGTCGTAATCCTTAATCAGCATTTTTATATCGTGCCTGTTCAGCGCGTTAAAATGGTG
>Ga0164242_10005357_pt1 | contig 14292 bp, 13 predicted proteins | sample OricomgcompostMG_FD_108783 | JGI IMG/M metagenome (GOLD analysis project Ga0164242, IMG submission 108783) | Miracle-Growth compost microbial communities from Emeryville, California, USA - Original compost - Miracle growth compost (MG) ... | reverse complement strand
TCGCTCTCCTCATGCCGTTCGGGCAGCGCCACCCAGGTCTGGATGCCGAACAGCGCGCCGCCGCTCGCCCGCACGTCCGGGCCGGTGCGCTCGGAATGGACGATGCCGCGCCCGGCCGTCATCCAGTTGACTTCGCCCGGCCGGATCGGTTGCACGGACCCCAGGCTGTCGCGGTGCAGGATCTCGCCTTCGAGCAGATAGGTGACGGTGGCGAGGCCGATATGCGGATGCGGGCGTACGTCCAGCCCCTCGCCGGGGCCGAACGCCACCGGCCCCATCTGATCGAAGAAGATGAAGGGGCCGACCATCCGCCGGTGCGGCGAGGGCAGCGCGCGCCGCACCGTAAAGCCGTCGCCCAGATCGCGCAACGGCGGCAGGATCACCATCTCGACGCCTTCCGCGTCGGAAGTTCGCAGAGTCATCGTCTTCCTCCCTGTCCCGTTCGCCCCGAGCGTAGTCGAGGGGCCTTGGCTTTGCTCGACAATGCGCCTCGACTCCGCTCGGCACGAACGGTTTTCTGACTTACATGGTGTCGACCAGCACCAGTTCGCTGTCCTCGAGCGCAGTAATGGTGAACGCGTCGAGTTCGGAGATGGCCGCGCCGTCGCGGGCGTCGACGCGTACGCCGTCCACCTCCACCGCGCCGGTGGCGGGGACGAGATAGCCGCGCCGCTCCTTGCCGAGTTCGTAAGCGACGCTCTCGCCCGCCTTCAGAGTCGCGCCGAGCACGCGGGCGTCGGTGCGGATCGGCAGCGCGTCGCCGTCCTCCGCGAAACCCGAGGCGAGCGTCACGAACTGGCCGGCGCGATCGCCCCTGGGGAAGGGGCGCGCGCCCCAGCCGGGCTTCTCGCCGGTCCGGGTCGGCTCGATCCAGATCTGGAACAGCGTGGTGGGCTCATCCTCCAGATTATATTCCGAATGCGCGATGCCGGTGCCGGCGGACATGACCTGCACGTCGCCCGCCGCCGTGCGCCCGCTGTTGCCGAGACTATCCTGGTGGGTAATCGCGCCGGTGCGGACATAGGTGATGATCTCCATGTCCCGGTGCGGGTGGGGCGGAAAGCCGCTTCTGGGCGCGATGGTGTCGTCGTTCCAGACGCGCAGGCGGCCCCAGCCCATGCGGGCGGGATCATGATAGCCGGCGAAGGAGAAATGATGGTGCGCATCCAGCCAGCCGTGGTTGGCGGCGCCGATGCTTTGGAAAGGGCGAAGCTCGATCATGGTGGGTCTCCTGTGGGCTCGCTGAGCCCGTTCGCCGCTCCATGTAGGGCTGGTGGATCGTTCCATGAAGTGCGATAAAAACACACGAACTGTTCGATAATTCGGAATGTCGGCTCTCGGCGCGCCATCCCTCGTTTACGCCGGATTAAGAACGCGGCCAGCGTCGGTTCAGAGCCATCGGCGCAGGATGCGAAGATAGCCCGCAAAGGATCCCACGGGGATCCGCTTGAAGGAGACGCCGTGATGCAACGGCTCAGTTTCATTCCCGGCGGCGCGGCACTGGCGGCGCTTGCTGCCGTCCTTGCGCTCGGCGCGTGCAACCGCCAGCCGAACCAGCAGGCCGACGCCAACATGGCCGCCATGAATGATATGCAGACGGCCGCGCTGCCGCCGCTGCCCGCGCCGCTGCCGCTCGCGGCGGGCGCTGCGGCTGGGCCCGCGGCGGTCGCGCCCGCCGCCAAGGCGCTGCCCGAAGCGCCGCGGCCGGTGGCGCTCGGCCGCTTCGCTGAGCCCGAGCAGGCCTACGCCTATCTCGATCGCGCCGACAATATGTTCGATGCGATGGGCTATGCGCCGCCCGATTACGCCTTCGATTATGACGGGGTGAACCCGTGGGTGTGGCAGACCGCCTATGGCGACAGCGAGTTCGTCGAGCCGGTGCCGGGCGGCTATCGCTATTATTATTACGAGCCGGGCTATGATGAGCCCTATCTGATCCGCGATCCCGATTACAGCTACGCCTATAACGGCGGTACGCTGGTCGCGATCTACGGGGCGGACGGGGCGCTGCTGCCGCCGCGCTATTATCGCGAGCGCGCCGATTACGCAGCCCGCTACCGCTATCGCGCACGGCGCTTGTGGGAGGCTTCGCGCGAAGCCCGGCGCGAGCGGGTGGAGGCCGCCCGGTGGCAGCAGCGCCGCGACGCCATCGCGCGGGACCGCCAGCGCTGGAACGCGGATCGCAGCCGCAATCTCCACTGGGCGAGCTATCACCGCCAAAACGCCGACCGCGAGCGTGCGCACTGGCAGCCGGTTGCGCTCCAGCGTCAGGCGGCGGCGCGGCGCTACGAGGATTGGCGGCGGCATGATTTCCGCGGCCCCGCTCCCGCGCCGGTCGATCATCGCGCGGAGCGGCGCCAGGCGCGGGCGGACCGGCAGGCGCAACGCCGACAGATTGCTCAGGCGGAGCATCGACAGCAGGCGGAGCGGCTGATCCGCGCCCGGCAGGAGGCGCAAGCCCGCCCGCAGCCCGCGCGGGTTCCCGCTCCGGCGCGACCCATGCCGCATGGCCGGCCCCAGCCCCACCATCCACCGCAGCGCGCCGTCATCACCCGGCCGGTTCCCACCCTCGTCCAACGGCGTGAGCAGCAGATGCGCGACCGCCGGCAGCGTCTCGAACAACGCCGTGTGGCGCAGGAAAAGCAGGGCCAAGCTCATCCGGGCCCGCATGTGCGGGGGCGGCTGACGCCGCAGCAGGCCGCGCATCGACCCGCCGTGCAGCGCCACGCCCAGGCGGCCGCCCGCCACGCGGCGGCGCGGGCGCGCACGGAGACGCGCCGTGCCGACCTGCACCGGTCGCCGCATAACGCTGTCCCGCATTCCCCGCACCGGCCCGTCGTTCAGCACCCCGTGGTGAGGACATCACACCAGCCGGTGGTCCACCGTGCGGCCATCCGTCCTGCCGCGCCGCCTCATCCCGCTCCGGTGCGGGTGCATCGGCCGCAACCGCCCCGCGCGGTTCCACATGTCGCCGCGCCCCAGCCGCATCCGGCGGTGCGTCCTGCGGCGCCCCGGCCGCGTCCCGCGCATATCGTGAGGCCGCAACCGCCGCGCCAGCATGGAGCGGAAAGGCGCAGCAACCCGCATCGCTGATCATCCGGAGGAGGCTGCCCTATTTCCCGCGCATCTCCGCCTGATCCGGAACGCACCGGCCGCCGGGCGGTTTGGGGTTGGTCAACAAGGGAGGACGCCGATGAACCGCCGCCTCGCCGCCCCTTCGCGGGGCGCGCTGCTCGCCTTCGCCTCGCTGCTGGCGCTGGCCGCGTGCAACCGTAATCCCTCGGCCGGCAACAACGCTGCCGCCCCGCTCGCCGCGAACGAAACGGCGGCGGAGGAGCCGCTCCCCGCGCCGCTGCCGATGCAGACGGGCGAAGCGGCCGCGCCCAGCCGCGCGCCGACAGCCAGCGCCTTGCCGGCGGCCGATCCCGCGCCGGTCTCCGCCTTCTCCGATCCCGACAAGGCCTATGCCTATCTCGACGCGGCCGACGCCTTCGCCGACGCCACGAACGGCGCGCCTCCCGACTACGCCTTCGATTATAACGGCGTCTCGCCCTGGGGCTGGCAGAGCGACAATGGCGGCACCGAGTTCATCGAACCGGTGGCAGGCGGCTACCGCTATTATTATTACCGACCGGGCGCGGCCACGCCCTATCTCGTGCGGGATCCCAATTACAGCTACGCCTATGACGGCAACACGCTGGTCGCGATCTACAGCGCGGTGGGCGCGCTGCTCCCCGCCGCCACCTACGGTTCGCGCGCGGAGGAGGCGGCGCGCTATCGCCAGCGCGGCGAGCGGCTCTATCGGGCATCGCGCGACGGACAGAGGCGCGGTGTGATCGCGGGCAACTGGCAGCGGCGGCGCGGCCAGATCGCCGACGACAACAGCCGCTGGCAACGCGGCCGCGCGCAAAACCCCGATTGGTCGCGTTACCATCAGCAGAATGCCCAGCGGGAATCGCAGCGCTGGCAATCCGAACGCCAGCGGCGGCAGGAGAGTGCGCAGAACTTCGACCAGTGGCACGCCCGAGGCTTCCACGGCGAGCCGCCGGCTCCGGCTAAGCCTGCCCCGCAACACCCACCACTGGAGCATGAGCGGCAGGGCAATCACGGCCTTCCGCCCGCGCCCTCCCGCCAGGGCGGGCAGGATCACCGGACGGGGCAGCCGAACGATCGCGGGCAGGCGAACGACCACGGCCGGCCCGGTCAGCCCGGTCAGCCCGGCGATCACGGCCGGACCCCGAACGATCATCGCGGATCGGGAGAGCAGGGCCGTCCGTCCCCGGATCATGGCCAACCGGACCGGCAGGCCCGGCCGGGGGATCAGGGCAGACCGGGCGATCAGGGCAGACCGGGCGATCAGGGCAGGCCGGGCGGAGATCGCGGACGGGCGGATCATCAGGCGCCACCCGCCAACAGCTCCGCCGCCAAGGATCATGACGCGCGGCATCGGCCTTCGCAGGCGGATCGGGGCCGTTCCGATCGCCGCCACGGCGCGCTCGCCAACGACAGCGCCGCCGAACAGCGCCATTGAACTTCGCGCCCCGATATGCTCGCTGGCGGGGTGACGGCGAGGGAGGGGATGTGATGCGCGATCGCCCGGCGCGATGCTGAGGGCTTATCCCAACGGCTCGTCCGAAGCGCTCGACCGGGCCTGGTGGATCGATCTCCACGATCCGACCGACGAGGAGAAGGCGCGGATCGCGGAGCGCTTCCGCATCACCGTGCCGGATCGCGCGGCGCTTTCCGAGATCGAGCTTTCGAGCCGCCTGCGCAGCCTTGAGCGCGTGCTCTACATGAGCGCGCCGCTGGTGGCCCGCGACGAGGACGGGGAGGATGCGCTCACTCCGGTCGGCTTCATCCTCTCCCCCGATGTGCTGGTGACGGTGCGCTTCGCCGCTTCGGGCGCGTTCGAGGCTGTGCATGAGGAGATGGGGCGCGGCGATGCGCCCAAAAGCCCGGCCGAGGCGCTGATCCGGCTGCTGGAGGAGATCGTCGACCGCGCCGCCGATCGCTTCGAGCGCGCCGCCGAGAAGGTCAACAACGCCTCGCGCGCGGTGTTCAGCCAGGAAGCGGGCAAGCGCAAGCGCCGTCTCGGCCGCGAGACGCGCCGGTTGCGCGGACTGATGGTGCAGGCCGGGCGCACCAGCGAACAGCTCGTGCGCGTGCGGCACAGCATTCTTTCGATCGCGCGCATCGCCACCTTCGTGCCCGATCGCTGCGAGCCGAAGCTCGACAAGGAGCTGTGCGACCGGCTCGCCTCGATCAACCACGACATCGATTCGCTCGATCAGTTCGAGCAGACACTGTCGGGCCGCGTCCAGTTCGTGCTCGACGCCGCCACCGGCTTTCTCTCGATCGAGCAGAACGACGTGGTGAAGGTGCTGACGGTGGTGTCCGTCGCGGGCGTGCCGCCGGTGCTGGTGGTCGGCATCTACGGCATGAACTTCCATTATATGCCGGAGCTGTCCTGGGGCTGGGGCTATTTCTACGCGCTGGCGTTGGTGGTGATCTCCACGATCGTGCCGATCGCCTGGTTCAAATGGCGCGACTGGCTGTGAGCCGGGCGAGGATCGCGTCGAGCCGCGCGATCATCGCCGGATCGCGGGCCGAAGGCGCGGTGAGGATCGCCGTATCAAGGACCGTATCGATCGGGGAGGGCGGGCGCTCGGGCGGCAGCGCGCGCGCGAGCGCCGCGACGAGGCGGTGCGCGACGGCGGTGTTGCCGCGCATCCGGCGGAGGATTTCGGCGACGTCCACGCCGTCCTCCTCCTCGCGCCAGCTATCATAGTCCGTCACCATGCCGACCAGCGCATAGGGCAGCTCCGCCTCGCGGACGAGGCGGGCCTCGGGCATGGCGGTCATGCCGATCACGTCCGCGCCCCACCGGCGATAGAGCCGGCTTTCGGCGCGGGTGGAGAATTGCGGGCCCTCCATCGCCAGATAGGTCGCGCCCCTGGCGATCGGCGCGCCCGCCTCGTCCGCCGCCTCCGCCGCCAGCGCGGCGAGGCGCGGGCAGACCGGATCGGCGAGCGGCACATGCGCCGTCAGGCCCGGCCCGAAGAAGCTGGCCGGCCGCGCCGTGGTGCGATCGATGAACTGGTCCACGATCACGAAGCGCCCCGGCTCCAGCTCCTCGCGCAACGAGCCCACCGAGGAGAGGGCGAGAATATCCGTCGCCCCCAGCCGCTTCAGGGCGTCGATATTGGCGCGCGCGTTGATGTCGGCGGGCGGGATGGCATGGCCCCCGCCGTGGCGGGGAAGGAACAGCAGCCGGGTCGTCCCGATCCGGCCGGAGAGGATGCGGTCGGACGGCCGACCCCACGGCGTCTCCACCGCATGCCATTGCGGTTCCTCCAGCCCTTCGAGCCGGTAAAGCCCCGATCCGCCGATGACGCCGATGGTCCAGCCGGTCATGCGCTCTCCTCTTTCCGCGAGCGTGGTTGACGGAGCCGCCGCATCTCCGCAAGGCGAATCCCATGCGCTTCTTCTCCGATAACGCCGCCGCCGTCTGTCCGGCCGTGCTGGAGGCGATCGCCGCCGCCAACCGCGTCGACACCGCCTATGACGGGGACGCCTGGAGCAAAAGGCTGGACGGGGCCTTCTCCGACCTGTTCGGAACCGAGTGCGTCGCCTTATGGGTGTCGACCGGGACGGCCGCCAATTGTCTCGCGCTCGCTGCGATGGTTCCGCCGCATGGGAGCGTGCTTTGCCATCGCGAGGCGCACATCAACACCGACGAGGCGGGCGCGCCCGAGTTCTACACCCACGGCGCCAAGCTGATCGCGCTGGACGGCGAGGGCGCGAAGCTCACGCCCGATACGGTCCGCGCCGCGCGCCGCGCGATCCGGGCGGACGTCCACCAGTCCCAGCCGCACGCGCTCTCGATCACCAACGCCACCGAATATGGGTTGGTCTACCGGCCGGACGAGGTGGCGGCGCTGGGAGAGGCGGCGCGGGAGATCGGGCTCGACTTCCACATGGACGGCGCGCGTTTCGCCAACGCGATCGTGACGCTCGGCTGCCACCCCGCCGATGTGACGTGGCGCGCGGGCGTGGACGCGCTATCCTTCGGCTTCGTCAAGAATGGCGGGCTTTCGGCCGAGGCACTGATCTTCTTCCGCGAGGAGCTTGCGCAAGTGGCGCTGGTCCGCCGCAAGCGCGCCGGGCACCTGCTCTCCAAGGGCCGCTATCAGGCCGCGCAGATCCTGGCGATGCTGGAGGATGATCTGTGGCTCGCCAACGCCCGCGCCGCCAATAAGGGGGCGGCGAAACTGGCGGAGGCGGCAGGCGATCGGCTGGCGCTGCCGGTCGAGGCGAACGAGCTGTTCCTCCGCCTCTCTCCGCAGGAAGCGGCGGCCTTGAGGGCGCGCGGTTTCGATTTCTACGATTGGGGCGAAAGCGAAGCGCGGCTGGTGGTCTCCTGGGATCAGCCGCAGGCGGAGATCGGCGCGCTGGCGGAGGCGATCCGGACCTTATAAGGCGGACATGCCCGTAATGCAGAAGGATCGGCAGTTGCCGATCTGAAAAGCCGATGATCAAGCCAGTGACCTGCGGGAGCGAACGAATTTCTTCATCAAGTCCCTCCAGCCCCGCGTTCGATCCGCTTTGCGCGAACTCGCCGAGGAGTAACCATGCCCATCGACGCCACCCGGCCCTATGACGACGCCAACATCTTCGCGCGGATACTGCGCGGGGAGGTTCCGTGCCGGAAGGTGTATGAGGACGCGCACGCGCTCGCCTTCCACGACATCAATCCGCAGGCGCCTACGCATATCCTGGTGATCCCGAAAGGGCGCTACGTCTCATGGGACGACTTCTCGGCCAACGCGGGCGAGGCGGAGATCGCCGGATTTGTCCGCGCCGTAGGCAAGGTGGCGCGGGACAACGGGCTGGTCGCGCCCGGCTACCGGCTGCTCGCCAACACCGGGCCGGACAGCCATCAGGAGGTGCCGCACCTCCATGTCCATATCTTCGGCGGCGCGCCATTGGGGCCGATGCTGGCGCGGACGGGCTTGCGCGGCGACAAATAGCGACTAGGCTCGCGCGCCAGAGAGTGGCGGCCGCCGCCAAGGCGCGCCGATCGAGGGGATAACTCAATGCTTTTCGGCCGTATCAAGCCGCTGGACGCGATCCTGGCGACCGCGGAGAAGAAATCGCTCAAGCGCACGCTGGGGCCGTTCCAGCTCACCATGCTCGGCATCGGCGCGGTGATCGGGACCGGCATCTTCGTGCTGACCTCCGAGGCCGCGCAGAAGGCCGGGCCCGGCATGATGATCAGCTTCATCATCGCCGGCTTCGTCTGCGGCGTGGCGGCGCTCTGCTACGCCGAGCTAGCCTCGATGGTGCCGGTGGCGGGCTCCGCCTACACCTACACCTATGCGGTGGTGGGCGAGATCCTCGCCTGGATGGTCGGCTGGGCGCTGATCCTCGAATATGCGGTCGGCGCGAGCGCGGTGGCGGTCGGCTGGTCCGGCTATTTCGTGGGATTGCTGCATTCATGGGGCGTGGACGTGCCCCATGCGCTCACCCTGAGCCCCAGCCAGGGCGGGGTCATCAACCTGCCGGCGGTGGGCATCTCGATCCTGATCACCGGCCTGCTGATGATCGGCACGACCGAGAGCGCGCGGGTCAACGCCGTCCTGGTGGCGATCAAGATCGCGGCGCTGACCCTGTTCTGCGTGCTGACCCTGCCGGTGGTGAAGGGGGCGGAGTTCCATCCCTTCATCCCCAACGGCTGGGGCACGATCGGCGTGGTGGGCGCGGCTTCCTCGATCTTCTTCGCCTATGTCGGCTTCGATGCGGTCTCCACCGCGGCGGAGGAGACGCGCAACCCGCAGAGGAACGTGCCGATCGGCCTGATCGGCAGCCTGCTGATCTGCACCATCTTCTATCTGCTCGTCTCGGCGGGCGCGATCGGGGCGGTCAGCGATCCGGCCTTCGCGCAGCCGGTGCGCGGCTTCACCGGCGCGATCCTGGCGCCCGGCACGCCCGAGCTCGCCCAGCGCTGCGCCGCGATCGGAGCGGCGGGCGGAATCCAGCCGCTGGCGTGCAGCCACGAGGCGCTGGCCTATGTGCTGCGCACCGTCGGCTATCAGCGGATTGGCGACCTGATCGGCATCGCCGCCTTCATCGCGCTGCCCTCGGTGGTGCTGATGATGATGTACGGCCAGACCCGCATCTTCTTCACCATGGCGCGCGACGGCCTGCTGCCGGGCAAGCTCGCCTCGGTGCATCCGCGCTGGCGGACGCCGCATATCGTGACCGCCTTCACCGGCGTCGTCGTGGTGCTGATGGCGGCCTTCCTGCCGGTCGGCACGCTCGCCGACTATTCCAACTCGGGCACCCTGTTCGCCTTCTTCATGGTGGCGGTGTCCGTGCTGGTGCTGCGCAGGAAGGATCCGGAGCGCAAGCGCCCGTTCCGCACGCCGGCGATCTGGCTGGTCGCCCCGCTGGCGATCATCGGCTGCGTGATCCTCTACGCCAAGCTGCCGCTGATCGCGATCCTGGTGCTGCCGGTGTGGGGCGCGATCGGGCTGCTGATCTATTTCGGCTACAGCCGCCGGCGCTCCTATGTCGGGCGCGGCATCATCGATGTCGAGGATGACGAGCCGCCGATCTACGGCGTGGAGGCGTGAGGGCATAAGCCCTCTCCCTTGAGGGAGAGGGTGGGGTGAGGGTGGCCCCCGGCCGATAGCGGGGACTCTCGCTGCGCTCGCTCCCCCTCACCCCGACCCTCTCCCCGCTGGGGAGAGGGAGTTTTCGGTCAGCCCAGCTTTTCGGCGATCAGCGCCTTGAGATCGGCTTCGGGGCGCGCGCCGTAGTGGGAGATCACCTCGGCGGCGGCGATCGCGCCCATGCGGAGGCACTCGGAAACCGGACGGCCGCGGACATGGCCGACCAGATAGCCGGCCGAGAAGAGATCGCCCGCGCCGGTGGTGTCGACCACGCGATCGACCGGCTCGGCGGCGACCTCGAAGCGCTCGCCCTTCTTGATCGCGATCGCGCCTTCCGGCCCCTTGGTCGCCACCAGCAGCGGCAGCTTCGGCGCGATCGCCGCCACCGCCGTCTCGAAATCCGCCTCGCCGGTCAGCGCCAGCAACTCCTCCTCGTTGGCGAACAGGATGTCGATATCGCCTTCGTCCACCAGCGCGCGGAAATCGGCGAGATGGTTGAGGATGCAGAACACCGCCGAGACGCCAAGCGCCACCTCGCGTCCCGCCTTCCGCGCCATGCGGATCGCCGTCTTCATCGCCGCGCGCGGCTCCGCCGGGTCCCAGAGATAGCCTTCGAGCAGCAGCACCTTCGCGGAGGCGACCTGCGCCTCGTCCACCGCGGAGGCCGGCAGATACTGGGCCGCGCCGAGATAGGTGTTCATGGTGCGCTGCCCGCACTCGCTGACCAGCACCAGGCAGCGGCCGGTGGGAATATCCGCCGCGCGCGGGGGCACGGTGAAGTCTATGCCCTGCGACTTGAGGTCATGGACATAGACCTCGCCGAGCTGATCGGCGGCGACCTGGCCGATGAAGGCGCAGCGCGCGCCCAGCATCGCCGCCCCGGCGAGCGTATTGCCAGCCGAGCCGCCGGAGATCTCCCGGCCCGGCCCCATGCGGCCGTAAAGCTCGGTGGCACGCGCGGCGTCGATCAGCTGCATATGGCCCTTGGAGAGGCCTTCGGCGGCGAGAAAATCGTCGCTCGCGGGCGCGAGCACGTCCACCAGCGCGTTGCCGATGGCGAGGATGTCGAGCGTGGGTTCGGTCACGAAGCTCTCCTGATGGGAATGGAGCGCGGGTTAGCGGGCGGCGGGCGGCGGCGCAACGATGTGGGTTTGCGCGGGGCCGCCGGCCCGTGGCAAGGCGAGCGCCATGATTCGCCGCATCCTGCTCGTCTCCGCGCCGGCGCTGCTGCTCGCCGGCTGCGCCGTTCCCGCCGGCCGCCCCTCCGCGCCATCCGCCGAGCAGCCCGCCGAAATGCATGAGGCGGGGCTGGAGCGCGTGATGGGCAAGACGGCGCGCGAGCTCGCCAACCTGTTCGGCGCGGCCGATCTCGACACGCGCGAGGGCCGGGCCGAGCGGCTCCAGTTCGTCGGCCCCGCCTGCGTGCTCGACGCCTATCTCTATCCCCGCCACGGCAGCGGCGAGCCGGTCGTCACCTATATCGACGCGCGCCTGCCCAACGGCGAGGACATGGACCGCGCCTCCTGCGTCGCCGCGCTCAGCCGGCGGGCGGCGGCGCCTTAGCTACCGCGCCCCGCGCCCGGCGGAACAGCCAGACGCGGATGGCGCTGGCGAGGTTGGGGGGATCGGCGGCTTCGATCCGCTCGGCGTCGATGCGCGCGACGAGAGCGGAGAGCGGGAGATTCTCCTCGCCCGCCGCCTCGACCAGCGCCCGCCAGAAATCGGGCTCCAAGCTGATCGAGGTGGCGTGGCCTGCGATCATAACCGAGCGTTTGACGGGGCCGGCCATTTGTTCCCTATCCGTTCGCGCCGAGCGAAGTCGAGGCGTGCTTGCCGGATGCGTCCCTCGATTTCGCTCGGGACGAACGGGGAATAAAGCCTGCTTCCATCAATACATATGCTGGCCGCCGTTGATCGACAGGGTGGAGCCGGTGACGAAGCCCGCATCCTCCGCGCACAGGAAGGCGACGCCGCGCGCGATCTCCTGCGCCTTGCCGAGCCGCCCGACCGGGATCTTCGCGACGATCTTCTCCAGCACGTCGGCGGGGACGGCCGCCACCATGTCGGTGTCGATATAGCCGGGCGCGATCGCGTTCACAGTGATGCCGAAGCGCGCGCCCTCCTGCGCCAGCGCCTTGGTGAAGCCGTGGATGCCGGATTTGGCCGCGGCGTAGTTGACCTGGCCATATTGCCCGGCCTGGCCGTTGATCGAGCCGATATTGACGATGCGGCCCCATTTGCGCTCCTTCATGCCCGGAAAGACCGCCTTGGCCATGTTGAAGCAGCCGCCGAGATTGGTGTCGATCACCGCCTTCCACTGCTCGTAGCTCTGCTTGAGGATGGTGGCGTCGCGGGTGATGCCGGCGTTGTTGACCACCACATCGACTGGGCCAAGCTCGGCCTCCACCTTCTTCACGCCTTCCTGGCAGGCGTCGTAATCGGAGACGTCCCATTTGTAGGCGGGGATGCCGGTGCGCTCGGTAAAGACCTGGGCCCTGGCGTCGTCCCCCGCATAATTGGCGGCGACCTTCATGCCCATGTCCTTGAGCGCGAGGCTGATCGCCTCGCCGATGCCGCGCGTGCCTCCGGTGACGATCGCAATCCGGGCCATTCATGCCTCCTCGGGTTCATCTTCGCCCAGCCTAGGGGCGCGCCACCCAGCCTTCAAGCTCCCGCGCGATCAGCGTCTCGAGCATCGCCACGCCTTCCGGAGAGGCGTTGAGGCAGGGCAGATAGGCGAACTCCTCCCCGCCCGCGTCGAGGAATGTCGCGCGACCCCGGATCGCCAGCTCCTCCAGCGTCTCCAGGCAATCGGCGGCGAAGCCCGGCGCGACCACCGCGAGGCGCTTCACGCCCTTGCCCGGCAACGCGGCGAGGGTGGCGTCGGTCGCGGGGCCGAGCCACTTCGCGCGGCCGAAGCGGGACTGGAAGGAGACGATCAGCTCACGCCCCAGCGCCTCGCCCAGCAGCCGGGCGGTGGCGAGGCATTGGTCGGCATAGGGATCGCTGAGCGCGCGCGTCCGCTCCGGCATGCCGTGGAAGCTGGCGACGATCGCCTGCGGCTCCCGCTCCAGCGCCGCCAGCGCCTTTTGCACCGAGGCGGCGAGCGCGGCGATATAGGCGGGATGGTCATGATAGGGCGGCAGCGTGCGGATCGCCGGCTGGCGGCGCATCGCGGCGAGCGCGGCGAAGGCGGCATCGTTGGCGGTCGCGGTCGTGGCGGCGCAATATTGCGGGTAAAGAGGAGCGAGCAGGATGCGATCGCATCCCGCCGCGACAAGCGCCGCCAGCCGTTCGGCAATGGCTGGGCGGCCGTAGCGCATGGCATGGTCGACCAGCACATGCGGGACGAATGCCCCGCCCAGCGCCTGGGCCTGGGCGGCGGTGATATGGGCGAGCGGCGAGCCCTGCTCGCTCCACACCTGCGCATAGGCATGGGCGGAGCGCTTCGGCCGGGTCCGCAGGATCAGCCCGCGCAGGATCGGCTGCCAGACGAGCGGCGGCAGCTCGACCACGCGGGAATCGGAGAGGAACTCGGCGAGATAGCGCCGCACCGCCCGCGGAGTCGCCGCCTCGGGCGTGCCGAGGTTGACGAGCAGCACGCCGATCCTGCGATCTTCGCTCACCGGACGCCGTCGATCGGAAGTCTCCCCATATCTGGTCTGATAAGCGGACGCGGGCCTCACGGGAAGGCGGCCCTCGCAACCTATCCAACATGCACGTCATCCCCGCGGAAGCGGGGATCCAGTTCCTTCGTGTGCGCATTGGCCACGACCGGAGATGGATTCCCGCTTTCGCGGGAATGATGGAAGCGGGCCATGGAAGCGGAATAAGGAAGGAGAGAGGTTGCGGGTGGTTCCCCTCGCCCCTTCGCCGCTCTAAGGAAGCGCCTTTACCGCCCGAGGGACATGCCTTGCCGCCCGTCGATCCGTCGCACTTCATCCACTGGACCTCGCTCGGCCTGTCGCCTGTCGCGCTCGCGCTGGGGCCGCTCCAGATACGCTGGTATTCGCTCGCCTATATCGCGGGCATCCTGCTCGGCTGGTGGTATCTGCTCAAGCTGGTCGACAGGCCCGGCGCGCCGATGGCGCGGCGGCATGCGGACGATTTCGTGTTCTGGGCGACGCTCGGCATCCTGCTCGGCGGCAGGCTCGGCTATGTGCTGTTCTACCGGCCCGAATATTATTGGCACAACCCGGCCGAGATCGTGAAGCTGTGGGACGGCGGCATGTCCTTCCACGGCGGCGCGATCGGGGTGACGCTGGCGATCCTGTTCTTCTGTCGGAAAAACGGGCTCAAGGTGCTGCGCGTCGCCGATTATATCGCCTGCGTGGCGCCGATCGGGCTGTTCTTCGGCAGGCTCGCCAATTTCGTGAACGGGGAGCTGTGGGGCAAGCCGACCACCGTGCCCTGGGCGATCGTCTTCCCCGATCCGCTGGCCGGCGATATCCCGCGCCACCCAAGCGAGCTGTACGAGGCCGGGCTTGAAGGCATCGCGCTGTTCATCATCCTCAACCTGTTCTTCTGGAAGAGCGACGCGCGCTACAAGCCGGGCTTCCTGACCGGCGTGTTCCTGACCGGCTACGGCCTGTTCCGCTTCTTCGTCGAGTTCTTCCGC
>Ga0164242_10005356_pt1 | contig 14292 bp, 10 predicted proteins | sample OricomgcompostMG_FD_108783 | JGI IMG/M metagenome (GOLD analysis project Ga0164242, IMG submission 108783) | Miracle-Growth compost microbial communities from Emeryville, California, USA - Original compost - Miracle growth compost (MG) ... | reverse complement strand
GTTCTCGTACTTGCCGATGCGCAGCCAGGTCTGGATCTCGCCGGACGGGCAGCCGGTGGTCGCGATCAGCCCGTCCGCGTACTGCGCGAGCAGCTCGCGGTCGGCACGCGGCTTGTAGAAGAACCCCTCGAGCGAGGAGCGCGACGACAGCCGGAACAGGTTGTGCATGCCGGCGGTGCTCTCGGCCAGCAGCGTCATGTGGGTAAACGCGCCACCGCCGGACACGTCGTCGTCGCCGCCGTTGTTCCACCGCACGCGGGTGCGGTCGTAGCGCGACGTGTTCGGCGTGAGGTAGGCCTCCATGCCGATGATCGGCTTCACGCCGGCGGCCTTGGCCTGGCGGTAGAAGTCGTACGCGCCGAACACGTTGCCGTGGTCGGTCATCGCGATCGCGGGCATGCCCTGCTTCGCGGTCTCGGCGAACATCTCGCCCAGCCGGGCGGCGCCGTCGAGCATCGAGTACTCGGTGTGGACGTGCAGGTGGACGAAGGAGTCCGAGGAGCCGTCACCTGCTGCGGACATACGTGCCCACCACACCTTTCCGTCGAGCGGACCCGGAGCCGGATCGCGGCAGGGCCTGCGGTCCGTCGGGTGCAAGAACGGAGTCTGCCACGGGCGACTGACAAACAGCGGCCGCGGCACGCGGCACGCTCGGGTCAATTTCGCCTGTCAGCCGGCTGGCAAGCGGTACACCCGCCGGGCGTTCTCGGAGCCGATCATCCGGGCCACCCGCAGCGCGTCGCCCGCCGACCAGGCGCCGGCCTCGACCCAGGACCCCAGCACCGTCGCCATCGCGTCGCGCCACAGCCACGCGCCGAGGAGGTGCAGCTCGGCCGGCCCCCACGCGTCGGACGAGAACAGCACCTTGCCGAACGGCGCGAGCTCCAGCGACTCGGCCACGACGGCCGCGGACCGGACGCCCACGTGGTTGAGCGCCAGCCCGACGTCGCAGTAGACGTTGCCGAACGCCTGGGCCAGGTAGCCCGCCTCGCGGTGGAACGGGTAGCAGTGCAGCAGCATGACGGGGACGTCCGCCGCGGCCGTCCGGCGCAGCAGGTCGGTGAGCAGCAGCGGGTTGACCTGGTGCAGATCCAGGTCGCGGTCGCCGAACCCGACGTGGAACTGCAGTGGCCGGCCCAGCGCCAGCGCGGTGTGGATGCCGAAGCGCAACAACACCGGGTCGCTGACCCGCATCGTGCCCGAACCCAGCCACTCGCCGGCGGCCCGCACGACCTCGCCGTCGCTGGGCGGCGCCCAGTCCAGGTCGAAGCCGGCTCGGTAGGCGACGATCGTCTTGAACCCGACCGCGTGCTCGGCGGCGGCGGACAGCCGGGCCCGCAGCGCGTCCGGGAAGTCGCCTGCCGCGACTCCCCCACGGGCGAGCTCCTCGGCGACCGCCTCGATGCGGACGACCTCGTGCCCGCGCCCGCCCGCGAGCGCGGCGTGGGCGTCCGGGCGGTGCAGCAGGTCGCCGACGAAGCCGGTGTCGAGCAGCCACTCGCCGACGCCGGTCGCGCCGGCCAGCCGCCGGGTCACCTCGTCCTCGCCGAGTTCGACGCGGCGGGCCCAGTAGTCGTCCGGCGCGGCGTGAACGGGCAGCCCCAGCAGCGGGGCGCAGCGGGCCCGGATCGCGAAGCCCAGCTGGCAGTCCCAGGCGGACGTTCCGGCCGGCGCCGGATCGGGCGAGCCCTCGTTGAGCGCGTGCTCGAAGAAGCTGCGCTCGGGAGTACGGGTCAGCGCGCCGTGGACGTGGTGGTCGACGAGGGGAAGCGTCGCGAGCTCGTCGCGCAGGTCGGTCATGACGTCCACGCGAACCGGAACCGCTCGGCGAGCTGCTCCACCGGGACGTCCGCGTACGTGGCCACCTCGTGCCGGCGCACCGCCAGCAGCGCATCGTGGATCTCGGCGCCGAGGATCGACGCGGCCAGTGCCGAGCCGGCGAGCAGGTCGAGCACGTCCGGCTGCCGGTCGGGCAGTCGCACGGCGTCCGGATGCTCTGCCGGGTTCACCGGCGTCTCGGCCGGCAGCGGCAGCCCGCGATCGAGACCGTCGAGGGCGAGGCCGAGCAGCGCCGCGATGGCCAGGTAGGGGTTCGCGCTCGGGTCGACGCACTTGAGCTCGACGTTGGCGCCGAGCGGGTTGCCGGCGGTGGCCGCGATGAGCCGCACCGCCGCCTCGCGGTTCTCCAGGCCCCAGCACGCGAACGCGCCCGACCACCGGCCCGGCTGCAACCGCTGCGCCGACAGCAGCGAACCCGCGAAGACCCCGAGCAGGTCGGGCAGCCCGGCGACGATCCCGGCCAGCGCCGCCGCGCCGCCGTCCGTCAGCCCGTGCGGTCCGTTCCCGCCCGACAGCAGCGGTGCGCCGTCGCGGGTGAGCGACAGGTGCACGTGCGCTCCGTTGCCCGCGTCAGCGGCATCCGGCTGCGGTGAGAAGGACGCCTGCAGGCCGTGCCCGCGTGCGACCCGGCTGATGACGAGCCGGGCGAGCACGGCGTGGTCGGCGGCCCGCAGCGGCTCGTCCGGCGCCAGCGAGATCTCGAACTGGTGGCCGGCGTACTCGGCATGCAGTTGCTGCACCGGAACAGCGGCGTCGGCGAGCGACTCCTCCAGATCGGCGACGAACCGCTCGGCCGCGAACAGGGCGCCGAGGCCGTAGGGCTGCCACTGACCGTGCGGCAGTGGCGCGTCGCCGGCGGCGAGCACGAACTCCAGCTCGGTGCCCACGAGCGCACGCAGTCCGTGCGCCTCGGTGTCGGCCTGCAGGGCGCGCAGCCGGCCCCGCGCGCAACCGTCGAACGGCGACCCGTCCTGGTGGAACAGTTCGGCCGGCGCCCACGCCCAGCCCTCGTCCAGCACGACGGCGGCGGTGAGGTCGGCACGCATGCGCAGGTCCCCGACCACGGTCACCCGGTCGGTGAACGCGATCGCGTTGTCGACGCAGAAGGCGTTCCACACCGGCGGTGCGCCCATGCCGGACCGGTGGAACGCGTCGGCGCGCCCGATCGGGACGCTCTTGGCGCGGGCCACGCCGGCCATGTCGACCATCGAGCCGGCGAGGACGTGCGCTCCGGAAGCCTGCAGCTTACCTGTATAGGCGGCGAGTTCGGAGTCGGGCAGGACGGGCAGTGCCCGTGGTGTCGTCACCCGGTCAGGCTATGCGGACCCGGGCTCCGATGTGTGCCCATCCGGCGAGGAACTTGATCGCGTTCAGCGGCATGTGCACGCAACCGTGCGAGCCCTTGGTGCGGTAGCGGCCGCTGCCGTACGCGATCTTCTGCCAGGACGCGTCGTGGAAGCCGTAGAGCGGCGCCCGGAACGGGATCCAGTACTTGACGTGGTACGCGCCGCCGCTGCTCGGGTGCAGGACGGTGTTGCGCTGGACGCCCTGGATCGAGAACGTCCCACGCGGGGTCGCGTTCCCACGGGCGGACGCGCCGGTGGTCACGGGCGTGCTGAACACCAGGTGGTGATGCGCGCACAGCCACTCGTGCTGTGCCTCGATACTGACCAGCACGAGCTGTGCGGACGGGTTGTGGCGGCACTTGTTCGCCGGGTGGCCGATCCGGTGCGCCGCCTTCGACTGCAGCAGCGCCTCGGGCTTGTCGCCGCCGTGCGTCACGTGCGCGAACGTGCGGATCGCAGCGGTGCTCGGCGGCAGCACCGGGCCGTGCGGGCGTCCCATGCCGTGCACCGCGGCGCAGCCCGCCAGAACGGCCGCGACGACGAGCGCGGCCGCACAGACGAGGGTCGTCGTCAGGCGACGGAACACAGGCAGCACCTCCTGCTGATCGGCAGTGCTTGATCGAAACGTAGCTCGTGGCGGATGCCGTCGCCCACATGTCCGATCCGCACAACGGTCGGGCACGATGAGGTCATGGACGTCACCAAGATCGTCTCGGACGTGCGGGCGGCGCTGCCGCGGGTACTCGTCGCCGTCGACTTCGACGGGACGCTCGCCCCGTTGGTGGCCGATCCTGAGCAGTCGCGCCCGGTCGACGGCACGATCGAGGTGCTGCGCGAGCTGGCCGGCCGGGGCGTCCAGGTTGCCGTCGTCACCGGTCGCGATGCCCGTACAGTGCTGCGGCTGAGCGGTCTCGACGCGGTGCCGCGGCTGGTCGTGGCCGGGCTCTACGGCCTCGAGACGTGGTCCGACGGCGCGCTGCACACACCGGACACTCCCGAGGAGCTGGACGTCCTGCGGCGCCGGCTGCCCGACGTGCTGCGTACGCACGACGCCGACCCGGACGTCTGGATCGAGGACAAGCGACTGTCGCTGGTCGTGCACGCCCGCCGGGCGCAGGACCCGGACGCCGCACTCGCGGTGCTGCGCGACCCGGTGGCAGCCGTCGCCGGCGAACTCGGCCTCGAACTGCATCCGGGGCGGGACGTCCTCGAGCTACGACTGCCGGGCTTCGACAAGGCGGGCGCGCTGCGGCGGCTCGTCGACGACGGCGACTACGCAGCTGTGCTGTACATCGGCGACGACCTGGGTGACCTGCCGGCGTTCGCCGAAGCGGTGAAGTTGCGTGCCGAAGGCCGGGCCGCGTACGGCGTGGGTGTGCTGTCCAGCGGGGTCGCCGAGGTCGCGCGGGCGGCAGACGTCACCGTCGCCGACGCCGACGCCGTCGTGGGCCTGCTGCGAAAGATCGCTGACTGAGGTCAGTCCGACGGGTCGGGCAGCGCGTCCAACTGCGCCTGGAACCACTCGCGCGGCGGTAGCGCGACCGCGGCCGCGCGCATCCGGGCCGAGCGCTCGACCCGGTCCTCGGTCGAGAGCAGCAGCGCCTGGTGCAGGGCGTCCGCGCTCGCCGAGACGTCGAACGGGTTGACGACGATGGCGTCGTCGCCGAGGACGTCCGCCGCCCCTGTCTCACGCGAGACCACGACCGCCGGGTCGCGATCGGACAGCACCAGCGCTTCGAGGACGACCAGGTTCATCCCGTCACGCACCGAATTGACGAACACGACGTCGCTGCGGCGCAGGCACGCAAGCGCAGCCGGATAGTCGTCGACGATCTCGAACAGCAGCGGCGTCCAATCGTCGGTGCTGAACTCGTCGTCGATCTCGGCAGCCAACCTCTCCAGCGAGGCTGTGTATTCGCGGTAGGCCGGCAGATCCTCGCGGGACGGGTTGTCGTAGACGGCGTGCACGACCTTGCCGCGCCACTCGGGATACTTGCGCAGCAGTTCGCGGTACGCGAGCAGTCCGCGCCACACGTTCTTCGACAGCTCCGTCCGGTCGACCCGGCCGATGAGCGGACGGTCGCCCACCACGCCGTCGAGCACCCGCAGCGCGCTGTCGACGTCACGCCGCCCGCCGAGCTTGGTCAGCTCGTCCGCGTCGACGCCGAGCGGGAAGACGGCGACTCCCGGCGCGTCCTTGCCTTCGACGGCCTGCGCGCAGTCGGTGAACAGCTTCGCCCAGCGCTCGGTGTGGAAGCCGATGACGTCCGCGCCCAGCATGCCGTCGACGATGGCGTGGGCGACGTCGTCGGGCAGCATCGCGATGTCGTCCGGCGAGATCCAGGGCGTGTGCGTGAAGTGGCCGATGCGCACGTCCGGACGCAGCGTGCGCAGCATCCGCGGCACGAGGAACAGGTGGTAGTCCTGCACCATCACCGCGGCGCCGGGAGCGGCCTCTTCGGCAAGCGCCTGCGCGAACGCCTGGTTGTAGCGGACGTAGGCGGCCCACTGCCGGCGCCAGGCGGCGTCGAAGCTGGGCTGCTTGGGCAGCTCGTAGAGCCGGTGCAGGACGAACCACAACGTGGAGTTCGCGATGCCGTTGTAGGCGGCGCGGAAGGTCTGCGCGTCGATCGGCAGCATGCGCACGTCGAAGTCGCCCTGCAGCGCCTCGGCGACCAGCGGGACGTCCGAGAGCCGGCCGTTGGACGACTGCCGGGCGAGCGCGCGTTCGCGGTCGTTCATCGCGGCACAGACCCAGACCGCTCCCTCGGCGGCCGACAGCGCTGCCTGCAGTCCGCTGACCAGGCCGCCGCTGCCCCGCCGCACCTGGTCGTAGCCGTCCTCGACCGCCACGATCGTGAGCGGTCCGCGGTTGGAGGCGACGAGAAGGTGGGCGTGTCCAGGGTCGGTCATGCTGTCCGTCCTACCCAGCGCGGGTGTCGGTTACCAGTGGTCAACTCTCGGCGCGCAGGATGTCCAGCGCGTGCTGCAGGTCTGCGGGGTACGGCGAGGTGACGCTGACCCACTGTCCGGTCGACGGGTGCTCGAAGCCGAGCGCTCGGGCATGCAGCCACTGCCGGGTCAGGCCGAGGCGCTTGGCCAGCACCGGATCGGCACCGTAGGTCAGGTCGCCGACGCAGGGGTGGCGCAGGGCCGCCATGTGCACACGGATCTGGTGCGTGCGGCCGGTCTCGAGGTGGACGTCCAGCAGCGTCGCAGCGCGGAACGCCTCCTCGGTCTCGTAGTGGGTGGTGCTGGGGCGTCCGCCCGCGACGACGGCGAATTTGTAGTCGGCGCTCGGATGCCGGTCGATCGGCGCGTCGATCGTGCCGCTCGTGGGGTCGGGATGGCCCTGGACGAGCGCGGAGTAGCGCTTGTCGACGGTGCGTTCCTTGAACGCCCGCTTGAGCACGGTGTACGCGCGCTCGCTCTTCGCGACGACCATCGCTCCGGTCGTCCCCGCGTCCAGGCGGTGCACGATGCCCTGCCGCTCGGCCGCGCCGGACGTCGAGACGCGGTAGCCCATGGCCGCGAGACCACCGACGACGGTCGGGCCCGTCCAGCCCGGGCTCGGATGTGCGGCGACGCCGACCGGCTTGTCGACGACGACGACATCGTCATCGTCGTAGAGGATCCCGAGCCCGGCGACCGGCTCGGGCACGACGGCCGGCTGCTCCGGGTCGGGCAGGGTGACCTCGAGCAGCGACCCGCCGTGCACCTTCGCGCTGCGGGCCGGGGCGTGCCCGTCCACCAGCACGTGGCCGGCGTCCACGAGATCTGCGGCGGCCGTGCGCGAGAAGCCGAGCAGGCGCGAGATCGCGACGTCCAGCCGCAGCCCGTCCAGCCCGTCCGGGACGGGCAGCAGCCGCGACTCAGCCACGGCGGGAGCGGGACCCGGACAGGTTGATGCCGAGCACGCTGAGCAGCGCCGCGAGGATCGCACCGCACACGATCGCGGAGTCGGCGAGGTTGAACACCGCATAGTCACGGCCGTACGGGGCGAACGGGCTGATCCAGTCGACGACGTGGCCCCGGAACACGCCGGGCGCGCGGAAGATGCGGTCGCTGAGGTTGCCCAGCGCACCGCCGAGGATCAGACCGAGCGCGATGGCCCAACCGGTCGAGCGCATCCGTCCCGCGAAGCGCAGGATCACGATCACCACGACGACCGCGATCACCGACAGGATCACGGTGAAGCTGGTGCCGAGCGAGAATGCGGCGCCGGAGTTGCGCTCCTGGTCGAGATAGATGACGCCGCCGAGCAGGCGTTCGACCTTGGGCTCGGGCAGCTTCGCGACGACGATCAGCTTCGAGATGACGTCCAGGGCGAGGACGAGCACGCCGACGAGCGCGAACACCCAAAGCCGGCGTGGCCGGGCCGGCGCAGCCGGTTCGGTGGCGGGCAGCTGCGCGTCGTCGGTGGGGGTCACCCGGCCATTGTCCCGCACGTGATCAGTAGGGCCCGCACGTGATCAGCAGGGGCGGACGCGTGCCACGGATGAGCGCGTCACCTTGCTCCCGAAAAGTCCTTGACATTACGAACATACGTTCCTATAGTGGCCGCATGAACGGCACGTCACCCGCCGCGCAGGTCGCCGCGGTGGCGCACGCGCTCCGGGCCCTGCCGATCGAAGGGCTCGACGACGCCGACCGTATCGACGCCATCCGACAGCTTGAGGAGCTTCGCGGCGCGGTGGCTGCCGCGCAGGCGCGGCTCACCGCCGCGTTCGTCGCGTCCCAGCGCGCAGAACAGGCTCGAGCGGGCGTCGCCGCCGACCGCATCGGGCGCGGCGTCACCGCTCAAGTGGCCCTCGCTCGCCGCATCTCGCCCTACGCGGCCAACCGGTACGCGGGTTGGGCGACCATCCTGACGACGGAGTTGCCGCGGACGTTCGCGCAACTCGCGGCCGGACGGACGTCCGAGTGGCGGGCCACGCTGGTGGCCCGCGAGACCGCGTGGCTGTCCCGGCAGCACCGCGAGCAGGTCGACGCCGAACTCGCTCCCCGGCTCGCCGGCCTGGGCGACCGGCGCACCGAGTGCGAGGTGCGCGCTGCCGCCTACCGCCTCGATCCGCACGGATACGTCGACAGGCTGCGCCAGGCGGAGGCCGACCGGCACGTCTCGCTCCGTCCCGCGCCGGACATGATGACCCGCCTGTCGGCGGTGCTACCGCTGACCCAGGGCGTCGCCGTCCGCGCGGCATTGGCGCAGGCGGCCGGCATGGCGCGCGCCGCCGGTGACCCACGCACGCTGCAGCAGGTCATGGCCGACACCCTTGTCGAACGCTGCACCGGGCAGGCGAGCGCGGATGCGGTGGCCGTCGAGGTTCAGCTCGTCGTGCCGGCCGCTGCCCTCGTCAACGCGAAGGACGATCCCGACCGGGACGCTCCGGCACATCTGCAGGACTACGGGCCGGTGCCCGCCGAAGTCGTCCGCAGCCTGCTGCGCGAGCGTCCCGCCTCCGCCGCGACGTGGCTGCGCCGGCTGTTCGCAGGCCCGACGGGCGAGCTGGTCGCGATGGAGTCACACCGCCGCACGTTCACCGCCGCCCAGCGCCGGTTCGTGACCGCCCGCGACCAGTACTGCCGCACGCCGTGGTGTGAGGCGTTGATCCGGCACGTCGACCACGTCCACCCGCACAAGCTCGGCGGCCGCACTTCGCTCGCGAACGCGGACGGACTGTGCGAGGCGTGCAACTACGCCAAACAGGCGCCGGGATGGTCGGCCCACACCGAGGGCGACGGACTGTCACCGGACATCGTGACGAGGACACCGACCGGGCACCGCTACCGAAGTCGAGCGCCCGTGCTGTTCCGACCCGCACGTCCGATCACCGTCGATCGCCTGACGCACCGCGCTGCCTGACGCACCGCGCGGATCTCAGCGACGCTCTTCGCGCTGCTTGCAGGCGACGTCCAGCGTCGCGGCCGGGAACGCCTTGAGCCGCGCCTTGGGGATCGGGTTGCCGCACGACTCGCAGTAGCCGTACGTGCCGGCGTCGATGCGCTCGATCGCGCGCTGATACTGCGTGATCAGGTCGAGGCGGTTCGCCGCGATCGACTGCTCCTGCTCGCGCTCGAACGTCTTCGACCCGGCGTCGGCCTGGTCGTCGCCCGCCCCGTCTGTGCTGGAACGCTGCAGGTCGTTCAGATCACGCAGCGACGTGTCGTAGGCGGAGCGCATCTCGTCGAGATGCTTGACGAGATCGGCACGTACCTCGGCGAGTTCCTGCTTGGTCCAGTCCGACCCCTTCGGGACGGCCAGGGCCTCGGTCGCCGGAGCAGGCTTCGGCTGCTTCGTTGCCGGCTCGGGCGCAGCCGGGGAGGGACTCGGAGTCGCCGTGGACGGTGCGGATGCCGGTGCAGCCGGCGTCGGCTCGGGCGGCGCGGTCGGCGTCGGAGCGGACGGTGCGGAGGGTGTCGGAGCCGGACGCACCGACGGCGCCGCGACCTTCTGCGCAGGACGCGCGACCGGAGCCGGTCCGCCGGACCTCTTCGCCGGCGCCTTAGCTGGTGCCTTCTTGGCGGGGGCGGACTTCGCGGGGGCGGTCTTGGCTGGTGCCTTCTTCGCAGGTGCCTTCTGCGCAGGGGCGGTCTTGGCTGGTGCCTTCTTCGCGGGTGCCTTCTTGGCCGGAGCCTTCTTCGTGGGGGCGGACTTCGCGGGAGCCTTCTTGGCCGGAACCTTCTTCGCAGGGGCGGACTTGGTCGCCGCCTTCGTCGCGGACGTCTTCTTCGCGGCGCTCTTGGCGATGTTGGGGCTGGCAACCTTCTGGACCGGCGACTTCCCGGTGACCTTCTTCGTCGGCGCCTTCTTCGCGGGAGCCTTCTTCGCAGGAGCCTTCTTCGCGGGCGCGCTCTTGGCCGTCGCCTTCTTCGCCGGTGCCTTCTTTGCGGCTGCCGCGGCTACGGCCTTCTTCGCCGGCGCGGACTTGCTCGCGGCAGCCGAACTCTTCGTCGCCGCGGACGTGCGGGCACTGGCACCTGCGCCCGCACCGGCACGACCGGCCCGGGCGGCCCCGCGCAGCGCGCGACCGATGCGTCCTACGGCAGCCATCCGTCCTCCACTGGTCTGTGTCTATACAGCCTGTGCTGCCGGACACCGGAAGGCGGCCCACTATATGAGCCCCGACGAGCCGTCCGCCAGTGTCCGCGCCACACGCACCCCGGAACTTCTGGCCTGTTGCCGGGCCTGGCTACGATGGGCGCTGCGACGACGAGGACGAGTAGCCGCGGCGATCTGTCACGAGCGACCCGGGGACGGTGGAAGCCCGGGGGCCGGATCCGCAGTGCGAAATCACCTCCGAGCCCCGGAAGAACGGCGCCCCGAGCGGTCGGGACGGACGCCCAGTAGACCCGGACCAACAACGAAGTGGGCCCCGCGCCGGAACGCCGAGCGAACCGCACTGGCGAGCAACATGGGCGCGGGGTCAACGAGGGTGGTACCGCGGCACGCCACGACGGCGGGTCGTCCCTCGGCAGGGAGACGAGCCGAGGAGCACCACCGCATGACCAGCACCGAGCCCACCGGCACCAGCGCGAGCACCTCCGGCGGCGACGCCTCCGCGGGCTACGAGGCGCTGCCCGCTCACGTCGACCTCGCGGCGCTGGATCACGAGGTCATCCAGCGGTGGCGCGAAGACCGCATCTTCGCGCGCAGCCTCGAGCAGACCGAGCACGGCCCGCGCTGGACGTTCTACGAGGGCCCGCCGACCGCCAACGGCATGCCCGGCACCCACCACGTCGAGGCGCGCGCCTTCAAGGACGTCTTCCCCCGCTACAAGACGATGAAGGGCTACCACGTCCCGCGCCAGGCCGGCTGGGACTGCCACGGCCTGCCCGTCGAGCTCGCCGTCGAGAAGGAACTCGGCTTCACCGGCAAACCCGACATCGAGGCCTACGGCATCGCCGAGTTCAACGCCAAGTGCCGCGAGAACGTCCAGCGCCACGTCGACGCGTTCGAGCACATGAGCGAGCGCATGGGATACTGGGCCGACTACGAGAACGCCTACTGGACGATGACGCCCGACTACGTCGAGTCGGTGTGGTGGGCGCTCAAGCAGATCTTCGACAAGGGTCTGCTCGTCGAGGACTACCGGGTCACCCCGTACTGCCCGCGCTGCGGCACCGGCCTGTCCGACCACGAGGTCGCCCAGGGCTACGAGGACGTCACCGACCCGTCCGTGTACGTCCGCTTCCCGCTCACCTCCGGCCCGTGGGCCGGCAAGGCCGACCTGCTGGTGTGGACGACCACGCCCTGGACGCTGATCTCCAACACCGCCGTCGCCGCCAACCCCGAGGTCACCTATCAGGTCGTTCACAGCGGCGAGCTCACGCTCGTCATCGCCGAGCCGCTGCGCGAGAAGGTCCTCGGTGACGACACCGAGGTTCTCGCCGAGTTCACCGGACGGGACATGGAGCGCTGGACCTACCAGCGCCCGTTCGAGCACGTCGAGTTCCCCGAGACCGAGGACGGTGCGGACGTCCCGCACATCGTCGTCCTCGCCGATTACGTCACCACCGAGGACGGCACCGGCCTGGTCCACCAGTCCCCCGCGTTCGGTGCCGACGACCTCGCCGTCGTGCGCCAGTACGGCCTGCCGGTCGTGAACCCGATCCGCACCGACGGTCACTTCGCCGACGAGGTCGCACTGGTCGGCGGCGTGTTCTTCAAGGACGCGGACGAGCCGCTTGTCGCCGACCTGCGCGCGCGCGGCCTGCTGTTCCGGCACGTCCCCTACCTGCACAGCTATCCGCACTGCTGGCGCTGCCACACCCCGCTGATGTACTACGCGCTGCCGTCCTGGTACGTGCGCACGACCGCCGTGAAGGACCGGCTGCTCGCCGAGAACGAGGCGACGACCTGGTATCCGTCGACGATCAAGAACGGCCGCTACGGCGACTGGCTCAACAACAACATCGACTGGGCGCTGTCGCGTGACCGGTACTGGGGCACGCCGCTGCCCGTGTGGCGCAACGACGAGGACCCGTCCCGGATGGTGTGCATCGGCTCGCTGGACGAGCTGCGCGAACTGTCCGGCACGGATCTCGCCGACCCGCACCGCCCGTTCGTCGACGACGTGACGTTCACGCTGCCCGGTGAGTCCGGGACGTACCGGCGCGTCCCGCAGGTGATCGACGCGTGGTTCGACTCCGGCTCGATGCCGTTCGCGCAGTTCGGCGCACCGCACCGCAACGCCGACGCCGCGCGCGCCGCGTACCCGGCCGACTACATCTGCGAGGCGATCGACCAGACCCGCGGCTGGTTCTACTCGCTGATGGCGGTCGGCACGCTGGTGTTCGACCAGAACTCGTACAAGACCGTGCTCTGCCTGGGCCACATCCTCGCCGAGGACGGCCGCAAGATGAGCAAGCACCTCGGCAACATCCTCGAGCCGATCCCGCTGATGGACCGCCACGGCGCGGACGCGCTGCGCTGGTTCATGCTCTGCTCCGGCTCGCCCTGGTCGGCACGCCGCGTCGGGCACAAGGCGTTGGACGAGATCGCGTCCAAGGTGCTGCGGACGTACTGGTCGGTCGCGTCGTTCCAGTCGCTCTACGCCCGCGCGAACAACTGGACGGTCGGCCGGACCGGCACGCCCACCACGTTGGACAAGTGGGCGCTGTCCGCACTGCACGAGCTGATCGGCGAGGTCGACGCGGCGCTCGAGGACTTCGACACCGCCCGGGCCGGCAAGGCACTCGCGGCCTACATCGACGACCTGTCGAACTGGTACGTCCGCCGCTCGCGGCGCCGGTTCTGGGACGGCGACCCGGCCGCGCTGACGACGTTGCACGAGTGCCTGCACGTCCTCACCCGGCTGCTCGCGCCGTTCGTGCCGTTCGTGACCGAGCGGGTGTGGCAGTCGCTGTTCGCATCGACCGGATCGGCCGACTCCGTCCACCTCTCCTCCTGGCCGGATGTCGAGCCGGAGAAGATCGACGTGGCGCTGCGTGAGCAGGTCGATCTCGTCCGCCGGCTGGTCGAGCTGGGACGCTCCGCCCGCGCCGACTCGAAGGTCAAGACCCGCCAGCCGCTCTCGCGCGCACTGATCGCCGCGCCGGGCTGGGCGGACCTGCCGGACGAGCTGCGCCGCGAGGTGACCGACGAGCTGAACGTGGTCGACCTGGCCTCGCTCGACGACGGCACCGACGTCGTGGACGTCTCGGTCAAGCCGAACTTCCGCGCGCTCGGCAAGCGCTTCGGCTCACGCACGAAGGACGTCGCCGCGCTCATCAGCGCCGCGAACCCGTCCGTGATCGCCGCCGACTTCCGGGCGCACGGTACGACCACGCTCGCGGTGGACGGCACGGACGAGACGTTCACCGGCGAGGAGATCGTCGTGGCCGAGGCGCCGGCGTCGGGCTGGGCCGTCGCGTCGTCCGGGGCGGACACGGTCGCGCTCGATCTGGAGCTGACCCACGAGCTGCGGCTGCTCGGCATCCTGCGCGACGTCGTGCGCTTCGTGCAGGACGCGCGCAAGAGCGCCGGGCTCGAGGTCACCGACCGCATCGACCTGTGGTGGCGGGTCGGCGGGTCGCCGCTGCCGGCCGAGGCGCTGTCGACCTACGGCGACCAGCTCGGCGGCGAGGTGCTCGCCGCGTCGGTGACCGAGGGCGCGCCTGGGGACGAGTCCGGCACGTACACGGTCGAGGACGTGGAGTCCGGACTGCGCATCTGGCTGCGCCGCGCGGCCTGACCGGCCGCCGCTATCCCTTCTCGGGCTCGCAGAGCGCGCAGGGCATGAAGCCGTCCTCGAGCGCCTGCGAGCGCGGGATCGCGATCGCGTCAGTGTCCTTGATGATCAGGCAGTCGCCGCGGTGGTAGCGCGGGCGGCCGTCGATCACGTACACGTTGTCGACCACGACCGGCGACCCCGGCGTCTCGTCCACGTCGTCGCGGATCGGCTCGTCCGGCACGGGCGCCGGCTCCGGCTCGGGAGCCGGGACGGGCTCGGGCTCGGGCTGCGGAATCGGCTCCGGCTCCGGCTGCGGGATTGGCTCCGGTTCCGGCTGCGGGATCGGCTCGGGCTCGGGCGCCGGGACGATCGTCGCGACCTCCGGCTCGGCGTCGCGCTCGGCCTCAGGTGCCGGCTCAGGCTCTGCCTCG
>Ga0164242_10005355_pt1 | contig 14294 bp, 15 predicted proteins | sample OricomgcompostMG_FD_108783 | JGI IMG/M metagenome (GOLD analysis project Ga0164242, IMG submission 108783) | Miracle-Growth compost microbial communities from Emeryville, California, USA - Original compost - Miracle growth compost (MG) ... | reverse complement strand
TGTGCGGATGCCCCGGCCGGGGCATCCGCGGAGGGCACCCGCTCAGACGCGGGCCGACTCGCCCTTGCGCAGCAGGAACGCCGCGGGCTCGCCCCCGCACGCCGAGCGGACCGTGAGCACCGACTGCGCGGCGAGCAGCGCGAAGTCCGCCGCCTCGAGGCGTGACATCGGGACTCTGCGCAGCTCCGCGTCGGACGCGATGCCGCACACGGCGAACACGACGTCGGGGAGCTCGGCGCCGGCATCCGCACGATCGAGGTAGACGATCGGGGCGCCGGCGGTGTCGAGCGGCAGCACGCTCAGGATCGCGGACACGGCGGCCTCGGTCGAGACCGCCGAGAGATCGGCGACCGGCAGGGAGTCAGAGACGGGTGCGTCGCTGTCCCCCGCGGTGAGCGTCAGCCATTGCCCTGGCTCCATTCCGTCGAGAACGGAGAGCAGGGCCCCGGTGAGCAGGGGGTCGAGGTTCTTCAACACGGCACGCCTCATTCATAGTCGTGTAGCTCTCCTCAAACCCCACGCACGAAGCTAGCCGCCGCCGTTAGTGCGGGAGCACTCCCCAATGCGGGGGCCATGCGGCGAGGAGGTCGCGCAGCAGCGCGTACCACGCCGCGTAGCCCGACTCGGTGAGGTGCAGGCCGTCGATCGTGAACTCGGGCTTGAGACCCTCGTCGTCGCCGGCGAGGGCGGGCCAGACATCCAGGTACTCGGCCCGCACGGACGGCGCGAAGGCCGCGACCTGCTCGTTGACGCCGCGCACGATGTGCGCGTACTCCTGCTGGCGCGGCAGGATGCTCTGCACCACGATGCGGGCCTCGGGCAGCTTGCCGCGCAGTTCGGTCATGACCCTCTCGATGTTCTCGACCACCTGCTCGAGCGGCAGCCGCCAGGCGAAGTCGTTGGTGCCGATCTCGAGCACGACGGTCGCGGGGCCGGCGGCGACGACGTCGTCGAGCCGCTCCAGCAGGTCGTCGGTGGTGTTGCCCCCGACGCCGAAGTTCAGTGCGCGCCCCTCGGGCAGCACCTGCTGCCAGTCGCCCCGCTCGGTCAGGCTGTCGCCGACGAATGCGGTAACGGCGGATTCGGTCATGTTGTGGCCCTCCATCGTGTATCCAAAACTAGCCGTTCGGGCAGTCTCAATGCACGAGAGTACGGCCCATGATGGCGCTGCTCAGCGCCTCAACCGGTTCAGCTGCCGCGTGCGGGTTCGCGACGAGCACGAAGTCGACGTCGCCGATCTCGGGGAGGCCGAGCCGCACGCTCACCTTGACGAGGTCGCCAGGGATGAGCGTGCGCGGGAAGACGGCGACGCCGAGGCCTGCGCGCACCGCCGACAGCACCCCGTTGACCTCGCGGGTGTTGCACGTGATGCGCCAGGTCCTGCCGGCCTCTTCGAGGGCGTCGATCGCCATCTGCCGGCTGATCGACGGGTCCTGGTACGAGACGAGCGGGACCGGCTCGCCCGGCGCGAGCTGGATGCCGTCGAGCCCCATCCAGACCATCTGGTCGGTCGTGACTTTGGTGACGCCGACACCCTCGCCTGTGCCCGGCGTCTGCTTGATGAAGATGAGGTCGAGCTGGCCCGCTTGCAGCCGGCGCAGCAGCGCCCCCGACTGGCCGACCGTGAGCTCGAGGTTGAGCTGCGGGTGCAGGGCTCGGAAGTCGCGCAGGATGCGCGGCAGCTGCGTCATCGTGAAGTCGTCGGCCGCCCCGAAGCGCAGGCGGCCCCGCATCGCCTTGCCGTTGAAGTAGCTGTCGGCCGCGGCGTGCGCCGCGAGGATCGAGCGCGCGAAGCCCGCCATCGCGTCCCCATTGTCAGTGAGGCGCACCTGGCGGGTGTCGCGGTCGACGAGCACGCGGCCGGCCTGGGTCTCGAGCCGGCGGACGTGCTGGCTGATCGTCGGCTGGCTGAGCTCGAGCCGCTGCGCCGCCCTCGTGAAGCTGCCGGTCTCGGCGACGGCGAGGAAGCTCTTCAGCAGCGTGGGGTCGAACACGTGGGGCGCCCTCTCTGGCGTGGTGCGCGGCTTCGGCGGATGCCGCGGCGGGGCATCCGCACCCGGCCGCTCGTCATTACGAAACGCAATGGGAGTTATTGTCGCCATTCTAAGGACTTATCGAATCGTTGCGACTACCGTGGAACGCGTTGTGAGTGCTGCGAATCCTCCCACTGAGCCCATGCCGGTCCTGAGCGCGCGCCCTCGCTGGGCCGACATGTTCGCGTCGCTGCGGGTGCCGAACTACCGGCTCTATGCGACGGGGCAGATCGTCTCGACCACCGCCCAGGGCATGCAGCGCATCGCCCAGGACTGGATCGTGCTGCAGATCTCGGGCAACGTCGCGGATGTCGGCATCACCGTCGCCCTGCAGTTCGCCCCGATGCTCGTATTCGGCCTGTTCGGCGGCGTCATCGCCGACCGCTACCCGAAGCGGCGCATCCTGCAGGTCACGCAGACCGTGATGGCGCTGCTCGCGGCGACCATGGCGACGCTCATCATCACCGGCGCGATCCAGGTCTGGATGATCTGGCTGATCGCCCTGATCGGCGGCTTCGCGATCCTCGTCGACAACCCGGCGCGCCAGTCCTTCGTGTCCGAGGTCGTGGGCCCCTCGCTGCTGCGCAACGCGATCAGCCTCAACTCCTCGACCTTCCAGCTCGGCGCGCTCATCGGGCCGGCCCTCGGCGGCCTGCTGCTGTCGGCGATCGGCGGCGGCTGGTCGTTCGCGCTGAACGCTCTCGCCTGCGTGGGGACGATCTACGCGCTCGGCCGCATGGACGGCTCCAAGCTGCTGCCCGCTCCGCCGGCCGCGCGCGGCCGGGGCCAGCTGCGCGAGGGCCTCGCCTACGCGAAGCGCAAGCCCGAGATCCTCTTCACGCTCGTCGTGCTCGCGTCGATGTCGGTGTTCGCGTACACGATGCCCGTGCTGCTCACCGCCTTCGCCGACCACGTCTTCAAGGTCGGAGCGACCGGCTACGGCATCTTCAACGCGCTCGTCGCCCTCGGCGCGCTGAGCGGCGGGCTGCTGTCGACACGGCGCGTCTCGGTGTCGCTGCGCACGATCATCCTCGGCGGGGCGGCGCTCGGCGCCGTGCAGGCGCTCGCGGGCGTGAGCCCCGGCATCATCCTGTTCAGCATGCTGCTCGTCGGCACGGGCTTCGCGAGCCTCTGGTACTTCACCGCGTCGAACTCGCTCGTGCAGATGTCGACGAACCTCGCGATCCGCGGCCGGGTGATGGGCGTCTTCGTGCTCGTGCAGCTCGGCGGGCAGGCGCTCGGCGGCCCGGTCATGGGCTTCCTCGTCGACCACTACGGGCCGCATGTCGGCATGCTCGTCTCGGGCGCCGTCCCTCTGCTCACCGCGCTCACCGCGGGCGTCGTGCTCGTCAAGAAGCGCGGCGGGAGCGTGCGCGCGGCCGCGTTGCGCGCGGTTCGCCTGGGACGCGCGACCGCGTAGCGCGGCCGCGGGCCCGGCCGCGCGGGTCGGGGCAGGCGGGTGCGGCTGATGCGGGCGGGTGCGGATGCCGCCCCTCACCCCCTCGAGCGGCGACACTCGACGCGCGAATTCCCCCACCATTCCGACATCGAATGTCGCCGCAGCCGGGGGCACGACCGTGCGGCGACAACAGATGCTGTATTCGCTGCGGCATTCCCGCATCTAGTGTCGCCGCACGGTGGGCGCGTACGTCGGCGGCGGCAGCGGGCGACAGCGCGCGGGGGCGCAAGCGCGGTCAGCGCAGCGGCGGGACCAGCTCGGAGCGGAAGATCAGGGCTGCGGCGCCGATCAGCGGGCCCTCGTTCGAGAGGCCGGAGGGCACGACCTTGGTCTTGCGCACGAACTCGAAGTGGTGCTCCGCGAGGCGCGCGCGGATGAAGTCGAAGAGGTCGGGCGTCGCATGCGAGAAGCCGCCGCCGATCGCCACGATGTCGAGGTCGAGCAGCGCCGAGGCGCTGCCGATCGCCTGGCCGATGGCACGGCCGGTGCGCTCGACCGCGGCGCGCGCGATCGGGTCGCCCGCGGCATACGCGGCCGCCAGGTCCTCGCCGGTCGCGCCCTCGAAGCCCTGCGAACGCGCGAACGCGACCGTGTGCGGGCCGCTCGCCATCGCCTCGAGCACGTTCGGGTTGCCGAAGGTGTCCTCGCCGACGATGCCCGCGACCTCGACATGGCCGATGTGCCCCGCGTTGCCGGTCGCGCCCGTGACGACGCGGTCGTTCGCGATGATGCCGCCGCCGACACCCGTCGAGACGACCATGCCCATGACGTTGTGATAGCCCTGTGCCGCGCCGACCCAGTGCTCGGCGAGGACGATCGCGACGCCGTCCATCTCGAGGGTCACAGGGACGTCGAACCCGGCATCCGCGACGACACGGCCCACGAGGTCGCGCATCGGGTAGCCGCGCCACGACGGCACGTTCAGCGGCGAGATCGCGCCGGCCGCGCGATCGATCGGGCCGGCGCAGCCGATCCCGACGCCGACGAGCTCGGAGCCGGCGAGAGCGGACAGCGCGAACTCGACGACCGAGGTGACGGATGCCTCGAGCGCGGAGACCTCGGCGGACCGGCCCGTCGCGGCGCGCTTGCGCGAGCCTTCGACGAGGGTGCCGTCCGAGCGGACGAGAGCGGCTTCGACCTTGGTGCCGCCGAAGTCGACGGCGAGAGCGACGGTGCTGGGCATGGCTACCAGCCTAGGCAACGCCGAGGAGGGTCCTCGCCACGCGGACGTCGTCGGCGATCTGGTCGATCAGCGCGGGGATGCCCTGGAACGCGACCATGCCTCGGATGCGCTCGACGAAGACGACCTCGATCTCGTGCCCGTAGAGGTCGAGCGTCTCATCGATGACGTGCGCCTCGACCTGCTTCTGGGGAACGCCCTCGAAGGTCGGGTTGTTGCCGACAGAGATCGCGGCCGGGTGGCGGACTCCCCCGTCGACGAGCCAGCCCGCATAGATGCCGTCCGCGGGGATCAGGCCCTCCGAGCGCGGCGACAGGTTCGCCGTCGGGAAGCCGAGTTCGCGGCCGCGCTTCGCGCCGTGCACCACCGTGCCGCGGATCGCGGGGCAGCGCCCCAGCAGGCGCGCGGCCTCGGCCACGTCGCCCTCGGCGAGAAGGCCGCGGATGCGCGTGGAGGACACGCGCCGGCCCGCATCGCCGACCACGTCGTCGATCGACGCGACCTCGAAGCCGTGCTGACGGCCCAGCCCCTCGAGCAGGGCGACATCGCCGGTGTTGCCCACGCCGAAGTGGAAGTCGCTGCCGACGTACACGCGCGCGGCGTGCAGGGCGTCGACGAGGTACGACGAGACGAAGCGCTCCGCGGTCTGAGCGGCGAAGCCCTCGTCGAAGCGGACGACGAGCGTGGCATCCACCCCCGTCTCGGCCAGCAGTTCGAGCTTCTGCTCGAGCGAGACGAGCGGCTCGGGGAAGCGCGACGGCGCGATCACGGCGAGCGGGTTGCGGTCGAAGGTGACCACGGTCGGCACGAGCTCGGCGGCCCGGGCCTCCGCGACCAGCCGGCCAAGGACGGCCCGATGACCGGAATGCACGCCGTCGAACTTGCCGATCGTCACCGCGCTCGGGCCGAAGCCCGGCTCGATGTCCGCCTCGGAGCGGTAGACCTTCATGCGCCGGCTTTCCCGGCGTTCTGGGTCTTCTCGGCCTTCGCAGCCGAGACGGCGGCGGCCCGCCCGCGGATGCCGGCAGGGTGCTTGCGCAGCCACCACATGCCCGCGATCGGCAGCACGAGCGGCACGAACCAGTAGCCGAGGCCGAACTGGGTCCACACGGTCGACGTGCGCCCGAACGCGTCGCCCGATTCGGGGCCGAGCAGGTTCGGGAAGAACTGGGTGATCGCGCCGATGACGACGACGCCCGCGAACTCGATCGAGACGGTCACCCAGGCGATGCGGTACCAGACGCCCTTGTGCACGATGAGCGCGATCATCGCGACGATGTAGACGACGGCGGATGCCGCGGACACCGTGTACGCGATCGGCGCGTCCCAGAACCGCTCGATGATCTGCACGACCGCACGGCCCGTGGCCGCCATCACGAGGATCGCGTAGACCGCGATCAGCAGAGTGAGCGTGCCGGTTCCGACGAGTCGGGGCATCGCTGCCGAGAGGCGCTCGGTGACGGATTTCGACGCGGACATCAGTATCGATTCTAAGTTGGCGGTGCGGATGCACGTGCCGCCGGCAGCGGGGTTACGCGGCCGCCCATGGCTGGGTTCCGGCGCCGGTCCTCGCTGCGCTCGGGCCGGGGTCATTTGGACGGTCGGTTACGGGCATGCCACTGGCATGCCCGTCACGCGGCCGTCCAAATGACCCACATCCTGTACAGCATGATCGCCACGGCGAGCCCGGAGACCCCGAGCACCACGACCGACCACCGCCCGCGCTCGATCAGCGCCCACACCATCGCGAACAGCGGCAGCAGCAGCACCGTGATCTGGTACAGCCAGTACTCGAGCAGGCTGCCCGACGGGTGGTTGCCGACGGCTGGCGCAACGGCCGAGGTGACGACCTGCGCGACGAGCAGCAGGAAGACGAGCGCGACGCCGCCCATCGTCAGGTCGTTGGGCTTCCGGCCTGCGAAGCCGAGCACGAGGCACAGCACGCCCGCGGCGAGCGCGATCGCGATCTGGGTGAACGTGAACCACTCGACCATCAGTCGCTCTCCTCCGTGGTGGGGAATCCGGTCTCGACGCGCACGACGCCGGTCTTCGATACGGCGGCGAGCGCGACGAGGCGCCCATCGGGGGCGATGGCCGCATGCAGGCCGGCCGCCTCGGGGGCGGCGACCTGCAGCTTCTTGCCGTGGCCGAGGTCGACCGCCTGCTGGGCGTCGAGCTCGAGGCGCGGGAACAGGCGGGCGGCGGCCTCGGCGGGCGGGACGAGCACGTCGGCGACCGCGACCTCGCCCGAGACGAGCGCCTCGAGCGGGGTGGCGGCAGCCGTGTCGAAGGGGCCGACCGAGGTGCGGCGCAGCATCGTGAGGTGCCCGCCGACGCCGAGCCCGGCGCCGAGATCGCGGGCCAGCGCGCGGATATACGTCCCCGAGGAGCACGCGACGCGCGCGTCGAGGTCGATGAGGCCCGGCATCCGCCGCTCGGCGCTCACGTCGAACGCGTGGATCGTGATGGGCCGCGCCTTGAGCTCGACGGTCTCGCCGGCGCGGGCGCGCGCGTAGGCGCGCTTGCCGTCGACCTTGATCGCGCTGACGGTGCTCGGCACCTGCTCGATGGGGCCGGTGAGGCTGCGGATGCCGACGGCGACGGCATCCGCAGAGATCGCGTCCACGGCGGCTGCCTCGGCCTTGTCGACGACGTCGCCCTCGGCGTCGTCCGTCACGGTCGACTCGCCCAGGCGGATCGTCGCCTCGTAGACCTTGTCGGTGCCGACCACGTGCGTGAGCAGGCGGGTCGCGGTGCCGAGGCCGATGATGAGCAGCCCGGTCGCCATGGGGTCGAGGGTGCCCGCATGGCCGACCTTGCGGGTGTTCGCCGCGCGGCGGATGCGCGCGACCACGTCGTGGCTCGTGAGCCCCTGCGGCTTGTCGACGAGCAGGATGCCGTGGGGGCCGCCGCTCATGCGCGCGCCTTCGCCGCGTCGAGCACGACCCGGACCTTCGAGCCGCAGGCCATGTCGAGGAGCTCGCGGGCGGCCGGGTCCTCGTCGTACAGCGCGGGGAGATCGCTGGTCAGGAGCGTGTTGATGAGCATGCCGTACGCGAGGAAGTCGCGCGCGCCCTCGGCGCCGAGCCCGGCCTCGTCGCGCAGGCCCTGGTAGATCTCGACGAAGACGCTGCGGACCTTCGGGCCGAGCACCGGGTCGTGGCCGAGCAGGAACGACTGCATGAGCGGCAGCAGCACGCCGCCGCCGTCGACCAGGTCGATGTAGGCCCGCCCGAGGTGGTCGCGCTTCTCGCGGATCCCCAGCCCGCGCTCGTTGGCGTCGGCGATGGCCGCGCGGAACACCTCCTGCAGCCGCAGCCCGGCGCGCTCGACGACCTCGCCGAACAGCTTCTCCTTGCTGCCGAACATGCGCACGACATAGGGCTGGCTGATCCCCGCGGCCTGGGCGACCTGGTCGGTCGTGGCAGCGGCGTAGCCGCGTTCGCCGAACACCCGGGCCGCCGCCTCGAGGATCTGCTCTCGTCGTTCTGCAGCCGGGATCCGCTCGGCTTTGTGCTCACTCACGCTTGACAGGTTATCAGTCGATTACTTAGTCTTCCGTCTTGTAATCATTCAATTACCACTTTAGGAGAGCGACATGACCGCGTCCCTCGAGGCGGATGCCCGGCCGACCGGCTCCGCGGCATCCCGCCCGCGCATCCGCCCGCTGTGGCTCGTGATCACCGCGGCGTCTCTGCCGATGTTCATGGGCACGCTCGACAACCTCGTCGTCACGAACGCGCTGCCGGTCATCAGCCGGGACCTCGGCGCCGGCATCGACCAGCTCGAATGGGTCATCAACGCCTACGCGCTGGCCTTCGCCAGCTTCATCCTGACCGCGGCCGCGCTCGGCGACCGCTTCGGGCGCCGCACCGTCTTCATGATCGGCATCGCCGTGTTCACGATCTCATCGGCATTCGCCGCGCTGTCGACCGATCCGGCGCAGCTGATCACGGCCCGCGTGTTCCAGGGCATCGGGGCCGCCGCGCTGATGCCGCTCTCGTTGACGATGCTCGCCGGCTCGGTGAGCGAGAAGGCGCGGCCCGCCGCCATCGGCGTCTGGGGCGGCATCGCCGGCCTCGGCGTGGCGCTCGGCCCGCTCATCGGCGGCGCCGTGACGCAGGGCTGGGCCTGGCAGGGCATCTTCTGGATCAACGTGCCCGTCGGCGTGATCGCCGTGCCGCTCGTGCTGCTGGCGCTGCCGAACAGCTTCGGTGCGCGCCTGCGCGCCGACCTGCTCGGCCTCGTCCTCGCGGGCGTCGGCGTGTTCGGGATCGTCTACGGCATCGTGCGCGGGAACGACGCCGGCTGGGACAGCGGCGAGGTCCTCGCCGCGCTCATCGGCGGAGGCGTCCTCATCGCGGCGTTCATCGTGTGGGAGGCGCGCGCGGCCTCCCCCATGCTGCCCCTGCGGCTGTTCCGGTTCCCGAGCTTTACGATCGCGAACGCGGTCGGCGTGATCTTCAGCTTCGGCATCTTCGGCTCGATCTTCATCCTGATCCAGTTCCTGCAGGTGGTGCAGGGCAAGAATCCGCTCGAGGCCGGCGAGATGACGATGCCGTGGACCCTCCTGCCGCTCGTCATCGCCCCGCTGACGGGCTTCCTGATCGTGCCGCGCTTCGGGCCGCGGATGCCGATCGTCGCCGGGCTCGCGCTGTCCGCCGTCGCGATCGGCTGGCTCGCCCTGGTCATGGCGCCCGATGTGGAGTACAGCCGGCTCGTGCCGCCGTTCGTGCTCGCCGGGCTCGGCATGGGCCTGATCTTCGCTCCGTCATCGACCGCCGTGCTCATGGACATGCCCGACGCCGACCATGCGAAGGCGTCCGGCGCGAACTCGACCCTGCGCGAGATCGGCACGGCCCTCGGCATCGCGGTGCTCACGGCGGTGTTCACCGGCGCCGGCGGGCAGCTGACCCCGACCGGCTATGTGGATGCCGCGCAGAAGGCAGTCTTCGTCGGAGCCGCGGTCCTCGCGCTCGCGGCGTTCGTGGCACTCGGCCTACCGGGCCGCCGCCGCGCGCTCGCCGACCGGGGCTGACGCCGCCGCGACGATCCTTCTTCCCCCAAGTGTGAGTACGGGCTCATCCCTCGCGCTGCGGGGCACCCGAACTCACACCTGGGGGCGCGTCGCGCTCCTAGGCTGGAACGATGCGAGTCGGAGTCATCGGTGCCGGGGCGATCGGCGGCACCGTCGCCGCGCTGCTCGACCGGGCCGGGCACGAGGTCGAGGTCACGGCCCGCGGGGCGACGCTCGAGGCGATCCGCGCACGCGGGCTGCGCCTGGACGGGAAGTGGGGCGAGCACACCGCGCGCGTCGCGGCGGGCGCGCTGCTCACGGCGAAGCCCGAGATCGCGTTCCTGACCACGAAGGCGCAGGATGCGGCATCCGCACTCGCCGCCAACGCCGAGCACCTCGCGGACGCGACGGTCGTCGTCGTGCAGAACGGGCTCGAAGGGCTCGAGACGGTGCGGCGCGTGCTGCCGTCCGCCGACGCCTACGGCGCCCTCGCGCTCTACGCCGCGCAGAACGTCGAGCCGGGCCGCGTCACGATCACGGCGCCCGCCGACACCGTCATCGACCGCTCGCGCGAGGCCGCGGCCCTGCTCGGCGCCGTGATACCGACGAAGGTCACCGACAACTTCCGCGGCGCGCAGTGGACCAAGCTCGTCATCAACATGATCAACGGCACGCCCGCCGCGACGGGCCTGTCGGTGCAGGCGACGATCGCCGACCCCGTGCTGCGGCCGATCGTGACGGCGCTGCTGCGGGAGGCGGCGCGCACCGGGCGCGCGCACGGCATCCGCTTCGACGCGCTGCAGGGGCTCAGCGACCCGATCGTCCGCTTCGTCGCCGCGGCGCCCCTCTGGGCGGGCCAGCTCGTGCCGCTGCGCATGGCGCGGCACCTCGGCGCCGTGCCGAACCTCGGCTCGACGCTGCAGAGCATCAAGCGCGGGCAGCCGACCGAGATCGACTACCTGAACGGCGCCGTGGTCGCGCAGGCGGCGTCCGTCGGGCGCGCCGCACCGGTGAATCAGGCCGTCGCGGACGCCGTGCACGAGGTCGAGCGCACGAGGCGCTTCTTCACGCCAGCCGAGCTCGCCGCGCGCGCGGCCGCGGCTCAGCAACGCCCTAGGTCGTGACTGCGCGCGGCGTCCTTGCCGGGCGTCACAAGATGCTGCATTCGCGGGCACTTACCGGCATCACGGGACGCCTCATCGAGCCCGGCGGACACGCGGCGTCGGAAACTGTCGAAATCACTCGATGATTCCGACGCTTTGCGACGCCCGCTGGAGGACCGAATCCTTTCCTGTCGCCGTGTCCGAGACCGCCTCCGCAACGGCGGCCCAGGCGCTCAGCACGAGTCGCTGAGGACGCGCTTCGGCAGCTCCGGGTCCGAGGTGTCGACGACCGCCGAGGCCGAGAAGAACGGCGCCGCCTCCGCGAGATACGCCTGGTCGCCCTCGGCCTGCTGCGCGTCGACGTAGATCAGGAAGTGCCAGATGCCCTTGAGGCTGCTGCCGAGCAGGTAGGCGCCGTCGACGATCATCACGGCGTCGGCGGGCGCCGTCTTCCACTCGGACAGCGCGGGCACGTCGCGGTCGGCATCGAATGCGGAGGTCTGGAACCCGGCGCTGCCCGCGAGGCGCCACGGGTCGAGCAGCACACGGCGGAACGTCGACTCGTCGTACGCGGCCTCACGCGCGCCCCGGCTCGACCTCGGCAGCAGGAAGTCGCTCAGCGAAGCGCGGAAGGCGGGCACGCCGCCCTCGTCGAACACGGCCGAGAGGTCGTCGGCGAACGCGCCGGCCCCCGAGCCCGGGAAGCCCTCGACGCCGACGATGCGGCGGCCGAAGCCGTAGTTGGAGACGAACTCGTCGCGCAGTCCCCGGAGGAAGTCGATGCGGGGCGTGGACACCAGCTGCATGCTCTGAGCGTACTGCGCGAGATTCCGCGAAGCGCGGGATCGACGGAGAACGGATCGACCCGGCGCCGATGTTTTCGATCGGTGCACAGACCGCTCAGGCGGTTCTGATGCGGCGGTGGCGAACAGCCAGGATGATCGACAGCCCGGCCGCGCTCAGCGCGGCGCAGCCGAGGAACATGCCCGGGTAGCCGAACGAGGTCCCCGCGACCGCGACCACTCCGCCCGCGACGATCGAACCGATGCGGCGGGTGTTCGTGAACAGGCCGGAAGCCAGGCCCGGGCGCGGAATGATGTCCTGGAACCAGGTCAGCCCGATGCCGGTCACGGTCGCGAAGAACCAGGCGTTCAACAGCTGGACCGCGACGAGCGACACAGGGTCGTGCACGACGGCCATCAGGGCATAGAACGCGATGCCCGTCATGCTGCCGACCGCGAGCAGCGTCGCCGGCGCGAAGCGATTGGACAGCCGACCGAGCGCATAGAGGGCGGGCACCTCGGCCAGCGCGGCGACCGCGAGCGCAGCGCCGCCCCAGACGGCGTGCAGATGCAGCGACTTCACGACGAAGAGCGTCATCACCGAGGACATGGCCGCATTGGTCGCCTGCAGCGCGACGAAAGCGACGACCACCGCGCTGACGCGCCACCTGGACAGTGCGCCGTCGGACTCCTCAGTGCGCGCGGCGCGCTCGGCGTAGCCGCCCTGCGCACGGCGCATCATGAGGATCGTGATCGTGCCGATGACAGAAAGCGCGACGATCGCGGCCGGCAGCGACCTCGGGCCGACGGTGCCGACCAGCAGCGTCGCCAGTGGCGGGCCCGCGACCCACGCCAGCGAGACCATTGCCCGGGTGTTCATCACCGCGGCGCGACCCCAGCCCGCCGCGCGCAAATGCGCGAAGTACAACGACGAGCCGACGCCGGCTGGAGCCCCGACGACGATCAGTGCCACCGTCGCGACGACGAGCGAGCTCGTCAGCGCGAGCACCACGGCCAGCACGAAGGCACAGGCGCCGCAGCCGATCATCAAGCCGAGGTATTCCCGTCGCCTATCGGCCCAGGCCGGAAGAACCAATGACGCGATGAATCCGCTGCCGTTGTAGAGCGCGAGCACCAGGCCGACCTGTGCGGTGCTCGCATGAAGCTGCAAGGTGAGAACCAAGGCGAGCGCGGGGTTGAGAAAGGCGAACTGCAGTCCCCAGGCGAGCGCGGCGAGCTGCGCGGTCCGTATCGCGCGACGGCCTGGCGCGGCGATTTCAGCTGTGGTCACCCGCGCTCCTCGTCGATCGTCCTGCTCTCGATCCTGGCATGCACGCAGAGCGAGACCCGGCGCGAACGTAGGCTCTACCGGTGCCCGCAGAATCCCTCGCGCCCCTCGCCGCCGCCGTGAACACCTGGTTCCGGGCCGAGGCGCGCGAGCTGCCGTGGCGCGAGCCGGACTGCTCGGCCTGGGGCATCCTCGTCAGCGAGTTCATGCTGCAGCAGACGCCCGTCGCACGCGTGCTGCCGCAGTGGCAGGCGTGGCTCGAGCGCTGGCCGACCCCGGCCGCGCTCGCGGCGGTGCCGCCCGGCGAGGCCGTGCGCGCCTGGAACCGGCTCGGCTATCCGCGCCGGGCCCTGTGGCTGCACGCCTGCGCCGTCGCGATCGCCGAGCGGCACGGCGGCGTCGTGCCCGCGGACGTCGACGAGCTGCTCGCGCTGCCCGGCGTCGGCCCGTACACGGCGCGCGCCGTCGCCGCCTTCGCCTACGGCGTGCGCACGCCCGTCGTGGACACGAACGTGCGGCGCGTGCTCGCCCGCGCCGTCGACGGCCTCGGCGAGCCCGCTCCCCCGTCGGCGGCGCGCGACCTCGTCGCGATGGAGGCGCAGCTGCCGGCATCCGCAGCCGAGGCCAGGGTCTTCAACGCCGGCTCGATGGAGCTCGGCGCGCTCGTCTGCACCGCGCGGTCGCCGCGCTGCGACGCGTGCCCCGTCGCGGCGCTGTGCGCCTGGCGCGCGGCCGGCTACCCGGCCTACGACGGGCCGCGCAAGGCCGTGCAGAAGAAGTACGAGGGCAGCGACCGGCAGGTGCGCGGCCTCATCATGCGCGAGCTGCGCGGAGCACACGTGCCCGTCTCCGATGCCGAGATCGCCGCGCTGTGGCCGGATGCCGCGCAGCTCGCCCGCGCCATCGACGGCCTGCTCGCCGACGGCCTCGCCGTGCGCGACTCAGAGGGCTATGTGCTGCCGTGAGCGCACTGCACAGCAGCCGTCGCTAGCCTGTGTGAATGCCTGAATCGCCGCTCTCCGCCTCGCCCTACGAGGTGCTCGGCGTCGACCCGCGCGCCGACGACGAGGAGCTCAAGAAGGCCTACCGCCGCAGGCTGCGCGAGACGCACCCCGACACGGGCGGCTCGGCGAACGAGTTCCGCCGCGTGCAGGAGGCATGGGAGCGCGTCGGCACCCCCGAAGCGCGCGCCTCGTTCGACCGCATCCGCACTGTGCCGGGAGCCGCGGGCGGCGGCTACGGCCCCACCGGCGAGTACGACGACGGCGATCGGCCCGGCCCGCGCCCCTCGCGTGCCCGCCGCGACGACGGCGGGATGCCCCGAGACACGCGCCCGAGGTCGCGCTCTTACGGCCACCCGGGCGGCTGGCGCCGCGAGCGCTACCTCGAGATGATGCGCGAGTGGTCCGGCCGCGGCACGACGCTCGAGGAC